>Ga0247825_10000097_pt1 | contig 47890 bp, 33 predicted proteins | sample 13C_Vanillin_Day_FD_194413 | JGI IMG/M metagenome (GOLD analysis project Ga0247825, IMG submission 194413) | Soil microbial communities from agricultural site in Penn Yan, New York, United States - 13C_Vanillin_Day48 | ecosystem: Environmental > Terrestrial > Soil > Agricultural land | place...
TCTCGTTGCGCGAGCTGCCGCGGGGCAGATCGATCCGCTGATTGGACGAGCACTTGAAATCGAGCGGATGGTGCAGGTGCTGTGCCGGCGTCGCAAGAACAACCCGCTGCTGGTTGGCGAACCCGGTGTCGGAAAGACCGCGCTGGCCGAAGGCCTCGCGTTGCGCATCCACCAGGGCGAGATTCCCGACGTCCTGAAAGGCGCGCGCGTCTTCGCGCTCGATCTCGGGGCGCTCGTCGCCGGCACGCGGTATCGTGGAGACTTCGAAGAGCGCGTCAAGCAGGTCCTCGACCGACTCTTGAAGGAGGAGAACGCGATTCTCTTCATCGACGAGATCCATACACTGGTTGGTGCCGGAGCGGCGTCAGGCGGTGCGATGGATGCCGGGAATCTGCTCAAGCCGGCGCTGGCGAGCGGGCAACTGCGATGCATCGGTTCGACGACCTTCAACGACGTGAAGCAGTCGTTCGATCGCGACCGCGCGCTGTCTCGCCGATTCCAGAAGATCGACGTCCTCGAGCCATCCGAAGACGAAGCGCTCGAGATTCTCAAAGGACTGCGGCTTCACTACGAGTCGCATCACGGCGTTCAGTACGACGACGAGGCGCTGGCGGCGGCGGTGTCGCTGTCCGCTCGTCACCTGCAGGACCTGCATCTGCCTGACAAGGCGATCGATGTCATCGACGAGGCTGGCGCGGCGCAGAAGATGCTCCCTGCCTCCGCGAGAGCTGGCCGTATCAGTGCGGCGCAGATCGAGCAGATCGTCGCGAAGATGGCACGAGTGCCGGTTCAGACCGTGTCGAGCGACGACAAGCGCGCGCTCGAACGTCTGGACGTCCAGTTGAGACAGGTGATCTTTGGACAGGACGGCCCGATCGACGAGGTCGCGTCGGCGATCAAACTGTCTCGCTCGGGACTGCGTGCGGCGGACAAGCCGATTGGCAACTTCCTGTTCGCCGGGCCGACCGGCGTGGGCAAGACGGAGCTCGCGCGCCAGCTCGCCCGGGTCATGGGCATCGAGTTCGTGCGCTTCGACATGTCCGAGTACATGGAGAAGCACGCGGTGTCACGCCTGATCGGCGCGCCTCCCGGATACGTGGGCTACGAGGAGGGCGGTCTGCTGATCGACGCGATTCGCAAGACGCCGCACGCCGTCCTGCTGCTCGACGAGATCGAGAAAGCCCACCCGGATATGTTCAGCATCCTGCTGCAGGTGATGGACCACGCCACGCTCACCGATTCGCACGGCAGGAAGGCCGACTTCCGTCACGTCGTCCTGATCATGACGACGAACGCAGGCGCCCGCGACCTGTCGGATCGCAAGCTGGGATTCGCCGAGCAGGGGAAGGGCGGATCGTCTCGCGGTGCGCTCGAGCGGACATTCACGCCTGAATTTCGCAACCGCCTCGATGCGACCGTTACGTTCGGCGCGCTCGGTACCGCGGAGATAGAGAAGGTCGTCGATAAGCAGCTCGACGAGGTACGCGGCATGGTCGCAGCGAAGAAGGTGACGATCGCCATCGATCCGGCAGCGCGGACGTGGCTGGCGACCAAGGGGTTCGATCGTGCATTCGGCGCTCGTCCGATGGCTCGGCTGATCGAGCGCGTGATCAAGAAGCCGCTCTCGGAGATGTTGCTGTTCGGGGCACTCGCAGACCAGGGCGGAGACGTGCGCGTCACTGTGGAGAACGACGCCATCCGGCTGGTCACGGGCGCATGAGCCTGGCCGATCTCCGGCGCGAGTATCTCGGTCAGCCGCTCAGCGAGTCCGAGTCCGACGCCGACCCATTCGCGCAGTTCGCGCACTGGTTAGCGCAGGTCCGCGAGACCGATATCGATCCGACGACGATGGTCCTTGCGACGGCGACGCAAGAGGGTCGCCCATCTGCTCGCAACGTGCTGCTCAAAAGCGTTGATAGTCGCGGCTTCGTGTTCTACACCAACTACAACAGCCGTAAGGCGCGAGAGCTCGAGGCGACCGGCCGCGCCAGCCTGCTCTTCACGTGGCGCAGCCTGGAGCGGCAAGTGCGCATCGACGGCACGGTGGAGAAGGTGTCGGCGGCCGAGTCTGACGCATACTTCGCGACGCGTCCGATCGAGAGCCGATGGAGTGTGTACGCCTCGAACCAGAGCGAAGTTGTCGACAGCCGCGAAACACTGGAACTGCTGTTCAACGCGGCGCGCGAGCGATTTGAGGAGGACGTCCCTCGACCTGACTGGTGGGGCGGGTATCGCGTGCTCCCGGACGAGTTCGAGTTCTGGCAAGGACGTCCCAGCCGGCTGCACGATCGACTGCGCTATGTGGCCGAGGCGAATGGCTCGTGGCGCCGCGATCGTCTCGCGCCCTGACCGTCACATCGAACTCCACGCAACGAGTTGTGTGACCAGGGCTGTCACTGAACCGTGCTAGAGTGACTCCCAACATGGCAGCGTGGCGCTGCCATCCCGGATGCCCGGCGACGGCCGGGGAAGACCATGCCTTTTCGCATCATCGTTTCTTCTCTCGCCGCAGAGCGACTATCAGCCGCACGCGATGTCCTGCGTGCGCGTTCTCCCGATTTACCGACGCTGATCGTTGGCGCATCGCGTGGCGCTGCCGATGATCTTGCGCGTGAGGTGGCCGTCAGCGTTCCGGCCACCTTCGGGTTGCAGCGTGTGAGCCTGACTCAACTCGCGGCGCGAAGTGCGATGGTCGCGCTCGCGATGGATGGGCATACGCCGAGCACCTGGCTGGGCGCCGAGGCCGTCGCGGCGAGGGCTGCTTTCGACGCCACACGACGGCGTTCGCTGAAATACTTCGCGCCGGTCGCATCGACGCCCGGCTTTCCACGAGCGCTCGCGCGCACGCTCCAGGAACTCCGGCTTGCAGGAGTGGATGCGAAACATCTTCTGCGTGCGGCGCGCGGGGGAGCGGACCTGGCGGACCTGCTCGAGCGGGTCGAGGAGTCATTCGACCGTGCCTCGAGCGTCGATCGTGCCGCGCTGTTCGACACTGCCACCAACGTGATCGGGCGCGCACATCCCGCGCCGCTCGTGGTGCTGATCGATCTCGCGGTCGATCGCCGCGCTGAACTGGCCTTTATCGCAGCGCTGGTTGCGGGGGCGCAGACGGCCTTTGCCACGATGCCCGCCAGCGACCGGGCGGGCATCGCACGACTCGAAGCGATGGGAGGCATTGTCGAGGATCGCCGTGGAGATGGAACGGGCGACCTGGCCTGCCTGCGTCGATATCTCTTCAGCCCGGACACATTGCCTTCCGAACGAAAGCTGGACGGCTCGCTCGAATTTTTCTCCGCACCGGGCGAGGGCAGAGAAGCCGTCGAGATCGCCAGGCGCATCCTGCGCGAGGCTCGCGCCGGCGTGCGCTTCGACGAGATCGCGGTGCTCGTGCGATCACCGCAGAACTACGTCGGACTGATCGAGCACGCACTGCGGCGCGCAAAGGTGCCGGCGTGGTTCAGTCGCGGAACTCGCAGACCGCTGACGTCTGGGCGGGCGTTCCTCGCCCTGCTCGCGTGCGCGTCCGAGCAACTGTCAGCATCCAGGTTTGCCGAGTACTTGTCGTTCGCCCAGGTTCCGTTGGAGAGCGAGAAGAAAGAGGGGGCCTGGGCTGCCTCGCGGGATGAGGCGTTCGGGCGCGTCCTGTCTCCAGTCGAGGAAGACGATGCGGTTTCGGATCCCGGGTCCCGGGTCCCGGATCCCGGATCGGACTCCGTCCTCGCGGGAACATTGCGCGCGCCGTGGCGATGGGAGGCGCTCATCGTCGATGCGGCCGTTATCGGTCGGGATGCGACGCGCTGGAAGCGTCGGCTCGACGGCAAACACGCCGAGATCGAGCGTCAGATTCGCGAAGCCAAACGAGAGGACGGCGGCGACGAGGCCAGGATTGCCGGACTGAGGCAGGTTCAGGAGCAACTGAACTACTTGAAGTCATTTGCCCTGCCGATCGTCGAAGAGATGGCCACCTGGCCTTCGTCGGCGACGTGGGGCGAATGGCTGGACAGGTTCGACGCGCTCGCACCCCGCGTGCTCAAGTCTCCGGCCCACGTGCTGCGCGTGCTCGCCGATCTTCGTCCGATGGGCGAGGTAGGGCCCATCGATCTGGACGAAGCGCGACGGGTGCTCGCTGAGCGGCTGCTGACGATGGAGTCCGAGCCGCCGGCGCATCGGTACGGGCGCGTCTTCGTCGGGACTCCAGAGCAGGCGCGGGGGCGAACGTTCCGTGTGGTTTTCGTCCCTGGCCTTGCAGAGCGGATGTTCCCTCAGAAGCCACGCGAGGATCCGATGATGCTCGACGGCATGCGCGAGGCCGTCGATGTCGCGCTGCCGACGCAGAAGCAACGCCTGGCGGCGGAGCGCCTTCTCCTGCAACTTGCCGCCGGCGCCGCCTCGGAGCGGCTGCACGTTTCGTATCCGCGTATCGAATTGAGTGAATCGCGGGCGCGCGTGCCGTCGTTCTATGCGCTCGACGTGATGCGCGCCGCGACGGGGCGAGTGCCGCATCACGACGAGCTCGAGCAACGCGCGCGCGAGGCTGGTGACTCGACGCTGGCCTGGCCGGCCCCGTCAACGCCCGACGAGGCGATCGACGATCAGGAGCACGACCTCGCCGTCCTGCGGCGGCTGCTCGACGAAACGAACCCGGAGGCGGTCAAGGGGCATGCGCATTACCTGTTGAAGCTGAACGAGTGTCTGCGGCGATCGGTTGTTGACCGGTGGGCGCGCGGACAGCGTCGCTGGTCGCCGAACGACGGTTTGACCCGCGTTCAGCCGTACACACGCGACGCGCTCGCCAGGCAGCGTCTGAGCGCGCGCTCGTACTCGGCATCGGCGCTTCAACTGTTCAGTGCGTGTCCCTATCAGTTCGTGCTCTCGGCGATTTACCGCCTTCGTCCCTTCGAGCAGCCAGAACCGCTGCAGCGCATGGATCCACTGACACGCGGCAGCCTGTTTCATGAGATTCAGGCGAGCTTCTTTCGGACGCTTCAGTCGAGATCGGCGCTGCCGATCACCACGGCAACAGTCGATTCCGCTCGTGCCGTCCTCGACGATGTGATCGAGCAGATTGGTGGGCGCGCGCATGACGAACTGGTGCCCGCCGTCGAGCGTGTGTGGCAGGACGAGCTCGCGACGATCCGGCGCGACCTGCACGCGTGGCTCGAGTATCTTGCTCGAGATGGCGAGGAATGGCTGCCGATCTACTTCGAGCTCGCGTTCGGACCGGTGCCGGGTGAGCGCGACGAGCACAGCATGCGGGGGGACGTTGTCATCGATGGCCGCTTCCGGTTGCGCGGCGCCATCGATCTGATCGAAGAGCACGTGCAGACGGGCGTGCTCCGGATTACGGATCACAAGACCGGCCGGCGTCCGGACCGAATCGACAAGGTCTTGATCGGCGGCGGTGCGGTCTTGCAGCCGGTCCTGTATTCAATGGCGGTGGAGGCGGCGCTCGACCGCGTCGTGCACCATGGGCGGTTGTTCTACTGCACGTCTACCGGCAGCTTCTCCTCGCACCCGATTCTGCTCGACGAGCGTTCGCGTGCCGCCGGCCGAGAGGTACTCGAGGTGGTCGACCGCGCCATCGAAACCGGCTTCCTTGCCGCGGCGCCTACGGAAGAGGCGTGCGATCGCTGCGACTTCAGGCCGGTGTGTGGGTCGGACGTCTTCCGCCGCGTCGCGCGCAAGCCGCCGGAATTGCTCGCCGATCTGTCTGCGCTGAGGAGCCGTCCATGACGCCTGACGCTCTCGCGCGAAAAGCGATCGAAGAGGCCATCGACGAGACGCTGGTTGTCGAGGCCGCGGCGGGGACCGGTAAGACGACGGCGCTGGTAAAACGGATCGTTCGCGTTCTTGCCGAAGGCCGGGCTGATGTTCGCGAGATTGTCGCTGTCACGTTCACCGAGAAGGCGGCAGGTGAGCTGAAGCTGCGCCTGCGGCAGCATCTCGAAGAGGAGCGGCGGAATGCGGCATCGCCCGACATCCAGCAGCGACTCAACGCGGCCGTTCAGAATCTCGAGGAAGCGCACGTCAGCACGATTCATGGATTCTGCGCCGACCTGCTTCGCGAGCGGCCGGTCGAAGCCGAGATCGATCCGCTCTTTCGCGTGCTGACGGAGGGACGGGCGGAGCGCCTGTTCAACGAAGCATTTGCCACCTGGTTTCAAGTCGTACTTGCCTCGCCCCCAGAGGGCGTGCGTCGCTCGTTGAGGAGAGCCAGCCGCAACAGCCGTCCCGGTGACGCGGACGAAGACGGACCGACCGAGCGTCTTCGCCGTGCGGGTTTCTCGCTGACGGAGTGGCGCGACTTCCGCGAGCCGTGGACGCGCGAGCCGTTCGATCGGGCTGACTCAATCGCGCGCCTCGTCGACCTCGTCCACGAGCTGGCCGATCTCTCAAAGTCGCCGTCGTACGCCGGTGACAATCTCTTCGTCGACACCGAGCCTGTTCGGCGGCTGAGCCGCGACCTGAAGCGCATGCGGCCGGCCGCAAGCGAGGAAGCGCTCGACGAACTGGAGTCGCTCCTCGTCGAGCTGCGAAAGAACCGCGACGTCAAGCGCGCACGGAAGGGAAGTGGACCGACGTACGCCAAAGGCGTCACACGTGCCCAGGTGCTCGATGCGCGCGACCGGCTGATGGTGGCGCTCGACGACTTCATGCTTCGAGCCGACGCCGACTTGTCCGCGCTGCTACACGAGGAGTTGCTCGGTTGCGTCGACATGTACGAGGCGCTGAAGGCGCGCGAGGGCTCGCTTGATTTCCTGGATCTGCTGGTTCGCGCGCGCGACCTGGTGAAAGGGAACGAAGAAGTTCGCGCGCACTTCCAAGCCCGCTTCCTCCGGATCTTCGTCGACGAATTTCAGGACACCGATCCGTTGCAGGCCGAGTTACTGCTGCTGCTGGCGGCTGATGATCCCAATGAGACGCGCTGGCAGCACATCGCCCCCGTCGCCGGCAAGCTCTTCATCGTCGGCGATCCGAAGCAGTCGATTTATCGCTTCCGGCGCGCGGACGTGGATGTCTATCGCCGCGTGTGCGAAATGCTCGTCGAACGAGGCGCCAGGCCAATCGAGCTTCGCAAGAGTTTCCGCAGCGTTCCCAATATCCAGCATGTCGTGAACGCGGCGTTCGAATCGCTGATGGACGGCGATCGCGACACGCACCAGGCCCGCTATGTCGCGCTCGAACCGGATCGCCAGGATCACCCCGGGCAGCCTTCGGTGGTCGTTCTGCCGGTGCCGGAACCATACGGCCAGCGATTCATCGCAGCGCGTGAGATCGAGCGCTGCCTGCCAGATGCCGTGGGCGCGTATATCGACTGGCTCGTGAACAAGAGCGGCTGGACGGTCACCGAGCGCCACCAACGCGATCAACGGGTTCCGCTCGAGGCGCGTCATATCTGCATCCTGTTTCGGCGCTTCGTCAGCTTCGGTCAGGACATCACACGGGCGTACGTCGAAGCGCTGGAGGCGCGCGGCGTCAAACATCTTCTGGTTGGCGGCAAGGCGTTCCACGATCGCGACGAAATCGAAACGCTGCGCGCGGCGCTGATGGCGATCGAGTGGCCTGACGATCAGCTCTCGGTCTTCGCGACTCTGCGCGGCGCGTTGTTCGCGATTGGCGATGAGGAGCTGCTCGAGTACCACCACATCGCAGGTAGGTGTCACCCGTTCAGAATCCCCGACACGCTGCCGCCCGGGCTCGAACCGATTCGCGACGCCCTGAGTGTGCTTCGCGCGTTGCACGGCGAACGCAACCGCCGTCCGGTGTCCGACACGATTACGGCACTCCTGGATCACACGCGCGCGCACGTCGGGTTCGTGCTGCGTCCGGGAGGTGAGCAGGCGCTGGCCAACGTCCTGCACGTTTCCGAACTTGCGCGTCAGTACGAGCTCGATGGCGGAATGTCGTTCCGCGGCTTCGTCGAGGCGCTCCGGGAAGCCGCGCAGGGAGGTCAGGCCGCAGAGGCGCCGATCCTCGAAGAGGGCAGCGACGGCGTCCGGCTGATGACGGTCCACAAGGCCAAGGGGCTGGAGTTTCCAGTCGTGGTACTCGCGGACATCACCGCTCGCCTCACACCGTGGGACGCGAGCCGGCATGTCGATCTCGAGCGCGGCCTGTGTGCGCTTCGAATTGGGGGCTGGTCGCCGAAGGATCTGAACGACCACAAAGCGCTCGAGGTGGCGCGCGAGCAGAAGGAAGGCGAGCGCGTCGCGTACGTCGCGGCCACTCGTGCGCGCGATCTGCTCATTGTCCCCGCCATAGGCGATGAACCCTACACAGAAGGGTGGGTCTCGCCGCTCAACTCTGCGATCTATCCGGCCGAGACCGAGCGGCGCGTGCAGCAACCGGCGAAAGGCTGCCCGGCATTTCAGAGCAAGGACACGGTGCTGCAACGCCCGAACGGCGATCCTGCGTCACGTTCAACGGTATGTCCGGGGCTGCATCAGCTCGCGAGCGAACCGTCGCGCACGGTGGTGTGGTGGTCGCCCGAGTCGCAGGTCTTGTCTCTCGACGTTCAGGCACCGTTCGGTCTGCGCCGCGACGATCTCATCGTCAAGGACGTGCAGCCCGAGGTGCTTCGTCGCGGTCTCGACATGTATCAGGCATGGAAGGCTGGTCGTGAGGCGGACGTGAGCGCAGCGAGCCGGGCGTCGATTGAAGTTCTCACCGCAACGAAGGCGGCCGCGGCTGCGGACCTTGCGCATCTCGACGATACCGACGTGACGATCGTGGACGGCAATAGCGGTATTGCGCGACCCGGAGGCACGCGATTCGGGTCGCTCGTCCACGCGCTTCTGGCGGACGTGCCGTTCGGAGACGAAGGCCTTGCAGCACTCGCTCGGCTTGCAGAGGCGCACGGCCGCATCCTGGGTGCGACCTCAGAAGAAGTCGAGGCCGGGCGCAACATTGTTCGAGAGGTGCTCGGGCATCCCGTACTGAAAGCAGCCGAGCACGCCGCGCGCGAGGGACTCTGCTATCGCGAAATGCCGGTCACCTACCAGCTGCCGTCGGGCGTGCTGGTTGAAGGGTATGTTGACCTTGCGTTTCGGCAAGGCTCGTCAATGGTGGTGGTGGACTTCAAGACCGATCGTGAGCTCGAAGGCGCGCTCGAGCAGTATCGGAAACAGGTGTCACTTTATGCCAGTGCCATTGGACAAACGGCCGGGTTACCGACAAAAAGTGTCCTGATGCGCGTGTAAGTCCGCATAAACATTGGGTCGGCCTTTCTGGCGCGCATGTTGCTCCGAATCAATGCGGAGGCCGGACCAATGGTGATTCGATTCGTAGAGTCCGTTCGCGTTCGAGTGTGGGGCAAGGAGATGAGCAGCTTCCGGAAGGGCGAAGTTCATGCTGTTCCGACGGCCGTAGCCGGTGTACTTCTGGCGCAGGGTTGCGCGGAGCCGGTTGAGGACTCGACACCGCGCGCGACCGCTGTCGCGAGTTAGTCGGTTTTACGAAGCCGCCGATCGAGATCGGCGATCGCTTGCTCGAGCATCGCGCGATGCGCAGGTGCGCACGCCTGCTGTAAATCCGCCAGGGCGCGCGTTCGGGCGAGCATCAGCGTCGCACGTTCCGCACGACGATGAGCCTCTTCCGCACTGAATGGCGCCGCGGCCGACGGTTCTGCCGCGGCCGCTTCCTGCTGCGATTCGACCGACTTACTCTCCCAGCCTCTCGCCACTTACTTTCTTTCTTACTTTCCACTTTCAACTTTGCACTTCTACTTGGCGTGCGCAGCCGCACGTTCCGCGGGGGCGACGGCCATCAGATCGGCGTGAGCCGACATGTGGTTCTTCACGATTTGCTCCGCCTGTGCGACCGCCCCGCCATCGCCCGCGCGATACACCGCGTTGGCCTCGATCAGTTCCTTCTGCGACGGCGGCGTGGAGTCCACGCTGTCGTAGATCGCGGCCACCGGACATGCAGGAACGCAGGCGCCGCAGTCGATGCACTCGTCGGGATGGATGTAGAGCATCGAGGTCGTCTCGAACTCGGGCTCGTCTTTTCGAGGATGGATGCAGTCGACCGGGCAGACGTCGACGCAGGCAGAGTCCTTCGTGCCAATGCACGGGTCGGTGATGATGAACGGCATGTCAGTGAGCTTATAACGAAACTGCGCCCGAAACGACCAGGCCCCTTCGCTCATCGGGCGCGAAATTGAGCCGGAGCCGGAATTCCCGCTTGAGGAGCAGCAGGTTCATCGCCAGTTGCACGGTGACGGCTGCTGCCGAGATGTACCAGATCCACTTGAGCGCAAACCCCGGCGTCTGCGCAAGCAGCAGCACCGGGATCGCGACGATGACGATGCGTGCCGCCGAGGTGATCAACGACGGCATCGTGTTGCCCATCGCCTGAAACATGCTGGAACTGACGAAGATCACGCCTGACGCGACGAAGTTGAACGCGACAATATGCAGATACTCTTCGCCGACGCCGACCGCCGTCGTGTCTGCGGTGAAGACGTGCACCATCGCGTTACCCCAGAGCCATACCGCGCCCGCGAGCACCAGCATCGCCGCCGCCGCGATGCCCGCACCGGTCCTGAATGTCTCCTTCACGCGTGCGGATTGCCGCGCGCCGAAGTTCTGACCGGCCACCGGGCTCACGGCGAATCCGAGAGCTACGACCGGGAGGAAGCACGCCTGCAGGATTCGGATGCCGATGCCGAACCCCGCCTGCGCCGCGGCCCCGAACGGCCGCGACACGGCGTAGACGAGCATCATGTAGACGGCCATCATGGCGAACTCGGCGCCCGCGGGCAGGCCGATCTTGAGCATGTCGCGCCACATGTTGAAACGCGGCGACCAGTCGCGCGGCGTGAACTTCAGATACGAGTCGGCGGCGAAGAAGTACAGCGTCATCCACACGACGCCGATCGCGATGGCGACAAGCGTCGCGATCGCCGCACCAGCAACGCCAAGCGGCCGGCCGATGCCCCACCCGAACACCAGGACCGGCGCGAGCACGATGTTGATGATCACCGTTGCGGTCTGCACGATCATGCCTGGACGAAAGTTGCCAGTGCCTCTCAGCGCGGACGCCATCGCGATGAGACCGAACTGCAGGGCCATCGCCGGGATGAACCAGACGAGGTAGTCGCGCGTGAGCAACCTGGTCGCTTCGTCCGCGCTGAACGCGCTGGCGTACGGGTTGATGGCGAGAAAGGCGACGACCAGGAAGGCGATTCCGACCACCAGCGACAACACCTGCGCCTGGTTGAATACCAGGGTCGCGTGCGCCTGATCGCGTCGGCCCGTCGCGTGCGCGACGAGCGTCGTCGTGCCAACGCCGAGCATTTGCGTCGCCGCGAGGACGATGAAGGTGAGATTGCCGCTGATGCCGACCGCCGCCACTGCCGCGGTGCCCAGACGGCCGACCCAGTACAGATCGACCAGGACGTACAGCGTCTGAAAGATCATGCTGACCAGCATGTAGCTGGTCGTTCTCAGAAGATGCCCGGTCAACGATCCCGTGGTGAGATCCTGCACAGCCGCCTCGCGTTTGCCGCATAGCTTACCTTGACCCCTTGGAAATCTGTGAGATAGACTGCGAGCCCGACTGTGCACAACGGGTCCCCGCCAGCAACAATTCTCGCGAAACATTCCACACTTAGAGGAAACTTCCGCGTTGAACGGGCGCAATTCATCAAGGTAATGTGTGCCGACGGTGCGGGGATGGCACGGGCGGCCTTCGGCCGTCGCGTTGGAGGACGCATATGAAACGCGTGTATGGGCTCGTGGTAGTCTCGATTCTCTTCATTTCATGCACACAGGCGCAGCCGCCGGCTCCAGCGGCGCCCGCAGCCAAGCCGTACGGCACGCTCGCTCAGATGATGCGAGGCATTCCGTTCCCGAATTCCAACATCATCTTCGACACGCAGAGCGCCGACCCCGCCGCCGCGCAGAAGCCCCCGGAAGCCGGCGCGCCCGCGACCCAGACCTTCGCTGGTGTCTACGGTGGCTGGCAGGCAGTCGAGAACGCCTCGATCGCGTTGCAGGAAACCGGCAACCTTCTGCTGATCCCCGGCCGCATGTGCGAGAACGGCCGTCCGGTGCCGGTCGATCAGGAAGACTTCAAGAAGTGGGCGCAGGGCCTCGTGGATGCCGGCGCTGCTTCATACAAGGCGGCTCAGTCGAAGAACATGGATCAGATGGTCGAGGTCAGCGGAACCGTTGCCGACGCGTGCGCGGCCTGTCACGAGAAGTACCGCGACAAGGACGACCTCAAGATGCGCTGCATCCCGTAAGAGAGGACCCGCCGACCTTCGAGACTGAATGGAGATCTGATGCAGCCGGTGCACGACCTGTTCTTCTGGGTGAGCGAACTCCCGACCAGCATAGCGATCCGGGAGTCTCTGCTCTTCTCTCCGTACTTGACGGTGGCCCACGTCGTCAGCATGTGTCTGTTCGCCGGGCTGATCGTGATGATGGATCTCCGGCTTCTGGGGATCGGGAACATGAGCACGCCGTTCTCGGAACTCCAGAAGCGGCTGTTTCCGTGGCAGATGCTGGGGATGGGGATGAGCGCGGTCACCGGGGTCACGCTCGCGTACTCCGACCCGATGCGCTTCTACGTCAACATCTTCTTCTGGACGAAGATGCTGGTGATGGTGCTGGCGGGCATCAACGCGATGGCGTTCCACTTCATCACGTACAACTCCGTGCTGACGTGGGACACGAGGGCCTCGACACCGTTTGGAGCCAAGCTGTCAGGTGCTCTTGGAATGCTGCTGTGGGCGATCGTCATCGTCTCCGGACGGCTCATTCCGTACAACTGGTTCCAGAACTAGTCGCCTTCCCGGACGCGGACACGGCAAGTCGAGACTGATTAGGAGTCGAGCGAATGTTGGAAGGCTTCTTCGAGCAGATGGGCCAGTGGCCCATCAGTCAGGCGATTGGCGCCTCGATTTGGATCTACCCGACCATCCAGGCGATCCATCTGGTGTTCCTCGCGCTGTTCGCGGGCGGGATGATGATCACCGACCTGCGGTTGCTCGGCTTCGGGATGCGATCGAAGCCGGTGGCTGACGTTGCCCGGGACGCGCGACCGTGGGTCGTAATCGGATTCCTCGGACTGGTGGCGACCGGGCTTCCTCAGTTGATGCAGAACGCCTCGCGTGAATACTTCAGCGAGTTCTTCTGGTACAAGATGTATCTGATCGCGTTCGGTCTGATCTTCCTGCTGACCGTGCGCCGCAAAATGATTCAGGCCACCGAAACGAGCGCAGCCTCGAAAGTCGTGGCGCTCATCTCGATGGCCGTCTGGACCGGCGTCACCATCAACGCCCGGTTGATCGGACTCTTTACTTAGCCCGAGTTTCCGGAACTTTCCCAAGGCCTGCCGCGACCAGGAAGCCGCCGAGGGAAACCGCAGAAATCACCACGAGGCCGATCACAATCCAGATCAGCCACCAGCCGGCGAGGGTGCCTCGTTCCGTGGCGACGGCCATCGTCGGCACCATGCGCGTTCCCATCACGACGTTCACAAGACCGAGGGCAATGACGACGAGTCCTGCCATGAGCCACACGTTTCGATTCATTCCTGCGAATCTCCACAATCACTCATTGAATGTTCTTTGATTGCTGATCTTTGATTCGTTGGCGATTGATGATCGTTGATCGAGGATTGCCAATCTCCAATCAAGAATCTTCAATCAACAACGAATCGCCAATCGCCAATCAAAGATCGTCAATGTTCTAGTTGCCTGGTCCGGCGCCACGACCGGCTGCGGGGATGATTCCTCCCGGGCCAGCCTCGCCGATTGGTTGTCCACCGACGCCGAGGCCGTCCTGCACGGGACGACGCGGACGGAGGACGCCGCGTTGGAAGTCGGCTTCGACCTTCTGGTCTTCTGCGCGCTCCGCACCGAGCGACTGCCGGATCGCGTAGTTGCCTTCATGGCACTCGTAGGGCAGCAGCGTTCCGCCATCGAGCGGCGTCAGCGGCAATGACAGCGTGAACGGTCTCGCGTAGGTGACAGGGTCGTCCACGGTGATCTGGTACTGGAGGATCTGATCCGCCACGCGTTTGAACCGCTCGGTGATCTTCATCTTGTCGCTGTGGCGTAGGCCGTTGCCATTCGGACCGATGCTCGTCCTGTCCGTCAGGTTCGTCGTTTCGATGACGAGCTCCTCGCCCTCCCAGTGCGCGCGTGAATCGCCCAGGTACTGTTTGATGCTGGGCGACACGTGCGGCCGGCCGTCCGTGTAGAAGAAACGCGTGTCGTGGATCATCTCGTAACTGATCGCCACCATGCCGGGCGCCTGGACGATCCGGTTGCCGTTGCCGTAAATGACTCGCATGACCGATCCGACGATGCCGCGCGTGATGCAGCGGTCGTACAGCGTGAAGTCCTCTGTTGAATTGAACGGTCCGTCGCCAAAGGTGCCCTGATCGCGTGGGGCGCGGCGCTTCTGCGCCTCCGCGGTAAAGGCCGGCGTTCTGCCGTCGGGCGGATCGACAATCAGTGACGTCTGGCGGAAGGCACGTCGGGCGAAGTCGCCGCGGAAGGAACCGACGGCGTTCTCCGCGTTGCTGATGCCGCTCTGAATCTGCTTCTGTCGCGCGGCGAATTCCTCGTCGTTCTGATAGAGGCGGTCGCCAAAATTCTGTGGCCGCGACATCGGCATCGTCGCGTCGTCGCTGCTCCAGACGCCCTGCAGATCCGGATCGCCCCATGGTGTTTTCGGAACCGTGTACGGGCTTGGCGTGCCTCCGTTGTACGCGGTGATGACCAGTGCCGGGGTACCGCTCTGACCGGACACTGGCAGCGACGCCGTCGCGACCAGAGCAATTGTGCTCGCCGCACCGAGGGACGCCAGAACTCGGCTACGCATCAGCAATCTCCCTTCGCCTCCGTTGATCTTACCGCTCCTGATCGCCCTCGACCGGTGCGCCGCCTGCACGTCCACCTGCTGGGGCGGCAGGTGCTGCTGCGGCAGCGCCCCCTCGGCCCCCGCCATTCGCTTGCGGGTTGCCGTCCTGAACAGGGCGGCGCGGGCGGACAACACCGCGCTTGAGGTCCTCTTCGAGCGCGCGATCCTCGGCTCGCTCGGCGCTGAGCGACTGCATCAGCGCGAGGTTGCCCTCATGGCAGTCGTAGGGCAGAAGGATGTTGCCTTCGAGTGGCGTCAGCGGAAGAGACAGCGTGAACGGTCGAACGTAGGTAACCGGATCGTCGATCGTCATCTGATACTGGATGACGTCGGCAGCCACGCGCTTGAATCGCTCGGTGATGGTCATCTTGTCGCTGTGACGAAGACCGTTGCCGTTCAGGCCGATGCTGGTCTTGTCTGTCAGATTCGTCGTCTCGACTACCAGTTCGTCGCCTTCCCACCGCGCGCGGGAATCGCCGAGCAGTTGCTTGATGCTCGGTGAGACGTGTGCCCGCCCATCGGTGTAGAGCACACGCGTGTCGTGGATCATCTCGTAGCTGATGGCCACCATGCCCGGCGCCTGCGTGATCCGGTTGCCGTTGCCATAGACGACTCTCAGCACGGATCCGACGATGCCGCGCGTGATGCAGCGGTCGTACATCGTGAAGTCTTCAGGGCTATTGAATGGACCGTCGCCGAAGGTGCCGCGGTCGCGGGGCGCGCGGCGTTTCTCGGCGGCTGGCGTGAACGCAGGCGTGCGACCGTCTGGCGGATCGACGATGAGCGATGTCTGCCTGAACGAGCGCCTCGCGTAGTCACCGCGGAAGGTCCCGATCGCATTGAGAGCGTTCTGAATCCCTTGCTGCGTCTGTTTCTGCCGCGCGGCCCACTGCTCATCGCTCAGATAGAGCTCGTTGCCAAGATTCCCGGGTCTCTGCATCGGGATGCCGCTCGTGTCGTCGCTCGACCACACTCCCTGGAGGTCGGGATCGCCCCAGGGAGTCCGGGGTGGCGAGTACGGTGTAGGCGGTCCGGCGTTGTACGCCGTAATAACCAATGGAGGCGCCGACGTAGACGCGCTCTGGGCGACGACTGGCAAAGACGCCATCAGCGCGACGATGGCAGCGGCCGCTGACGAGGCGAGCACTCGCGTGAACATGTCGTAACTCCTTGCGAAAGAGGCGCGTGGAGCGACTGGAAGTCGATGATTGCGTGCGTATTATACGGCTATCCATTGGGATAGAATTTCGGCGCAGTTCAGACGAAAGACCGGCCTGATGCACATGAAAAGGACACTCTTCGATGCGTAGATTCGGCGGATCCCTGTTGATTGCGCTCACGCTTGGAATGGCGGCCCTGGTCGCCCAGTCGGGAGGCCCTCGAAGCAGCTCGGCGAAGCCCTACACGACCTGGACCGCCTACCAGGGCGGCTCCCACTCGTCGCAGTATTCGGCTCTCGACCAGATCAACAAGTCGAACGTGTCGCGCCTCGATGTGGCCTGGACCTACCCGGTGAGCGGCAACATCACTTTCAACCCGATCGTGGTGGACGACGTGATGTACGTGCAGGGCACCGGGAACGCGATCGTCGCCCTCGATGCGGCCACTGGAAAAGAGATCTGGCGCCACGCGAATCAAGGGGCGATTGGCGCGAGAGGGCTCAACTACTGGGAGAGCCCGGACCGGTCCGATCGGCGGCTCCTGTATCTCAACGCCGGAAACCTGACCGCGATCAACGCGAAGACCGGCGAGACGATTACGTCGTTCGGCAACAACGGCCGGGTCGATCTGCGGGTGGCGTTGTGGCGCGAGGCGAGGAATCCGCTTCAGACGAGCAATCCGGGGCGTGTCTTCGAGAACCTGATCATCATCTCGCTGCCGGCGCAGGGCGCGGGGTACGAGTCAACGCCAGCCGACGTGCAGGCGTACGACGTGCGGACTGGCAAGATCGTGTGGGTCTTTCACAGCATTCCGCATCCTGGTGAGTTCGGGTACGACACGTGGCCGGAGGGCGCGTACAAGAAGGCCGGTGGCGTCCACAACTGGAGCGAGCTCACCGTCGATGCGCAGAACGGAATCGCGTTCATTCCGTTCGGCACTGCACGCTTCGACTTCTACGGCGGCGACCGGCCTGGCGACAACCTGTTTGCGAACAGCCTCGTGGCGCTCGATGCGCGCACCGGCACGCGCCTCTGGCATCACCAGCTCGTGCACCACGATCTGTGGGACTACGATCTGCCTCAGGCGCCGAAACTGCTGACGCTTCGTCAGAACGGACGAAACGTCGACGTGGTCGCGCAGGCCACCAAGTTCGGCTTTATCTTCGTATTCGAGCGCAAGACAGGGAAGCCGATCTTCCCGATCGAGGAGCGTCCGGTTCCACAGTCCGATGTACCAGGCGAGCAGAGCTCAAAGACGCAGCCATTTCCCGCCAAGCCTGCGCCGTTTGCGCGGCAGTCGTTCACTGAGAAAGACATCAATCCGTACCTGCCCGAAGCAGAGAAGGAGCTGCTGCGCCAGCGCCTTCGCAGCGTGCGGAATGAGGGACTCTTCACGCCGCCGAGTCTCGAGGGATCGATTGAGCTTCCAGGACACAACGGCGGTGCGAACTGGGGCAGCTCCGCAGTGGATCCGGTCCGGGGCGAGTTCTACGTCGTCGCCAAGAACATGCCGACGTTGATGCGCCTCATCCTGAGCAACGAGGAGCCGACCGCGGGTGGTGCGCTCGGTGGCGGAGCGGCAAGTCCCATCATCACGGCGGAACAGAAAGCCAAGCTCATGGCCGCTGCGAAGGAGGCGGCAGCGAAAGGACCCGTGCGTTACACATCTCCGTACGACTTCATGCAGAGCCCGACGAACGGCATGACCGCGATCAGCCCGCCGTGGTCAGAGATCACGGCGTACGATCTGAACACGGGCGAGATCAAATGGCGTGTGCCTGATGGTGGAGTGACGGCGCCGCCAGAGGCAGGATTAAAAGCGGAGACCGGGGCCCACATGCCGCGAGGTGGTCCACTTGTCACCGCTGGCGGCCTCGTGTTCGTGGCGACCGCATCCGATCGAACGGTGCGCGCGTACGACCGTGACTCGGGCAAAGTGGTGTGGACCAAGGAGCTGCCAACGGGATCGGAAGGTGTTCCTGCGACCTACGAAGTGGGTGGTCGTCAGTTCATCGTATTCCCCGTTGCGGCGGGAGCTGGATTGTTCCCGGCTCGCTTCGGAGGTCCCGGGGCCGCTGCGAGTGGTGGTGCGGCCGCTGGTGGAGGACCTGAAGCAGAGGCTGGCGGGCGCGGCCGCGGAGGTCGAGCAGGTGGACCGCCGCCGGCACCCGGGGCGTACATCGCATACGCGTTGCCGCGATGAGAGTGAAGAGGTCCATGCTGATTCCGGTCGCGGTCGTCACAGCCGCGATCGGTGTGTGGGCACAGGGATCATCCTCGTCCGCGCGGAATCAGATCGCTCCCGGCGACTGGCCTAATCTGAATCGCGACCTCGCAGCCACGCGCTTCTCGCCGCTGACCGAGATCAACACGACCAACGTTGGCTCGCTGAAGCAGGCGTGGACCTATCGACTCGGTGGTGGAGCGACCTCTGTACCGCTCGTCGTCGGCGGAGTGATGTACGCGTCGAGTGGGCCACAGGTTGTTGCGCTCGATGCCGACAGCGGCAAAGAGATCTGGTCATATACAGTGCCTGCTGCGGCGGCCGCAACTCCCGCGCCTGTAAGCGATGCGCAGGCGCCCGCGGCCGCGGCGCCACCTCCCGGGCTGACTCCATCGGCGGGTGGGCGTCGCGGTGGCGGCCCACCCGTGGCCGTCGCGTCGCAGCGTGGTGTCGGGTACTGGCCCGGTGACGGAACAGCTTCCGCGCGTGTGATGTTCCTGGGCGGAACGCGCCTCTTCGCTGTCGATGCCGCAACAGGGAACCCGTCCGCCGGATTCGGCACCGACGGCATCGTCAACATCGGTGTTCCCTACAACGGCACACCAACGCTGTATCGCAACGTCGTCATCATCGGTGCCAACGTCAATGAGGTGCCGCAGGGGCCGGCTGGAAATCCGCGTGCGTTCGATGCGAGGACCGGCAAGAAGCTATGGGAGTTCCAAACCGTTCCCAAGCCTGGATCGAAATACAACGAGACCTGGGGCGACGGGTGGAAGGAACGTTCGGGCACGAATATGTGGGGGTTCGCTGCGCCCGTGGACGTGGAGCGCGGCATCGCGTATCTGCCTGTGGCCGGACCGGCGGCGAACTACTACGGCGGCGACCGACCTGGCAGGAACGACTACGCGAACTCGGTGGTCGCGGTTGATGCACAGACAGGGAAGTACCTCTGGCATTTCCAGACGGTTCATCACGACATCTGGGACTCGGATATGCCCACCGCGGGCGGACTCGTCGACGTCATGCAGAATGGCCGCCGAGTGCCAGTGATCGCGCATGTCGGCAAGACTAGCTATTTGTTCGTGCTGAATCGCACGAACGGGAAGCCAATCATTCCGGTGGAGGAGCGCCCGGTGCCAAAGGGCGACGTTCCAACCGAGTCGTACTCACCCACGCAACCGTTCCCGGTTCGGCCAGGACCGCTCAGCCGCGTGAGCTTCAAGAAAGAAGAGATGGTGACCGCAGCGGACACGACCGCGGAACATGCGGCCGCGTGTCTGTCGATGTGGGACAAGGCGGGCGGCTTCTCTAACGCGGGACCGTTCACGCCGTTCATGTTTCACAAGAAGGGCGACCCGCCGAAGTCTACGATCCAGTTTCCAGGCGGCACCGGTGGCGTCAACTGGGGCGGGATGGCGGTCGATCCGAACTCGGGCTACATGTTCGTGAATGCTCAGAACACCTCGCTCGTCGGGTGGGTCGAAGAAAAAGATCCGAACGTCGATTACAGCTTCGATGCGCGCGGCTCGAAGCAACCATACGATCGCGCGAGCGTGAATGGCGTGGGTCCGTTCTTCACCTTCAGCGCGCCGCTCAATGGGTACGATGCGAACGGGCGGCCTCGTCCGGGTCCGCAACTCCCGTGTCAGCGGCCGCCATGGTCGAAGCTCGTCGCGGTGAACCTCAATACCGGCATGGTTGTGTGGGAATCGGTGCTCGGCGTCAACGATGCTCTTCCGGAAGGCAAGCGGCTCGTCGGGAACAGCGGCAGCGCAGGTCCCACGGTGACCGCGGGCGGGCTGGTATTCGTCGGTGCGACGAACGACCGCCGATTCCGTGCGTTCGACGCGACGACCGGCACAGAGATCTGGACGACGAACCTCGAGGCCAACGCGAATGCGAATCCGATGAGCTATCAGGGGAAGAGCGGGAAGCAATTCGTGGCCGTTGTGGCCGGTAACATTTTGATGGTGTACTCGCTCTAATAGTAGGCGGTATGCAGTAAGCGGCAGGCAGAGACGACATGAAAAAGACCTTGATGGTGGTCTCCGCGATTGCGGTGACGTCGGCCGTCCTTCTATCGGCGCAGGGCCCTGCGCCGATCGCGAAGCGCGACCCAAATTACACCGTCCCGCGGACCCCATGGGGTGATCCTGATCTGCAAGGAAAGTGGCCCAGCACCGACATGGTGGGCACGCCGATGCAGCGTGATGCGAAGCTCGGCACGCGGAATCTGTTGACCGAGGCTGAATACAAGGAAGTACAGGCGCGGTTTGCGCGGCAGGCGGCACAGGACGAAGCCGACTTCGATTTGGAGCACTCGACTGTGACGCCTGGCGGCGACGTGGGTGGTCCGGTCTCTCCTCCGCCTCATTGGCTGGAACGTGGGAAGCCGCAGCATCAGGCGTCGCTCATCGTCGATCCGCCGGATGGCCGGATGCCGGCGCTGACGCCGGCCGCGCAGCAGCGTCAGGCCGCGGCACGCGAAGCCCGTGAAGGGCGCGGGCCTGCCGATTCCTACAGCGATCGCAGTCTGTACGACCGTTGCATCTCGCGCGGTATCGCCGGATCGATCCTTCCCGTGATTTACAACAACGGGAACGAGATCGTGCAGGCGCCGGGCGTCGTCGCGATCCGTAACGAGATGATCCACGAGACGCGCATCGTGCCGCTCGATGGCCGTCCGCATCCGAGCCCGCACATCAAGATGTGGATGGGTGACTCGCGCGGCCATTGGGATGGCGACACGCTCGTCGTCGAAACGAAGAACATCGGCAGCTTCGCGCCAGGCATCGGGGTCAACGGCGGTGGTACGCGGCACAGCAGCGACATTACGATCACCGAGCGGTTCACCCGGATCAGCGCGGACGTGATCCTGTACGAGATGCATGTCAACGATCCGAAGACATGGACGAGGCCGTGGACGATGCATTACCCGCTGAAGCGGGATGACAACTACGGCTACTTCGAGTACGCGTGTCACGAGGGAAACTACTCGTTGTTCAACATTCTGAGTGGCGCGCGGGCAGACGAAAAGGCCGCGGCTGATGCCGCGAATAAGTAGGCCATTTTTCTTTCGGACCACGCAACTCGCTGGCTGTGTCGTCCGTCATAGACGTCATCATGCGGCTCGATACGCTCGCTCAGGACGTTCGCTCGGCTTTCAGAAACCTGCGGCGCTCGCCCGGATTCGCCGCGCTGACGATCCTGACGCTCTCGGTCGGCATCGGTGCGAACACGGCGATGTTCTCGGTGCTGAACGCGGTGATTCTGCGGCCGGCGGCATATCCACGCCCCGCCCAGCTCATGTTCGTGAGCAGCCGCTTTCCGTCGCTCGGATTCAATCAGTTCTGGGTCTCTCCACCGGAATACTTCGAGCTGACGGAGATCAGTCGGACGTTTTCGTCCGTCGGCGCGTACGTGACGGGCGAGGCCAACGTGTCGACCGCGGATCGTCCTCGACGCGTCAGCACTGGCATCGTCAACGCTGAGCTACTCGAGACGCTTGCCGTGCCGCCTCAAGCGGGACGATGGTTTCGACGTGATGAGACCCGCGCAAACGGTCCGCGGCTCGTCATGCTGTCAAGCCAGTTGTGGCGTTCCGCATTCGCATCGCGATCCGACATCGTTGGAAAGACGATTGAGGTTGATGGTGTTCAGAACGAAGTCGTCGGCATCATGCCGCCCGGCTTCGACGTCATGGACAACCACGTCGAGATGTGGCTGCCGTTGCAGCTCAATCCTTCGAATCGCCGCAACCGAGGAAATCATTTCCTGAATCTGATTGGGCGAGTGAAGGACGGCGCCACGCCAGCGCAGGCGCAGGCCGAGCTTGCGGCGCTCGTGGCGAACTGGGGTGAGAGGACTGGCGCGAAGGATCACGTTTTCACACCGGACGGTCACGCGCTCCAGATGGAGCCGATGCAGGAAGAGATCGTCGGTTCGGCGCGCCTCGCGATCTGGGTGCTGCAGGCAGCCGTTGGCTTCGTGCTCCTGATCGCATGTGCGAACTTTGCGAATCTCCTGCTGGCGCGCGCGGAGACACGACATCGCGAGTTCGCTATCCGTACTGCGATCGGCGCCAGTCGCTGGCGATTGCTGATGCAATTCGTCTCGGAAGGGTGCGTGCTCGCGCTCGGCGGCGGAGCAGTGGGAGTGTTGCTGGCGTGGGCGGGTGTCCGCGCGCTCGTGGCTGCGTATCCGGACAGCCTGCCGCGCGCGGGAGAGATCGCGGTCGATCCATCCGTGCTGCTGTTCACGTTCATCGTGTCGCTCGGCACGGGAGTGGTCTTCGGCCTTGCGCCGGTGCTGCACCTCACCCCAGGCGGCTTGCACTCCTCTCTCAAAGAGGGCGGCGTCCGAGGATCGACGAGTGCGCGCCACGGCGTGCGTCGTGCGCTGGTCGTTGCCGAAGTCGCGTTGGCGGTCGTCCTGGTCGTTGGGGCGGGTCTGATGCTGCGGACCGTCATGAACTTGCTGAACGTCGATCCCGGCTTCGACCGATCCCGTCTCGTGACGTTCGCGCTGGACCTGCCTCTTGCTCGCTACGCGAAGTTCGAAAATCAGCTGCAGTTCTATCAGCGACTGTTTGGCCGCCTCGAAGGCATTCCTGGTGTGCGGCGCGTATCAGGCATGACCGGCCTGCCGCCCAATCGGCAGGTGGATGCCAACGACACCGACATCGGCAACTACACGGCGCCCAAGCAGGGACCGTTCGAGAACGTGGACTACTACCAGCGCGTGACGCAAGGCTACTTCGAGACGATGGGCATCCCCATCGTCGAGGGCCGAGGCTTCGAGCCGAGTGACGCGATTGGCGCGCCCGTCGCGATCGTGAACGAGACGCTCGTTCGAACGTTCTGGAAGGATCGCAATCCAATCGGGCAGCAGGTTCGACAGTGCTGCGGCGATCAGATCCCCTGGCTCACAGTGGTTGGCGTAGCGAAGGACGTCAAACAGGGAGGCGTCGATCAGAAAACCGGGACCGAACTCTACTTTCTGCTCGATCAGTTCCCCCGGCTCTATCCCGACGTGCAGGTAGGCGGAGGCGCCCTGAACATTACTCTGCGTAGCACCGTTCCGATCTCGACACTCGGGACCGCGATTGAAGGCATCGTGCGGGACGTCGATCCTTCGCTGCCGGTCATCAAGTTGCGCGAAATGGATGCTGTTTTCCGTGAGTCGCTCAGTCGTCCGCGACTGCTGGCCCAGCTCCTTGGAGGTTTTGCGGGGCTGGCGCTGTTTCTCGCGTCGATCGGAACGTATGGCCTTCTGTCGTACCTGGTGACGGAGCGTCGCCGTGAGATCGGTATCCGCATGGCGCTTGGCGCCGAGCGTGCCGCGGTGTTGCGCCACATCATGGGGCAGGGTCTCCGGCTCGCGCTTTTCGGCCTGGCCGCTGGTCTGACTGGCGCGTTCGCGCTGACACGGCTGATGGCGACGTTGCTCTTCGACGTCGAGCCGAACGATCCCGCAACGCTCGTTGCGGTGGCCGCCGCCATCACCAGCGTCGCGGCGCTCGCGTGCTTCATCCCGGCGCAACGCGCGACCCGCGTCGATCCTGTCGTCGTACTGCGCGACGAATAGAGGCGGGTTTCAGACCAGCTCTCCGAACCAGCCTCGTCGCGCCGCCCACTTCAGGCCTTCCAACACGGGCACGACGGTGAAGGCCAGGATTGTCGTCAGCATCCAGTCTGCGCCGGACAGACTGAACGTACCGAACGCCCGTTGAAAGAACGGCACGTAGATGATGACAACAAGCAGAAGCATCTCCCACGAGATCGCGATGTTGAGCCAGCGGTTGGCAAACGGCGCGCGGAAGATGGACAAGCGATCGGAGCGGCAGTTGTAAGCGTTGAAGAACTGAATCAGCACCAGCGACACGAAGGTCATCGACATGACTTCGGCCAGCGGGCGCCCTGCCCGGAGCAGCCACACGAACAGCGTGGCGTTCACGATGGCGGACCACAATCCCGCTGCGATCAGCATGATGACGACTGGCCGTGTGAAGATGCCGATACGCGCGTCCCTCGGCCGCCGCCGCATCAGGTCCTGCTCCGGCGGATCGACGGCAAGCGCGAGCGCTGGCAAGCCGTCGGTCGCCAGGTTGACGTAGAGGATCTGCACCGCGGTCAACGGCATCGGGAAACCCGCGATGACGCTTCCTGCGAGCAGCACGATTTCACCGACGTTGCACGAGAGCAGGTACGTCAGGTACTTCTTGATGTTGCCGAAGACGATACGCCCTTCCTCGACGGCCGAGACGATGGTCGCGAAGTTGTCGTCGAGGAGGGTCATCCCCGCCGCTTCTTTGCTGACATCCGTGCCAGCGATGCCCATGGCGATCCCGACGTCTGCTTTCTTGAGCGCTGGCGCGTCGTTGATGCCGTCGCCGGTCATGGCGACGACGTCGCCCCGGCTCTGCCACGCGGTGACGACACGGAGCTTGTCGGCCGGTGAAACACGCGCGTACACGCCGATGTCGCCGACGTCGCGCTGGAGATCGGCATCGCTCATCGCGTCGAGGTCGCGTCCGGTGACGACGCGCTGCTGGTGCAGCACGCCGACCTCTCGGGCGACCGCGCTCGCGGTCAACGGATGATCGCCCGTGATCATGATCGCGTGGATCCCGGCATCGGCACAGACACGGACGGCGGCGGCGGCTTCGGCACGTGGCGGATCCATCATCCCGACGAGGCCGAGCAGCGTCATATGCTCTTCCGCGCCGTCGAGCGACGGGCTGGCCTTACGCGCAATCGCCAGGACACGAAGGCCTTCGCTTGCCATCCGCCGTTCGACGCCGAGCACCCGCTCGCGACATTCGTCGGTCAGCGGCACCTCGCGGTCGTCGCTGAGGAGGCTGGTGCAACTCGGCACGACGTTGTCGGCCGCTCCTTTCGAGTAAGCGATCGAGCCGGCCTCTGTCGTGTGCAGCGTCGTCATCCTGCGACGCTCGGAGGTGAAGGGGATTTCGGCGACGCGTGGTTCTTCTGCGGTCAGGCCGTCCGGTGTCAATCCCACCTTGATGGCCGCAACTACCAGAGCGCCCTCGGTGGGATCGCCCTCGATGTGATGGCGGCCGTCGCGTGCGATGACGCGGGCATCCGAGGCGAGTGTCGCCGCGCGTAGCAGGGCTCGTACAGCCGATGGCGCGTTGATCGCACGGCCTTCCTCGAGTATGGCGCCTGTAGGATCGTACCCGGTGCCCGACAGATCAAGGAGGCGGTCGTCGGCGAACACACGCCGGACCGTCATTTCGTTCTTTGTCAGCGTCCCGGTCTTGTCGGAGCAGATCACCGACGTGCTGCCCAGCGTCTCGACGATTGGCAGGCGGCGGACGAGGGCGTTGCGCTTGACCATCCGCCGTACTCCGATGGCGAGCGAGATCGTCACAACGGCGGGCAGCGCCTCCGGCACGACGGCGACAGCCAGTGCGATACCGAACATGAACATCTCGAGTGCCGGCAGGCCGCGAGCGAGGCCGATCACAACGACGAGTGCGACCACGATGAGGGCGGCCTTTGCCAGTGTCCCACCAAGGCGGTCGAGGTTCTCCTGGAGGGGTGTTCGGCCGGCTTCCACCGTCTCCACCATTCGTGCGATACGGCCGAACTCGGTGGACATGCCGGTGGCGACCACGACCGCGTGGCCGCGGCCGTGGACGACGAGCGTCCCCGCGTACGTCATGTTCTTGCGGTCGCCGAGCGCCAGACCCGGGTCGTCGAACGCGGTCGCGGTCTTGTTGGCAGCAGCGGATTCCCCGGTCAGCGCCGCCTCGTCAACGGCCAGATTGACGGCGTCGATGACGCGGGTATCAGCGGGGACACGGTCGCCTGCGCGCAGCATCACGACGTCGCCCGGCACGAGATCGCGCGCGGGAATGGCCGATTCTTCGCCGTCGCGCAGCACGTGCGCAGACGGGGCGGCCATTCGTCGCAGCGCTTCCAGCGCCTTGCCTGCGCGGTGTTCCTGGATGAAGCCGAGGAGCACCGCGAACAGCACGATGACGGTGATGACGACCGCCTCGAGCGTGTGGCCGAGGAAACCGGAGACGACCGTGGCGCTGAGGAGAATCACGATCAGCGCGTTCTGGAATTGCGCGAAGAAGGTATGCCACGCGGACTGCGTGCGCAGCGTTTGCAGTTCGTTCGCGCCGTGCACAGCGAGCCGCTCGACCGCGGCGGCGGCGGTCAGCCCGGTGGGATGCGTCGCGAGCCGCGCAAGTACAGCATCGGCCGACAGCGTATGCCAGGCGGGAGCGGTGTCCAATGTCTGCTCGATCGTTCTTTGCTCCGTCACACGTATCCGCCGAGGGCGCCGAGAGCCAGGTGAAGACGATGGGAGCGCTGAATGGCTCGCAGCGCGTTCCGCATGACGCGCCAGAGGCCGAGACGCCGTGAATCAGCAGTCATTCGATGACCGGACTGGTGGCGCGCGACATGATGAATGCGGGCGCGCTCGGCCGCGGCCCACGTCAGGGCCGTGAGCACGAGGCCGGCGACGAGAACCTGCAGTGCGAACTCGACCACGATCCATGCGCCCATGCCTGCCCTCCGCGGCACCCCGCAGCCTCTCGACGATAGTAGACATGAGTCGCATTGACAAATAGATAGTTGGTAACGACGAGGTCGGTTTTTGTTATGTTTGTCGGCGGACCTGATGACCACGCTCAACTACCATCACCTGCTGTACTTCTGGACCGTCGTGCGCGAGGGGCGGATCTCACGGGCTGCGGAGAAGCTTCGGGTCTCGCAGCCGACCATCAGCGCGCAGCTCAAGCTGCTCGAGGAGTCGCTCGGCGAGCGGCTGTTCCAGCGTCAAGGGCGGACGCTCGTGCTGACGGAGGTCGGCCGTGTCGTCGACCGCTATGCGTCCGAGATCTTCACGGCCGGCGGCGAGCTGCTGGAGACGCTCAAGGGACGCCCTTCGGGTCGGGCCCCCAGGCTAGCCGTCGGCGTGGCCAACGCAGTGCCCAAGCTCGTGGTCTATCGTCTGTTGAGCCCGGCTATCGACAGCCCTGAGCCGGTGCAGATCAGCTGCCACGAGGACGATACCGATCAACTTCTGGCCAAGCTGGCGACGCACGCGCTCGACGTGGTCATCAGCGACACGCCCGCGGCCCCGCATGTCCGTGTCAAGGTGTTCAACCACTTGCTCGGGGAATCGGGGACCTCGTTCTTCGCCGGGCGGCCGCTGGCGCAGCGCCTGAGGCGGCGGTTTCCGGCGTCGCTCACCGGCGCGCGCATGCTGCTGCCGACGATCAATACGTCGCTGCGACGCGGGCTCGAGCAGTGGTTCGAGACCGAAGGCCTGCGCCCGCTCGTCGCCGGGGAGTTCGAGGACCCGGCGCTGCTCACGACGTTCGGCGAGCGGATTCGCGTGGTGTTTCCGGCCCCGACGGCGATCGAGGCGGAAATACTCCGCAGTCACCGTGTCGTTGTCGTCGGGCGCACGTCAGCCGTTCGGGAGCGGTACTACGCGATCTCCGTGGAGCGCCGCTTGAAGCATGCTGCCGTGGCGGCGATCACAAGCGCCGCTCGCACCGAGATCTTCGCTGAGCGCCGGCGATCGGCGCGCAAGCCCACGAGCTCCGACTGACACCGTTCGTTGCGTCGCCCGCAGCCTTTTGCCACAATCATCATCTCGCCGCAGCCGCGTCGGCTGCATCCATTCTTCGCGGGAGGCCGGCATGCGCAGATTCACCATCGGCGCGCTCGTCAGCGCGATTGGCGTCATGGCGGCGTTATCGATTCCGGCGCGGGCACAGGCTCCCGCAAAGGCAGCCTCCTCGGCCGCGCCGGCCAAGCCCTACACAACACCGAAGACACCCTGGGGTGATCCGGACATCTCCGGCACCTGGTCGAGCGACGACCTTCGCAACACTCCCGTGCAGCGACCTGTCGAGCTCGGGAACCGCTCGCAACTCTCCGATGACGAGTACGCGAAACGCCTCGCCGACGCCGACCAGGCGAGAACACGAGAGTTGAACCGGGTTGGAGCGTTTCGCAACGATGTCGGCACGCGGACGTTCCGCCAGACGTCGCTCGTGATCGAGCCTGCCGACGGACGACTCCCGATCACGCCAGACGCACAGAAGGAAGTCGATCGACGGCAACAGCAGCGGAGCAATCCCCCGAACAGCTGGACCGATCGCAGCTTGTACGACCGCTGCATCACGCGCGGCGTGTTCGGATCGGTATTGCCGGTGATCTACGGCAACGGCAACTTCATCTTTCAGTCGCCCGGCGTCGTGTCGATCACGTACGAGATGGTGCACGACACGCGAATCATCCCGCTCGATGGGCGTCCGCACGTCGGCACCGGCATTCGCCAATATATGGGCGACGCGCGCGGCCATTTCGAAGGCGACACGCTCGTCGTCGAGACGACGAACTTCATGGGCAACACGACCGGCGTCGGCGGCAACGGTGGCGGAGCGCCGACGAGCGATGTGCTGCATGTGATCGAACGCTTCACGCGTGTCGCGCCAGACATCCTGAATTACGAAGTGTCGATCACCGATCCGAAGACCTTCAGCAAGCCGGTAAAGCTCCTGCTGCCGCTCACGACGCAGCCCGGATATCAAGTGCTGCCGTACGAATGTCACGAAGGCAACCACGCGATGCACAACATCCTGAGCGCCGCGCGCGCCGAAGACAGGGCGGTTGAAGATGCAGCGAAGAAAGGGTTGCCACGTCCCAAGCCGTCCACCTGGCTGGGTGGCGTGAATCCTGCCGCGCCGGAGCAGTGAGCGGCCGGTCAGGCGCTCGGGGAGGGGTCAGACCCCCTTCACATATGAAGTCCTGAGAAGGGGTCTGACCCTTGCGGTGGCCTTACGAATTGCCGATGCTTTGCCTGAGCTCCGCCCAGGCGAGGCGGGCTTCCTCGACGGAGCCTTCGTCCTCGATCGTCGTGATGTCACCGGGGTCGCGATCGAGGACCACCGCCTTGAGCACACGGCGCATGATTTTGCCGCTGCGAGTCTTCGGCAGCATCCCGACGAAGTTGATTTCACCGATGACCGCAATGGCGCCGAGCTCCCGTCGAACCGTGTCGAGCAGCTCCTTGCGAAGATCGGCGGATGGCGTCTGGCCATGCTTCAGGAGGACGAATGCGGTAATGACTTCGCCGCGTGTCTCATCCGGTCTACCTACGACGCCGCACTCCGCGACCGACGGATGTGCAAGGAACGCACTCTCGACTTCGATCGTGCCGAGGCGATGGGCGGCGATCTTAATCACCTCGTCGGCGCGTCCGGCGAACCAGAAGTAGCCGTCTTCGTCGACGTGCGCTGAGTCGCCTGAGTAATAAACGTCGGGGATCTTCTGCCAGTAGTCGGCGCCGTAGCGTGCGGTCTCGCCCCACAAGCTCGCCGTCATGCCCGGGAAAGGGCGCTTCAGCACCATGATTCCCTTTTCATTTACTCGACACGGCGTGCCATCGACGTTGACGACGGCCGCGTCGATGCCGGGCAGTGGGGGACCAGAGGAGCCGGGTTTGATTGGCAGGAGCTCGATGCCGTATGGATTGCCGAACACCGGGCCGCCGGTCTCGGTCTGCCACATGTGATCGATCACCGGCGCCCGCCCGCCCAGCACGGTGTTCTGCAGCCAGTCCCAGGCGAGCGGATTGAGGACTTCACCCGCGCACGCGACGCGTTCAAGCCGGCGGTGATCGATGTCGGTGAGTGTCTGTTCGCCGTAGCGTCGAAGCAGACGCACGGCCGTCGGCGACGTGAAGATCCCGGTGACCCCGAGTTCCTCGACCGCGGTCCGCCAGTGCCGATCAGGTGTCGGATGATCGAGCGCGCCTTCGAACGCGACCGTAGTGCATCCGGCGAGGAGTGGCGCGTACACCATGTAGCTGTGTCCGACGATCCATCCGATGTCTGACGTCGCCCACCACACGTCGGACGGCTTCAGGCCGAAGCACAATCGCCCCATGGTAGCGATATAGACCTGATAGCCGCCGTGTGTGTGAACGGCCAGCTTCGGTCGCGCCGTCGTTCCTGAGGTTGCGAGGATGTAAGCGGCGTCGTTGGACTCCATTACCTCGTGCGTGCTCGACTGACCGTCGCCTCGCTTCAGGAAGTCGTCCCAGGAAAGATCCCGTGGCGCGTTCAACGGTGATCGCTGCGTACCTCTTTCCCATACGATGACGTGTTCAACACCGTCGCCGCCAGTTGCCAGCGCATCGTTGACGATCGTCTTGAGATCGACTTCTTTACCCTTGCGATACGTAACGTCTCCAGCGAACACCAACCGCGACCCACTGGCACTGATGCGACCACCGAGCGCATTGGCGCCAAAACCCGCAAAGACGACGGAGTGAATAGCGCCGATGCGGACCGTGGCCAGCATCAACGCGATCGCTTCAGGCGATGTCGGCATGTAGATCGTCAGGCGATCGCCTTTGCCGATGCCGAGCGCTCGCAGCGCGGCAGCGATGCGTTCCACCAGCGCGAGGAGCTCGGCGTAAGTGAACTGCCGGCGCTCGCCGCGCTCGTTCATGTAGATGAGAGCGGTGCGATCACCGCGGCCGCCCGCGACGTGGCGGTCGAGCGCGTTGTAGGCGAGATTCGTTTCTGCGCCGACGAACCAGCGGAACGTCGGGAAGTTCCATTCGAACACCTGGTCCCACGGACGAAACCAGGGCAGCTCGTGTGCCGCGCGAGCCCAGAAGTCATCCGGACGGGTGAGTCCCTCCTCGATCCACTGTCGAACGACCGACGTGACGCCCATCGGAGCCTCCCAGGTGAAACGGAATCATAACGTCGCCGCAGTTACAATCGCACGGATGGACACCTTCCGCGCGTTTCGCATTGTCAATGAGGACGGCAGGATTCACGGGTCGATCGTCAACGCGACGGTTGCTGAATTGAGCGCGGGCGATGTGCTCATCAAGGCGTCCTACTCGAGCGTCAACTACAAGGACGCACTTGCTGCCACCGGAACGGGCAAGATCCTCCGCCGCTTTCCGCTTATTGGCGGCATCGATGTCGCAGGTGTCGTCGCATCGAGCGCGGCCTCGCGATTTCGCGAGGGCGATGAGGTCCTCGTCACCGGCTACGACCTCGGCGTTGCCAACGATGGCGGATATGCGGGCTACGTGCAGGTCCCTGCGAGCTGGGTCGTTCCGATGCCACGTGGTCTCACGGCGTTCGAGGCGATGGCACTTGGCACCGCAGGCTTCACCGCGGGTCTAGCTATTGTGCGGCTCCAACAGAACGGCCTCAGGCCGCAGAACGGCACAGTAGTGGTGACCGGCTCGACCGGAGGTGTCGGCAGCATTGCTGTCGCAGGTCTGGCGCGTCTCGGCTATGACGTGGCGGCGATCACCGGCAAGGAGGAAGCGCATGAGTACCTTCGGCAGTTGGGCGCGCGCGAGGTGTTCTCGAGAGGCACGCTCGAGATGGGAACGCGTCCACTGGAGAAGGCGCGCTGGGCTGGCGCGGTCGACGCAGTGGGCGGCGACATGCTGGCGTGGTTGACGCGCACGACCGACGCGTGGGGCGGCATCGCGAGCACCGGACTGACGGGCGGCGTGGAGCTTCACACGACCGTGATGCCGTTCATCCTGCGAGGTGTGTCGCTCATCGGCATCGACTCTGTGTCGTGTCCGATGGAGATCAGGACTGAGGTGTGGCGGCGCCTCGCGACTGATATGAAGCCGAACAACTTGGCCGTAATCGCGAAGGAGATTGCCCTTGATGGCCTTCCAGATGCTTTCGCGACTCTGCTGGCAGGCAAAGCACGCGGCCGCTTTGTGGTGAACGTGCGCTAATCGCGAATACCGAGCTGCGCGAGGACCGCCGTGACCTCGGCTTCGTGCGCGTTGACGAAGTCCACATTGATCGTCGGCGCGCCTTCCGGCACCCGCTGCAACACGCCGGCTTTCACGAACCCGTGCGCCAGGTGCGCGGCAAACAGTGCAATCGCGAACTTGGCGTACTCGCGTGGCGTCATCTTCGCGTCCGCCACTGCCGCCGCGAGCCCGGCGTGATTCTCCAGCCGGGCCGCAAGTCCTTGCGCCATCGCCGGCGCGTCGCCCGACAGCGCCACGTCCTTGGTGAACAGCGGGGCGTACCTGAATGCCGGATCGTGCTCGGTAATATCCGCGATGCGGCCGCTCGCCTGCACGAATTGCTCGAACACCTGGAGCGTGAGCCGATAGTCAGCCAAGTCGTAGACTTCGAGCGGCGCGTGTTGTGCGACGAGCGCAGTCGTGGCCTGCCCAATCAGGCCGACCAGAATCACCACCGTTGATGCGCGGCGCACGGAACTCATCACCGCTTCATTTTGACATCGTTGAGCGCCAGTCTCGAAGGGCGGCCTGGCTTGGTATGCTGAAGCGCCCGCCCCGCCATGACGACGCAAGACGGACGAGCCCGCACTTCGAAGCAGCGCTACCAACGCTTCGTTCAGGACTACAAGAAAGGGCTGCTCGACGACCAGGTCGACGCCGCCAGGGGGCTGAAGCCAACAGATGGTTCGCCGCTGAGCGTTGAAGGCACTCAGCCTTCAAAGTGGCTCGGCGGTCAGCGGCGCGAGTATCTCCGCGAGTACTTCCGCTGGCTCTGGCCGCATCGATACGGCGTTGCCACGGTCTTCGCGCTGGCGCTGGTAGGCGCGGGCCTCCAGATGGTCGAGCCGCTCTTCATGCGGTTCATCATCGACCGCGTCCTCCTCAACGCCGACCTCGATCTGGACGAACGCATCAGCCGACTCCATTCAGCTGGTGGCCTCTTCGTCGCGGTCGTCATCGTCACGCAGCTCGTAAACGTCCTGAAAGACTACCGACAGCGGCTCCTGAATACGCGAGTCATGCTGTCGTTGCGGCGATCGCTCTTCGAGCGGCTGCTGCACCTGCCGCTGCCGCCGCTGTGGGACATGAAGACGGGCGGGATCCTGTCGCGCATCACAGGCGATGTGGATACCACCACGGGCCTCCTGCAGATGGCAGTCGTTTCGCCATCGATCTCCGTCGTGCGGCTGGTCATTGCGGTCATCGTGCTGATGACGCTGAACTGGCGGCTGGCCTTGACCGCGCTCGCGATCATTCCCGGCATCGTGCTCATCAGCTTCACGTCGGCGCGTCGCGTGCGGCCAATCTACCGATCGCTTCGGAAGAACGCCGAAGAGATCGACGGGCGGGTTGGCGAGACGTTCTCAGGAATTCGTGTCGTGCGTGCGTTCGGAAGAGAGAAGCGCGAGTTGATCGAGTACATGCACGGACGCCACACCGTGCTGCGCAAAGAGATGTTCGCGAAGCGGCGCGAGATGGTCATCTGGACGTCGTGGGGCCTGCTGCTCGGCGCGGTCAACGTCGTGATTGTGTGGTACGGGGGCTATCTGAATGTCGTTGGCCGCGCATCTGTCGGCGACATCATGGCGTTTCAGTGGTACACGTTCCTGCTCCTGACCCCGGTCTGGAACATCGTCAACTCTTTCTCCGAGCTCCAACGATCGCTGGCCGCCATGGAGCGGGTGTTTCAGGTGCTCGGGATGGACGAGGACAAGCCCGATCGACCCGATGCGCGAGACGCGCCGCAGGTCGTCCACGAGATGGCCTTCGAGAACGTGGACTTCGAGTATCGCGAAGGACGGCCCGTCGTTCACGACTTCAGCGTCATCGTCCCTGGTGGCTCGGTGGTTGCGCTCGTTGGTCGCAGCGGAGCGGGCAAGACGACAGTCACTGACCTCGTCGCACGATTCCACGATCCGACTCGCGGCCGGATTGTTCTGAATGGCACCGATATTCGCGACTTCCGGCTGAGAACCTACCGCGCGCTGCTCGCGATCGTTCAGCAGGACGTGTTTCTGTTCGATGGGTCGGTGCGCGACAACATCGCGTACGGACGACACGATGCGACAGACGCAGAGGTCGAGGATGCCGCCCGGCGCGCCAACGCGCACGAGTTCATCGTCAGGCTGCCGGATCAATACGGCACATTCGTCGGAGAACGTGGCGTGAAGCTCTCAGGTGGACAGCAGCAACGCCTGGCGATTGCGCGGGCCATCCTGGCATCGCCGCAGATCCTCATCCTGGATGAGGCGACGAGCAACCTCGACACCGAGAGTGAGCAGCTGATCCAGGCAGCGATGGCCACGCTCCTCGCGGGACGGACGACATTCGTCATTGCGCACCGGCTGTCCACCATTCGCCGCGCGGATCTCATCCTCCTGATGGAGGAGGGGCGAATCGTCGAGCGCGGGACCCATGAGGAACTCATGCGCGCCCGCGGCACGTACTACGACATGGTCCGCCGCCAGATGGAGTCGCATGGCGAGGAATCGGATGTCGATTTCGAGCCGGCTCGAACGACGATATAGAGGGGACCGATGAATTTGTCCGCCCGTCGACGTCTAACGCGATGAGGGAGGAGATACGCATGAGCGGAGTGCGGGTACTGGTCGGGACGCGCAAAGGCGCGTTCACGCTGGAGTCAGACGGGAAGCGCGAGAAGTGGGAAGTGAACGGGCCCCACTTCGGTGGCTGGGAGATCTACCACCTCAAGGGATCGCCTGCCGATCCGAATCGGCTGTATGCATCCCAGAGCACCGGCTGGTTTGGGCAACTGATACAGCGTTCAAGCGACGGCGGCAAAACCTGGGAGCCCGTGGGGAACAAGTTCGTCTATGACGGTGTGCCGGGCACGCATCAGTGGTACGACGGCACGCCGCATCCATGGGAATTCAAACGCGTGTGGCATCTTGAGCCATCGCTGACGGATCCCGACCACGTCTATGCCGGCGTCGAGGATGCGGCGATCTTCCAGACGAGCGATGGGGGTCAGAACTGGACGGAGATGCCCGGTCTACGTGGGCATGGATCCGGATCGAAGTGGACGCCCGGTGCAGGTGGTCTGGGTCTCCACACGATCGTGCTCGACCCATCAAACCTGAAGCGCATGTTCATCGCGATCTCAGCCGCTGGTGCGTTCCGTACCGACGATGGCGGCGCGACGTGGAAGCCGATCAATCAGGGATTACGATCGGAGCACATCCCGGACCCGACGGCGGAGGTCGGTCACTGCGTCCATCGAATCGCCATGCACAAGTCGCGTCCCAATACCTTGTTCATGCAGAAGCACTGGGACGTCATGCGGACCGATGACGCCGGCGAATCGTGGCGAGAGATCAGCGGCAACCTCCCAACCGACTTCGGCTTCGTGGTCGATGTGCACGCGCACGATCCGGAGACGATCTACGTTGTCCCGATCAAGAGCGATTCGGAACACTTTCCGCCCGACGGGAAACTGCGCGTCTACCGCAGCAAGAGCGGCGGCGAGGAGTGGGAGGCACTCACGAAGGGCTTGCCGCAGCAGGACTGCTACGTCAACGTCCTGCGCGATGCGATGGCGGTCGACTCCATGGACTCGTGCGGTGTGTACTTCGGGACGACCGGCGGTCAGGTTTATGCGTCGAAGGATGGCGGCGATTCGTGGATGTCGATCGTGCGGGATCTGCCGGCGGTATTATCCGTCGAGGTGCAAACGCTGAAATGATTCGAGTGACGCTGCCGTGGCATCTCAGGAACCTTGCGCGCACCGATAGCGAGGTCGTACTGGACGTGTCTGGGGAGATCACCCAGCGTACCGTGCTCGATGCACTCGAGGACGCATACCCGATGCTGCGCGGGACCATTCGCGATCATGTCACTTCAAAGCGCCGGCCGTTCCTGCGGTTCTTCGCGTGCGAAGAGGATCTGTCGAACGAGTTGCCGGACGCGCCGTTGCCGGACGCCGTGGCAAAGGGGACCGAGCCCTTCATGGTGGTCGGCGCGATTGCAGGCGGTTAGAGGACGGCGGCGGGTCTCGAGACCCGCCGCGACATAAGCCGCGACACGTAGGGCGAGTCTTCCGCCTTCGCCAAGGCTACGGTGGACCGCCGTAGCTCGAAGAGCGGAGGCTGGTCAGACTCGCCTGAGTTCAGTACTCCGCGAACGCGTCATCGGGATAGCAATACAACCATCGCTCACCGACTTCCGCGGACGCGATCACCGGATGCGCCGTGGTGCGTGCGTGCTTCGAGGCGTGCTTGTTCGGGGACGAGTCGCAGCACAGCGTCACCCCGCACGTCTGGCACGTACGGAGGTGCATCCACCGGGAGCCGCTCTTCATGCACTCCGAACACTCTCGCGTCGCCGGTTGTTTCACCTCTTTAATTCGCGAAATGTCATCACAGATCGCCATCGTGACCCCCGTCCCCAAGATAGCAGGCTGCCGAAACGCGCAGGCTGAAGCGTATAAGGCTGAGGGATAATCAGACTTCGCATGCTCGAACCATCGATCGTTGGCAGCCTGCCGAAACCACCGTGGCTGGCGGCCCCCAACATGCTCAGGGCGCCCTGGCGCCTCAACGGATCCCACCTCAGCGACGCGCAGGACGATGCCGTTCGGCTGGCCATACTCGACCAGGAGCAAGCAGGCCTCTCGATCGTGACCGACGGAGAAGTTCGCCGCCGGCATTACATCTGGGGATTTCTCGACGGACTCAGCGGCGTCGACACGGAAAATCTCGCGCGAGCCCGATCGCGAGGTGGACGCTACTCAGAGACCACAGCGGTCGCTCGCATCGTCGGACCGGTGGAGCGCAGGAAGCCGGTGCTGCTACAGGCCTGCCAGTTCGCGCGCGCGGCGACGACGCGCCGGTTGAAGGTCACGATGCCGGGTCCCATGACGATCGCTGACAGCGTCGCGGACGAACACTACCGGACGGACAGAAAGACGCTGGCGATGAAGTTCGCCGCTATCCTGAACGCCGAGGCGCGGGAGCTCTCGGCCGCCGGCGCGGACGTCGTCCAGTTCGACGAGCCCTGCTTCAATATCTATCTCGACGAGGTCGAAGCCTGGGGCATTGAGGCGCTCGAAGCGTGCATGGAAGGCGTCTCGGCTACTCGCGCCGTCCACATCTGTTACGGATACGGCACTCCGACCGTATTAGCGTGGAAGACGAAAAATACGGACTGGGGACACTACGGCGTGACGTTTCCGCTACTGGCCAGGAGCAGCGTGAACCAGGTGTCGATCGAATGCGCGGCGTCGGGCGTCGATCTCGCCGTTTTGCGTGAGCTCGAGGGCAAGGACGTCATGTTCGGAGCCATCGATGTCGGGACCGAAGAGGTGGAGACCGCCGCCGTCGTTGCAGGCCGACTGCGGCGGGCGCTGGAGCATGTGCCCGTGGAGCGGTTGTTTCCATGTACGGATTGCGGGTTGGTTCCGCGCAGCAGGGAGGCCTCTCGGGGTAAAATGCGCGCGCTGGCGGAGGGAGCCGCAATCGTACGAACCGAGTTGACGTCGACGACGCGGCGAGAGTTCGCCGTTCCTTGACAGAATATCTTTGACTCTGGTAAAGCTCCGTCACGAATAGACACAATTTCCGCATATATCTAGCGAATACCCGCGAGGACGACCTCGATGTCGGCCCGTGAGGAGAGGAGACCTGGCAGATGCGATACCGGTTCACAGGCGCAGTGGTGGCGATGACATTAGCGGCGGCAGTTTCGCTGACCGTGGCACCGACCGCACAACAGGGCCGCGGAAATCCGCCGCCGCCGGCGCCGGCTGGCGGTCAGGCCCGCGGTCCAGCCGCGCGTCTGGCACAGATCGCTGGTCATCCGAACTTCAACGGCGTGTGGCAGGCGATCGGCACGGCTCACTGGAATCTCGAGGATCACTCGGCGGCGGCAACGCCGTTCTGGCAGCTTGGCGCGATGTTCGCGATTCCTGCCGGTCAGAGCGTGATCGTCGGTGGGGGCACGATCCCGTATCTGCCTGCGGGCCTCAAGAAGCGTGAAGAGAACATGAAGGGCTGGCCCAAGTCCGATCCCGAGGCCAAGTGCTACATGGCCGGCATTCCGAGATCGACCTACATGCCGTATCCCTTCCAGATCGTCCAGGGCCAGAAGGACATCCTCTTTGTCTACGAGTACGCCAGCTCGAACCGCATCGTCCACATGGACAAGCCGTCCGAGCCGCCGGTCGACAGCTGGATGGGATGGTCGAACGGTAAGTGGGATGGCAACACGCTCGTGATCGAAGTGACGGGCAACAACGATCAGACGTGGTTCGATCGCGCCGGCAACCATCACTCCGATGCGTTGAAGGTGACCGAGCGCTACACGTTGGCGGGTGACAACCACATCAACTACGAAGCGACGATCGAGGATCCGAAGACGTTCTCGAAGCCGTGGCAGATCCGCATGCCGCTGTATCGCCGCATGGAGCAGAACGCGCAGCTGCTCGAATACAAGTGCGTGGAGTTCTCAGAGGAGCTGCTCTACGGCGATCTGAAGAAGAAGACTGAGTAGTTCTGAGTAGTTCTGCGGCTGAGTGATACACTGTAGGACGGACTTTCTATCCCAGGGTCGGGTAGTTCCGAGTTGACGTCCCGAATAGGTAGGAGATGAATTCGATGCGAACGAAACTCTTCAGCGTTGCGGCCGCTGCCGCACTTCTGGTGGCGGTGTTTGCTGTTCAGGTCTCAGCGCACCACTCCTTTGCGGCTGAATTCGACGCGAAGCGTCCGGTCAAGCTGCGGGGCACGGTCGTGAAGATGGAATGGATCAACCCCCATTCGTGGATTCACATCGACGTGAAGGATGCGGCCACTGGTAAAGTGGAGCGATGGATGGTTGAAGGCGGCGCGCCGAACGCGCTGCTGCGCCGCGGCTGGAACAAGAATTCGCTGACAGAGGGCACCGAGATCCTGGTCGAGGGTTTCCAGGCCAAGGACGGCGCCAATCGAGCGAACGGTCGCGACATCACGTTCCCGGACGGCAAGAAGCTCTTCGTCGGTTCGTCCGGCACGGGCGCGCCTGACGAAAGACCCGACAAGTAAGAGCCGTCGTTTTCGGTTTCCTACAAAGCAACGCCCTGACCGGTTCCCGGTCGCGGCGTTGCTTTGCTGTTTTCAGGCGTGGGAATCGGCTGGTCTTCAGGTATCCTCGCACCTCTGATGCCGACAATATCCACGCTTGAAGCTGTGTCTGCCGCGCGCTGGCGCGTTGCCATCTCGCTCACCATCGCGATGATGGCTGTCTACTTCGGTTTCATCCTCCTCGTCGCTTTCAACAAACCACTACTTGGAACATTGGTCACTGAAGGTCTGAGCCTGGGTATGTTGCTCGGTGTCCTCGTGATCCTCGTGGCGTGGCTGCTGACGTGGTTCTACATCCGTTGGGCGAATACGCACTACGACGCGTCGCTCGCGCAGCTGCGGGCGCCTGCGGCTCGAGAGAACTCCCGATGACGTCGTCGCTCGGTGAGCCGAACGCCCTCGCGATCACGTTCTTCCTGCTCTTCATCGGACTGTCGCTTGGAATCACGGCGTGGGCGGCTCGTCGCACGAAGACGGCAGACCACTTCTACACGGCCGGTCGCAGCGTGACGGCGTTCCAGAACGGCCTCGCGCTCGCCGGAGACTTCATGAGCGCCGCGAGCTTCCTGGGCATCGCTGGCCTGGTAGCGCTCTCGGGATTCGACGGCCTGATCTATTCGATCGGCTGGCTGGTGGGGTGGCCGATCGTGATGTTCCTGATCGCCGAGCCGCTCAGGAACCTTGGCCGCTACACATTTGCCGACGTGCTCGCCGCACGCCTGCGACAGACGCCGATTCGCATCGCCGCGTCTATTGGTTCGCTGGCAGTGATCGCGTTCTACCTGATCGCTCAGATGGTTGGTGCCGGCAACCTGATTCGCCTGCTCTTTGGGTTGCCGTATGAAGCGGCGGTGGCGATCGTCGGGGTCGTCATGCTCGCGTACGTGCTCTTCGGCGGCATGATCGCGACGACCTGGGTGCAGATCATCAAGGCGGTGCTTCTGCTCGGCGGCGCCACGCTGCTCGCGGGACTTGTGCTTGCGCGGTTCGATTTCAGTCTCTTCGCGCTCTTCTCGAAGGCCGCCGAACAGTACGGCTCTGGGGTCCTGAGCCCCGGCCGGCAGGTGAGCGATCCGATTGATGCGGTATCGCTCGGGCTCGCATTGATGCTCGGCACCGCGGGGCTGCCGCATATCCTCATGCGGTTCTACACGGTGCCCGACGCGCGGACGGCGAGATCGTCGGTCGGCTACGCGACGGCGTTCATCGGATTCTTCTATCTGCTGACATTCATCCTCGGATTCGGAGCGATGGTGCTCATCGGCCGCGATGCCATCACCGCGATCGACGCGGGTGGCAACATGGCCGCACCGCTGCTCGCCGAGGGTGTCGGTGGGACGCCGTTCCTCGGGTTCATTTCAGCGGTGGCGTTTGCGACCATTCTCGCCGTCGTGGCGGGCCTCACGCTGTCCGGCGCGGCGACGCTGTCGCACGATCTGTGGGTGAGCGTCGTGCGCGGAGACAAGGCCGATCAGGGTGAGCAGCTCCTCGTTGCGCGAGGCGCCACCGTGCTGCTGGCGATCGTCTCCATCGTCCTTGGGATCGCGTTCAAGGGGCAGAACGTCGCTTACATGGTTGGCCTCGCGTTTGCCATCGCAGCGAGCGCGAACTTCCCGGCGCTGGTGCTGTCGATCTTCTGGAGTCGGCTGACGACGGCTGGTGCGCAGAGCAGCATGATCGTCGGCACCGCCGCTGCGCTGCTCTTGATCTATTCCTCGCCGACGATCCAGATCGACATCCTGCACAATACGCAGGCGTGGTTCCCACTGCGGAATCCGGGCATCGTCTCGATTCCGTTGTCATTCGCCGTCGCAATCGGTGTATCGCTGGTGTGGCCGGTTTCGTCTGAGGCGCGTCGATTTACTGAGCTCGAGAGACAGCTTCATCTGGGACTAGAGTAGGACCCTCCCGCACCGTGACCAGGATCCGTCTTGCGATCGTCGTCATCGTTGCTCTGCTGATCGTCGGCGCAGCCGGATTCCTCGCGCTGAGAAGCCGCGGACCGTCGCTTCCGCCTCCTGGATCGGACACCTACGAGCAGATGACGCGCGCGTTCTACTGGGGGCTGTCCGCGCTCGAAGTGGGCCTGCTGGACGATGCCCGGCAGCAGTTCACGAAGGCCACCACGATCGTGCCGGAGGAGCCGGCGTCGTGGGCCAATCTCGGGCTCACGCAATTGCGACTCGGTGAGCTGGAGGCCGCTGCTGCCCCGATCGAACGCGCCCTCGCCCTGGCGCCAGACAATGGCGACATCGTGTTGCTCGCGGCCAGGATGGACGCCGCGCGTGGTCAGCTCGATGGAGCGGCCGCGCGATTGCGCCGGGCCGTCGAACTCGACCCCGGCAGCCTGCGTGCGAGGTTCGCGCTCGCAGACGAACTGCAACGTCTCAACACCCCGGAAGCGGACACCGAGGCGCTCGCGCTCCTGGACGAGATCATTCGTCGCGCACCCGACAACCTTGCTGCGCTGATCGAACGCGCTCGGATTGCTGCGCGGCGGCGTGACGAGGCGCGGGTGCGCAACTCTCGTGATGCGTTGGCACCGCTTTCCGGATCGTGGCCCGAGCAGGCGATGGAGCAGTTCACGTCGTTTCAGCGCGCCGTCGACGAGGCGCGAATGGACGACGCCGTTCGGGCGACGACGTTTCTGAGGAACGTACTCGCCCCGGTTCCGGCGTTTCGCGAAAGCCTGGGTGCCCTGCGCACGCCGACCGAGCTCATCGCCGAGCCCTTCGATCGTTTCCTTGCGATGATGCCGCCGCCCGCTCGGCCTTCGCCCGCGGATCCGTCGATCTCGTTCACGGCGGAAGCCGCCGGAACGGATGCGGCAGCCGTGGTGGTCGCGCTGTTTCCAACGATTGAAGCGCCTCCCGTGCTCGTTGCTGCCGACGCGACAAGTCTGAGGCGTCTTGATGTTCCGGGATCAGCCTGGCCGTTTCCATCTGGTCGCGGCGGGGTTTCAGGCCCGCCGTCTTCGAGCGCCGTCGCCACGCTCGACTGGAATCACGACTTTCGTACTGACGTCGTGATGGCCGGGCCCGGTGGTGTTCGGCTTCTGTTGCAGGACGAGAAGGGATCTTTCGTCGATGCGACGGCCAAAGCCTCCGGCGGCGCGCCAGTCACAGACGATACCTTCGGTGTGTGGGCGGCTGACATCGAGATGGATGGCGATATCGATCTCGTCGTGGGCCCAACGGTGGGGGCGCCGTTTGTGTTGAGGAACAACGGCGACGGCACGTGGCGACGCATCGAGCCGTTCACGAGTCTGACCGCGGTTCGCGGGTTCGCATGGGCAGACCTCGATGAGGACGCCGATCCGGATGCGATGTTTGTCGACGCCGCAGGATCGGTGCAGATCTCCACGAATCGACAGGCTGGCCAGTTCGCCGTGGCGACCGCGATACCGGGAACCGCGGGCGTCGTCGCCGCGACGGTTGGAGACATTGACGCTGACGGAGCGATCGACGTCGTCGCTCTCGAGTCGAAAGGGATCGTTCGCAAGGCGTCGTGGGTGAACACGTTGTGGACCGTCGGAGAGGTTGCAGCGTGGTCGGGGTTCGCAGGTGGTCAGGCTGGAGCCGGCCAGCTGCTCGTGGCGGACCTCGACAACAACGGCGCGCTCGATCTGATTGCGTCGGCGCAGTCCGGATCGCACGTCTGGCTTGCGAATCAGAGCCAGCAACTGGAAGCGCTGCCGACGTTGCCTGGTGCGCAGGTCTTCGCCGCGGTCGATCGAAACGGCGACGGCCGCCTCGATCTCGCTGCTATCGCGATGGGCCGTCCCGCGTGGTTGATGGGCGGTGGTGGAACGGCGACCTATCACTGGAAGGCGATTCGGCCACGAGGGCAGGCAAGCGCCGGCGATCAGCGGATCAACTCATTTGGTGTCGGCGGCGAGATCAGCGTGCGTGCCGGGCTCACGGTGCAGACGCAGGTCATGACCGGGACGCCGGTGCACTTCGGTCTCGGCACACGAACCGGCATCGACGTCGCTCGCATCGTGTGGCCGAACGGCATCGCACAGGCCGAGTTTGGCGCTGGTGTCGACGACGTGATCGTCGCCGAGCAGCGGCTCAAAGGATCGTGCCCGTGGGTGTTTGCGTGGAACGGCACGCACATGGACTTCGTGACCGACTTCCTCTGGCGGTCGCCACTCGGTCTGCGCATCAATGCGCAGGACACGGCGGGGGTGACGCAGACGGAGGACTGGGTCAGGATTGCCGGCGATCAACTGCAGCCGCGTGACGGTGTGTACGACGTTCGCGTCACAGCCGAACTGTGGGAGTCCCATTTCTTCGACCACGTCTCTCTTCTCGTCGTCGACCATCCCGCTGATACGGAGATGTTCGTCGATGAGCGATTCCTGCCGTCGAGACCCCCGGCGCTCGAACCGCGGGCGCTGAAGATGCTGGGTGCTGTGATGGATGCGCGAGACGAGCAGGCCCACGATGTCACCGAATCGATTGCGGTCCGTGACGGAAAGTACCTGGCGACATTCGCGCGCGGGCAGTATCAGGGGATCGCGCAGGAGCACTTTGTCGAGTTCACACTCGGTCCGCACGCAAATGCCGATCGGTTGACGCTGGTGGCGAGCGGGTGGATCTATCCCACCGATAGCAGCATTAACGTCGCAATCGGTCAGGGCGGTGTGGTGAAGCCAAGCGGCGTGGCGCTGGATGCGCGGGATCGCGAGGGCAACTGGAAGGCCGTGAATACGGACCTTGGTTTCCCTGCCGGCAAGAACAAGACGATGCTGATCGACCTGGGCGAGGTCAAAGACGCAACGCGACTCAGGCTGCGGACGAATCTCGAAATCTACTGGGACTCACTGATAGTGGCCAGCGAGGTGACAGTGCCACTCCGAACGAAGAGGCTCGACGTGAGCGACGCGGAGTTGCGCTACCGAGGCTACTCGGAGACGACGTCGCTCAGGGGCGATGCACCTGAGACGCCGAATTACGAGCGCAAGTCAGGTGTCACGCAGCGATGGCGCGACCTGACCGGGTATCACACCAGGTTCGGTAGTGTGAACGCACTATTGTCGGGGGTGGACGACCGGTATGTGATCATGAACGCCGGCGACGAGATGCGGCTGCAGTTCGCTGAGCAGCCGGCTCCCGAGACTGGTTGGCGCCGTGATTTCGTGCTCATTGGCGACGGGTGGGAGAAAGACGGAGACTACAACACCGGCTTCTCTCAGACGGTGCTTCCGTTGCCATCGCACGACCATCCCGCCTATGGACAGGCACGCACCTCCATCAATCTCGAAGATGATCCCGTGTATCAACGGCATCGATCGGATTGGGAGGAGTTTCACACCCGCTGGGTGTCGCCGAGCGCGTTCATGAAGGGCTTGCGACGCAAGTAACCGTGACAGCAGTCAGTCAGACTCGCCAACGAATCGCCTGGATCGTCTCGACGTTCCTCCTGGTCGCGTCACTCGCCGCCGTGCGAGCGCTCAATCAGAACGCGCTCGCGTCGCCGCCCGATGACGAGGGCGTGTCCGATCTGCGATTCGGGTTTCAGCTCGCGGAGTCGGCAAAGAGGCGAGGTGTTGACTTCGTTCACGAAGCGCCGACATTCGATTCCAGACTCGATCACATCATGCCGCAGGTCGCGTCCACAGGCGCGGCGGTGGCGGTCGCCGACTTCGATAAGGACGGGTGGCAGGACTTCTACGTCACCAACAGTCGAGAGGGAAGTCTCAACCGTCTGTATCGCAACAAGGGCGACGGTACGTTCGAGGACGTCGCGCAATCAGTCGGTCTTGCCGACGTCAGCCGTCGCGAGACCGGCGTCTCGATGGGTGCCGTCTGGGGAGACTACGACAACGACGGTTATGAAGATCTCTTTCTCTATCGCTACGGCCAGCCTCAGCTCTTTCACAACGAGAGTGGAGAGCGATTCGTCGCTGCAGGAACAGGATTCCCGCGCTGGGTGAACGCGAACGCCGCGACCTGGCTGGACTACGACAGGGACGGCCTGCTCGATCTGTTCCTCGCAGGGTACTGGCCTGATGACGTCGATCTCTGGAAGCTGATGACGACTCGCATCATGCCGGAAAGCTTCGAGTACGCAAACAACGGTGGACGCAAATACCTGTTGCGCAACCGCGGTGACGGCGCATTCGAAGACATGACGGCTGCGGTTGGAATCACGAGCCGGCGATGGACGCTAGCGGTAACCGCAGTCGATGTACAGGGCTCGGGCTATCCTGGCTTGTTCCTCGCCAACGATTACGGTGTGTCCGAGATGTTCGTGAATCGTGGTGGCAAACGTTTCGAGGACGTCGCCGCGGAGACTGGCGTGGGACGTGCGCCGAAAAGCGGGATGAACGCGGCGCTCGGCGATGTCTTCAACGACGGGCGCCTGTCGATCTACAAGACGAACATCTCAGAGCCTGGGCAGCTCGTGCAGGGCAACGATCTGTGGGTGCCGAAGACGGCCGGATCGGGTCTTCCGGCGTTCGAGAACCTGGCGACGACGCTCGGTGTCGACCTCGGGGGATGGAGCTGGGGCGCACAGTTCGGCGATCTGAACAACGACGGCGCGCAGGATATCTACCTGGTAAACGGGTACATCTCCGCGGGCGAGCGCAGCAGCTATTGGTATGACTTCTCGGTGATTGCCGTCGGACACAGCTCCATCATCGGTGATGCGGCGAACTGGCCGGCGATGAAGGGACGGAGCCTGTCGGGGTATCAGCGCAAGCGCGTCTGGATCAATGACGGGTTCGGCAATTTCACTGATGTCGCGCAGGCTGTTGGCGCCACGGACACGAATGACGGACGCGCGGTTGCCCTGGCCGATTTCCGGAACACGGGTGTGCTCGACGTCGTGGTGGCCAACCAGCGTGGCCCGCTCTTGATTTACGAGAACCGTGTCGCTCCCGTACGTCACTGGATCCAGTTCGAGCTCGAGGGAACGAAGAGCAATCGCAGCGCGATCGGCGCCCGCGTGGAACTGCACTGGAACGGGCACGTGCAGGCGCAGCAGGTGACGGCGGCGACCGGATTCAGCGCACAAAACCAACGCTGGTTGCACTACGGCCTCGGTGAGGCGCGCACCGTCGACCGAGCCGTGATTCGCTGGCCTTCAGGACTGGAGCAGACGATTGCGAATCCGTCTGTGGACATCAGGCATTACGTGAAAGAACCCGATGGCCGGTGACGCGAACGCGTTGACCTCGGCGCAGCAGGTGCCCGCGCCGCGCGGGCGGCTGTTGACGATCGACAACCGTTACCTTCCGCCGCTCCTCATCACCAGCATCCTCGTCGGCGCCAATCTGTCGTTCGGGATTCTCGAAGGCTGGGAGCGAACAGCGCTCTCGATCGTCGTCGCGATCGGGGCCGAGATGGTTCTCGGCCGCATCACGTACGGGAAATGGCCGCATCCCGCGAGCGCGTACATCAGCGGCATCAGTGCGGGCATTCTCATCCGATCTCCGTTCGTGTGGCCGTACTTCTTCACGAGCTTCATCTCGATCCTGTCGAAGTACGTGCTGAGGCTGAAGGGCCGACACATCTGGAATCCGACGAATTTTGGCGTGAGCGCGATAGTGCTGCTCGCCCCCGCAACGGTGACGGTGTTGAGCATCCAGTGGGGCAACGCCGTCGCGCCGATGGTGGTCATCTGGCTGCTCGGGGCTGTGATCGTATGGCGTGTCGGTCGCGCGCACATCTCGGCGACCTACGTCGCCGCGTTCTTTGTCTTCTCGTTCGTTCGCAGCGCGCTGACCGGCGTGCCGTGGCTCGCGACGGTCGCGCCGATCACCGGCCCGATGTATCAACTCTTCATCTTCTTCATGATCACGGACCCGAAGACGACGGTACGCTCGAAGAAGTGGCAGTGCGTGGTGGTCGTGATGGTGGCGTTCGTCGAGATGCTGATGCGACTGGCCGAGGTGGTCTACGCCCCCTTCTACGCGCTCTTCGTGGTCGGATCCATCGCGATGGTGATCGACATCACGCGCGAATCGCGATCGAGCCGTCAGCCATCCTGAGCCGATTCGCCTGAATCCTCGACAGTTGGGTCCGAATTGCGTGCAGGGCAGTGAATTAGTGTGCAAAACGGTGCATTCGCGCGTGGTACAAAGACTTGCTGAGCGTCGAAGCCGAGCTGGTTGTCCAAATACTGGGGATCCGGCGTTTCAGTACGAAGCGCGGGTGCTCCGGAATTTTGCTGGCCTGCGGCGAGATGCCGGTGCAACGCGCCGAACAGGAGCCTCATTGGACCACGGCCCCCTCGGTGGGCGGACGGCTACCAGTCCGCCAGATATCTCCGCTCACGTTCGCGACCCCCGGTCCGGTTGGTTCTCGTCCCTTCCGCTCCTAGCCGCTTTCATCAGTCTCGCCCTCGGTGGGCTCGTCCTGTTTGGATGGGCCTTCCAGATCGAAACCATCACCCGTCTCATTCCTGGCATCACCGCCGTGAAGGCGAGCGCTGCCACCAGCTTCATTCTTGGAGGCGCCTCGCTCCTGATGCTCTTGCGAGGACCTGGGTCCTATCTGTGGGCGCGACTCTTTGCGGCCGGCCTCCTCGTGCTGATGGGCGTCACGTGGATCAGCCACCTGCTGGCTGAAGCCGGAATCATGACGATCGAACCAGTGCGGATGGAGTTCTACGCCGCGCTCGGTTTCACGCTGCAGGGCATCGCCCTTCTCCTGCTGACCAACACACGACCGGAGGGGCGATCGAAGGGCGGGGGAACGGCACTCGCCGCGGCCTTCGTCGGTTGGGCGGGGTTGATCG
>Ga0247825_10000098_pt1 | contig 47858 bp, 40 predicted proteins | sample 13C_Vanillin_Day_FD_194413 | JGI IMG/M metagenome (GOLD analysis project Ga0247825, IMG submission 194413) | Soil microbial communities from agricultural site in Penn Yan, New York, United States - 13C_Vanillin_Day48 | ecosystem: Environmental > Terrestrial > Soil > Agricultural land | place...
GGAAAATACGCCGAAGACCGGCGCGGACCCGGTTGACAACAGCACGCCTGCGGTGATGGGTCTTGGAGGACCAGTGACCGTCAAGTTCTTGGTGTCGAACGGCTGTGCCATCAACGTATTGGTCTGCATGAAGAACAAATGTCCCTGTGCATAGACGACATTGCCCGAATCGAGCGTCGCAATCAGTTTTCGCTCGGACGAATCGAGCGAGGTGACGTAATACCGGTTGTTGCGGCCATTGGACGATGTAACGCGATAGAGCACGTATCGCGTGCCAGCGAGAAACTGCGGACGAAAATGATCCGCCTCGCCCGGCTCCCGATACGTGAACTCCGCGGCAATACCACCGTTGGCGGAGATCCGTTTGAGTCCGCCCGACGCTCGCGAAAACACAATCGTGTTGTCTGGACCCCATGCGCCACCACGCTGGCTCGCGGCCTCAGACAAGTTCACCGGCTGTGGCCACCCATCGCGTGAACGTGTACCAGGCGCACCCACGTCGAGCCGTTTCAATCGACCGTTCGCGAAGAATCCGATGGACGAGCTGTCGGGCGACCAGAACGGCGACACGCCGTCTTCCGTGCCAGGCAGCTGAACGAGGTCATCGGCGGCAAGCGAGCGAAGCCAAAGCGCCCTTTGCCCGAGGCGTGCGCTGAAGACAACCCGTCCGCCATCGGGCGAAATGGCGAGAATGGTGTCAGGACCGTCCGCCGCTCGCGGCCATGTCATACCGGCGGGCAGATTGATAAGCGCGGGGACCGAGGTGACGCGGTCCTTCCCGTCTGCGGGCGGCACGACAGAGTGCGGCCCCCCCGCGACGGCTTCGAGCACGGCTGCCCGCGGAGCGACCGCAGACGGCGGCGGTGGCTGGCGGCCTTCGACTCTTGTTTCCGCGGCGGGACTCTTCAGCGGTTCGGGAGGTCTTGCGCTGACAGTTGGAGGGTTTTCAGCGACGGGTGGCACCGTTTGGGGCGGACGGTTGAATAGTCCCGTCATTACGGTTGCAACGATGACACCAGCCACGAACGCCGACGCGACAACCAACCAGCGCGGTCGCGACGCCGGAAACATCCGGTGAGGTCTCGCCGCAGAGTGCATGACTGGGCCGTCCTCCAAACGTCCGGCCAGTAAATCGTCGACTTCAAGCTTGGCATCGCCGATGTCCGCGAGCCGGCGCGCCCGATCCTTCTCGAGACATCGGCGCAGGAGAGTTCGCACTTGTCGCGGCGTCTCGGCGGACAGTGCCGTCCAATCGGGCTCGCCGCGCATGACCGCGCCCAGCGTATCGGCAACAGCGACCCCTGGAAACGCCCGCCGGGCGGTGAGCATTTCGTACAACAGACAGCCGAATGCCCAGATGTCGCTCCTCGCGTCAACGCGATCGCCCATCGCCTGCTCGGGACTCACATAGGCCACTGTGCCAACGAGCGCGCGTTCTTTTGTACCTCCGAGTGTTTGAGTGAGATCGGCAGCGCCCAGGTCCGCATCCGCGCCGTATGCCAGCGTCGCGACACCGAAGTCCAGCACTTTGACCGTGCCCGAGTCGGCCAGCTTGACGTTCGACGGCTTCAAGTCGCGATGAATGATGCCTTTTCGATGTGCCGCTTCGAGTGCCGCCGCGATCGCGGACGCACACCGCAGCGATTCGCGCAGTCGCATCGGGCCCCTGAGCAGGCGCTGTTGCAGCGTCTCGCCTTCGACGAGTTCGAGCACCAGCACAGGAGCGTTGTCGAACTCGAAAATATCGAAGAGGGTGCAGATGTTGGAATGACTGACCTGCGAGAGCAGCCGCCCTTCGCGCTTGAAACGTGCGAGACGATTGGCGTCGTTGATGAAAGCCGACCGAAGCACTTTGACCGCAACGTCTCGCCCCAGCCGCGTGTCCCGGGCGCGATAGACCTCGCCGACGGCCCCGTTGCCGAGCAGACCGACAATCTCGTACGGTCCGAGCCTGTCGGCCGCCCTCAACCGCATCGTATACACGTAGTAGTTGACGGTCCGGAGGAATGCACGGTTGGCCCTTTGGAGCAATTGTGACGCAGATCACGAGCGCGGAGACTGCCCCGCCAATCAGCGGAGCGCCAGAAGCCTCTGAATTTGCGCGTCCGTAAACGTCAGCGACCCCGCCGCGGCCTCGCGCACCAGGGGCCTGCCCCAATCTCCTTTCATCAACCCGGTCGGTGAATGGGGCATCCGCGGCAGAAGCAGATGACCAATTTCGTGCGCGATGACATACGCCAGCAGGATGCTCACATCGCCGTCATACGTGCGTGCGAAGTCCTGCACTTGCTTGAGGAAGATCTGAGCGGTGGCACCGCTCGGTCGGCGCAACGCCACGCCCATCACCGACGAGTACCGCCCGGCGTGCGCGAGCGCGCTTGTGACAATCCGAACGGTAATGGTCGGCGCCGTCTCGGTCCACTCCACGCCAACACCAACAGCGGCAAACACTCGCGCCACCTCGTCTTGGGATTTCTTCAAAATGGCCACCGGCACGTCGGCGTCGTCGTCCATCTGCAGGCGAATGGCAGGGAGTTGCCCCTGTCCCGCAGCATCCGCTACTCTGGCAACCGTGATCATCACTGCCATGATGAGCGACCATTTCATTGCGCCATTGAAAGACGGCGCTGGCGGTCGCGTCCTTAGCGAGCGATTAGGATTCGATTATTTTTCTGCATGCGACTGAAATTCGGCTCGTGGGAAGTCGACACCAATCGCCGTTTGCTGACGCATGGCGGCTCTCCCGCATCGCTATCGCCGAAAGCGTTTGACCTGCTGGTCGTGCTCGCACGACACCACGAGAAGGCTTTTCCCAAAGCCGAGCTTCACCAAATCCTCTGGCCCGATACATTCGTCTCCGATGGAAGCCTCACGATTCTGATCGCCGAAATTCGCGACGTGTTGAACGACGATGCAGAGCAGCCGCAATATATTAGGACCGTACGCCGCTTTGGCTACGGGTTCTGCGCGCCGGTGACCACACAGAACGTTTCACCGTTGCCGTCGCTTTCCGGCGGCGGTGGGTGGGTGATCTGGGGGAACAGGAGTATCGCCATCGGACGGACCGAGTGCGTACTCGGTCGATCGCTTGACGCTGACATTCGCTTCGACGTGCCCGGCGTCTCCCGCCGTCACGCGCGCATCGTCGTCGACGGCGAGCATGCGGCTCTCGAAGATTTAGGCAGCCAAAACGGAACCTACCTTCGCGGCGAGCGGATCACCGGGCGCGCCGCATTGACCGATGGCGATGAAGTGCGACTCGGCCCCGTCTCGATTGTTTTTCGACAAGTCTCGGCTGATGGCTCGACGTTACCGATGTAGCTCGCCCGAAGGGCGACTATCCGCGGTGATTGCCCGGGAGCCCGACCGAGCTATTGAAGCCTGTGGCAGAGGGTCGTTCCTAATGGTTTGCTGATGAACGCTTTAGCGCATCAGTAGTGTCACCTTGTAGATAGTTGTGGCTTCTTGATGCACTCGCCGACTACAGAATCATCTTTCTGCCCCCAATGCCCGGCTATTCCTCATCCGCGCTCGAGGCCTTCCTCCAGGAATGTTGTTGAAGCTGCCGCAGGGTGCGCTGCGCCGCTCCCCACATGGGATCGAGACATCGCTCACCCTAAGGAGACGATGTGCAGACGCGCTGGCTTTTCTCGAGGCAGCAAAGCTGGCAGTCGTATCGCTGCCGTTCGGATATAAGGCTAACAGCCGTGTCGCGGCCACGCCGGATTACAGCTGAAACACCAGGAAGGTACCGCGGAGGTTGGCGTTACTCGCGGGCTTCGTCATGGTTGCACGGTGACCAAAGGCGTATACGAACTTCGGGTTCGCGACGAAACACGCCGCGCGCCAACCGCTGAAGCGCCCGAGGGCGCGGCCCATGTCGGCGTAGAGCGCGAGCAGCTCCGCTTCGCCGTGCTCCCCGCCGATGCGCACGCCATAGGGCGGGTTGAAGCAGAAGACACCGGCCTGCATGTTGCGCACCGCAGGCAGCAAGCGCCCGATGTCGTCCGGCGTCAGCCTTCGAACGTCCTGTTGCGCGATGACTATGGAGCGGTCGTACGCGGCACCGGTCAGAGCCGCGGCGCGCAGGTTGCCCACCATCGCGGGAATGCACTCGGCGTCGGAGTCGAGCGCGACGATTGCTGCGACGGTCCCTGGGAACAGGTCGGGCGTTTCGGTCGGCAGACCCCTAAACGCGGCGAGATGGCGCAGCGGGAGATCCGCCGGGTGACGAATGGCAGCGCCCACCGCGAGGCCGGCCGCCTCGATCGGAATCGTGGCGCTTCCAGCCATCGGATCGACGAGCGGCTCGGTTCGCGCGTCCCAGCGCGACAGCATGATCAACTGCGCCGCGAGCGTCTCGCGCAGCGGCGCGAGTCCGGCGGCCACGCGCGCGCCACGTCGATGACGCGCGCCGCCGCCCACGTCGATGCCCACCACTGTGCGCCGCGCGTCAGGCGTCCCCGCGCGGCGCGCGACGAACACAACGTCCGGCGCGTCGCCGTCGACGTCGGATGAGACGCCTCGCGACGCCAAAGCCTCGACGAGCGCATTCTTGACGACGCCACGAAGCTGGAGCGGCGACGCTTCGAAGTCGGACGATGAACCGACCTCGACCGAGAAGCGGAGGTGCTTGCCGTCCGGGAGCCTGTCGTCCGACGAGAGCGCGGGCAGCAGGTCGGCGAAGAGCGGCTCGAGGCGCACGGCCGGACTGGACCACAGATCCCAGGAGATTCGCGATGACGTGCGGTGATGGCACGCCGCGACCCACGCCACGCGCGCGTCGAAGGCGTAGAGCAGGGTCTCTTCCCCCTCGCGCTTCGGCTTGTCTAGGCGCACGTCGAACGGTGAGCGCATCACGAGGCGCTTGAGCTCGGCCTCCATGACCCGGTTCGCGCCGCCGGAACCGGTCAGGCGCAGGTCGTTGCAACGCTGCGGATTCACGCGGCGCGCTCGTGTTTCATCTGGAGCAGGGCCCGATCGACGAGGTCCCGCCCGGGCAGAACGAACCCCTTGGCGTCGCGCAGCACGGTTGTCTCACCGGGGACCCACATTTCCGGCTCGGAAACCCACGGCGCTGATCCGTTACTTGCTGCTGGTCGGTGGCCGGGCCTTGGCCTGCTTCTCCCTAGCCTGCTGATCCGCTCTCTTCGACTGCTGCTGCTTGCTCTTTGCCTTGTCTTTCTTGCCGCCCTTGTCTCCCATGGTCTCTCCTTTCCGTCATTATGGCCCCGCAGGGCGGGGCCGGACGCGTCAGCCCTTTTTGGATCGCATCGGCAGCCGCCGGCCAGGGCTAAGGGCGAATGACATCATCACCCAGTGGCGGAGCGCCGCGAAGAATCACCGCCTCAATGAACGCGCTGACTCGTTGGCACCATTAGTCGAAATCTGCTGCGTGCGAATCAGACGGTGAAAGCGCTCAGCACTATCCGACGGAACGCGTCGTATTCCTGGGAATTGTGAATATTGGTCGGGATGACTGGATTCGAACCAGCGACCCCCTGACCCCCAGTCCGATTTCAGGCCCTTATTGAAGCCTGTGGCAGAGGGTCGTTCCTAATGGTTTGGTGATGAAGGCTTTAGCGCATCGTTACGTACTACAGAATCATCTACAGCGCGTCCGTGTCCAGCGCGCGACGTCAGGAACATTCCACTACTCCACCGCCCACCCGCCTTAAGGCAAACGCCGGGCCTTGTGTGATCGCGTAGGCACGAAAGCGCGGTGTGCTGGCTTGATGAGCAGAAGCGCGGCTTCCCTGGCAATCTTGTGACACCTCTCAGCGTACGACGAGCACAGTCGTTGGACAGCGGTTCAACACTCCTTCCGCGACGCTTCCCAACAGCAACTGACGGACCCCGCTCGAGCTTCGCGCACCAATTGCCACGACGTGCGCGCGCGCCCGAGCCGCCGTCGCAAGCAACTCTCGTAAGGGTTCCCCATTAGCAACCACGAGTTTCACGCGCCACCCCTGTCGCCTAAGGTCCCTTGAGGCGTGCTCTTGTGCCGCTTTCGCACTCGCAGTCCGTTCATCATTTACGCGTGCGACCTCGGCCGCGACACTACGGCGAACACGGGCAGGAACGAGCGACTGCGATGGTACGCCCATCCGCTCCACGGCAGTCACGAGCGTCACCTCACCGTCATGCGGCGCCGGCAGGCTCGCTACGAACGCTACAGCGCGCCGCGCATTGGCCGACGCATCCAGCCCAATCACGAATCTCGATACCTCCGATGGCCGCCGCCTCACAACGAGCACCGGCGACGCTGCACGGCGAACGACAGCGCGTGAGACGCTGCCCATGAGCAGGCGACGCGCCGCCCCATGGCCACGCCAACCGACGACGACCACATCAGCTCCGAAGCGCTTCGCTTCAGACAGCACGCCTTCCGCTGGCGGCTTATCAACGATGACCACGTCGGCATCCGGCCATCGCCGCGTCACGGCGCGACGGGCCGCGCGCGCCGCCACATCGGTTGTTTGGTCGAGCGCTGCCAGCAGGATTGACCGCTGGTGTTCGGTTTCCACCCGTCGCGCGACGACTACCCGAACGCGAGTGGGCTCTGGCCATGGGAACTGTGTAGCGACCGAAGTCGCGCGTCGTGCTTGGACCGAGCCATCACTCGCAACCAGGACACGGAACGTCTTTCCACGCAACTGCGTCACCCCCGCCGACATCTTACTTGGCACCAGACCATCGACGCATGGAGTGAGAGCGACTTCAGACTCAACCAAATCAGCTTTCTGCCGCTCAGTCAGATTCAGCGCGAAATGGCGACTGTAGGATTTGCGACGGCCAGTAGATCAGCTGCGCTTCCGTGATGGACGTACGACGCCACGTACGCCGAATCCAATGAACCTCGGATGGATGACGCACAGTGAGCCTTCGCGCCGGCAACGATGCCGATTTCACGTTCTACTAGCCAAGACGGGCTCGATGGGAAGGAACCGATTTTGTATTGTGTGTGGAATAGCCACCGACCGACTGCATCGATAACAGCATCTGGACATAATTGACGCCGCTCGTCGTCTTCACCGTTGGTCACTCGACACGGGCGATTGACGATTTCGTGCAGCTGTTGAAGGCACATGGAATCCAGCATGTCGTCGACGTGCGGTCGATCCCGCACTCGCGACACAATCCTCAGTTCGGGCGCGACCGGTTGAGCTCGACGCTCCTCACATTTCACGTTCACTACACCCATCTGCCCGGGCTGGGCGGGCGTCGGCGTGCCCGCAGCGACTCCAGAAACACCGGGTGGCGGAACGCCGGCTTTCGCGGTTACGCCGACCACATGGAGACGCCGGAATTCAGGAACAGCCTGAACACGTGCATTGCGCTCGCGCAGATGGAACCTACCGCGCTGATGTGTGCCGAAGCTGTCCCATGGCGATGCCATCGCTCGCTGATTGCGGACGCATTGTTGGCACGAGGTGTCGAGGTACGCGAGATCGTCAGCCCCAGGCAGACGAAGCGTCACACCTTGAGGCCATTGGCGCGAATAGACGGGCATCACGTGACCTATCCCGCACCGTAGCCGGAACTGACTGAACAGTGGTGATCAACGAACACTCGTCCTGCGATTGGCTATAAGCTTCCCTGATAGCCAGGAGGACGGATGACCAGATACAGAGTCGGCTATTTGGTCGGTAGTCTCGCCACGGCCTCAATCAACCGCCTCCTTGCTCGAGTTCTCGTACGTCTGGCCCCCCCGGAACTCGAGATGACAGAGATCGCGTTCAAAGACCTCCCGCTTTACAGCTACGACTACGATGCCGACTACCCCTCTGTGGCCGTCGCGTTCAAAGAGGCCATCGCCGCCGCCGATGCGGTGTTGTTCGTAACTCCCGAGTACAACCGCTCGATTCCCGGTGGATTGAAGAATGCGATCGACTGGGCGAGCCGTCCGTACGGCAAGAACGCATTCGCCCGCAAACCATCCGCCGTAATCGGGACGTCACCGGGCAAAATCGGCACCGCGATTGGCCAACAGCACTTGCGAAGCATTCTCGCGTTCTGCAATTCACCGCAGATGAATTCCATCGAAGCCTATATTCATTTCGAGCGGGGCCTGATCACGGACGACGGTCAGGTGACCAACCAGTCCACCGAAGAGTTCCTCAGACAATACATGCGGGAGTTCGCGGAATTCATCGCGCGCGTCTACACGGTGCTGCCCCGCAACGCATAACGCTCCCGGCACAACACGTTCGGAGGCGTCTCACGAATGCCTGGTCTGATTCTGACGCCAGAACAGGCACAACGACTTCTCGGTGTGGATGACGGAACGTGCGCAGTTGCGCTTGCGACACTGACTCGGCGACGATTCCTGAAGCAGACATCCGGCGGCGCATACCTGAGAGAACGGCCGGCCTGATCTGCCAACGCCATGACAATCCGCGCTCATGACCTGATGCCGATGTTCACCGCCGCTACAGCCGATGGGACTGTGGTGCGTTACGAGGATATCTGGCAGCGGAAGAATCTGTTACTCGTTTCCTTGCTGAGCGACGACCCCTCGTCGAACGCGTATGCGACGTCGCTCGACGTGCTCGAGTCCAGTCTCGCCGCGTGCGAGGCGTTCCTCCTCATCACAACGACACGGATAGAAGGAGTGCCGTACCCTGGAGTCGTCGTGGCGGATCGTTGGGGAGACGTCTATCACGTACAGGAGGCGGATCGCGCGGCTGGCCTGCCCCCGCCGGACGAACTGATTGACTGGCTTCGCTTCGTGCGGAACGAATGTCCCGAATGTCAAGGCGAAACACGGTAGTGCATGCAGTCGTTCACGGCAACGGTCACCGCGATTCGTGACCTGACGCACGATGTTCGCCAGATCGACTTAGCGCTACTCGACCCGCGCGAGATCGCCTTCAGCGCAGGCCAGTTCATTTCGTTCGAGGTCGACCGCCCCGGATTCCCGATGCCCGCGACACGGCCGTATTCCGTTGCGTCGCCACCCGAACATCGGAGCACGATCCAACTCGTCTTGAATCTGGTGCCCGGGGGGCCTGGCTCCGGCTACCTGTTCAGTCTGCGCGAGGGAGTCGACACGCAGTTCAAAGGACCCGTAGGCAGCTTTACGCTGCGTGATAGCTCACGAGATGTGCTGTTTGTGGTCACCGGAACCGGCATAGCGCCAATTCGTTCGATGCTCTCGTCGCTCGCAATCCGCGGTTCAAGGCGCCGACTCACATTGATCTGGGGCCTTCGGAGCGAGCGGGATCTGTATTACCAGGAAGAGTTAGCCGTGCTCCAGGACCGTCTGCCCAATTTCTCGTTCACAACGACGCTATCGCAGCCGACCGCGAGCTGGCGTGGCTCGATTGGACGCGTTACACCACTCGTGGCCGCGACGGTCAGCGACGTCTCCAGTCTCGAGGTCTATCTGTGCGGAAACGGGGCGATGATCCGGGACGTCCGCGATGTGATTCGCCGGAAGGGACTCTGTCCAATCTATACCGAGCAGTATTACGCCTGACCGCGCTTCGCGGATTCGATCTCGTTCTCCCGCCATGCCCTGCTCACATCGGCCAGCCGTCCCGCGGGTTAAGCGGAGAAAGCCGATGAGGGCGAGAACAACCACGACCATTAGTAGCGCTCAACGGGATATGCGGGCCATGAGCATCCGTGCCCCACGGCTTCGTCGACGCTGCTCGTCTTTCAGACTTCCTCCCGCCGAGTTCGCAAGAACACCGTGCGGTAACATCCGCGAAGGATGACCGCGGCCGGCGATCGAGAATCAGCGAGCGTTTCGACTGCCAACCAGACGCTGGACCTGAGTTTTGCGTACCGCGGGCTTCTCGACGACCTCGCCGCGGCATTAGAGACCGACCTGCATCGCGGTCTGACCGAAGACGAGGCTCGCGCTCGCCACAAGCGCTTCGGGCCAAACGAGCTCCCGACCGAAAAGCCCGCGCCGGGCTGGCGCCGGTTTCTTGCACAGTTCCAGGATGTGCTCGTCGTCCTCCTTCTCATCGCAACCGCCATCTCGGCGGGCCTGTGGACAATAGAACGCGACGCACCGCTCCCCTACGAGGCCATTGCGATCCTCGCCGTCGTCCTGCTCAACGCAACGATGGGGTACATCCAGGAATCGCGCGCGGAAGCGGCCGTTGCCGCCCTGCGGGCGATGTCCGCCGCCGATGCGGCGGTGATGCGAAACGGCGAACGCCGCAGCATTCCCGCGTCGGAACTCGTCCCTGGCGACATCATTCTGGTCGAGGAAGGCGACACAATCCCGGCGGATGGACGGCTCATCCAGTCGGCCGGACTCCAGACTGCCGAAGCCGCACTGACAGGCGAGAGTATGCCGGTCACGAAGGACGCCGCGGCCATAGCTGAAGACGTGCCGATTGGAGACCGCGACAACATGGTCTTCAGTGGCACCGCAGTGACCTACGGACACGGCAAGGTCATCGTCACCGCCACGGGCATGCGCTCGGAAATGGGGAGAATCGCCGGACTTCTGAAGGAGACACCGGACGAACAGACGCCCTTACAAAGAGAACTCGATCGGACCGGCAAACGTCTCGGGATGGCTGTGGTTGCGATTGCAGTCGTGATCGTTGCGACGATCATTGTCGTCGAGGACGTCCGCGGCGCTGCCGGGTTCTTTGACGTGTTGATTCTCGGTGTCGCGCTGGCAGTCGCAGCAGTACCAGAGGGCCTTCCCGCTGTCGTGACAGCCGTTCTTTCAATTGGCGTTCAACGCATGGCCAGACGCAACGCAATCGTGCGACACCTTGCGGCGGTGGAAACGTTGGGCTCCGCGAGCGTCATTGCCTCTGACAAGACCGGCACGTTGACCAGGAACGAGATGACGGTTCGTGTGATCGCTACCGCAAGCGGTCAGGTGCGGTTCGAGGGTTCCGGGTACGCCCCGCTGGGAGCAGTTCTGCGGGAAGATGGCCAGCCCATCGAGGGCCCACTTCGATCCGAGCTCGACCGCGCGCTCCGTGTTGCCGATCGCGCGAACAACGCGCTTGTCGTGGAACGCGGCGGACTCTGGATGGTGCAAGGAGATCCGACCGAAGGCGCGCTCCTGGTCGCCGCCCGCAAGGCGGGGGTCGGGTCCGACTCGTTGGACGCGCGGCTGCCGCGCATAGGCGAGTTGCCGTTCTCCTCCGAACGGAAGCTGATGAGCACACTGCACCGCGACACCGAGCAACAGGATCGCGGCGTCGTGTTCACGAAGGGAGCACCCGATGTGCTGTTGACCCGATGCACCGAGGAAGCCATCGGGGACAGCCGACGGCCGCTGACAGAAGAGCGCAAAGCCGAGATTCTGCAGGTCAACGAGGCGCTGGCTGGCGAGGCACTCCGGACGTTGGGTGTCGGCGGTCGGTGGCTGCCGTCTCAGATCGTCGCCGAGCACGCTGCTACACCGGGCCCGCATGTCGAATACAACCTTGTGTTTGTCGGTCTGATCGGCATGATCGATCCGCCTCGTCCTGAGGCTCGCGATGCTGTCTCCCGCGCAAAACGCGCTGGTATTCGTCCCATCATGATCACCGGCGACCATCCCCGCACAGCTGCCGTTATCGCTCAAGAGATCGGAATCACCGCCGACGGACGCGCCATTACAGGCGCGGAACTCGAGAAGCTGCCGGCCGAGGAGGCTGCACGTACTGCGGCCGAAGTGTCTGTGTACGCACGGGTCACTCCTGAACACAAGCTCCGGATTGTCGATGCCCTGCGGCGAACGGGCGCTGTTGTCGCGATGACAGGCGACGGCGTCAACGATGCGCCGGCCTTGAAGCGAGCTGATATCGGCATCGCGATGGGCATCACTGGCACAGACGTGTCCAAGGAAGCTGCGGACATCGTGCTCGCGGACGACAACTTCGCCTCCATCGTCGCCGCCGTCGAGGAAGGACGCGCGATCTTCGCCAACATCCGGAAGTTTCTCCGGTATCTGTTGTCGTCGAACGTCGGCGAGGTCATGACGATGTTCTTTGGCGTGGTGCTGGCCCGGCGGATCGGCCTGCACGTGGAGAGTGGGCAAGTCGTGCTCCCTCTGTTGGCAACTCAGATTCTCTGGATCAATCTCGTGACCGACGGACCTCCGGCGCTCGCACTCGGGGTGGATCCCGCTGACGAAGGGCTGATGCGCCGACCGCCGCGTCCGGCCGGTGAAGGGGTGCTCACGTCGCAGATGTGGCGCGGCATCATCCTCGTCGGGGCAATCATGGCTACCGGGACTCTGTTCGTGCTCGACGCGTCGCTGCCAGGAGGGTTCGTGGAGGGTTCCGGCGACCTACCCTACGCCCAGACGATGGCTTTTACGACGCTGATGCTCTTTCAAGTCTTCAACGTCATCAATGCTCGATCGGACGAGCAGAGCGCCTTCGTTCATCTGTTTACCAATATCTGGCTGTGGGGGGCCGTCCTTCTGTCCGTGCTGCTCCAATTCCTTGTTGTCTACACGCCTTTTCTGCAACGAGCATTCGGGACGGTCCCGCTGAGCGGCCGCGACTGGTTGATCTGCGTCGCGGTCGCAAGCTCGGTTCTTTGGCTGAGAGAAATGAGCAAGCTTATCGATCGAGCTGTCGCTCCATCGTGGCGAACGGATTATCGATGACGTACTACCAGCCGCCAGGTGCCCGACGGGCGACATCAGGGGTCGTCAGTACCGCTTGAACGAACGAGGAACAACGTGACGACCGCTGAGAACGGAGCCGTGCGCGGCAGATTCTACCGGGGTCGACGCCGCAGTGCGCCCTGTGCCTGACGCACAGTTCCGTCGGGTTTCGTAATCGTGGCGGTCACAATCTCATTGTCGAGATCGAACCGGAGATGCATCTCAACGCCATCGAGATCCGTTTCGTATACGGCCCCGTCCGGGTCACGACCCAGCCTCACCGAAGCCTCGACATCTGAGCCAGGCATGGCCGCCCACGCCCACCTGCCGTAGAAGCCAATGAACTCGGCGCCGTGGTCGTTCAGAATGCCCGCCACCAATTCGCGCCTGTCGGGGGCCTTTACAAGCACCATGATGACGTAACGACCGGCCCGCACGTCTTCCACATGACGACGAAGATGTGCCGACTCCTCGACAGGACCGGCCAGTCGAATCAGCGTTCGCTGGAACTGAGCGAGGAACCCGTGTTCGGCGCCGGTCGGATCCAGCCGATGCAGATCTCCTTCTCCGTGGAGGATGTCGATGTCCTCCCGATCGACGCCGGCCCGAAGCAATGCCTCAATCGCCGCGTGAGTACTGCGGGCATCGGCGATGGTGCCGACGACCCGGTTCGTTGGATAGCTGATGAAATCACCTGGTTGGTGTCCCTTGGCGTCCATCGTTCCTAGCCCTTCTTTTCCGCCGCCTGAATCATCAGGAACTCGCCGACATTGTCCATCGTGACGAGGCCGATCAACGTGCCGTTTTCGAGAACGGGCACCGTATGGCAGTCTTGGCCCTGTAACCGTGCGAACACCGTCTCAAGCATTTCCGATGCCTCCGCTGTCGGGCCTTCTCGGCTCATTGCTTCCGCGACCGTTCCGCTCCTGCCGCTTCGGGGCAACGACTTGATGAGGTCGCTACGCGTGAGGATTCCTTCGATGCGCCCGTTCACCACCACCGGAAAGTCCTGTTGCGAGCCTGTCAAGAGGAGATCGACTGCATCCCCAAGGGTATTCGTCGGCGATAGCGTCCGGAAGTGCGTGAGCATCGCGTGGCGCAACGGAATGCCGGCAAGCGCCGATTTCATCTGCGTCATGCTCGCTTCCTGACCGGCACCGATCCAGACGAAGAGAGCGATGAACAGCAGTACCGGGTTGCCCAGCAAGCCGACGAACGCAAACATAATCGCCATGGCCTGACCGATGGTCGCCGCACGCGATGTAGCGCGCGTGTACTCCATGCGCGTAGCCAACAATGCCCGGAGGGCGCGACCGCCGTCCATCGGGAACGCGGGAAGAAGATTGAAGCCCACCAGGTAGATATTGGCCATCATCACCCGCTCGAGGAACGTCCCGCGAGCCACGCCAACTCGTTCTACGGACTCCCAGCTTCCAGATGCCTGAAGCCACACGAAGAGCAGCAGCGCAATCACCACGTTCACGGCTGGACCGGCAAGAGCAACCCACAACTCCTGAACGGGCACTTCCGGCATCCGTTCGAGTCGGGCGACACCACCGATCGGAAGGAGGGTTATGTCCCGCGTGCGGATACCGTAACGCGCCGCGGTCAGTGCGTGACCGAACTCATGAAGCACAACGCACGTGAACAAGGTGAGAATGTAACCGACACCATCAAAGACCGCCGCCAGGTTCTGGTCCTGGTTCCAGTAGACCAGCCCGATCCACACGACGACGATGAAGAACGTGGCGTGTACGTAGACGTCGATCCCTGCGATCCGGGCGAGCTTCCATGACCACGTCCTCATTGCCGCACCTGCTCTCGAGCACCGGGCCGGCGCACATCGTGCCGCGAAGATTGGGCACAGACACGCCTATTCGCCTCGACTACTTCCGCGGGAAGAGGTGCCGCCTAGCGCTGTTACGGCTTGCGCAATTCGCCCATCCGGTCACGTTGCGCCAATCACGATGTTGAGAGAGCAGCTCATCGGCTGTGCAACGCGAACGGGCACTAGCTTGCCTTACGGACTGACTCCACGGGCAGCGTGTACCGGCCTTCGATGAAGCCCACGATCAGGCTTCGGGTTTCTGCCGGTTGCAAATCTCGCCTTTGCTCGATCCGCTCTGCCTGGTCAGCGAGATACGGATCTTTCACCGCTTCGCGAAACCACGTTGAGTAGTCGCCGTTGTGCAAGTGAAATAACCATGTTTCTTCGTCGATCCCCTCGGCGATTTGCGCGAACACAACCAGGTTCTGCACCCTGAGATTGTGTCGGCCGTCCGGTCCGCGAAAGTGGAAGCTCCGATCCCCCAGGTTGCCCTCGGCGTACTTGCGCAGATGGCGGATACGTTCGACGCGGGTGGAAAGTATACGCATGGAGAACGGCGGCTTCCCGCTGCGCGGGAACCACGCGACCGCATGTCCGCGCTGGTACGACAAACCCTCAGGCCAGTGAAACTCTAGGCCGAGGACATCGGCAAACGATTTCAACGTTTTCTCGGGCGACATTCCAACCAGGACGACCAGATCAACCAAAGACAAGGTCAAGGGCGCCACGTGTTCTGGATGCACGGTTACCAAAATCGTCTCGCCGAGCCTGTGCGGCAAAGCTTTGCCGACATGGCCCCACTCGAGTGGCAGCATGTGATGCGCCTCGTCTAGAACGATCCAATGCGGGCGGCCGGTTCGAGTCCGCATCGCCTGCAGGCGCGGGAAGAGTTGCCCGAAGTACTGCGGTCTGTCAGCGAGCGATATTCCCAACAGGTTGAGATTGAGGTTCAACTTCGGGTCCTCAAGAACCGCAAGCGCTTCATTCACAGGGACAGCATGACCCGGGCTTCCCAAGGTCAGCACCTGAGGTAGTGTCCCGTAATCGCCTTCAGGATCGACCATGCAGACTTGATACGCGCGATCGATGAGCCGCTCAACGAGCCCGGCGGTGAGCGTCGACTTGCCGCTCCTTGAAGGTCCGGCAATCAGGATGTTGAGACCGTACGGAGAAATGGCAACCGCCTTTTCGTCCGGGCCTATGCCAATAGGCACGAGGTTCTTTTTAAGCTGGCCCTCCATCCTCGAGAGGTCATTGGCGATCAGCTCGTCGATCACTTCCGCAACACCTTGACCCGCTTCGCCCGCTGTCGTAAACGCAGCGAGCTCGCGTATGGCCGGCAGGGCATTGGCCACCGCTACGGCGCATTCACAGGATTTGAGGAAGGAGTGATCGTTCTGGGCGTTGCCGATGCCAATCGCTTCGTGCGGCGAGAAGCCGAGCTTGCTTAGCGCATGATCCATACCGCTCGCCTTATTCACACCGGTCGGTAACACCATGACCGACTCTCCGTTAAAGACGATTTGAAGCTCCAAACCCATCTCCTGAATGGCCTGAAGCGCCGCGATATGATGAGGTAGCCGCGTGTCGACAATAACCTTCCCAACTCCGATCGAATTGCCGGTAAGCTCCCGCAACCGCTGTAAGAACCGAGGCGGCGGCGGCTCGCCCAGAAGCGTCTGCTTCCGGGTTCGCGGCTCGTAAAGTACCGCCCCGTTTTCCGCCACAACCTGGTCGAACACAGAGATTTTCGGGCACACACTCAAGAGATCATCGAGTTGTCTGCCGGTTAACAAGATCGCGCGCCGGCCAGACGTACGAAGCCGCTCGAGCGCCGACAACGTCGACTCGTCCACCTTTCCGTCCGTAGCGAGGGTTCCGTCGTAGTCAGCGGCCAAAACCAAGTAGCGCATCTGCCAGCGCCTCATTTCATGCTGATTCGGTTTGCAGTCTTGCCGTTAGGACTCTTCCACGCTTTCGGGTCTTTGAGCTCCTGAGGCGCCGCGTAAAGCAAAGTGACGTCCGATTCACGACCCTACGTAGGCGCAAGTGCACCCTGGTACGGGGGGCGCGATCTCGATTCCTCTTCGCGCCCGGCAACTGGGGGCCACGAGCCCTGGTCATCGCCGTCGAGTCGGCGATAACACGCAGCCGGTTCAGTGCCCACCGCCTGCCGTGACCGATCACGACACACCGTGGCGGCGTGCGGCAGCAGAACATGGAGCGTCATTCTCTTCGTCGTTTTTCGCACCCCACCAATCAGCATCGCCGGCATTTATTTTGCGTCGCGCGGCGACACGGCTGTGTCGACCTTGCAACTCGCAACCCACCTTTCAAGACAGCGCGAAATCGACGGTTCGCGACCCATACCGACGCGGAATTCACGGCCATAGTGTCAGCCGCAAGGAGGGCCCATGTCTTACGTCCGAATCATGATCGGTGCCTTGGCGATCGTGATCGTCACTGGCGCGGCCGCATACCGACAGATGCCGGCAAAAGCGCAGCAACCTACTGCGACGAGCGGCACGCGAGACGGCAGTAGCTCATTCGATTCGACGATCAATCAAAACGCGCAGCGCATGCTCGAGGAAGGCCGGCGCACCTTTCGTTTCGATACATTCGGCTCTGAAGACTTCTGGGGCGGCCGGCTGCGACTGCACGAAGCCATCGTAGGGCAAAAGCTCGGCGGTGTCGGGCCCGGTGTGAGTCCGACAATGGCACTCAGCCTGGGGCTCAAGGTGGACGCCGATGCACTGCCGGCGGACCTGGTCGCGTCGATCAAAGCCGGCAAGGTCGACATGGGTGATCCCGCATCGACTGTCGCCCTCCTGAAAGCCAATGCGGTCATCGGTGTCACTGCATTCTTCAATCCCGATGGCTCTGCCAGGTCGGTCGGAATCCAGTGCGCATTGTGCCATTCGACGGTCGATGATTCGTTCGCGTCCGGCATCGGTAAGCGGCTCGACGGCTGGGGCAATCGCGATCTGAACGTCGGCGCGATCGTGGCGACGGCGCCGAACCTCCAACCATTCAGCGATCTGCTCGGCGTCGACGTGGCGACCGTCAAGGCCGTGTTGACCAGCTGGGGGCCCGGCCGTTACGACGCTGAGCTGAACATGGATGGGAAGGCCAAGCGTCCTGACGGCAAGATCGCCGCGACTCTGATGCCATCCGCCTTTGGCCTGGCTGGCGTCAACCAACACACGTGGACTGGTGGCTGGGGCACGGTGACCTACTGGAATGCGTACGTCGCCAACACCCAGATGTATGGCAAGGGGACGTTCATCGATTCGCGCCTGGACAATGCCAAGCAATATCCTGTTGCGGCGAAGGCCGGTTGGGGGCATAAGCGCGACGCGACTGACCTGATCACGGCCAAGTTACCGGCGCTGCACTTCTATCAGCTCGCGATGCCAACGCCGAAAGCGCCCACCGGGAGTTTCGACGCCCAAGCCGCGAAGCGCGGGCAGGTCGTGTTCAACGGGATGGCCAAGTGCGCGAGCTGCCATGTGCCGCCGCTCTTTACTGAGCCAGGGTACAACCTTCACACGCCGGCCGACATTGGCATCGACAGTTTTCAGGCCGACCGCGGACCGGACAGACGCTATGTGACAACCCCGCTGCGTGCTCTGTTCGACACGCAGAAAATCCACAGGGGCGGCTTCTACCACGACGGCCGATTCCCCACCCTCGACGCCGTCGTGAACCATTACGACAGTCACTTCAAGCTGAAGCTGACGTCGGACCAGAAGCGCGAACTGATTGAGTACCTGAAGTCACTGTAGCGGCGCGACGGACATTGCCTTGCGCAACATGAGTCTCGCGCCCGGCGCACTGACGTTGCTCCGCATGTCCCGCTAGTACCTCATCACTCGGCGCGACACCAGGAGGACTTCTCATGGCCAGGGTTGCGATCAACGGACTGGGACGAATCGGTCGTTCCACGCTCAAAATCCTGATGGACACGCCTGGATTGGACGTGGTCGCCGCCAACGACCTCGGCGCGTCGGACAGCATCGCCTATCTGCTGACATACGACACCGTCTACGGACGCTATGAGAAGAGCGTCCGCACAACGGAGAACGGGACACTCACGATTGGTAACCAGCGGGTGACGTTGCTGTGCGAAGAGAACCCCGCGCGCCTACCGTGGAAATCGCTGGACGTGGATATCGTGTTCGAGTGCACGGGCGCATTCACGAGGCGACAAGACCTTGATGCTCACATTCGCGCGGGAGCACGCTACGTCATCCTGTCGGCACCCTCCAAAAGCGACGACGTCGAAACGATCGTCCACGGCGTCAATACGCCGCAGGGAGCTACTGCCATCATCTCGTGCGCGAGTTGCACGACGAACTGCATCACACCGGTGATGGAGATCCTCGGGCGACAAATTGGCGTCAAGAAGGCCATCATGACGACCGTTCATGCGTATACCGCCAGTCAGGCCATCGTCGATGCTCCGAACACGCATGTCCGAAGGGGCCGGGCTGGCGCCGCCAACTTCGTGCCGACGTCTACGGGCGCGGCGGCTGCGACAGCCAAGGCCCTCCCCGAGTATCGCGGGCGATTCGACGGCGTAGCCGTCCGGGCACCTGTCCCGGTCGGCTCGCTCGCAGACATCGTCGCCCTCGCCGCCAGAGCGACAACAGTGGACGAAGTCAACCGCGTGTTCACTGAGGAGGCTGATAGTGAACGTTATCGCGGCGTCCTTGGCGTGACCACGGATCCGCTCGTATCGTCCGACATCATCAAAGACCCCCGCGCGTCAGTAGTGGACCTCGGAATGACGCAGGTCGTCGATGGTGACCTGATCAAGGTGATGAGTTGGTACGACAACGAGTGGGGATATTCGAGTCAGCTGGTCCGCGCGGCATTGCGGATCGCGCGCCACCTAGAAGCGTCGCCAAGGGCGGTGTCCTGAGGAGCCATGCTCGATGTGCGCCAGCGTTTCCAGCTCCCCTCAGGATCTTCCGGCATCTACTACTCGCTTCGACAGCTCGCGAAGACAGGGAACGCAAGCATCTCGCGGTTACCGGTCAGCCTCCGCATTCTTCTCGAATCTGTGCTGCGCCACCACGACGGCAGACGCATTCGCGACGAGGACGTCGAAGCGATCTTCCGATGGGAGCCCAACGCCGCACGCACCGCGGAGGTACCTTTCGTCGTCGGCCGCGTGCTGCTGCAGGACTTCACAGGAGTCCCGCTTCTTGTCGATCTCGCCGCGATGCGCTCGGCGGTGGCGCGCCGCCATCTCGACATCGAACGGGTGCAGCCTTCGGTTCCCGTCGATCTCGTGATCGATCACTCGGTGCAGGTCGACCACTTCGGCAGCGACAATGCCCTCCGCCTCAATACCGAGATGGAGTTCCATCGCAACAGCGAGCGGTACCGTTTCCTCAAGTGGGGAACGCAAGCATTTGACGGCCTGCGCATCGTTCCGCCCGGGTTTGGCATCTGCCACCAGGTGAATCTCGAGTTCCTGGCTCGCGCGGTTCTCGAGAAGGAAGGAGTGCTCTATCCCGACACGCTGGTCGGCACCGACTCGCACACGCCGATGATCAACGGGCTCGGGGTGGTCGGCTTTGGAGTCGGCGGGATCGAAGCCGAGGCGGCGATGCTCGGCCAGCCTGTCTACCTGCTCCTCCCAGACGTGGTGGGCGTGCATCTCCACGGCACATTGCGAGAGGGCGCGACTGCGACCGATCTGGTTCTGCGCGTTACCGAACTGTTGCGTCAAGCGCGCGTTGTCGGGAAATTCGTCGAATATCACGGCGAAGGCGCCGCGAAGCTGTCGGTTCCGGACCGCGCCACACTCGGGAACATGGCGCCCGAGTACGGCGCGACGATCGGTTACTTCCCTGTCGACGAGCAGACGTGTCGTTACCTCCAAGCCACCGGCCGCACTGACGAGCACGTCGAGACGGTACGCCGCTACTTCCTCGCCCAGGGTATGTTCGGAATGCCGGCGCGCGGCGAGTGCGACTACACGACCGTCGTCGACGTGGATCTTGCCGACATCGAGCCATCGGTCGCCGGTCCCAAACGTCCGCAGGACCGGATCGCGCTCGGTCGGCTCAAAGAGCACTTCCTCGCGTTGCTGACCAGCCCAGAAGGCTACCGAAAGCCTGATGCTGCCCAGCGCGCAACTGTGCGGCTTGCCGATGACAAGGCGCCCCGGCCGGGTGGCGGCGAGCAATCGGGAGACACGCTTCCCGACGGGCGCGCGCACAACACCAGCACGCTCACCGAAGCCGAGATGATAAACAACCGACCGACGCCGAACCGCCTCGAGCGATCGGGCGCGCGACCGGTGAAGCCGTCGACCGTCGACTTGACGCATGGCGATGTGGTCATCGCCGCGATTACCTCGTGCACCAACACGTCGAATCCGGCGGTCATGCTTGCCGCAGGCCTGCTGGCAAGGAAGGCCGTCGAGCGGGGGCTCAGCGTGAAGCCATGGGTAAAGACATCGCTCGCACCCGGATCGCGCATCGTGAGCGAGTACCTCACGAAGACCGGCCTGCAGCCGTTCCTCGACAGACTGGGCTTTAACGTCGTTGGCTTCGGCTGCACGACATGCATCGGCAATTCCGGTCCACTCGACCGCGAGCTCGAAGACACGCTGACAATGAACGACCTCATCGCGGCGAGCGTGCTGTCCGGCAACCGCAACTTCGAGGCGCGTATTCACCAGAGTGTGAAGGCGAATTTCCTCATGAGCCCGCCGCTGGTCGTTGCGTTCGCGATTGCCGGCCGTATCGACATCGACCTCACGCGCGAGCCGCTCGCGAGGATAGAGGGACAGGACGTCCATCTGCGTGACATCTGGCCGTCAATGCAGGAGATCGACGCGCTCATTGGGACGGCGTTCGATCCGATCGAGTACCGGCGACTCTACGCTGACTTCGCCGACCAGACCCCGCTCTGGAATGAGATAGTGGCCGGAGTGGGTCATGTCTACGAATGGGACCCAGCTTCGCTCTATATCCGCGAGCCACCGTACTTCGCCCCGTCGATGGCTGCGGCGCCTGCCGCCGAGTTCTCCGGTGCGCGAGCCCTTGCCATCTTCGACGATTCAATTACGACGGATCACATCAGCCCGGCTGGTGCGATCAAATCGACCTCAGCAGCCGGCGACTACCTGCGCAATCGAGGCGTCCCGGTGCCGGATTTCAACAGCTACGGCGCACGGCGAGGCAATCACGAGGTCATGGTCCGGGGCACCTTTGCCAACGTCCGTATCCGGAACCTCATGGTGCCAGGTATCGAGGGCGGAATAACCCGGCATCAGCCCGACGGCGAGCACATGGGCATTTATGATGCGGCGGAAAGGTACCGCGCCGAGAACGTGCCCCTGGTAGTCATCGCCGGGCAGGACTACGGCGCAGGCAGCTCCCGCGACTGGGCAGCCAAGGGGACTCGCCTGCTCGGCGTACGCGCGGTAATTGCCCAAGGATTCGAACGAATCCACAGGTCCAATTTGCTCGGCATGGGTGTTCTCCCGTGTCAGTTTCATGAAGGAGTGAGCGCACAGACACTCGCGCTCGACGGCACGGAGCGGTTCGATCTCACGCTGGGTGCGCCACTGCGGCCACGCCAGCCCGCGACGCTGCACATCGAACGTCCGGACGGCCGGCGCGAGCCGGTGCCACTCCTCCTGCGAATCGACACACCGATTGAGGCCGCCTATTTCCTGGCCGGCGGGATTCTGCCGTATGTGCTCGATCAGTCGCTGGCACAAGCGCCAAAGACAAGAACAACTCCGGAGACACGAGCGTGACGGCGATGAGTTCGGAAGTGACACACCAACGAGACCGGATCTCGTTGAAACGTGCGTACGACTCGGCCTCACGGACGGACGGCACGCGGTTCCTGGTGGAACGGCTGTGGCCCCGCGGCGTCCCGAAAGCGCAGCTCCACGTCGACGAGTGGCTGAAGGAGGTCGGACCCAGCACTGCGCTGCGAAAGTGGTTCGGTCACGATCCCGAGAAGTGGAGCGAGTTTCGTCGGCGCTACTTTCGTGAACTCGACTCAAGACCGGAGGCCTGGCAGCCGATCGTGTCAGCTGCCCGGCGCGGCAGAGTCACGCTGGTCTACAGCTCACACGACACACAACACAACAACGCGGTCGCGTTACAGGAGTACGTGCGAACGAAGGCGCGCCGGCCTCCACCGTCTACGCGAGTGGTCACTGCGCACGGCAAGCCGCGATCGAAGCGTTGAAGTCTCGTGCCGAGTCACTGCCATGTCTTTCGCACGTTCATGATTCGGCCCATAGGGCCGTTCCGCCTGGATTTCACCGTGCTACACGTTCGCAATGGAGGTCGACATGGGCATCGCGGGTAAGGTGGCACTGGTCACCGGCGGCGCGAAAGGGATCGGACGAGCGATAGTCCTCCGGCTGGCGCGCGACGGCGCCGACGTCGCCATCGCGGATCTGGACGAGGCAAAGGCGGGCGAAGTCGTCGACGACGTTCGCGCGATGAGCCAGAACAGTGTGTTCATCATCACCGACGTCTCCGACCGTGACCAGGTCTTTGCTGCCGTCGAGAGGGCGGCGACCGAGCTGGGCGGATTCGACATCATGGTCAACAACGCCGGCATTGTGCAGGTACAGACGATTGAGGACGTTCGGCCATCGGATCTCGAGCTGATCCAGCGGATCAACGTCGGCGGCGTTCTCTGGGGTATCCAAGCGGCGGCTGCCAAGTTCATGCAGCTTGGACACGGCGGCAAGATTATCAATGCGGCATCGATCGCCGGCCACGACGGCTTCGCGATGCTCGGTGTGTACTCTTCGACGAAGTTCGCGGTGCGCGGACTTACTCAGGCTGCCGCGAGAGAGCTCGCCCCCTTCGGCATCACCGTCAATGCCTACTGTCCCGGCGTCGTTGGGACCGGGATGTGGGATCGAATCGACGAACGATTGTCGAAGTACAACGGGGCTCCGCGCGGCGAGAACTTCAAGAAGTACGCTGAAGGCATCGCCCTCGGACGGCCCTCGACGGCGGACGACGTGGCGAAATTCGTTTCGTATCTCGCCGGGTCGGACTCGGATTACATGACCGGCCAGTCACCGCTGATCGATGGCGGCCTCGTCTATCGGTGAGCGCAGTCTTACGCCAGTGCCTGCGCTACGAGATCGTGGAGCCTCTTCAGGCCGGAGACGACGTCGCGCCCGAGGTGCACTCGCAAGAGCCTCCTCCTGCGGTCTGCCAGCACTTCGAAATCCCCTCGGGCCTGTGCCGCCTTGATAACGCCAAACGTGTATTTCTGTTTGGGCACCAGGATGTCGTTCGCATCGTCACACGTGACCTGAAGAAAGAGGCCAGTGTTCGGTCCACCTTTGTACGCCTGGCCTGTCGAATGCAGAAATCTCGGACCGAACCCGAGGCAGCTTGCCACGTGCCGCCGGTCGCGCACGAGGTGCCGAATCGTCTGCAAAGCGGCCTGATGCTCGTCAGACATCTCGATAAACGCAAGGAGCGCGAAGTAGTCGCCTGACTTCAAGCGGTCGAAGTGAGCCTTGAGACAGTCGACTGCCGTTTCCGAGCGATCAGCGAACGCCGTCGCGTTTCTTGGATCTGCATAAAACGTGAGGTCACCAGCCCGAAGCAGCGGAGTCTCTGTTGGAAGCGATCCACTGGCTTCGTACTCCCTCGTGAGCTTCCTTGTTGAGTCCTTGCTGGCCTCGACATCGGGTTGATCGAACGGATTGACTCCGAGAATCGCGCCTGCGACCGCGGTAGCTATCTCCCATCGAAAAAACTCCTGACCGAGGTCATACGCGTCCGCCACCGCAATCCGGACCACGGGGTGGCCAGCTCGCTCGAGGGCGTCAATGGCCTCGTCTTGCTTCGGGTCGGGTGCCGATTCCAGCCGCACATGCACAAAGAGGCGATCGTTGCCGTACACCTCCGGCGACCCGAGGTACTCGCCATCGATCGGCATGAGGCCCCTGCCCGACTTGCCTGTCGATTCGGCGAGGAGCTGTTCGACCCATGCACCGAAGGAGGCGATATCCGGAGAGGGCACAATCGTGACTTTGTCACGCCCATTGCGCGCCAGACTCCCCAGGATCGTGCCTAGTACTGCGCCAGGATTCTCGGTCGCTGGCACGCACGAGTGGCAGCTGTGCACCATCTCTTCTGTGCGGTCGAGAAAGCGCGAGACGTCGAGGCCCATCACGGCCGCTGGCACCATCCCGAAGTTCGAGAGCGCCGAATACCGCCCGCCGATGCTCGGCACGCCGAAGCAGACATACCGGAAACCTCTCGCCTCCGCGCGTTCATGGAGCGGCGAGCCGGGATCGGTGATGGCGATGAATCGCCGCCCAGTGGGTTCGTCAGGAAGCATTCGCTGGACGCGATCGAAAAAATACTCACAGAGGATGTCCGGCTCCATCGTGCTTCCCGATTTACTCGAAACGATGAAGAGTGTCTTGGCCAGATCCAGGCCAGTCGCCCGCGTCCGGATCTGTTGCGGGTCCGTGGTGTCAAGGACATGGAACACCGGAAAGCCGTTTGCACGGCCGAACGTCCGACTCAGCACCTCGGCGCACAAGCTGGAGCCACCCATGCCGAGGAGTACGGCATCCGTGAAACCAGTCTGCCGCACGTCATCGGCGATGGCGCGCACGTGTCCGAGGTGAGCAAGCTGATCGTCGGTCACGCTCAGCCAACCGAGCCAGCGGCCCTCGTCAGCTCCGGTCCACAGCGACGCGTCACCGGCCCATAGCTTCCGAACCTTGCCGTTTGACTGCCAGTCACTCAACGATTCAGAGACAGCCGTCGTGAGCGCTCCAGGGAGCCGGTAACGCAGGCGATCCACCGCTCGCGGTCTGAAAGCCGTCATCTTTCGCTGGATGGCGTCGAGCAGCTTGCCAAATGCTTCGACGAACAACTGCACGCCGTTATCCAGTACTTGTGCGGTGATGGCGTCGATCGACACGCTCGCCCTGTCGAGCGCGACCATCGTGTCGTGTGCGCCCTTGAGATCCTCTTTGAGGCTCGCGCGAGGACGCCCGTGTGCACGGAACGCGTCGAGAGTGGCCGGCGTGATCGTGTTGATGGTGTCAGGACCGATCAGCTCTTCGACATACAGGACATCCCGGTACAGGGGATTCTTCGTGCCGGTGCTGGCCCACAGCAAGCGCTGGGTACGGGCTCCCTTGCCAGCCACCGCCATCCACCGATCCGTATGGATGAAGTGTTCGTACCATTCGTACGCAAGCTTCGCGTTCGCAATAGCCACTTTCCCCAGCAGACCCTGGAGGAGTGCACGCTCGTCCGGATGTGACGCGTCCTTCAGCCGGCTGGTCACCAGCGTGTCAACCGCCGTATCAATGCGGCTCACGAAGAAGCTCGCCACGCTTGCAACACACCTCACATCGTGACCACGGGCGATCCGCGCTTCCAGGCCCGAGAGGTACTCGTGGGCCACCGCCTCGTACGCGGCACGCGAAAACAGCAACGTGATGTTGACGTTGATTCCGTCCTCGGTGAGTTGCCGGACCGCCGGCACACCTTCAAGCGTGCCCGGCACTTTGATCATCACATTGTCACGCCCGATGGCCGCCCATAGTCTGCGCGCTTCCTCGACCGTGCCACGCGTGTCGTGCGCGAGCAGCGGCGACACCTCCAGGCTGACAAAGCCGTCTCGTCCCTGCGTGTCGGTATAGACCGGCTGCAGGATCCTGGCGGCGTCCTGAATGTCGGCGATCGCAAGCTCTTCGTACGCCGTTTTCGCATCGCAGGTGCCCCGTCGGGCGATCGCGCCCAGAGCGTCCTCGTAATCCGTGCTCCCGAGAATGGCCTTCTCAAAAATAGAGGGGTTTGCGGTGAGCCCTGTGACGCCGCTCTCCTCGACGAGGCGACGCAGCTCCCCGCTCGTGATGAGGTGTCGTCGAATGTAATCCAGCCAGATCGATTGGCCGAACTGCTGCAGAATGCGTAACGGACCCTGCGTCGTCGTGGTCTTCAGGCCAGCGCTGTTAATCATGTGATGACCTCGTTCGGCTGGCGACGCCTGCTCGGATCTGATCAGATCTGCGGACCCAAGACATCGCACCAGCCATGGACCTCTCACGGCGGCTGCCCCGGACATCGGCGGCCGCCGTCATCACACCGTCAGTTCCAGATCGCCCGATCGAGACAGACCCTCGAGCAGCAGGTGGAAGTACACGAGTCCGGCATACGGACGCCATGCCTGCGTCGCCCTTTGTACGCCGGCGTAGTCCATCGGCGATGAACGAGCCAGCCAGCGAGCCAGGCTTTTCTGAGCGCCGACATCGTCCCCGGGGAATACGTGCAGCCGGCCAAGACCGCGAAGCATCGTGTACTCGGCAGTCCATCGCCCCACCCCCTGCAGTTCGCACAGTCGTGCGAACGCCTCGGCGTCGTCAACCCTGGTCAGCCGTTCGAGATCGATCTCACGGCGCTCGACGCCCACGGCCAATGTCCGAAGCGCCCGGGCTTTCTGCCGGCTGAAACCAATCGCCCGAAACGTGGCTGGCGATAGACGTGCGAGATCGCGCGGAGCGGGAAACGCGTAGAACTCCTTGCGGTCTGATGTCTTGCGCTTCACAGCGCACGCAACCGCGAGTCGATTGAGCAGCTCCAGGCCAACGATGAGGGACAACTGTTGACAGGCGATGGCGTTGACGAGGGCCTCGAAGAGCGTCGGAAAGCGTGGAGGCTTCAGGCCACGAAATCGGTACGCGAGTGTTCGCAGGTGCGGATCTCGTTCCGCTGTTCGATACCACCGCGCGAGATCGACACGCACCCCGAGAAGACGGGCAATCGTGCGGCGGAGATGTTGGCGATCGAGCTTCGTCCGAAAGGGCGGCGTCACAGTGATGATCAAGCGTGGCGCCGCAGGACCTCCCTCCTGGCGCACAGCCAGCTCAGTAGGCCGACTCCCCAGCACCACAATGCGGCGGTAGGTCGTGCCATCCCATCGGTCGATCGCATTGCGGGTGCGGCGGCGCAACGCCCACACGGTGAGGTCAAGGCGGAACGGCGGCACGGGCCGGAGAATCATTGACGATGGGCCGTCATGCGTCTGGCTTCGAATCGCGTTCCCGACAGTATCGAGCGCATCGCTCCTCCGGTTCGGTCTGTGGCGATACGCTCCCCAGAGGTACGGCGAGACGCGACATCACGAGTGTGCCGGGAGCAGTGTCGTACGAATGTCGATGACGGATGTGAGTGTGAGATGAACCGGACAGCGATTCGCGATCGCCAATAGCCGCTCGCGTTGTTCGTCGGTCAGCGGGCCGTCGAATTCCACGTTCCGGTCGATGACCGTGAGCGTCGCCTGCTCTGTGTCGCAGACAACGCAATCCCGGGCGTGAACGCGCGAATGACTCAGGCGCACAGTAACGCGCGTCAGCGGCCAGTGCTTTCGGCGTGCGTACATGCCAACGGTCATTGAGGTGCAGGAGCCGAGTGCTGACAGCAGCAAGTCGTACGGCGTGGGACCGGTATCTGTACCCCCGGCTGAGAACGGTTCGTCGCTTCGCAGCCGATGTTGACCCGCCAGGATCTCCTGGACAACGCCATCGGCAGCGCCACGCACCGTGACTCGCCCTTCGGTTGGTCGCTCGGCCGCCATCGACATCCTCGACCGCCGCTCAGGCGGCCGTAGCGAAGACACAGAAGTTCAAAGGACATTTGAACGTCACGCGCGCCGCGCTCGATCAGCAGTGCGCTTGGAGACACGTCGGGTTCAGAATGTGAGCTCCCGCCGTCTGTTTCGTCGGCAGGGCCGTCAGTCAGTGCCAGCGTTCTCCTACGATTCGGACCGGCCGCCCGCCGCCTGCCTGATTTCCGACTCGGCAGCCAGCCAATCCTCCATCGCCCGTCCGTCCGTGCGTCCGCGCTCGACGTACCGGTAGTAGGCGCGTTCTTGTACTTCGTCTCGCATGAGTGCCGCATGGGCATCACTGGTTGTTCGTGCGGTTGGACGGACGGCTTTGTCGCTCACGATGTCCTCCCCTCTGGAGCTGTGTCGTTACGGTGTCGCTGGTCACGGAGTGCCGCAGCTAACGGCGCGGTTCAACCGTCGAGTAGCCTAGAGGATGCGCATCTCTCCGCACTATGCGATTCCGGCACGGCTCTGACGATCTCGACGGCGGACGAGGGAACATCTACCCGTGCCCAGGGCCTAGACCTCCGAGAACAAACCGTTCCATTGCCAGCGCAAAGCCCTCTTCCCTGTTCGACGTCGTCACGAACGTGGCCGCACGCTGCACGTCCGCGCTGGCATTGCCCATCGCAATGCTCACTCCGCTTCGCCTGAACATGAGCACGTCGTTCGGCATGTCCCCAACAGTCGCGATCTCTGCCGCAGGAATGGCCAGCAGCGCCGACAACGCACTGACCACCTCTCCTTTGTTCGCCTTCGGATGGGTCACGTCCAGGTAATACGGTTGGGACAGAGCCGCAGACACGAGGTGACCGAACCGTTGCCGCACTTCCGTGACACAGCGGGCCATGGCTCGATCGTCGTCGCTCACACCGACGATCTTGATCACTCGATTCAGCAATCCCTCGTATGTGGACACGACGGTCGGGGGAAACCTGACCGTCCATTCTTCGCGATCGACATGAGGCCCGTGGCGTGAAGTGACATACCAGTCGTTGTCTCGGTACACCCACACGTCCAGCTCGTGCTTCGTCAAGATGCCGATGATCGATCGTGCAGTCCGGCCGGTGACCAGGTGTTCGCGAATGATCGAGAGGTCCGGCCGCACGACCAGCCCGCCGTTGAACGCCGTCACCGGCTCTCGGAGATCCAGGTCGTCGATCAGCGTCTTCATGCCCAGCGGAGGCCGGCTGCTGGTGATGGTGAAGGCGATTCCCGCCTCGTTGATCGTGCGAACAACAGCGCGTGCCCGCGGCGTCAGGATCTTGTCAGGCGTCACCAGCGTCCCATCAACGTCCGCCACGACCAGACGCACTGCGTGCGGTGCGTCTTGTGTACCAGCCACGTCAGGCTGCGCTGCTATGTGAAGGATGCGCGCGCTCGAAAATGGCCGCCCACTCGCGGTAACGCTGCGCGACACGGGACGCGGCCTCCTGTTTGCTCACCCTGTGCGCCTCGTAGTCGGCCACTGCATCCCAGAAAGTCGTGCGCCCGACCGCGAATCCGATGAATCCCGGCACAGACGCGGCGGTTTCGAGCCACGCTACCACCTTGCGCTGATCGGCACCGCGCCCCAGAACGATGCAACCGACGTCGTGCCGGCCGTCGCGGCGGGCCGTTTCAACAACGCGCTCGCAGTCCTCGCGGCGATCGAGCCCTTCGATCTTCCAGACATCCGGCTCGACTCCGACGTCCTGCAGCAGGCGAATCGTCTGCAGCGTCAACTCAGGACGAAGCTGCAGATCGTAGGTTTGCGTGTCCATTCGGACGCGTTCCATCTGCGCCGGCGTTGCCGGCACCAGCAACTCGAACATGAACAGCTGGCCCGCGGTCCGACAGTAGTCTGACAGCTGTGTGAGCCTCGCCGCTTGGCGCCGATTGAGCGCCCCGTCGCCCTCAGGGTTGTAGCGCACCAGGACCTTCGCAAACGTCGGAGCGAAGGCTTCTATATGCTCGGCGAACGCCGCGCCATACTCGAACTCGAACTCGTTCGACCCGCTCTTCTCAGTCGACAGCGCCGTCACGCAGCCGCTCCTGACTGCTTCGCGGAGAATGTCGGCGCCGAACTCCTCGTCGACGAGGATGCCGGCACGGGCGATCGGCACATCGCTGTCAACCGCCTGCCGGAATCCGTTGTAGATCACCCGCTTGCTGTCGACAACGGCTCGATGTTCGACGGCAGTCAGCGGTGGCGTGAACTTGAACAAGCCGGTCACGTAGGAACGACGATGATCGAACGGCAGGAGATAGAGCGGCCGGTTGTAGCCACGGCGCATGATCGTGTCCTTCAGTCTGTCGTGGTCTTGATTCAACGATAGTGACGGATGAGCATGTTTCTCGAGCTGTCGTGCGTCAGCACCGGCTCGACATGGCTTGTCAGTTCCGGACCAGCTCACGGAACCGCCGATGTACGCGTTTGGCGTTCGTCCAGGCGCGCGGTGGATCTCGAGCAGTGTCAGCGATTGGTTGTCCGCACGGTCAGCACCGGCCACGCCCCCTCGCGAATCACGTGATGGGTGGTCGAACCGAGCACCGCCATATCCAATGCGCCGCGCCCCGACACACCCATCACGATGAGATCCGGTGATCGTGCACGGGCGACCTTGACAATCGCGGCGCTGGCTTTGCCGACGGCCACGATCGCCTGAGAGCGTGCCCGGTGAGAAGCCGAACGCGGCAACAGGCGAGTGAGCGCTTCGGTAGCCCTCGATTCGATGCTCTTTCGAAGCGCTGCGACCGCTCCGGGCATCACAGCCGGATCGAATGGCCATTCGACAGCACTCATCAGGATCAGTTTGGCATCTGCCTCCTCCGCTAAACGCTTGGCGTACGCCGCGGCCTTATTGGCAACCGCGGAGAAATCCGTTGGACACAGGATCGCCTCGAAAGGTGACCGGTTACGGCGTGCCCGCCTCACTCCACGACGAACTGTTAGGACCGGGCACGTGGCCAACCGAAGGACTTTCTCGGCAACCGATCCCAGCGCCAGGCGCTGAACGCCTCCACGGCCGTGGCTGCCGATCACGACAAGGTCCGACCGGCTCAATTTTGCCTGCGCAAGAATCTCTTGCACGACGTTGCCTTTTCGCATCGCGATCTCGACCTTCAGGTCAGACGCGCGTCTGGCTGTCAGAATCTGTCTCAGGTCGCGCTCGAGGGCTCTCCGGGCTTCGTCAGGCACACTGCCGATCTTCGGGGCTCGGCTGGTGCCCGGCGGCGGCGCTTCCTCGATGACTTCCAGCAGATTCAATCTGGCGCTCTGCCATCTTGCCAGTGCGACCGCGTAGCCGAAGGCCTGAAGGGAACTGGGCGATCGATCGATCGCGCACAGGATGTTCTTGATCATGATCGCCTCATTTCAAGAGTTCTCTTCACGGTCTCGACGACATGCTCCGGCGTGAAACCAAACTCCCGCATGACGATGGGTCCTGGCGCCGACGTGCCGAAACCGGTCACACCGACGATTGCACCGTCGAGCCCGACATAGCGCTCCCACCCGAACGGCGCGGCGGCCTCGATGCTCACACGAGCGCGGACGCTCGGTGGAAGGACCGTGTCACGGTAAGACTGCGGTTGCCGCTCGAACAACTCCCAGCAGGGCATCGACACCACCCGGCTGCGAATTCCTGCGCCGACGAGCCGTGCGTGCGCCTCCAGCGCCAGCGAGACCTCGGAGCCCGTGGCGATCAGGATCACCTCCAGCGTGGACCCATCAGGATCTGCGAGGACGTACCCCCCTTGTGCGAGACGTGACGCGGAGGCCAGGACCGTCCGATCCAGCACCGGCAGCTTCTGTCGAGTGAGCACGAGCCCCACGGGGCCGCCCCTGTGCCGTAGCGCGATGCGCCACGCCTCCACGGTTTCGGTGGCGTCGCTTGGTCGCAGAATCATCATGTTGGGCATGGCGCGCAGACCCGCCAGTTGCTCGACCGGCTGGTGGGTCGGACCATCTTCTCCAAGCGCGATGCTGTCGTGGGTCCAGACATAGATCACGTGTGCCTTGCTCAACGCCGCAAGCCGGATACCCGGGCGCATATAGTCGGAGAACGACAGGAACGTCGCGCCGAACGGGAGAAGACCGTCGTGAAGCGCCATTCCAGTCATCACTGCGGCCATGGCGTGTTCGCGAAGACCGAAGTGAATGTTTCGCCCAGCGTACCCCCAGACGCCGCCGGCCGTGCCCTGTGTCGGCACCTCGTGATCGGACTGGGTCACCAGCGGACTTTCAAAATCGCCGCATCCTTTCATCGCCGTGCGTGTCGACGGATCGAGGTCCGCCGAACCGCCGACCAGGTTCGTGATGATGCCGGCCACCGCGTTGATCACCGCTCCCCCTGCGTCGCGTGTCGACATCTCTCCGTCCGCTGGCGTGAACATCGGAAGGTGCGCCTCCCAACCCGCGGGCAATTCGCCCGCGAGCGCGCGCGCAAACTGATCAGCCAGGCTGGGATGCGCAGACCTGTGCGTGTCCACGCGGCACCGCCACGCAGCCTCCAGATCGGCGCCCCGCTCAACCGCCGTTCTAAACTCGCGCAGTGCGGCTTCCGGTACGTAGAAACGGCGATCGGCCGGCCATCCTAGAGCGCGCTTCGTCAGGCGCACCTCCTCGACGCCGAGTGGTTCGCCGTGCGCGTGCCATGTGTCCTGCGTGTGCGGGCTGCCGTAGCCGATGTGGGTGCGCGCCACGATGAGCGACGGCCGATCCTCAACGGCCCGAGCGACAGTCAGCGCCGCATCCACGGCCACCGGGTCGTGACCGTCGATCCGCTGAGCGTGCCAGCCATAGGCTTCGAAGCGTGCCCCGACGTCCTCGGTCATCGTGAGGTTCGTCGTCGCGGATAGCGTGATCAGGTTCGCGTCGTAGAGGACGATCAGACGGCCGAGCCGGAGAGTGCCGGCGAGCGACGCCGCCTCCGCGGCGACCCCTTCCATCACGTCCCCGTCGCTCGCCAGAACGTATGTGTAGTGGTTCACAACCTCGTTGTCGGGACGATTGAACGTCGCCGCCAGCCAACGCTCGGCGATCGCGAGTCCAACGCTGTTCCCGACACCTTGACCGAGCGGTCCGGTTGTGACCTCGACGCCAGGCGTGACCCCGCGCTCAGGATGGCCTGGCGTCCGGCTGTTCCACTGTCGAAATTCTTGGAGATCTTCCAGCGTGAGGTCATACCCGGTTAGAAACAGCAAGCTGTAGAGCAGCATGCTGGCGTGTCCAGCCGAGAGGACGAAGCGGTCACGGTCGGGCCACGCCGGGTTTCTTGGGTTGTGCCGAAGATGACGCGTCCACAGGATGTAGGCCATGGTCGCCGCACCCATCGGCATCCCCGGATGCCCGGAGTTCGCCTCTTGAACCGCATCAATCGACAGCGTCCGGATCGTGTTGATGCAGAGCTGGTCCACATCGGCCTTCGATCCAGCGAGCGATGACTCTCGACTTACGGCAGGATGGTCATCCATTCCCGTTCCTACCGGGGCATGGGATAAGGCCGCGTCCGCACGTGTTGCGGCACCTCCATACGTGGTCGTTCCGTGACGCTCGATCCCCGAGACCCGGGCAACGGAGCCTTGGCGCCGCCATGCTCCTCTCCTCTCAGGAGTTCGTCGAGACTGGCGTAGGCGTAGATCGTTGGCGCATGGTTCTGCATCAGACCTCCGGTGTCGGCGGTCGGTCCGTAGTTGCTGTGCAGATCGCGACCCATCATCCGCAGCATGGCCATTTGCTGGCCTCGATGATGCGATGTGTGAGTCAATCGACGCGTCATGACCCATGCTCGCGATCGGGTTACATCGAAGAACGTTGTGGCCTGCTCCCACCAGTGGTCGTCTGTCAGCCGAAGCTTTTCGAGCCGTCTCCCGCTGTCCTCCGCATACTGTTTGATGAACCCAAAACGCGTTTCGTCGCTTGGGAGGGGCGGCGCACCAACGTCGATGCCCAGCATGTTCCGAAACCACAGGTCTTCGCTGACGCATTGATGCACCATGTGTTCGTGAACGCTGCGACCCCGGGAATCGGTTCTGTTCGGCCGCACGGGCAAGTCCTCATTTCTGAACTCGCTCCACGCGCTCAGCACCTTGAGTCGCTCGGAGGCGTAGCTGTCGACGAGAAACTCATACCTCATAGCGCCCTCCTCCTTGAGCAAAGACGGCGACCATCGCAACAGGACGGCTAGACGTCAATCGACTCCGCTTCATGCTGGTCTCGAGTGCGCGGTCGCCCGCTGAATCGCGCCCGGCCAGGGGAAGGGGCGTGCGTCGTGCGTGACGAGCACCGGACACAGAGACCGACTCAGTACCACTTGGGTCGTCGACGTCCACCGGCGCGGCGGACCCATGACGACGAGGTCAGCTTCTCGTTCAGCCGAAAGTCTCACGATTTCGGTAGCCGGCGCACCATCGGTGACGATGACGTCGGTTGCACACCATTGACTGGCCTCAGGTGGGATCGCGCCAAGGAGGTCGTTACGTATCTGTCGAGGAGACACCGCACTCTCTTCCTGGGCCACACAGACAAACATCACGCGTCCGCCTGTCTCCCACCCAAGCGACAGTGCGTGACGCATGACGCTCACACAGGAAGGGGCAAGGTCAACGGCGCACACGATTCGGCGGAACATCCCGTCGTTGCCCCCCTCGGTGGTGGTCTGGGCTGGCACAGTGAGCACCGGACACTCTGAACGCGGAATGACCACGGACGCCACCGGGCCCGCAGAACGCTCGGGTCGATCGGAGCGAGGAGTCCCGAGCACGATCATCCCGGCATGCAGCCCGCGGGCAAAGCGCAGGATCTGCGTACCTGGATCTCCCTGTCGTACGGCCGCGCCGACAAGGCCGTGGTTGGGGCCCGCCTCGGTCAGAGACTCCCGCAGCTGGCGCATGATGCTGACCCGGCGCAGACTTGCATCCGGAACAGATGCTTCCTCGCTCGTCATGACATGCAGCGCCCGCAGTTCAGCCTTGCGCGCGCCGGCGGTCGCCATCGCCAGCGCTACGGTCGCGCTGAACTGTCCGGACAGATCCACCGCGCAGACGATGTGTCGTAAGTCGAGCCTCTTCAGATGGACTCCCCTCTGATTAGGGCCCCCGCGGGATATGAAGCTGTTGTTGTCACGGTGTAGCAGGTCATGAATGCCGCGGCTCACGGCGAGTTTCAACCGTCGAGTAGCCTAGAGGATGGGCATCGTTCCGCACTATGCGGTTCCGGCACCGCTCTTCGTTCGGGATTGGTTGCGGTTGGGAGACAACGCAACCGCTGCGACAGCCGCCAGGGCGCCGTGCTTCAGCAGGAGAAGTTCGTCTCGTTCCTCCCTACGCCGGCCGTGGTAGACGAGGCGTACAACCCTGGCTCAGGCGCCTCCGGCATAGATGATTCTCCAGATCCTCCCTTTGACATCGTCGGACACATACAGCGCTCCATCGGGACCGACCGCCACACCCATGGGACGGTGCGGTGCGTCGGTAGCAGCTGCAGGGGCCGTTGCGCCGGCAAACCCCGTCGCGAATTCTTCAAAGCTGCCCGCCGGCTTGCCCGCTTCAAACGGCACGAAGGCGACGAGATAGCCGGCCTGCTTCGGCGCTCGGTCATGGGAACCATGAAAACCCACAAATGCGCCGCCGCGATATTTCGCGGGAAACGTCGAGCCGCTGTAGAACGTCATGCCGTTGGGAGCCCAGTGCGCGGGAAAAGTCAGAACGGGTTGCTTCTTCTCCGCGCAGGCACCCTGGGTCCTGCCGCCGTCGCCGCCGTACTCCGGCGCGAGCACGTGTTTGCGCCGACCGCCGTCGAAGTAACACTGCGGCCAACCGAAATCGTCACCGGGTTCGATGCGCACAAAGAGTTCCGCGGGCAGTTGGCTGTTCTGCTCCATCGTGTAGAGCCTCGGCCAGTGGACGCCTAAATGGTCCCGTCCGTGCAGCGTGGCATACAGAGTTCCGTCTGCAGGGTTCACCGCCATTGCGACGACGTTACGGGTGCCCGTGGCGTGGCGTTCGGTCGCGGAGAAGGCTTGGCCGGTCTTGCCGGCGTCATAACGCCAGATGCCCGCGTGAAGCTGAAGCTCGGGGCACGGCGACAGTCCGGGCGATTCCTGGGTGCGGTCCTTCTGCTGACAGGAGTTCGTGATCGAACCGGAGTTCACGTACAGCACTCCGTCGGAGGTGATCGCAAACGGGTGCATGATGTGACCGCGCTCGGTCCACAGGCCACTCAAGACCACGGCAGGATTTCCCTGCGGGACCAGCGCCCCGCTACCTAGCTGGTACCGCATGATTTTTCCGTTGTCCTCGACGTACAGCGCGTCACGATGCACGGCGATACCGGTGCCACCGCCCGCCTTCCCATCCTGGTGCCCAGGACCGAAACGTTCGACCCGATCGGCTTTGCCGTCGCTATTGGTGTCACGAAGCGCCACGACGTAGCCGCCGGGAGCGTTCTTGAGATCGGTGTACGAGCTGCTCCACGTGTTCACGTAGACATTTCCGCTGGGTGCCACCGTGAGATGCCGCGCGCGCCCAAGGTTGTCAGCAAACACCGATGCGCAGAACCCGGGGGGGAGCATCAGACCCCCATTGTCTTGGTCGCAGCTGTTGCGCTCGTTAGCTCCGGTGATTCCCTGCGCCTTGTCTTGGGCCCGTCCATCGAGCGATACCGCCACCGGAACCGCAACTGCGATCGTCAAACACACGATGTTCACTGGTGAGCATCGCCGCATCTCGGCCTCCCTCGACTCTCATAGATTGACGAGATCGCAAGCGTTCTCAGGCTGCTGGACCGGCCCGATGCGAGATGAATTCCAGTACCTCAGCCGCTCCGCGTCTAAACACCAGAGCACCGCGCGTGGCGACACCTCCTGAATGGCATGCAACCTGGTGGCCGCGATCGCTATGCTGCGGTGCCCTCCGGAACCAACACCGCACGACCGCTGATTTGGCCCGCCTTCAGCTTGCGGTAGACGTCAACGGCCTGCCCAAGCGGAAATTCAGTAGTCTCGGCGTGGATCCGACCGTCGCGAGCCATCGAGATCACCTCCATCAATTCGACACGAGATCCCCAGTACGGGATGCTCATAGTCGTGCCGTACGGGGTGCTGCCATGATGGAAATCGTGACGGCCACCGCCAAGGCCGACAATCGTCCAGACGCTGTTGCGCCCGAGGAGCCTTGCGCCCAGGTCAATCGTCGCTTGCACGCCAACACAGTCGAGCACCAAGCCGGCGCCGCGCGGGCCCGTGATCTTCTGAATCCGATCGGCCGCTTCGTCTGCATTCCGGTTGTTGAGGACGTCGTCCGCGCCGAGTGTCTTCGCCTGCTGCAGCTTCTTATCGTCCACATCGGCGGCAATGATGCGCACGGGCGCGAGCACGCGCAGGAGTTGAATAGCCATATGTCCGAGTCCGCCGACGCCGAGCACGACAGCGGTGCTAGCGGCGCTCAGATGTGGCAGCGCCCGCTTGATGGCGTGATACGGCGTCAACGCGGCGTCGCTCAGTGGCGCGGCCGTGGCCGGACTCAGACGTCCAAGAGCAACCAGCAGCCGCGGGGAGGGAACCAGCATGTACTCGGCCATCCCGCCATCGAGTCCCAGTCCACCGCCGAAGCCAGTCATCTGAGCCCAGTTCTCGCAATAGTTCTCCATAGAGAGCTGGCAGGCGTGGCAGCGTCCGCATCCCCACGGACCGTACACCGCCACCGCGTCGCCTTCCTTGAAAGCCGTGACTCCCTCTCCACGCGCAGCGACCCAGCCGGCGTTCTCGTGTCCCAGCGTGAACGGAGGCGTGAATCCCAGATCGTCCTCCATGACATGCAAATCCGAATGGCACACGCCGGCACCGCCGACCTTGATCAGGATCTGTCCGGGCCCGGGCGATGGCTTGAGAACGTCCTCGATTCGCGCTGGTTTGCCTACGCCAACGAATCTGACCGCTTGCATGACGTACCTCCTCGGTTCTTGCCCTGCATCCGCGCCAATCAGCTATTGTGAGTCAACATGGTGTCGCCTGCGAGAAGGAGCCAATGGTTGTTCGCACGCTCGTCTGCCGACGATGTTGCCGAGCCGGCGTCCAACAGTCATCGAAGTCCGTGTTATTGAACTGCGGCAGCTCTTCAACGCCATCGACCCCTCACTGTTCTGGAAACGAGACCAGGACCCCAAGGGCAGAGGGATTCATTGTCGAGTGGGGTTTCAGCTCTTCATCGAGCGAGACTCTAACGACTGGCAAATCGCCAAGCCGAATCGTGACGCCACACTCGCTCATCCGAGCGACCGCTCGAAGGGGGAGACGCAATTCAGGATGATGTGAAGCAGGCCGAAGGGGATTGTCTGCTGCGGCGCGCTCGTCAACGAACACGCGCATGCCTCACTGGTAGACCCTCGGATAGCCACCAGACGAGTGGGCCAAGGAGCGAGCCGGGTATCTGACGGAGCGTTTCGGCTTGGTCGAAGAATCCGGTTACAGCTCCAGCGGTTAACATCGCGATCGTTATCGGGATCGACCAAAGGACGTACTGTCTAGCGAGCCTCGGAGCCGACGGCCATAGACCCAAGAGTGCGATTCCGACATACACAGCCCACGACGCAAACACGCTGAGGAGGAAGGCGTTTATGGAGCTACTCCGCGTTCGCAACCCGCGGCCTCAAAAGCCGAGAACGTCCAGCGTCACGCAACAGGCGGAATGATGCGCTCGGATTTCCTGTCCAAATCCTGCTTATCCCCACCCACCAGCAGCCATCTCAACCCACCTCCAGCCCTCACCCCCAAAAAACACAAAAGGCCAGACTCCCTCAGGAATCCGGCCTCAAACCTTGAATCAAAGGTGGTCGGCCGCAATTGGCTGCTGATGAATGAGTGGCACCGCGCCGCCTGCGAACTGTAGATAGTTGTGGTTCTCTGATGCACTCGCCCACTACAGAATCATCTACAGCATCCGTTCATTCCGATGCACTCCGTCGATCGTTTGCCATGACATCGGATTCAGCCTTCCGAGTCGCCGCCGCCGAGAACACGGGTTCAGAGTTCCGAGTTGGTGTCGAGCTGTGCCAGGGTCGCACCTGGCTCTGCAGTCAGATCGCCGATCGACGACAACACCGTGTCCGTATCGACCTGGGATGGGTCAAGCGACATCTGCAGTTGCGCCAGCAGCGCTAGGAGCTCTCCCGGCTGGACCGGTTTGACAAGGTGGTAATCGAACCCGGCCGCCCTCGTCGCCTCGCGGTCGGCGGTCTGGCCGTAGCCAGTGAGCGCGATGAGACGCACGCCGCGGTGTCGCGGATTCGCCCGAATGCGTCGTGCCACTTCGAGTCCGTCGATCCCAGGCAGCCCGACGTCGAGGATGACGATGGACGGCGCGATCTCGTCCACAAGCCGCAGACCCGCGACGCCGTCGTCCGCGCCGTGACAGGACAGGCCCGCGTGCGTGAGCATGCTGCACAGCATCTCGCGGCTGTCGGGATTGTCTTCGATAACGACGACCGAGGCCCCCAGGGGGATCGTCGACACGGACGCCTGGTCCTGCGTCGCCGAGAGTTCGGGCCGGGTTGTCAATGGCAACCTGACGGAGAATTCGCTGCCGGTCCCGTCGCCGTCGCTTCGGACGCCCACGGTACCTCCGTGCATCTCGACGAGCGCGCGAGCGAGCGTCAGGCCGACACCAAGACCGCCGTTTGAGCGATCGCGGGTGTGGCTTGCCTGCACGAACAGGTCGAACACGGATTCGAGCAACTGCGACGGAATGCCGGCACCATTGTCGATGACGCGAATGACTGCGCCATTCGATTCCGCGCGAACCCGCAGCGTGACATGCCCTCCACTGGCGGTGTATTTGACAGCGTTGCTGAGCAGATTGATCTGGACCTGCTGCAGGCGCGCCGCGTCGCCGTCCACCCAGACCGGGTCCGCGTCCAGATCGACGCGAAAGTCCAGTCCCTTCTCGTCCATCTGCGGGCGGACGGCGTCGGCCGCTTCCGCGGCGACCAGTCGCAAGTCAACCACGCGCCGGCGCAGCTCTATCTTGTTCTGTGTCACACGGCTGACCTCGAGGAGGTCATCGAGCAGCCGCGCCATCTGCCGCGACTGCCGCTCGAGCACGCTCACCGCGCGATCTCCGACACCATCACCACCCTTCAGCATGGCGGTTGCCGTCACCACCGCGCCCAGCGGGTTTCGCAATTCGTGGGACAGCATGGCCAGGAACTGATCGCGCCGCCGCACCTCCTCATCGATTTTCGTTTTCGCTCTGACCTGTTCCGTCACGTCGCGGAAGATGGCGATGACACCGACGATGGCGCTGTCGGGATCGACCAGGGGCAGGCGTGACACGAGGTCCCACGCCTTCGACCCGTCCGCGGTGGCGCGCGACTCGAGCCGGTAATGCTGCGGCTGACCCGACCGCAGCACCTTCTCGTCTTCGCGATGCAGGGCCATCGCCGCATCCTGATCCGGCAGATCGAATGCCGTCTTGCCGATGACGTCGGCCGGATCGGCGATGCCGAGTCTGGCCGCCATCGCATGATTGAAGCGAATGAACCGACCGCGGGTGTCCTTGAAGTAAATCGCATCCGGCACGCTGCGCAGCAGGCTGTTCAGAAGATAGCGTTCGTGGAACAGCGCGTCTTCGGCGGCTTTCAGTCCGCTGACGTCGATCAGCGTCAAGACGACGCCGTCGGCCGCGCCCTTCACCCGATACGGCAACAGCCGCAGGAAGAACGGCCGGCCATTCACCTCCGCGAGATCGCGCTCGACAGCCTGGCCGGACGCCAGCACGCGCTTGAGATCCTCGACCAGCTCCGGATGCCGCATCTTGTGCACGAACGTCTCGATTGGACGACCGACATCGTGCGGCACTAGACCGAAGATCCCGGCGGCCTGCGGCGTGAACTTCCGGATCCGAAGATGGGCGTCGAGGAAGATGGTCCCGACCTCGGTGCTGGCCAGCAGGTTGTCCATGTCGTTGGTCAACTCGGTCAGTTCCCCGATCTTCCTCTGGTACTCGGCGTTGACGGTGTAGAGCTCTTCGTTGACACTCTGGAGCTCTTCGTTCGTGCTCTGCAGCTCCTCGTTCGAGGCCTGCAACTCCTCGTTCGACGCCTGCAACTCCTCGTTCCCGGCCTCCAGCTGCTCGATGGCCGCCTGTAGGCTCTCCTTCGTTGTCCCCAGTTCAGCCTCGAGCGCCGCCAGCTGTTGCTGCGACACCCTATCGATGTCGATCTGAATCGGCGGCGCACCAGAAGGCCTGGCCGCCGGCTCAGCTGACTCGAACGAGACGACAACGTAACGTCCACCGGCGCCGCGCCCAGCGATGGCCCGCATCGTGACACGGTAGATGCGATCGTCGGTGGGCATGCGGACGCCGCTGAAGACGACGGATGACCGCTCCGCCAGCGCGCGCTTGATCCCGCCGGCGAGGATCATCTTCAACTCGACGTGGACCAGATCGAAGACCTCCAGGCTCTGCCGCCCGTCCCGCACGCGCAGGAAGCGCGCGGCTCCGCCAAGGACATGAACGAGCTCGCCGCGCTCGTTGACGATCAGACTGGGCGGCATCGCCTCTTCCAGAAGAGCGTCGTAGACCGACAGCAGCTGGCCGATCGAATGCCGTGCCGGAGGCATGGGCGACACTGCGACGCGGGTCTCGATCGAGACGCCGCCATGCGGGCGCCTGTGGACCGGAGTGCGGACCTCGCCGGCTTTTCGATACAGCTGCCATTCCTTGTCGAGAATCTCGAAGCCGTCGGCCAGCGGGCCGAGCGTCTCCGACGGTCCAAGCATCAGCACACCGGTCTGACTCAAGGCAAAGTGGAAGTGCGACAGGACCCGCTGCTGAGCGGGCGGCTGCAGATAGATAAGCAGATTCCGGCAGGTGATCAGATCGAGGCGCGTGAATGGCGCGTCGGTGATGACGTTGTGCTGTGCAAAGACGATCATCTGGCGCAGCTCTGGAACCACCTGGTAGCTGCTGCCGACCTGTGTAAAATAGCGAGTCAACCGCTCGGGGGACACGTTCGACACCGCCTCTTCACCGTAGGCGGCGAGCGCCGCCTGCTCAAGCGATCCACGGTGGACGTCCGTCGCAAAGATTTTCACCGCCCGCTCTCCGTGCTCCGCCATCAGTTCCTGCAGCAGAATCGCCAGCGAGTAGGCCTCTTCTCCGGTCGCACACCCGGCGACCCACAGCCGGAGTGGGGTCGTGCGCGGTTCGCGCTGCAGCAGCTCGGGCAGAATGCGGCGCTCGAGCAGATCGAACGCGTCCGGATCGCGGAAGAACCGCGTTACGCCAATCAGCAGATCGCGATACAGGGCATCGAGTTCGTCACGCTCGGAGCGCAGCCGCGACAGGTATTCCTCGATATTGGACGACTGAGCGAGCGCCAGCCGGCGCTCGATGCGCCGTGTGACGGTGCTCGGCTTGTAGTGGTTGAAGTCGATGCCGTATTCGGTTTCGAGCAACCGGTACACGGCGTCGAGTCCGCGCGGCGCAACGACGGGCTCGGGCGGCGCCTTATCACGGCGCGCACGCTTGAGCAGCGCGGTCGGCATATCCTGGGGCGGCAAGATACAGTCGACCACTCCGGTCTCGGCCGCCGCTTTCGGCATACCGTCAAACTGCGCGCTCTCGAGGTCCTGGGCGACCACGAAGCCACCGGCGTCGTGCACTTGAAGGACGCCCCGCGAGCCGTCGCTGCCGCCGCCGGACAGCACGATCGCCACCGCCTGTTCGCCGCAATCCTGTGCGAGCGACCGGAAGAACATATCAATGGGCAGGGTCATCTCCTGCTGGCGATTGCGCTCGCTCAACAGCAACCGGCCGCCAGAGATGATCATCTCCTTCCTCGCTGGAATCAGATAGACGTGATCGGCTTCGACCGGCATCCCATCTTCCACGAGGTGAATGGGCAGCGTCGTGTGGCGGGACAACAGTTCGTCCATCAGACTGCGAAAGTCGGGCGACAGATGTTGGACGATCACGAACGCCAGTCCGGTGCGTTCGGGCAGATTGTCGAAGAAGCGCACCAGCGGGTCGAGGCCCCCGGCAGACGCACCAATGCCGACGACGAGTGCCGGGGGTGTCAGGCGGGCGTCGCCGGCGGCGTCTGTTTGCTGAAGCCGGGAAACGGGGTGGTCTGCCATCTCACAGTTCCATCGAAAGTCTCATCGCCGCAATCTCCGTCCCGGAAATTCAAACGATGTGCCGTCCGGCTGAGCGACTGACCGGAGACGCTCAACTGATTGAAAGACCGAGGCTTCCGCTGGGACTCGCGCGTCTGTCGTCAATGCCCCGCCACCACCGAGTGGGTAAGCGAGCGTCATGCTTCTTTACAAAGGAAGGAACTGAACGACTTGATGAAAATCAGTCGCCGAAGCTTTTTCAAGCCGCCGAATGGCTCCTGATGTCGAGCGCCGCCACGTTCCGCGCGGACCCCGCCGCCATGCAGTTCAGCGAGGCTGTCTGACGATTCGTCAGGCCAAGACCCCTTCCGCCCGTCGAGTGGTGACCGATTGCGCTTGTACGAACCGATCGAGGGTGTGCGGTAGCAGCTCGTCCTCGATGCCATGCCCGGAGTTCTCTTTCGATTCGCAACGTCTCGACAATCCGCACGAGAAATCCATCGTCGATGAGGCGTTGAGCGCATGTCGGATCTCGGCAGGTTCGAGCCGATCACTGCAACAGAATCGACTACAGCCGACGCGTCACGCGAAGACGCGAATCCTCTAACGCGTTGAAGACATTCGTGACGGCGTTTCGTATTCGCGGAAGCCCCCCTGACCGTGCGTCAGGAGGTCGCGGCGCCCGAAGCGCTCAACGCCATCCGACGAGACGCGTCGTTTTCCTAGGTACTTGAAAATTGGTCGGGATGACTGGATTCGAACCAGCGACCCCCTGACCCCCAGTCAGGTGCGCTACCAGGCTGCGCCACATCCCGAGAACAGGCGAGAACGCCATCCTAGCACACGGGTTTCCCCGCGGAGGACGGGGTCAGTCGATGGCAATCGAGAGGGTGTAATTCATCGCCGTCGTCGTGTTGAGGTTGTCCACCCAGAGCTGGTACTCCTGCCCTGCCGACACCGGGTGCCTGATGGTTTCGCTCGCCCCGCTGGCAAGGATTGATTGCGCCACGATGCCGCAGGTCTCGAGCGGATAGAGAGACACCACGCAACTCGACGATGCGAGATACAGGTCGAGGTCGACGCTTGAACTCGACCACGTCAGGCGAAGAGTCATGTCGCCTGAAACCGGGACGGTCAGCGGATGTCGCGTTTCGCTGAACGCGCTGACCGATCCAGCGATGCTCTGCGAATACTCGACACTGCCGCCGGGAGACGTCGGTGCGCTTGAACCACAACCCGCGAGAACGACCGCCGCAAGGATGACGCTGACACTGCTCCGCTGCATGCCTGGGTTACGCGTTGGCGCGTGTGCGCTTCTTCTTCGCGGCGCTGGCGTGGCGCGACGGCTTGGCCGCCGAACGCGCTTTCGCTCGAGCGGCTACCGTCCGCTTGGGCGGCGATGAGGATCGTTTCGCTGAACGCGCGGGCTCGCCGTGCGGCTCATCGTCCACAATGACGACGGTGCCCGGTGCGCTCGACAGCACTCGGAGAATCGAGCGCAGCCCGTCACGTACGTGGGCAATGCGCGTGCGGGCGTCAGAGGCCAGTGCCTCGAGCACCTCCTCGACCTCGTCGTCCGTGGCCGAGGAAGATGCCGGTGCCGTATCTTCAATGCGGCGCCGTGCCCCTGAAAGCGTCAGCCCTTCCTCGAACACGAGCTGCTTGATGCGCAGCACCTGATCGAGATCCGACTGCCGGTACAGCCGCGGGCTCTCCGCGGACTTCTGAAACCCGATGCGCGGGAATTCCTTTTCCCACGACCTGAGCACAAACGGCTGCAGCTGCGCGACCTCGCACACCTCCGCGGCCTTGTACATCTTGGGCGGCATGCGTTGCAGTATAAACCGAACTCTCGTTGTTTCAGCAGGTTGGCACCGCTGAAGCGGTGCCCCACGGCCTGCGCTCCCTACGCCCTACTCCTTCCGCTCCCTCCGCCGCGGACGCACGTGCATCCGGAGAGGCGTCCCCTCGAAGCCAAACTCTTCCCGCAGCCGATTCTCCAGGTACCGCGTGTAGGAGAAGTGAAACGTGGTGGCCGTGTTGGTGAAGAACACGAACGTCGGCGGCGCGACGGCGGTCTGTGTCGCGTAGAGAATGCGCACGTGCTTCCGGCCCGGGCTGGACGGCGGATGCTCGAGCGCGATCTTCTCGACGAGCCGGTTGAGCGCCGGGGTCTTCACGCGCTGCCGCCGGGCCGCCGCGACGCGATCGATCGCCTCCAGGAGCTTCGGCGTCCGCTCTCCAGTAGCCGCTGAAATGTGGAGAATCGTGGCGTAATCGAGGAACTTGAGCTGCCGGCGAAGCCCCTCGTCGAATTCCTTCACGTACTCGGGGCCGCGGTCCTTCACGAGATCCCACTTGTTGGCGGCGATGATCACACCGCGCCCGGCACGGTCCGCCGCACCGGCGATGGCCGCGTCCTGATCCGTCGCTCCGATTGACGCATCCACGACGAGCACGACGATGTCGGAGGCTTCGATCGAGCGCTGGGCCAGCAGCACACTGACCGACTCCACCTGGCCGCCGCGCGCCACCCGGCCCGGCCGCCGGATGCCAGCGGTGTCCACGATGCGGAACTGGCGGCGATGCCACGTCATCAGGGTGTCAACCGAGTCGCGGGTCGTCCCAGGGATCTCGCTGACGATCATGCGCTCTTCACGCAGCAAGCGATTGACCAGCGACGACTTGCCGGCGTTGGGACGGCCGATGATCGCGACGGATACTTCGTCTCCTGGCGTTGCCGCTTCACCGCCGCCGGAGCCAGGCGACAGGCGCGCGACGATCTCGTCGAGCAGGTCGCCGATGCCCTCGCCATGCTCCGCTGAAATCTCCAGGACAGGCTCGAACCCGAGTTGATGGAAGTCGACAGCTCCCGCACGCCCGCGACGATCGTCAGTCTTGTTCACCGCGAGCAGCGCGGGCTTGCCTGCTTCACGAACGGTACGGGCGATGTCGAGATCTCCAGGCACAACGCCCTCGCGGCCATCCGCGACAAGCACGAGTAGATCTGCGGCGGCGATCGCGCGCCGGCCGCGCTCGAGCACGAGCTCGTGCAGTGGATCCTGGCTGGCGCCGAACATCCCGCCGGTATCGGTCAGCTCGAAACGGGCGCTCTGCCACTCCACCGGCTGGGCGATCACGTCGCGCGTCGTCCCCGGAATGGGCGTGACGATGGCGCGTCGCGTCTCGCTCAGGCGGTTGAAAAGCGTCGATTTTCCGACATTCGGGCGCCCTACGAGGACGACGGACGGGAGTCGTTTCATGGCTGGTCCGCCTGAAGGCGGACACTCCATCCTCGTAGACCCGAGTTGACAGCGTAAGTCACGGTCTTTATAGTAGTTACAGTCTTTTGGCAGAGGTGACCAGGTTCACCTGAAGCCCTAAATCACATGATCAAGGTCGACATCGTCAACGAAGTCTCGAAGATCGCCGACATCACGAAAGTCAAGGCAGAGGTCGCGGTTGACGCCGTGTTCGACGCCATGCGTCTCTCCATGCAGCGTGGGGATCGCATCGAGCTTCGTGGCTTCGGAGTATTTCAGGTCAAGCCCCGCAAGCGTGGAATCGGACGCAACCCCAGAACCGGCAAGGAAGTTCGCATCCCGCCCGGCCGTACCATCCGCTTCAAGCCAGGCAAGGACCTTCAGAATATCGGGTAACGGCCCTCATGGGCTCCTCTCCAGCTGAAATTTCCGAGCAGCCCGAGCTGCCGCCGGTCGAGCCATCGCTTCCCGGACAGGTCTATGACCCGCCACCGGTCGAACTTCGGCGACGGGAGCCATGGTTCCGCTACGTCTTTTTGTTCCTGCTCACGTTCGCGTCGACCACCTGGATAGGGGAAGCGCATTATCTCAGCTTTCATCTGGGATTCAGCGGCGGGCCCAATCCCTTCACGACGTTAGAGCTGCTGATACGCGGGCTGTGGTACAGCGTGCCGGTGCTCGCGATTCTCGGCTGCCACGAGATGGGCCACTATCTCGCCTGCCGCCACTACGGCGTCTCGGCGTCCCGTCCGTATTTCCTGCCGATGCCGATCATCCCAACCGGGACGCTGGGCGCGTTCATCCGGATCCGTCAGCCGATTCCGGGCAAGCGCGAGCTGTTCGACATCGGGATCGCGGGGCCGATCGCCGGCTTCCTCGTCGCTATACCGCTTCTGTTCTTGGGGATGTACCTCTCTCACGTCGAGGAAATCCCGCGAGGCCTTGAGGGCCAGTTGGTCTGGCTCGGCGAGCCGCTGCTCTTCAAGCTGGCGGCGTGGATGACGTTCGGGCAGGTTGCCGACGGCTTCACCGTGTCGATGCATCCCGTCGCGTTTGCCGCTTGGTTCGGTCTGCTGGCCACCGCCATCAACCTGTTTCCCATCGGCCAGCTCGATGGCGGCCATATCTCCTACGCCGTCCTCGGGCGCAAGAGCTCGTTCGTCACGCTGGTCATGGTGGCCTGCCTGATCGGTCTTGCCTTCTGGTCGCTCTCGTCCTGGGGCGCCTGGGCAGTGCTGACCATCCTGATGCTTGGCGTGTTCGGTCCTCACCACCCCCGTACCCCTGACGAAAGCATCCCGCTCGACCCTGCCCGCAAATGGCTCGCGCTGTTTGCGGTCATCATGTTCGTCCTGTGTTTCACCCCCGTCGTCGTGGAGCAGCTCTAGACAGTTTCTGGAACCTTTCACGCCCCGTCCGCCAATGCACTCATGACG
>Ga0247825_10000099_pt1 | contig 47777 bp, 42 predicted proteins | sample 13C_Vanillin_Day_FD_194413 | JGI IMG/M metagenome (GOLD analysis project Ga0247825, IMG submission 194413) | Soil microbial communities from agricultural site in Penn Yan, New York, United States - 13C_Vanillin_Day48 | ecosystem: Environmental > Terrestrial > Soil > Agricultural land | place...
GGAGTACATCCGCCGCCATCAGCGGAATTATGACGACCAGGGATACGACCACGACTTCGAGAGCAAACGTCAGCAGGACCGAATATCCCTGCTTGTTCCCGAACTTGATGGACGGATCCACGACGTCGCCGAACATGCGTTCATCGCGTGGCACCGGGTTCTACCCTCCTGCAGCCTCGTACCCGCCGGCAGAGCGGCCGATTATAGCTAGGCCAAAAAAATAGTGTCAACGAACGTCGGACTGGTCCGACGCAGGGGTTAGACCCCAATCCGCCAAAAGTGCTCCCGCAGCCGCTACGCCTGTCTGTTTACACCGCGGTCACAGCTCAACAGGCCGGACCGGGATCTTATATGGATCCGTCCCGAACGCAATCCCTTTCAGTCGCTCAGTGCGAAGCCGACCCGATCCGCATCCCGTAGAAGGAGCGGTAGACGAAGAACATCGACACCAAGAAAAACGCGGCGGCCAGGGCGATGGTCACGGTATCGCCGGCGTCAGCACGGAGGCTGACCGCGAGCTCGACCGCCAGCAGGCCGAAAAGTGTCGTGAACTTGATGACCGGGTTCAGGGCAACCGATGAGGTGTCCTTGAAGGGGTCCCCAACCGTATCGCCGACAACCGTCGCCGCATGCAGCGGCGTATTCTTCATCTTCAGCTCGGTCTCGACGATCTTCTTTGCATTGTCCCATGCCCCGCCAGCGTTCGCCATGAACACCGCCTGATAGAGCCCAAACAGGGCGATCGAGATGAGATAGCCGATGAAGAAGTACGGCTCGACGAACGCAAACGCCAGCGTCGAGAAGAACACCGTGAGGAAGATGTTGAACATCCCCTTCTGCGCGTACTGCGTGCAGATCTCGACGACCTTCTTGCTGTCGGTCACCGACGCCTTCTCCACGCCATCCAGCTTGATGTTGGCCTTGATGAACTCAACGGCGCGGTACGCGCCGGTCGTGACCGCTTGTGTCGACGCTCCGGTGAACCAGTAGATGATGGCGCCGCCCGTAATGAGACCGAGCAGGAACGGTGCGTGAAGAAGGGAGAGGTTCTTCACCAGTTCGTCGTTCAGTCCGTCGGTCAGCGCGACGATGATTGAGAAGATCATCGTCGTGGCGCCGACCACGGCCGTGCCGATGAGCACGGGCTTGGCGGTCGCCTTGAAGGTATTGCCCGCCCCGTCGTTTTCCTCGAGGAGCGCCTTGGCCTTCTCGAAATCCACGGACAGCCCGAAGTCCTTCTTCAGCTCCTGCTTGATGTTGGGAACGTTCTCGATGACCGAGAGCTCGAACACCGACTGCGCGTTGTCCGTGACCGGACCGTACGAGTCGACCGCGATGGTCACCGGACCCATGCCGAGGAAGCCGAACGCCACGAGCCCGAAGGCAAACACCGCAGGGGCGAGCATCATGTCGGACATCGAGACGCCGGCGATGCTGACGAAATACGCGATCGACATCAGGGCCACGATGCTGAGCCCGATCCAGTAGGCGCTGAAGTTGCCGGCGACGAACCCCGACAGAATGTTCAGCGACGGCCCGCCTTCCTTCGACGACGTCACGACTTCCTTGACGTGGCTCGATTCGACCGACGTGAACACCTTCACGAGCTCCGGAATGATCGCGCCCGCCAGCGTGCCACAGGTGATGATCGACGACAGCTTCCACCACAGCGTCCCGTCGCCGAGTTCAGCAATCAGCACCCAGGACACGAGGTAGGTCAGCACCACCGACACGATGGACGTCAGCCACACGAGTGAGGTCAACGGCGCTTCGAAATTGAACCGTGCGCCACCGCCGTAGCGGGCTTTCGCAATCGACTCGTTAATCAGATACGAGGCCGCGCTGGCTACCACCATCATGATGCGCATCACGAAGATCCAGACCAGCAGCCTGACCTGGGTTGCCGCCTCGGGAACCGCGAGCAGGATGAACGTGATGAGCGCGACGCCCGTCACGCCGTAGGTCTCGAAACCGTCGGCGCTAGGACCAACCGAATCTCCGGCGTTGTCGCCCGTGCAGTCGGCAATGACACCCGGATTCCGCGCGTCGTCTTCCTTGATGTTGAAGACGATCTTCATCAGGTCGGAGCCGATGTCCGCAATCTTCGTGAAGATGCCGCCGGCGATACGCAGCGCCGCGGCGCCGAGCGACTCGCCGATGGCGAAGCCGATGAAGCATGGGCCGGCGTAGTCGCCCGGCACGAACAGCAGGATCAGCAGCATGATCAGCAGCTCGACGCTGATGAGCAGCATGCCGATGCTCATGCCGGCGCGCAGCGGAATCGCGTAGACCGGATACTGCTTGCCTTCAAGGCTGGCGAACGCCGTCCGCGAATTCGCGTAGGTGTTCACGCGGATGCCGAACCACGCCACGCTGTAGCTGCCGAGAATGCCGACGATGCTGAACGCGAGGATGATCCCGAGCGTGAGAACAATCGGTTTGCCGGGCACCGGGTTGAGCCAGCCGTAATAGCCGCCGATGATCGCGGCGATGAACACCCACAGCAGGAAGATGAACTTGCCCTGCGTCGCGAGATAGGTCTTGCACGTCTCGTAGATGAGCTCGGACACCTCGCGCATGGAGCGGTGCACGGGGAGGTTCTTCAGCTGATTGAGGATGACAAGGCCGAAGATGAGGCCCAGCACCGAGACACCAATGCCGATCATCAGCAGCATGCGCCCGTCGTACCCCCCGACGTCGACCTGACCGAGATCCGGCAGAACGAGATTCGCCTCACCGCCGACATGGCGTTCAGCCGGAGCGGCCGCAGCCGGCTCGGGCTGCTGGGCGAACGCGGCCATGGGCGCGCAGAGGGCGATCAACATCACGATCGCAAGCGCCCGCAGGCGGCCGAATCCCTTCAACGAGAACGTCATCACACTCATGCTCCTTTGTCGCTACTTCCTGGGTGCTATACGGCCCGGCAGTGACATCCCGCCGGTCAGAAATATCCGGATACCTTCTTCCACCGCGATGTCGGGGAAGAGTGCCCGCTCACGCGGATACAGAACGATGTCTCCCAGATACAGGTGGTTCGTCGGCACGTACACCGCCATCATCGGCTCGGCGCCGGCGCCACGATCCACCGTGAACTCCTTCGTCAGGAAACCCATCACCCAGCCGCGGTGCGGATCCTCCACCATGACGACGCGCTTGAATCCCTGCTCGTTATCCGGCGAAAACGCAACGACCAGCTGTTTGACTGGGGCGTAGATCGTCCGGAAGACGGGAATCATCATCAGCCAGCGTTCGCCGCGATTCAGCAGACGCTGTCCGATGACATTGGTCGCCACAGCCCCGACGACGAGCACCACGGCGACGGTGCCGAGGAGGCCGACAGCGCTGGCCAGCAGCCGCACGGCCCCCGTGGGCTCGCGCTCGCCGAGCCGCAGTATCCAGGCGGCCAGCGGGGCCGTCAAACCGTCAATGATACCGAAGATCCACACCAGCGCGAACACGCTGATGAAGAGCGGAACGCTGACGAAAAACCCCGCGAGCAGCCGCCGCCGTATCCACGGCACTATAGCCATTGCGCCCACATCGCCACGAAGATCGCCACACCCGCCGCGATTCGATACCACGCGAAGGGGGCGAAACCGGAACGCGCTACGTAGCGCAGAAACGGCCTGACGACGAGCGCCGCGGCCAGGAATGCCGTGGCGAAACCAATAGCGATTTCCGCGACGCGCTCCGCCGCCAGGTGCTCGCGGACCTCCCACAGGTCGTGCACGAAGGCGCCGACCATCGTCGGCATCGCCAGAAAGAATGAGAATTCGGCGGCTGCCGGGCGGTCGAGCCGCATCAGCATGCCGCCGACGATCGTCGCGCCAGAGCGCGAGACGCCGGGAATCACCGCCACCGCCTGCGCCAGTCCGATGCCGAAGGCGCGCCCCACAGGCGTGCGATCCGCGTCGTGGACGTCGGGAGACGGGCGAAAGCGCTCGACGAGAAGCATCACGATACCGCCCAGGATGAAAGCGGCCGCGATGACGCCGAGCGCCGGGCTTCCGCTGCCGGTGTCATACAGGCGGCTCTTGACCGCATCCGCGAAGAGCACGCCCGCAACGGCAGCGGGAATGAACGCAATCACAATCGCGGCGGCAAACCGGCGCGCCCCGGCGTCGGACGGCAGACGCAGGACGACGTCGACGATCTTGTGCCGATACAGCCACATCACCGCCAGGACCGCACCGAGCTGGATCATGACGGTGAACACCCCGCCCGGATCCTCGAAGCCCAGCCACTCCTCCGCAATGAGGAGATGGGCCGTCGATGAGATCGGCAGGAACTCAGTCAGCCCCTGGATGACGCCGAGGAGAGCCGCCGCTAAGTACGTCACGACCGGTCCTTGGACCAGGGACCATGGACCAGGGACGGACTACGGACTAAGAACGGACCAAGCACAAAGAACGAAGGACCAAGGACTAGGAAGCCTTGGCCCGTCGGGGCTTCCGCCCTTTGTCCTGTGCGTTCGGCGCCGGCTCCACGGCCGCGCCGCTACGGCGGCGTCCCTGGCTCAGGATGATCGCGATCGCCGACGCGATGAAGATCGTCGAGTAGGTGCCGCTGACGATGCCGACGAGCATCGTGAACGCGAATCCGCGCAACGCCTCGCCGCCAAACAGATACAGCGAAAGCACCGACAGGAACGTCGTGCCGGCCGTGATGATCGTCCGCGAGAGCGTCTGATTGACGCTGAGGTTGACGACCTCCTCGAGCGGCTGCCGGCGCATCGAGCGCAGGTTTTCGCGGACACGATCGAAGATGACGATCGTGTCGTTGACCGAGTAGCCCGTTATCGTCAGCAGCGCGGCGACGACGTTGAGCGAGAGGTCGTAGCCGAAGAACATGAGGAACGCGAGCGTGACGAACACGTCGTGCAGCGTCGCGGCGATCGCGCCGATGGCGAACGACGGCCGGAACCGGACCGCGATGTAGATCGTGATCGCCAGGATTGACGCCAGCGTGGCGTAAATCCCGCGTTTCTGAAGGTCGGCACCGATGACCGCGCTGACCAGCTCCCGGTTGATGATCGTCGTCTTCAGGCCCGCGGCCGTCAGCGCCTTCTCGATTGCCTGCGCCTGGGTTTCCAGCGTGCTCCCGGTCTCGGCCCCTGGCAGTCGCACCAGGATCTGACCTTTGGAGGGATCGTCGTACTGCTGGATCACCTTGTCGCCGGGGATGGCGTCAAGAGCACGCCGGATGTCCCCTTCGCCGGCTCCCTGGATGATGAAGGCCGCGCCGCCGGAGAAATCGATCCCGAGCGGAAGGCCCTTCGTGACCAGCACGCCCACGCCGGCAAGGATCACGACGAGGGACGCGGCGATGGCGTACCAGCGCCACTTGAGGAAGTTGTAGTTCGCGTTATCGAAAATCTTCATGAGACGCCTAAATGCTGATGGTCTGGAGCTGACGGCGCCGCGAGAGCACCAGCTCGAAGACGGTTCGTGAAACGAAGACGGCCGTGAACACGTTCGAGATGAGCCCGATCGTCAGCGTCGTGGCAAACCCGCGGATCGGACCGGTACCGAACTGGAACAGGAAAGCCGCGGCAATCAACGAGGACACGTGGGTATCGACGATGGTCCACCAGACGCGGTCGAAGCCGGCGTTGACCGCCGCCCGTGCGCCCTTGGCGGTCCGCAGTTCTTCCTTGATGCGCTCGAAGATCAGCACGTTCGAGTCGACGCCCATGCCGATGGTGAGGATGAACCCGGCGATACCCGGCAGCGTCATCGTCGCTCCAAGGTAAGCCATGAAGCCGAGCAGAATCACGAGGTTCACGACGATCGAGATCACGGCGTTCAGGCCGGTCAGCTTGTAGTAGACCAGCATGAACAGGACGACCATTGCCAGGCCGCCGAGCGATGCGATCACGCCGGCTCTGATGGATTCGGCTCCAAGTGACGGCCCGACGGTCCGCTCTTCCTCGTAGGTCAGGCTGGCGGGCAGCGCGCCCGACTTCAGCGTGATCACGAGGTCCTGCATCTCCTCGCGGCTGATGCCGTTGATCTGGCCGTTGTCCGTAATGCGGTCCTGGATGGTCGCAACCGACATCACGCGGTTGTCGAGGATGACCCCGAGCGGCTTGCCAATGTTGGACTGCGTAAAGTTGCCGAAGCGCTGGGCCGCGTCCTGCTTCAGCGTGAACATCACGGCGGGCCGGTTGAACTGGTCCAGGCCCTGCTGCGCGCTGCGCAGCTCGCTGCCGGTCACGACCGACGTCTTCTTGACGGCGTAATAGACAGTGCCCGCCGTGCCGGCAGTGCCGGAGCCTTCGAGACGGCCGGGAAGAATCTCGACGTCAGTCGGCAGCACGTTGTTGAAGGCCCGGAGCGCCTCTTCGCGCGTCGGGAACGGGGTCGGATTGTCGACCAGCCTGAACTGCAGCTGCGCGGTCGCGCGGATGACCTGCTTCGCCCGCTGCACGTCGCTCACACCCGGCAGCTGCACGAGAATCTGATCGCGGCCGCTGTAGCGGGCGACGATCGGCTCGGCGACACCGAGCTCGTTGACGCGCCGCTCGATGGTCTGCAGCGCCTGCGTGACCGCTTCGTCGCGCAGCTGGTTGGCGATATTGGGCTTGATCTTGAACGTATGGACGCCGCCGCGCGAGTCGCGGTTGAACGTCGATTCCGCGTCCGCAGTCGCATCACGCAAAGCGGCATCGTCGGTCACGCCCTCAATGCGGAACTCGTCGGGGCCGGTGACGTCGAGCTTGGTGAAGCTGACGGCATTGCGGGTCAGCGTGTCGCGGACCCGCTCAGCGGTGATTGCGGTCTCGCTGCGAAGGGCGTCATCGGTCTGCACCCTGAGCACAAGGTGAACGCCGCCCTTCAGATCGAGGCCGAGATTGATTTTCTGGCTGGGTGGATAGAAGGCCCAGACAGCGAGGCCGATGACCAGCACGGTCAACGACAGTCTCAATCGAACGTTTTTCATCATGGCTTGCTTACTCTGATTTCGACTGGGTCAGGGCGTCGCCAACCGGTTCCTGGCCCTGATATCCGACGATCGCCGCGCGCGAGACCTCGATGCGCACGTTGTTGGCCACCTGAAGCTGCACCGAGGAGTCCGAGACCTTCGTGATCGTCCCGTAGATCCCACCGGACGTGATCACCTTGTCGTTGATCTTGAGGGCCGTCAGGAACTGCTGGACCTTCTGCTGCCGCTTCTTCATGGGCAGCAGGACGATGAAATAGAAGATCGCCAGGACGAAGACGAACGGGACGAACTGCAGCCATGGGCTGGCGGTGCCCCCCTGCGTGGGCGTCCCCAGGGCTATCAGCAAATTCAGATTGGTCATGAATCGAGCGACAGGCGGGAAGCCGAGCGAAGGAACCCCTGCCTGAAAATATCAAAAGTCCGAAACGCTATAGCGTCCCTGATCCTCCGCATCGTGTCAAGGTAGAAGCTCAAATTATGCAACGTGTTAAGGGCACCCGCGGTCATCTCGCCGGCGAGGTGGAGATGCCGGAGATAGGCGCGTGAATGGTGGCGGCAGGTGTAGCAGCCGCATGCCGGATCCAGGGGCCGATCGTCTTCGGCGTAGCGGGCGTTCCTGATGTTGATCCGGCCCTCGCTGGTAAAGAGCTGGCCGTTGCGGGCGTTGCGGGTCGGCATGACGCAGTCGAACATGTCGATGCCGCGGGCGACGCTTTCGACGAGGTCCTCGGGGGAGCCGGCGCCCATCAGGTAACGCGGCCTGTCGGCGGGCAGGCGGCGGGCCGTCTGCTCCGTCACCGCGTACATCTCTTCGACCGGCTCGCCCACGCTGAGCCCGCCGATGGCATACCCCTCGAACCCGATCGCCGCAGTCGCGTCAGCGCTTTCGTCCCGCAGGTCCTGAAACACCCCTCCTTGCACGATACCAAACTGCGCCTGGCCCGGATTGGTGACGCCCGGGCCCAAGGCGTCTGGCAGCTCCGCGAAACGAGCGCGGCAGCGCTGCGCCCATCTGATGGACCTCTGCATGGACGCCGCCGCAACGTCGCGCGTCGCCGGGTACGAGAGGCATTCATCGAGCACCATCGTGATGTCGGAGCCCAGGCGGGCCTGGATGTCGACCGCCCGCTCGGGTGTCAGGAGGTGCCGGGAACCGTCGAGGTGTGATTGAAACTCGGCGCCCTCCTCTCGGATGATCCGGCGCTCGGCGAGGCTGAAGATCTGAAACCCGCCGCTGTCGGTCAGGATCGGACGCTCCCAGCCGATGAACCGGTGCAGCCCGCCCCGCCGCGCAATCAGCTCGTCGCCCGGACGAAGAAACAGGTGATAGGTGTTCCCGAGGATGATCTCCGCGCCCGCGTCCAGGAGGTCGCGATGCAGGGCCGCTTTGACCGTGCCCTGTGTGCCGACCGGCATGAACGCAGGCGTCTGGACCACGCCGTGCGGCGTGTGGAATTCGCCACGACGGGCCGCGCCGTCGGTGCTGTGAAGTGTGAATCGAAACGCGGTCACGTGATGTCGCTCAAACTTGTCCGCCGAAGCGCGTAGCGCGACGGCGGACGACCTATTATTAGTGAGCGTGTCCAAGCTTCGCGTCGGTGTGATCTACGGCGGCCGGTCCGGTGAACACGAGGTCTCGATTGCCTCTGCGGCCTCTATCTTCAAATACCTCGATCGCGAGCGCTATGACGCGGTTCCCATCCGGATCGAAAAGGATGGACGCTGGGCGCTCACATCAAAGGCGCCGACCGCCATCTCGGCGGCCGACGTTCTGAAACAGGCGGGCACGGAAGCGCTCCAGACCGTGGAGCCGACCGCCGCCGTCAGCCGCTCCGGAATCGACGTCGTCTTTCCCGTGCTCCACGGCACCTACGGGGAGGACGGGACGGTCCAGGGTCTGCTGGAGCTGGCCGACGTGCCGTATGTGGGTTGTGGCGTGCTGGCTTCCGCTGCTGGCATGGACAAGGCCGTCATGAAGAAGCTGTTCGCGTTCCACGGCCTTCCGGTCGGTCCCTATCTCGAAACACGGCATCCCGAGTGGGACCGCGATCCGGCTGCAATCAGGCAGCGTGTCCGGACCGAGCTGGGCTATCCCGTCTTCGTCAAGCCTGCCAACCTCGGATCGAGCGTCGGCATCTCGAAAGCCAAGTCCGACGCCGACTTCGACGCGGCGATGGATCTGGCGCTGCAGTTCGACCGCAAGGTCGTCATCGAAGCGGGCGTGCCGAACGCCCGGGAGATCGAGTGTGCGGTTCTGGGTAACGACGAGCCCGAGGCGTCGCTGCCAGGCGAGGTGATCCCGTCGCGCGAGTTCTACGACTACGAGGCCAAGTACCTCGACGACTCGTCCCGGACGGTGATCCCGGCGCATCTCAACGAGCGCGAGACTGCCGAGGTCCGTCGTCTGGCGATCGAGGCGTTCAAGGCCGTCGAGTGCTCGGGAATGGCCCGCGTCGATTTCTTCCTGTCACGCGACACCGGCAAGCTGTTCGTCAACGAGGTGAACACCATCCCCGGGTTCACCACCATCAGCATGTATCCCAAGATGTGGGAAGCCAGCGGTCTTCCCTATCCGCAACTCCTCGATCGGCTCATCCAGCTGGCGATCGAACGTCACGCACACAAGCAGCAGCTTCGGACGAGCATCACCGACAGCAACAATCGATGATTGAGGAGTGATGATCGGTCCTGGCAGGGCGGCGGCAGCAGCCGCGGCGGCCGCGGTCATCTCAGCGCTCTCGGCGCATCCTGCCGCCCAGCCGGCACCGCTGACCGGCTCCGCGCAAGTCGCGCGGGTCTACGACGTCATCATGGATGCCAGGTTCGCCGAGGCTGAGGCGCTCCTGAACAAGACGTGTCCTCCAGTGCCGGCGGAGGTCTGCAAGCTGCTGTCGGTCGTCTCGTCGTGGTGGCAGATCCAGCTCAATCCATACACCCGCAGCCAGGACGAGGCGTTCCGCAAGAACGCGGACCTCGTCATCAATGCGATGGAGCGCTGGACGGAGCGGGAGCCGGCGCGCGCGGAAGCCTGGTTCTACCTGGGGGGCGCCGTGGGCGCGCGCGCCCAATGGCGCGTCCTGCGGGGTGAGACGCTGGCAGCCGCACGCGACGGAAAGCGCATCAAGAGCGCCCTCGAGCGTGCCCTGGAGATCGATCCGAAGCTTCAGGACGCGTACTTCGGCATCGGCATGTACCACTACTACGCCGCGGTGGCGCCGAGAGCGGCGAGGATGCTGCGGTGGCTGTTACTTCTGCCAGGGGGCGATCGGGAACAGGGCCTCGAGGAGATGCTCCGGGCACGCGGGGCCGGCCAACTGCTACGGAGCGAGGCCGACTACCAGCTCCACATCGTGTATCTGTGGTACGAGAAGCAGCCGTCACGGGCGCTCGAACTGCTCACGGCGCTGGCCGATCGGTACCCTCACAACCCGCATTTTCTGCAGCAGGTCGCGGAGATCGAGGACCACTACACGCTCGACCACGCCGCCAGCCTGCGTGCGTGGCGGACCCTGCTCGATCGCGCGCGCCGTGGACAGGTGGCCCTTCCGGAGATGGTTCGCACGCGCGCCGAACTGGGCGTGGCTCTCGAACTGGACCACACGGGCCAGCCCCAGGCAGCGATCCCGATGCTCCAGGCCATCATCGAGTCGAAGCCGGCGGCCCCCGCCGGCGCGGTCGCGCTCGCACACCTGGAACTGGGCTACGTCTATGACCGCCTGTTGCGGCGCACGGAGGCGCTCGCGTCGTACCGCGCGGCGCTCGCCGCCAATCCCGCCGGCGACCCGATGAAGATCGAGTCGCGTGCGCGTGAGTGGCTCCGCACACCCGCGCGCTGAAACACGAAGGCCACGATGGGTTGGAAGACCACGAAGAAGACGACGCGTCTTGGTGTCGTCTTCGTGCGCTTTCGATCTCTTCGTGGCCTTCGTGCTACAGAAGTCGATCGCTCACGCCGAAGACTTGACATAGTGGGTGCGATTGGACGTGGTCTTCGAGCGTTGAAGACCTCGATCTTTTGACAAGCCGAACGATTTTGTGCTTGACACCAAAAAAATCTCACCCATAATCTACATCTGGTATGAGGGTGGATGGCTCAGCCCACCCGTTGTGACGGCCAAGCGGTTCGTCGGAGGCTGAGTCGCTAACTCTAAGGAGAGCACAATGGCGAAGAAAGCAAAGGGCGCGAAGAAGAAGGCTGCGAAAAAGCGCTAGTTCTTCCGCAAGGCTTCACGGGGTGCTCGCTAGGGCACCCCGTTTTTTTATCACCTGACTCACACGCTCCAAGCTGCTGCACTCCCATGACTCGCCCATCGCGGCGTGTCTGCACAATCTGCGGGAGTGTCCCACGAAGCGAGAACGCCGGCATCCGGCCCGACGTGCCAGGCGGCAGGGTGCGCCAGATGCCGCGGCGGACATCTCGCGACCAGACCACGTGAAGGGGGGGATTCAGATGGCGAAGAAGGCTAAGGGCGCGAAGAAGAAGGCCGCGAAGAAGCGGTAACTTCGCTTTAGGGACGGGCGTTACTGCGCTGCAGTGACCCCGTCCCAGATCCGAACGGTCCGCACGATATCCCCCACCGCAATCCGATCCACCACCTCCATCCCGCTGACGACGTGGCCGAAGACCGTGTAACGCGAGTCGAGGTGCGGCTGCGGTGAGTGCGTGATGAAGAACTGGCTGCCGCCGGTGTCGCGTCCGGCGAGTGCCATTCCGACGGTGCCACGCAGATACGGTCGCTGGTTGATCTCGTCCCGGATGGTGTAGCCGGGCCCGCCCTCTCCATCTCCTCGCGGATCGCCGTCCTGCACGACGAAGTCCGGGACCACACGATGGATGGCGAGGCCGTTGAAGTATCCCTTCCGCGCCAGCGTGACGAAGTTGTCCACGGTCAGCGGCGCGTCGAGGATTGAGAGCTCCACCTCGATGGTTCCCTTCTCTGTTTCGATGAACGCGTGCGGCGAGTACTGCGGGTTGACGAGGGCGGCCATCCGCGAATCATCGACAGCCAGCGCAGACGGCGCAGGCCGGATGGCGGCGTCGACGTCTGGAACGCCCTGGCGCAGCAGCGTCGCCGCGCGCAGGCGAAGCGCCCAGTCCTTGTCGGTCATCGCCTGCTGGAGCATCTGCCGCCCGGTCTGCGGCTCGATCGTGTTGATGGCCGTCAGGATGGCGTCGCGTGCACCGTAGGTCACATCCACCGTGGCGATCTTGTAGGCCTCGATCAGCGCCGGGACGGCGGTTGGGGACTTCAGCGCGCCAAGAGCGGCCGCTGCCGCCGCGCGGACCGCGAAATCGTCCGCGCTCAGCTTTTCGAGAAGGATCTTTTCGAGTCCGGGTGGCCTGGCAGCGGCCAGCGCTTCGATGGCCGCCGGCACGACCCGCTGATCATCGTCCTCGAGTAGAACGGTCAAGCGCGGCAGGCTGCGCTCGGCGGGCAACGTCCCAAGCGCGCCGGCTTCGGCAACACGGACGCTCCAGTGCGGATCCGGTTCGCGGCCAGCAAGCGTGGCAATGAAGACGTCCGGGTCCACGCGTGCAAGGGCGCGCAGGGCAACGGCACGGATGGCCGGCATCGGGTCCGCGAGCAGCTCGATCAGCAGTTCCGCGGTTTCGGCTGTGGCCAGCGTACCGATGCTGGTCGTCGCTTCGAGCCGCAGACGCGGGTCGAGGCTCCGATCGGCAACCAGCTTCACGAGCAGCGGAATCAGCGCGGGATCGCCGAGCCCACCGAGGCCGCGCACCGCCTGAACGACGACCGCCGGATCGGCCTTGCGCTCCGCCACGATCTGGCGCAACGCCGGGAGCGCCTGCGGCGCCTTCAGGCTCGAGAGGCCGCGCGCCGCAAAGGCGGCGGTATATCTCCCCGGCGTCCCCATCAGATCGAGCAGCACCGGCGCCGCCCGCTGGTCGTTGATCCGGCCAAGCGCGAAAGCGATCGGCCACCATCGCGACACCGGCCGCCCGGATCCATCCAGGACTGCCGCCGCCAGCGCGTCATACGAACCAAGCCGGACGAGCGCGTAAATCCCCAGCCTCGCAGCCTCCGCCGGCCCGCTGATCGGATATCTCAGGTCGTCGGGCTCGATGCCGGTGAATGCGCCGGCGGCTGCCTGCCGCCGGACGATCCCGCTCACGGCGTCAGCATCGGCGCGGTCGCCGATCATGCCCAGCGCTTCCGCCGCCCGCCCCTCGACAATCGGCTCCGGATCGTCGAGCAGCTTCAGCAGCGCGGGGCGCGCAGACGCGTGGCCGATGAGTCCCAGGGCAAACGCCGCCATTTGCCGAACCTCGACGTCTGCATCCGCAAGAAGGGGGACCAGCGGCTCGACACCCGCCGGCAGGCCGACGCGGCCCACTGCCAGGGCCGCCCGCCGGCGTACACGCGCTTCGGGATCGTTCAGCAGCAGGACAAGGTCAGACGGAGCGGGACGCGCGGTCACCGCCGGCGTGGTTGCCGTCGCGGGCTGCAGGGTCGCTGGCGGCGGCGGCTCAGGATCGCGGAGTATCCGGCGATCCTCGAGACTGAGAATCCACCGCAGCTTCTCCTCCTGCGTGATGTCGGGCGGAGCGACCGGTGCCGGTGGGACGACAACCGCGGCGATCGGAGCCGAGGCGCACGAAGAGGCCGCAAGCGCAAGGCAGAAGGCAACGAGCCGCCATGCGTGCATTGGCGGCGATGATAGCATCCTCATCACACCAGTCCATGCATCGGTACATCGCGATCGAAGGACCGATCGGCGTCGGGAAGACCGCGCTGGCGACGCGCCTAGCGGCCCGTCTCGATGCAACGACCGTGCTTGAAGAAACCGAGAACCCGTTCCTGTCAGATTTTTATTCGGGGCGCCCCGGCGCGGCGCTGCAGGCGCAGCTCTTCTATCTGCTGAATCGCCACCGCCAGCAGATCTCGTTACGCCAGGGCAATCTCTTCGCGCAGTCGACGGTGTCGGATTACATGTTCGACCGCGACAAGATCTTTGCCTACCTGAACCTCGACGACAACGAGCTGTTCATTTATCAACGCCTCTACGACCTGCTTGTGAAAGACGTGTCGCCTCCCGATCTGGTCGTCTACCTCCAGACGCCGACAGATGTGCTGCTTCGCCGGCAGCGCGAACAGCCACGGGAAATCGAGGACGACATTCCTGAGCCGGCTGCGAGCTACTTGCGCGAGCTGAACGAGGCCTACCAGCACTTCTTTTTTCATTACACGGCGACGCCGCTGCTGGTCGTCGAGATGTCACAGTTCGATCTGGCGGGAAGCGATGCCGCCCTGGAAGACCTGATCAGGCAGATCCGGGGCATGGGACGGGGAACCCAGTATTACGTTCCCCGCGCCTGATTCCTTTACTCGCCGTACTTTCGCCTTTTGACTTTTCAGTTTTGACTTGTCTTAATACGTCCTGATGGCGTGGTTCAAGAAGGCCCGCAAGCCGATTGCTTCCTCCACCGCCGAAAAACCGAGCCGGGTTCCGGAAGGTCTCTGGATCAAGTGCCCCGGCTGCACGCAGCTCATCTATAAAAAGGACCTCGAGGAAAGCCTCAACGTCTGTCCGAAGTGCGGCTACCACTTCTATATCAGCGCCGCCGAGCGCCTGCGCGCCCTCTTCGACAACGGCTGCTATGCGGAGCACTTCTCCAACCTGATTTCGACTGATCCGCTGAAGTTCACAGACACCAAGCCCTATCGGCAGCGCCTCCAGACCACCACCAAGGCCATCGGCCTGAAGGACGCGATCATCGTCGCGACCGGACAGCTCGACGGCCTCGATGTCGTCGTCGCGGCCATGGAATACAAGTTCATCGGCGGCAGCATGGGCGTCGTCGTGGGCGAGAAAATCGCCAGGGCGGTGGAAATGGCGCTCGAGCGGCGCCAGCCCGTCATCGTGATTTCGTGCTCGGGCGGTGCCCGCATGATGGAAGGCGCGCTTTCGCTGATGCAGATGGCGAAGGTGTGTGCCGCGCTCGCGAGGCTCGATCGGGCACGGCTGCCCTTCGTTTCGATCCTTACGGATCCCACCACCGGCGGCGTGACCGCCAGCTTCGCCATGCTCGGGGACCTGAACATTGCCGAGCCGAAGGCGCTGATCGGCTTCGCCGGACCGCGCGTGATCGAGCAGACGATCCGGCAGAAGCTGCCTGAGGGCTTCCAGCGCAGCGAGTTCCTCGTCGAACACGGGATGCTCGACCTCGTGGTCGATCGCCGGAACATGAAAACCGAGCTGGGACGCGCACTGCGTTTCATGCGGGCACAGCCGTCGGCACCGCAAGCCCTGCCCGTTGCCGTCGGGGCAGTGTCCGCGGAATCCTGATCCGCTCCAAGATCGGGATCCCCCGTGTCATTAGACCGTCTGTTCGCGCTCGAGAATTTCGGGATCAAGCTGGGACTGCAGAACATGCAGACGCTCTGCGCCGCGCTTGGACATCCCGAGCGGCGTTTCGCCTCGCTGCATGTCGCCGGCACGAATGGCAAGGGATCGGTCACGGCCGTCACGCACTGCGCGCTCCTCGCGGAGGGTCTACGTGCCGCGCGGTATGTGTCGCCGCACCTGGTCGATCTGTCCGAGAGGTTCGTCATCGGACACTCGCCCGTTGATGCCGCAACGCTGCAGCAGACCGCGGACGACGTGCTGGGAGTGGTCGATCGGCTGAAATCGAACGGGACGCTGACGGTCACACCGACATTCTTCGAAGTGACCACCGCGATGGCGTTCGAGATGTTCAGTCGAGCGGGCGTCGAGGCCGCGGTCATCGAGGTCGGCCTCGGCGGCCGGTTCGATGCGACAAACGTCATCACGCCGGCGGCCGGCGCCATCACCACCATCGGCATGGACCATCAGCAGCATCTGGGGTCCACGATTGCCGCCATCGCGAGGGAGAAGGCCGGCATCATCAAGAGCGGAGTGCCCATCGTGATCGGCGACCTGCCACCGGACGCACGGGCAGTCGTCCACGCGGTGGCCGCCGACCAGGGCGCATCGGTGGTGGAGGCGCACGACGGAGTACGCGCCGACGTCACGATGGAAGACGGGCGCGCACGCGTGACGCTCGACACGCCCGCCGGACACTATGGGCCGCTGACGCTGTCGCTGCGCGGCGCCCATCAGGTCTCCAACGCCATCGTCGCCACGCGCCTGCTTGAAACCGCACGTGGCCGCGGCGTCCACGTGTCTGCACGGGCGATCGAGCAGGCGCTCGCCTCGACCGAATGGCCGGCCAGGCTGGAACTGCTGACGCTCGAAGGCGGACGCCGAGTCCTGATCGACGCCGCGCACAACCCGGACGGAGCGCGAGCGCTCGCGGACTATCTGCGCCGGTGGCATCCGGAGAAACCCACTCTGGTCATCAGCGTGATGCGCGACAAGGATCTGGACGAGATTCTCGCGACGCTCGTGCCAGTCACCTCGACAGTTATCGCGACGCATGCGCCGTCGCCGCGCGCGATTCCCGAAGGCGAGCTCGCCAGACGCATTGCGGACCTGCAGGCACAGCTCGGCCGCGAGGTGGCCGTCACCACGATCGCGGATCCGGAGACCGCGGTCTCGGCAGCGCTCGAGCGCGCGAGCACTGTGTGCGTCGCGGGCTCGATCTTTCTCGCCGGCGCCGTCCGCGACGCCCTGAATCGGCGTGCTATCCTCCATGATTCCCAGCCGTGAACCCGCGCATTTTTGTTCTGCTTCTCCTCGCATGCGCGTCGGCCGCCCCGCAAGCGTTCGCTCAGCAGGCTCAGCCTCCCGCGGCCTCGCCCGCCTCGCAATCGGATGACGTCTTCGAAGAATTCGAGGCCAGCCAGGGAAAGATCATCAGAGACGGCGACGTCGTCCAGTTCATGGAGCGCGTGGACCTCCCCGTGCCTCGACAGAACGGCGTGCGCGTCTTTGCCGACCGGCTCGAGATCAACCGCAAGACCAGGCTTCTTATCGCCACCGGCAACGTCTCCTTCACGACGCCGCAAGGGCGCCTGAACGCCGACCGCATCGAGTTCAATATCGACGATGGCACGGGCGTGTTCTACGTGGCATCCGGCTTCATGACGGTCGAGGGAGCCAACCGTGCTGAGTACGGCAACCAGGATCCGAACGTCTATTTCTATGGGGACCGGATCGAGAAGCGCGGGCCGAAGCATTACGTGATCTCGCGCGGCGGCTTCACCACCTGCGTGCAGCCAACGCCACGGTGGGAAATCGAGAGCAACAAGATCACCATCCGCCTCGACGAGTACGCCCTGGCGGGCAGCACCGTGCTGCGGGTCAAGAACGTGCCGGTGATGTACCTGCCGGCCATGTATTACCCGCTGCACGACGATCAGCGCTCGACCGGCTTTCTGATGCCGACGTTCGGCGCGTCGAGGTTTCAGGGATCGGCGCTGAGCAATGCCTTCTTCTGGGCGATTGGACGCAGCCAGGACGCGACGTTCTTTCACGACTGGTTCACGAGGACAGGATCGGGGATCGGGACGGAATATCGGTACCTCGCCGGAGAGGGCTCGAAGGGCGGCATCCGCATGTATCGCCTGAATCAGAAGGAGGCGGTGTTCGAGCGGAACGGCGTGACGTCAACGCTGCCCTCGCTCTCGAGTTATCAGATAGAGGCCGCCCTGACGCAGAATCTCGGGCGCGGCCTGCGGGCTCAGGCCGACGTCCAGTACTTCAGCAATGTGTCCACGCAGCAGCTCTATCAACAGAACACCTACGAGCGCTCGATTAGCAGCAGAAACATCTCCGGCGGACTGACCGGCGCCTTTGGCCCGGCCACGCTCGGCGGGTACTACTCGCGGTCCGAGCAGTTCACCAACACCACGAACTCCACGGTCTTCGGCTCGACGCCGGTGGCCACCGCCAACATCGCCCCGACGAAGCTGTTCGGCACGCCAATCTACGGGTCGATGAACGCCGAATACCTGTTTCAGCCCAACCGCCGGCTGCAGGACGGCATCGTCGTCTCCGACGAGAGCCTGGCGCGCGTTGACCTCGCGCCCACGCTGCGCGTGCCGCTCTCGCGACTCTCGTACCTGTCGGTGACGTCGAATGTCGTGGCCCGGCAGACGTACTTTTCGCATAGCCTGGATGCCTCCGGAGCCTTCGTCGACGCACCGGTGACGCGGAGGTACCTGTCGCTGCAGACCGACATCATCGGACCTGTGTTCTCGAAGATCTGGGACACGCCCGGCAGCGGATACTCCGACCGCATGAAGCACGTGATCGAACCGATATTCGGCCTGGAGTACATCACGGAGATTTCGAACCAGGCGCGCGTACCTCGCACCGATTCGGCCGTGTTCGCGGTCGGCGGTGCGATGACGTTCACGTACGGAGTGGTGAACCGGCTGCTGGCGCGGACGCGCGGCGTGGACGACGCGCGAGGCTCGACGCGCGAATTCCTCACGGTCGGTGTGCAGCAGAGTTTCTACTCGAATAAGCAGAGCAGCATTTACGACACGGACTATGCGAGTTACTCAGGCCGCACGAAGCCCGTTGAGCTGTCGCCGGTCGCCCTCACCGCGCGCGTGTCTCCGATACCCGGGTTCGATGCGAACGCGCGCGTCGAGTACGACGTCTCTGGCGGTGGACTTCAGATCCTCACCACCGGTGGGACGATCACGTCGGGCCCGAGCTCTACGAATTTGAGCTACAGTCGCCAGCGGTTCTCGCCGTTCGACCTCAGCAGCTTTCTGACCGGCTCCACGACATGGCGAGGCAAGGACGGACGCATGTCGGCGTTCTATGGATTGAACTGGGACATCGACGCCAAATACATCTACCAACAGAGTTTCGGCGCCTCGTACCTGTCGCAATGCTGCGGCGTGCAGGCCGATTATCAGCTGGTCAACTTCCTTCCATCGACCGGCTCTCCGATCCCGAACGATCGCCGTCTGAACTTCTCGTTCGTCCTGGCGGGGCTCGGGACGTTCTCGAATTTCTTCGGTCTGTTCGGCCAGCCCTGACCACCGTGTCCGTCGTTCTCGTCACCGGAGCCGGTGGATTCGCCGGCAGTCACCTTCTCGAGCACCTCGCCGGCTCCGCGGAGCTGGTCGCCTGGTCGCGCGCTGAAGTTCCGCGAGGGATTGCGAATCTCGCCCGCTGGCAGCAAGTCGATATTCTCGAGCGCAGTCAGGTGGAGGCGGCGCTGCGCGATGTTCGCCCCGACTGGATTTTTCACTGCGCCGGCTTTCCTCACGTCGCAGAGTCCTGGTCGGACACCGCCGCGCCGCTGCAGGTGAACGTCCTCGGCACGCACCGCGTGCTCGACGCGGCCGCACGACTCGGGCGTCCGTGCCGGATCCTCGTCACGGGATCGGCCCAGGTCTATGCGTCTTCCGCCGATCCGATCGACGAGAGTCATGCATTCGCCCCGGCAAGCCCGTACGCGCTCAGTAAGCTTGCACAGGAGCAGCTGGCGTTGCGCTCGGACGACCGGAACATCGAGATCCTGGTCACCCGATCGTTCAATCACACAGGACCGCGGCAGAAGCCGGCCTTCCTGGCGCCCAGCGTGGCTCGCCAGATCGCTCAGATCGAACGCGGCGCGCTCGAGCCGGTGCTCAAGGTTGGAAACCTGGATCCGAAGCGCGATGTGCTCGACGTACGGGACGCGGTGCGTGCGTATGTGGAGCTGATGCGCAAGGGGACGGCGGGCACTGTCTACAACGTCGCCTCCGGAGTCGGACGTCCCGTGCGCGCGATTGTCGACGCGCTCGTTGCGCGTGCGCGTGTTCCCATCCGCATAGAGCAGGACCCTTCCCGGATGAGGGCCAGCGATGTCCCCGTTCTCGTTGGGAGTCCTCGCCGGCTTCAGGAAGCAACCGGCTGGCAGCCGCAGATCTCGTTCGACCGAATGATCGACGATCTGCTCGAATATTGGAGAAAACAGACGTCTGTTTCGTGATATGTTCGCCCAACTGATTGGGCGAGCGATTCCATGGAAACAGCCCCTCTCCTGTTCGACCTCGGCAAACCGAAACCGACCACTCGTGAAGTTGCGGACCTGATTCGCCTCGGCGGCGGAGCTGACGCCCTCACCGAAGCCACAAGGCGTGCCGACGCCGCTCGATACCAGGAGGTCCGCTGCCGGTCCGCGCTGAATCCGGTGAAGGGGATGCCGTTCGAGTGGACGCTCAACCCGTATCGCGGCTGCACGCACGGCTGCCACTACTGCTACGCCCGCCGCTATCACTCCCAGTTCGAGCTTGGCGCAGACGACGAGTTCGCGTCGGTGATCTTCGTCAAGACGAATTTCGTCGAGGTGCTGCGCCGTGAGCTGCAGAAGCCGTCCTGGAAAGGTGACTACATCGCCGTCGGGACGGCGACCGACTGCTACCAGCCAATCGAAGGGCATTACAAGCTGACGCGCGGCGCGCTCGAAGCGCTGTATGAGCACGAGAACCCGGCAGGGGTCATCACGAAGGGACCGATGATCGTCCGCGACGTGGACGTCCTCGCCGACCTGTCGCGGACCACCGGCTCAAGCGTCTACATCAGCGTGCCGTGCGTTGACGAGGATGTCTGGCGCCAGCTCGAGCCGGGCACCGCGCCTCCGCTCCAGCGCCTGCGCGCGGTCCGTCAGCTCGTGGATGCCGGGGTGCGCGCGGGCGTGCTGATGAACCCGATCGTCCCCGGCCTGTCATCCCGGCCGGCGTTGATGGAGCAGACGATGAAGGCGATTGCCGACCACGGCGCGCAGTTCGTCGGATGCAGCGTGATGCATCTCGAGGGCGGGACCCGGGATCACTTCACCCGGTGGCTCGCCTCCGAGCACCCTGAACTCGTAGACGGCTACAGCCGGCTGTACACAAAGAAATATGCACCTCCCTCCTATCGGAGAGAGGTGCATACCGTGTTCGCTGCGCTGCGGGAAAAGTACGGCCTGAACGTCAGACCGCCATCGCTTCCGGACCGCTCGACGTCACCAGACGCGGACTCGCAATCTCGAGCACGATCTGGCCGTCGCGCACTGCCACCCGGAAGCTATTCGCTTCTTTCCACCGCTGGCTGAGCGGCAGCTTGATGCGATCGTCGATCACGCGCTTCAGGAAACGCGCGCCGTACTCGAGGCTGTAGCCGTCGGTCACGATCTTTTCGAGCGCGTCCGGCTCGACGACCACCGACTTGCTCCAGCGCTTCAACGTGCCCGTCAGTTCTTCGATGTACTTCAACGCGATCTGCCGCACTTCGTCCTTCGTCAGCGGCTCGAACACCACCACCTGATCGATGCGGTTCCTGAACTCCGGTGGGAACCGGCGAGAGAGATCGCGGTTGATCTCCGCCTGGACCTCCTCGATCCGCATCTGGTTCGAACGGAATCCCAGCGGGCTCTGCAGCTTCCGGAAATGCTCGGAGCCGGCGTTCGAGGTCATGATGACGACGGCGTCGGAGAGATAGACGCGCTTGCCGCGGCCGTCCGTCAGCCAGCCCTCATCGAACGCCTGCAGGAACACGTTCAGCAGGCTCGGGCTCGCCTTCTCCACCTCGTCGAGCAGCACGACCGAGCACGGATTGTCCTTCAGCTGGTTCGTCAGCACCCCGCCGCGTTCGCTGCCGACGATGCCCCGCGGCATGCCGATCAACTTGTCGACGGAGACGCCGCCGTCCTGATACTCGGACATGTCGACGCGAATCATCTTCTTCTCGTCGCCGAAGAGGAACTCCGCGATCGCCTTCGCCAGCTCGGTTTTGCCGACACCGGTCGGTCCGAGGAACAGCAGGACGCCATCGGGCCTGTCGAAGCCGTCTTTGAGCGGACCCTTGTTCAGCACCAGCCGGTGCGCCAGGGCGCGCACTGCCTTCTTCTGGCCGATCAGCCGCTTGGCGAGACGGCTCTCGATGTCCTTGAAGCGTTCGCCGACGTCGCGGAAGACCATGTCGTTCGGGATCTGCGCCGCGTGCGAGATGACCGAGATCACGTCCTGCGACCGGACCTCCCACCGCCGCTCAATCTCGGCGCGCACCGCGGCGGTGTCCAGCCAGCCGATGACCTTGTCGGGCAGGTGCAGGTGCCGCTGGTACCGCGGCGACATCTCCAGAGCCGTCTCAATCGCGTCGTCGAGCAGCCGCACGGAGTAGTTGCGCTCCAGGCGCGGGCGCAGGTTGTAGAGGATGCGCCGCGTTTCCTCGACTGACGGCTCGGACACCTGCACGGTGCGGAACCGCCGCGCCAGCGCCTCGTCTTCCTGGATGTACTCCTTGTACTCGCTGAGTGTGGTGGCGCCGATCATCCGCACTTCGCCCCGTGCCAGGACCGATTTGAAGACATTGGCCGCGTCAGAGGGCGCGCCGAGCGCGGAGCCGGCGCCAACCATGGTGTGCGCCTCGTCCACGAACAGAATCAGATTCGGCCGCTCCTTGATCTCGCGGATCACGTTCTGGATGCGGTCCTCGAACATGCCGCGCAGCATCGTGCCGGCGACCATCGTGTTCATCTGCAGATTGACGACCTGGCAGTCGCGGAGGCGCACCGGTACCGTCTCCGGCTCGAACTCGATGCGCCGCGCGAGGCCCTCGACGATCGCGGTCTTGCCGACGCCGGGCTCGCCGATGAGCATCACGGAATTCGAGCGCTCGCGGTGGCAGAGAATCTCCAGCACCTGCTGAATCTCGTCGTCGCGGCCGTAGACGGGCGCGATCTTGTCCTGGCGCGCGAGCAGATTCAGGTTCGTGGCAAAGTGCTTGAGGAAAGGCGGCAGCTCGAAGCGCTTGCGCAGCCGCTCCTCGCGCAGCTCGTTGTCGCGCATCCGCGTGGCGATCCGCGACACGAGCACTTCCGGCTCGACACCATGGCGCCGGATGATCGACACCGGAACGCCCTGGCTCTCCTCGAAGATCGCCGAGAACAAGTCGGACGACTCAATCGTCTGTCGGCCGGCGCGGCTCGCCTGATGGAAGGCCAGCTTGAACACGAGCTTCGTTGCCGGTGCCACACGCAGTTCGCGGCCGGCAAAGGTCGGCAGCACCTGCAGATGCTCTTCAAGGCCCTGCAGGATCTCGTGCGGGTTCAGCTCGAGGTCACGCATGACCTGCGAGAAGGTGTCCCACTCGACCTGCGCGAAGGCGAGGAAGATATGCTCGTTCGTCAGCAGCGCGTGATCCCGCCGTCGTGATTCCTCAATGGCTCGATCCACCACCCGCTGTGCAGACTCTCCAATCTTGCTCTGTGCGATGTCGAAGTCGTCCACGAGTCGGTCCTCCAACCCGTCGGTCCTTCTCCCGTCGTGTAGCGGCGGAGCCGCGAAGGCGGAAGCGACGACCGGCGGTTTCGCTTCGGTAGAAGGCAAGACTTGCGCCACCCGAAGTGCCCGTGATTGCTGTAGCAATCGGGGTCAGCAAACCACTGGGGACACAGTGGATGACGGCTGGAGCCGTCTCAGCCGAGGGACGACGAATTCCCCGACAGTTCTTATAATGCGGTCATGGGGCGCTTACTCATTGCCGCGATTCTTGTGGCGTCGTTTGCTACCGTCGCCCGCGCACAGACCCCTCGACCGTTTCCTGGGGCTGGCACACCGCCACAGCGGCCGGCAGCGCCAGCGCCCGCCGCGCCTGTTCCGGCATCGTCTGTGACGGCACAGTCGGCGTTGGCAGATCCCAGTGCGCCGACAGCGGAAACCCTCGGCGTTGCCGTCTATCCAGGCGCGCAGTTTCTTGGTTCGTACGATGCGGGCCGGGGCCAGCGGTACTACCTGTACGGCACCACCGCCAGCTTCGTCGAGCTGCTCGGGTACTACCGGACGCAGACGGGGGAGCGGGGCGATCTCGTCTTCAAGGATCCGCCGACGCACATGTTCACTGGCGGGTCACTCGCAAGATACCGAGAGGAGACCATGGCGTTTCCGCCAAGCGTCACGGTGAAGGACTGGACGAGCGGAGGGTCTCCGGGCTACCTGAATCCGGCGCCCGGCGCTCAGCCCCGGCACTACCCGACGGTGATCATGATCGTGCCACCGCCAGCCGGCGCGCCAGCGCCGCGCTGACGGTCAGTGCATTGCGTATTTAGTCTCGAGATATCGAAGATACGGTTCAGGATCGACGGGTGATCCGGTGATGCGCTCGACGAGTTCCTGCGGCTGGAACTTGCGTCCGTGCTGGTGCAGCTCGGCGCGCAGCCATGCCAGCAGGGCCGAGAAATCACCACGGGCGATGTCGGAGTCACGGCCCGCGTGCACCTCGCCGAAGCGCGACCAGAGCTGGGCAGCGATGACGTTGCCAATCGTGTACGTCGCAAAGTAGCCAAACAGGCCGGCGGCCCAGTGGATGTCCTGAAGGACCCCTGACGCGTCGTCAGGCGGTGTCAGCCCCAGATATTTCTTCATCCGCGTGTTCCACGCATCCGGGAGTTCCGCCACGCGCAGCGACCCTTCGATGAGCGCCAGCTCCAGCTCGACGCGCAGCATGATGTGGAGGTTGTAGGTCGCTTCGTCGGCCTCAACGCGAATCAGCGTCGGCTGCACGCGGTTGATCGCGTCGTAGAACGTCGCGGCGCTGACGGCGCCCAGCTGGGCGGAGCTGACGGCCTGCAGCTTCGGAAAGAAATGATTCCAGAACGGCCGCGAGCGCCCGACCATGTTCTCCCAGAGGCGGCTCTGCGACTCGTGGACCCCAAGCGATGCGCCTCCCTCGAGGATGGTCCGCTGGTGTTCGCCGGCCACTCCCTGTTCGTACATCGCGTGACCGGCCTCGTGCATCGTCCCGAACAGCAGGGCGAGCGGCTGACCCTCCACCCAGCGCGTGGTGATGCGGACGTCGCTGGCGCCAATGCCGGTGGCAAAGGGGTGAACGGATTTGTCCTGGCGGCCTCGCGTCCAGTCGAAGCCGAACGCCGTCACGACGTCTTCGGCGAAACGCCTGATGTCGTTCTCCACGTACGTAGCGCCGAGAAAGGTGGCGGACGGAGCGGGCCGCTCCGCTAACGCCTCGATGATGGCCACTTGCCGCGTCCGGAGCGACTCGAACAGGCGCCGCACGTCAGCCGTCTTCATCCCTGGCTCGTACTCGTCGAGCAGCACGTCGTAGGGGTGGTCGGCCGGCGGGAAAAACGCCACGTACCGCCGCTTCAGTTCGACAATCTTTTCGAGGTGTGGCGCGAACCGCGCGAAGTCGGACTTCGCCCGCGCCTCGGCCCACGTGTGCTGGGCCGCCGAGACCGCCGCCGCATGCTCAGCGACGAAATCCGCGGGCACGCGCGTCGCTCGCGCGTAGTCGCGTGCGAGAACGGAGACCATGCGAGCGTTGGTCGAATCCGGATCGTCCCCGGCAACGCTCTGCGTCGCGGCATCGAGCGCGTCACCAACCTGCGTCGAGGCGAACTTCTCGTGGGCGAGGCGGCGAAGCGCAGCGCTCATCTCGCCATGGACCGCGAGTCCGCCTGGCGGCATGCAGACGCGCTCGTCCCACTCAATCAGATCGGCGGCGTGGCGAAGGTCCATGACGTCGCCGATCAACGCGCGGAGTTTGTTGATGGACATGGTGATCAGTTGGATAGTTGGATAGTTAGGTAGTTCGTAGTAGTCGGTCGTTCTTGCTCAAACTACGAACTATCCAACCAGCTAACTATCTAACTACTAATCGACTCACTGGCTTTCACATAGAGTTCGCCTTCGCGGCGGAACTCGACCGATTTTTCCTGCATGCCGGCGTCGCGAATCTGCTGCGTCAGCTCCATCGAGCAGAACTTCGGACCGCACATCGAGCAGAAATGAGCCACCTTGGCGCCGTCAGCCGGCAGCGTTTCGTCGTGATAGGCGCGAGCCGTTACAGGATCCATGGCGAGATTGAACTGATCCTGCCAGCGGAACTCGAAGCGGGCCTTCGAGAGGGCATCGTCCCATGCCTGTGCGCGCGGATGGCCCTTGGCCAGGTCCGCCGCGTGCGCGGCGATCTTGTACGCAATGACGCCCGCCTTCACGTCGTCCCTGTTCGGCAGGCCGAGGTGCTCCTTCGGCGTAACGTAACAGAGCATGGCCGTCCCGTACCAGCCGATCATTGCCGCGCCGATGGCCGACGTGATGTGGTCGTAGCCGGGTGCCACGTCGGTCGTCAGCGGGCCGAGCGTGTAGAAGGGCGCCTCGGCGCACCATTCGAGTTGCTTCTCGACGTTCTCTTTGATCAGGTGCATCGGGATGTGCCCCGGCCCTTCGTTCATGACCTGGACGTCGTATTCCCAGGCGATCTTCGTCAGCTCGCCCTGCGTCTTCAGCTCGGCAAACTGCGCCTCGTCGTTGGCATCGGCAATTGAGCCTGGCCGCAGTCCATCGCCGAGCGAAAACGACACGTCGTAGGCGCGCATGATCTCGCAGATCTCGCGGAACCGTGTGTAGAGGAAGTTCTCCTGGTGATGCGCGAGGCACCACTTGGCCAGAATGGATCCGCCGCGCGAGACGATGCCGGTCACGCGCCGGGCGGTCATCGGGATGTAGCGCAGCAGCACGCCCGCGTGGACGGTGAAGTAGTCCACCCCCTGCTCACACTGTTCGATCAGCGTGTCGCGGTAGACCTCCCAGGTCAGATCCTCGGGCCGTCCGCCGACCTTCTCCAGAGCCTGGTAGATGGGTACCGTGCCGATCGGCACCGGCGAGTTGCGAATAATCCACTCGCGCGTCTCGTGGATGTTCTTGCCGGTCGACAGGTCCATCACCGTGTCGGCGCCCCACAGCGTTGCCCACTGCAGCTTCTCCACTTCGTCTTCGATCGACGAGCGGACGGCCGAGTTGCCGATGTTGGCGTTGATCTTCACCAGGAAGTTGCGGCCGATGATCATCGGCTCCAGCTCGAGATGGTTGATGTTCGCCGGGATGATCGCGCGCCCGCGCGCGACCTCGGAGCGGACGAACTCCGCGGGGAGCCCTTCGCGCGCCGAGATGAATTCCATCTCCGGCGTAATCTCGCCGCGCCGTGCGTAATGGAGCTGGGTACCGACGAAGCCCGCCGTCCGCCGCGCCGCGATCCACGGCTCGCGCAGCTTCGGAAGGCCGGTGCGCACGTCGTGCCCCTGCGGTCCGCTCGTGTCGTAGAGCCGCACCGGCGCCTCGCCGCCGCTGAGCGACACTTCGCGCATCGGTACTTGGAGCGTGATCTCCGGTCCGCCAGCGCCCAGCGCTGCGATCCGCTCCTCGAAGTTCTTCCGTGAATTCGGGTATGCCGCTGCAAAGTCGATCATGGGACTCTCGATGGTTTCGGCGAAGGCGGGCGGATCGAACGAGGATCGCCGCGCTCCCTCCGCCGGTGTCAACCGGGTCCGCCTTCGCCCCGAGTTTTCTCTCCCGGGGGCTATGGCGAGACCCCGCCGCAGCGCTTCGCGCGGAGGCGGGTCAGGTTCCAAGGGTCTGTCTCAATCCGCATCCGGATACCCCTGGCGGCCAAGGGCGATTATACGTTGCTGTCGCGGCGCGAAGCCGACCGCTCGTACAATTCACATATGGTTACTGCTTTGCTGCTCAGCTTCCTGCTGGCGCAGGCGACGGCTCCCGCCAAGCCAGCTCCCGCCCCGCAGCCCACGACGCCGCCGAAGGCCGCACCCGCGCAGCCACGCACGCAGGCTCGACAGCCTGCCGCAACGGGGGCTACGGGCGGAATGGCGATCACCGTGAGTGATGGCAGGGGCTCACCGTTCGCTGACGTGCTGGTCGAGATGACGGGCGTGTCGTCGGCGAACGGCATGACCAACGCCGCGGGACAACTCAGTTTCCCCAGGCTGCGTGCCGGAACGTACCGGCTGCGCTTCTCGGGAGAGGGTGTCGTCCCGTTCGAGCGCGAGGTGACATTGAAGAGCGGCGAGATCGCGCCGCTGCGGATCACGTTGACCGCTGCGGAACCGCCAAAGCCTGTTGCCGTCGCTCCACCGCCACCACCGCCTCCCGCTCCGGCGAAGCAGATTGTCGGGCCCGCGGGTTCGCCGCAGATTGGCTCGGTGCTCAAACTCGCCGAACGTGAACGAAGCACCAAGGAGCGTCGCGAGATCCTGCTGTCCTGCAGCGGCAACACGCGCAACATGCTGCTCGTCCTCACCGACGAGCAGACCCAGCGCGTCTACGATTCGGCGGAGTCGACGTTCTACGTCCTCGAGGGACAGGGCGGCGCACAGATCGGTGGCCTCATGAGCCAGATCGGCCCGGGCTCGTTCATGTCCGTTCCGCGGGGAACGCCGTTCACGATCGCGCGGCAAGGCAATCGGCCGTTGTCGATGGTCTGGACGTTGAGCGGCGAACCGTGCGAGAAGCCTCGCTGACGCGGACCAGGTGAGTCCTGATGCGTGTTGACGGCAAGGGCGTCGTCGTGACGTGCAGCAGTTGCGGACGGTCGAATCGTCTGGCGTTCGAGGTGCTGAACCGCGCCACGCGCTGCGGCCAATGCAAGACGGTCCTGTCGTCGCCCGACGTGCCGCTTGAAGCAAGCGGGACAGCCATCTTCGACGCCGCGGCGGAACGCAGCGCGCTGCCGCTAATCGTGGATTTCTGGGCGCCGTGGTGCCAGCCGTGCCAGATGGTGGCTCCCGAGCTGGCGCGGGTTGCGCGCGCGAACGCCGGCCGCTATCTCGTCATCAAGGTCAACACCGACGCCGTGCCCGACGTCGCGGCACGATTCAACATCCGCTCAATTCCCACACTGGCGCTTGTGTCCGGCGGGCGCGAACTTGATCGCATGACCGGCGTCAGGCCGGCCTCGGATATCGAAGCATTCGCGGCGCGGACGCTTGCGGCCGCGACGCCCCGGGCCTCTTAAGCGTCTCCTGATCGCCTACTGACGCGACACCGTCAGCGTGGCGCGATATTCGTCCTGAGCGATCGTTCGGCTGCTGAAGGGATACGGCTGCAGCTCGACGAGTGCAATCCGGAATGCGCCCTGCGTGACGGCCGCGCGTGATGAGTCGCCCGTATGCAGCTCGTACTCGCCCGTGGTGCCTGTGATGACGCGCACGTGAACGATTGCGTCGCCACCCTGGATGCACACCGCATCCGCCGGGCATCGCGAGTCGCCGGACACTCGAGTGAACTCGACACTCAGGCGGACGCCGTCGAACGACGCGCGCTCTCCCACCGTGAGCGTAAAGGGCTGATCGAATGGAACGGTCGGCGCGGTGGGACCGCCGCCGCAGCCTGTCATCGCGACGAGACAGAAGAGAAACAGGAACCGCCGCACGCCACTCACGAAAGCAGACGGCGTACCAGAGCTCAGCAGGCTCGATTGTGCCGGAATTTGCCGCCTCAATCCCCCGGCTCGTACACAAACGACCACCGCGTACCCCCGTGTCGTAGCCCGGTAGCCACATCGGCGCGCATCACTCCGGCAATGCCCGGCAGCGCCAGGCGGAGTCCGACCCCGGCGTCCACATCCCCGCGAAGGCCGTAGTCCAGACGGCCGTCCGTCCGAGTGGCATCGACGAACGTCGCGCCTCCAACTCTCAGGAGACCAGCGGTCCACCAGTGCTGCCCTTCGATCGACGCGTTGAGGAGCCGCTTCCCTATCTGCTCGACGCGTAAACGGCCGTCGTCCACGAGCGGGTGTGCGCGCAGCAGGATGTCGCGCGCCTGGCCCGTATCACCGGCAAACCACAGAAGCGGTGGAAGGTCGGCGCTACCCACCCCTGCGCCAGCGCGCGCGACGAACACGAGTCCCTGACGATCTCTCGACGTGACTGCGGTCGCCGCCACGTCGGCACGCGAAAACGCCGTCGAACCCCACCAGGCTTCACCACCGCCGCGCAGGTCGAGACGCGCATCACGTGTGAGGATGCGCATACCGAGGCGCGATCGGCCGAGAGTGCCGGCGTCGTCCCAGTCCTCGACGCCGGCGTCAATCGACAGTTCCGCGACCGGAGTGATCCACTGAGTCCATCGAGCGAAACCTCCAGCACGTTCCGCGGACGACAGGGAGATGTCGGTAAAGCGCTCGCGTTCGGCAAACGCGTGCACGCCCCAGACACCGCCCCACCGTGCTGGTGCGTCGAACGACAGGCCGATTCGCGGACGGCCGGGCCAGAACCGCCACTCCGCGAGCAAACGCTCTCCGCCGCCCGTCAGCGATCCCGTCGTCAGACGAACCTCCCGCCGGGACGCCGCGGCGATGCCGATCCCCGCATAGCTCCAGATATCCGACGGCAGGACAGGCCGCTCGTTCACCGCCGCGCGCATCTCCGCCAGGCCACCGGGCCTGGGCGTGACGTCAACGCTGGCCGACTGCGCTGCGGGCAGCTCGCGCAGCCGGCGCTCGCTCCTCAGCAGCAGGTCCGGTGTCACGACGAGAGACGGCTTCGCGTCAATGAGCTGCTCGACGACACGCTGCCGCGTCCTGGCAAGTCCGGCGACGTTCACGAGATCCAGACGCGGTTCCCCGATCTGGTTCCAGGCCTTCAACGCGCCGGTGCGATCGTTCTGCACGAAGCGGCTCGTGCCAAGAAGTCTCCAGCCATACGGCTCGGCAGGATCCATCGCCGTGGCTGCCGCACTGAGCGACTCGACGTCCGCCCATCGTTGCTGCAGCACTCGCACACCGGCCAGCTCCCGCATGGCGGCGGCGCCGCCACAAGAAAGGGCGGCCGTAAAGCTGCGTTCGGCGCCGGCGAGATCACCGGCCTGCGCCTGCGATACACCAGCGGCTATCAACCGGTCGCACGATCCTTGGTTGCCGCTTTCGACGACGGCAGGAGCGGACGTCGCGCTTCGCTCACGCTCGCCGGGAACGACAACGGCCATCCACCGGCCCGCGGGCTCCCATCGCCGCGAAAACTCTGCGCGGCCAACGACGCGCAATGGCGCGCGGGCGGGGTCGTGAAACACCACGGCATCTCTGGTGGCGGCGACAATCACGATGTAGTGGTAGCGCCCGGGGCGATCCTCGATGAGCGTCAGAATCGGACGGCTGCGTTGCAGCTCCGCATCGATCGCGGCGTCGCTGCCGTCGAGGGGAACCGCGGTCCAGCCCCGCGAGCGAATCTCGGTGAGCAGCGCATCCGTCCGGATGCCCGCCGCACTTCGATCGACGAGATGACTGAACGAGTCGGCGGTGAGCCCGCGTTCACCCCAGTAGCGGAGCACCATCGCGGCTGCGGCTCCGCCGCAGAGCGCCTCGGTTTGGGAGATGTAGGGAACGTCGAGAATCGGAAGGGGTGCGAAGGGAGCCGGCTGGGCAGACACCTGCCCAGCCAGCGCCACGATCAAGACAATCGTGCGGGTGCTGTCAGTCCACCGCAACGATGATGAGGATCAACACCAGCAGCGCGATGATGATCAGCGTCGTCGAGACCACGATTCGCGACTGCCCGCCCGCGAGCGCCGTCTCCACCTGCCGGGCCTGCGACGCCACTCTTGCAAGGTCGTCCCCCTGCAGCGTCGAGACCGCGCCCGTCGCCCGGCGCAGATCGATCCCGGCCCGTTCGGCAACGCCCTTCACCTCTGACCGACCCAACACGCGCAGCACCGCTTCCCGATCGGCGGCGGTGGTATCGACGTGCTGCTGCACGGCGGCGTCGAGCGCCGACTGTGGTGCAGCATGAGCAGATTGCGCCTGCAGCCGTGGGGCGGCGGCAGTTGCCAAGAGCAGAATTGCCACAACAGAAACGAACAATCGCATGCGTGCCCTCCTCAAAACGCATTGTAGCCGAGCTACTACAGTTGAGTCGCCCATCATCGTGGCTGGCGATCGACTTCGAACGAGCGCAAGTCTTCCCTCACAGTCACGATGAACAGATGGTCGAACCCTTCGTCGTAGGTCGGCGCCTCCAGCCGTTTGCGCGCCGCGAAGATCGCGACGTCGGGAACACGCGCGCGCCCGTCGCGCGCGCGGTTACGTCGAAGCGCGTCACGCGCCTCGGTCGGAAAGAAATACCCTGCAACCTCCGCGCCGTGACGGCGGGCGGCAGCGATGATCGTGGCGCGATCTGCAACGCGCGGATTGGTATTGTCAACGACCACGGATCGGCCTTTGGCCAGTGCAGATTCGATCAATTGTTCCTGGCGGCGCTGGGGCTGCTTGTTGTGGCGCATGGCGTCCTTGCTCACCAGATCATGGGTCGCGGCAAGACGTTCACGATAGAACGTGGTTTTGCCAGACGCCGGCAAACCGATCAGGATTACGCATTCCATGACTGGACTTACACAAGACGCTCGCGTGGGCCGCTGGCTGGCGTCACTCGAGGCTCGGCATCTTGCCGACCTCCGTCTCGCCGAAGTCACGCGCGCGCTGCGGGCATTGTCCTCCGCGTATGTCCAGCGCCGCCAGAAGCTTGCTTCCGGGATAGCGCTCGACTCAAAGGGCAAACGCGCGGCCTTCGCTCTCTTCTACGGGCCGCTGCACCTCCTGACGATCGCGGACATCGTGCGCGCTCTCCATGCCGACACTCCTCCGCCGTCAGAGATCATCGATCTTGGCTGTGGCACCGGCGTCGCCGGGGCGGCGTGGGCCCTCTGCGCCGGGGGATCTTCCCGGCTCACCGGAATAGACCGCCATCCCTGGGCAGTTGAGGAAACCCGCTGGACGTATCGGGAACTTGGGCTCAGCGGACATGCGCGTACGGGAGACCTGAAGAGGCTGCCGTCGGTTCGCCGTTCGAGTGCCGTCATCGCCGCTTACACGCTCAACGAGCTGCCCGGCGAACGCCGCCACACCGTCGAGATGCATCTGCTCGAAGCCGCCACGAACGGGGCCCGGGTCCTCATCGTCGAGCCGATCGCACGAACGGTTACGCCCTGGTGGGACGATGCTGCTGCCCGCATCAAGGCGCTCGGCGGACGCGAGGATGAGTGGCGGTTTGCCGCTGACCTGCCTCCCCTTCAAAAGCTGCTCGATAAATCTGCAGGGCTCCGCCACGAGGAGCTGACGGCAAGGAGCCTCTACATCGGTTGAGGGAACGGCCGGCACAACCTGAAAAGAAGTTGCGCCGGCTTCTGCGTGGTTATTTCAGCTGGCTCTGGATCTGTTCGGCCTTCTGCAGGTGCTGGGTCACAGTTGGCAACGCCTTCGTTGCCCACTGGTTCACGGACGCATCGAGCGGCGAGTTGTCTGTCGCGCCGCCAGAGGTGCCCTTCGCCGTCGGCGATTGTTCCACGCGATCGACGATCATGCCCTTCACCTCGCGATGCCCCTCGACCATGACGACGATGTACTGGCGATCGAACTCAGCCCCATTCAGCTTGCTGAGCCGGTCGTACACCGCCTGATGCTTGGCGTCGAGCTGTGAGGGTTCATCGATACTGTGTCCCTTCACGGCCTGTTTCAGCGCGTTCAGCCCGTTGGTGTGATCGCGCACCATCATCTGCGCGAAATTCTTGACCGCCGGACTCTGCGCATGCTCGGCCGCCAGTTGACCGAGCTTGACCTCGGCCTCGCTGGCCATCATGGCCTGCTTGGCGAAGAGTTCTGCATCAGCGCCGGCTGCCCGCGCGGCCTGGCCGCTGGTTCCAGCCGGAGATTTGCTGTCGGTGATTGTTGTGGACTCGTCGTAGCGGCTTCTGTCCCGGACATCGCAGGCGATCGTCAGGACCGCCACGCACGCCAACGCGGTCCAGCCACTCAGTTTCATGGTCACCTCCTGGGAAGCATGCAACCCCTGTCAGAAGGTGCAAGAAAGTGACCTGAATGTGCTCCCGGCCGGACCTGTTCAGTCGTGGATGCTGGAGAGCGCTCGACTATGTTGCGGGGAGACCTCGTCCGAGGCTGTCGCCATAAAGCCGAGATCGCGCAGCAATCCGTCCCGCAGGGAGTAGATCCAGCTGTGAACCGCCAGCGACTGACCGCGGCTCCAGGCGTCGCGGACGATCGTCGTCAGACACACGTTCCGAGCCTGTTCGATCACGTTCAGCTCGCACAGGCGGTCTATCGCGGCTTCATCCGTGGCCTGGCTGCTGATCGCAGCGGCATGCCGATCGTGGACGTCCTGCACGTGGCGCAGCCAATTGTCGATCAGTCCGAGCGAGTTGCGTTGATACGCTGCCTGAATACCGCCGCACCCATAGTGGCCGCAGACGATCACGTGCTCGACGTGAAGGACCTCCACGGCGTACTGCAGCACGGAGAGGCAATTGAGATCGGTGTGGACGACCACGTTGGCAACGTTGCGGTGCACGAAGAGTTCGCCCGGGGCGAGGCCGACGATCTCGTTCGCGGGGACACGGCTGTCGGAACAGCCGATCCAGACGAATCGGGGCGTCTGCTGACCCGAGAGCTTCGTGAAGAAGTCCGGCTCGCGCGTGGTCATCTCCAGGGCCCATGCGCGATTCTGTTCGAAGAGTTGAGGAAGCTTGCGCACGTCAGGCTCCGAGAAGGGTGCGGATCTGGGCGAGGTGGTGCCGAAGATGCCTGACATAGTCCTCCATCAGGAATCCCAGCGTCACGGTTCCGCCTTCCGGCCCCTCGCCCGATTGTGTCAGGGCGTCGGGCGGCGTGCCGGAGATTACATGCACCAGATGCCGGTTGTAGGCCGCCCAGAGCGTCGCGATGTCCTGGAAGGACCGCTCCGTGTAGCGTTGCCGATCGACCCACTGATCCCCGTCGTACCCCTGAAACACGATTGGCGGCACCCCCCGCCCAATGATGAAACGCCGGTGGTTATTGCACGCAGAATCAACGAGGTGGCCTAGAATTTCACGCGCACACCAGCCATCAGGCCGGGGGCGGCGGCCGGTCAGGGCCTCGTCGGCGTGCTGGAACAGCTTGAGGCCCTCCTGGATGGCGGCATCCAGATCGGCAGCGATGGCGGCTGGTGTCATATGGGTCGTCACATGATACAAATGACGGTCCTGTGGTTGTTCGAGGCGGGAAGGCCGGGACGTGACGGGATTGAGGTTTCGCTTCTGAAAGGAGCCATGATGCGGATTTTGTCCAGTGCAATACTCGCTGCGGCGTTGGTCGTCGCGGGCACCATGAGTCTGGTTGCCCAGGGTGGAAAGCCCGTGACGGTCGAGCAGCATGCCATGACGATGAAGACGATTCAGCAGAATCTGGTTGCGACAAACAAGTCGCTCAAGGGCGGCGACGCGGCAGCAGCAACGACGTCGGCCGAGGCACTTGTAGCAGCATTTACCACGATCGAGACGTTCTATACGCAGCGCAACAAGCCGGACGCGGTGAAGGTGGCTCAGACTGCGAAGACGGGCGCGATGGATGTCGTGGCGGCGTTGAAAGCGGGCGACACGATGAAGGCCCAGATGTCGCTCGGCAACGTCCAGGGCACGTGCAAGCAGTGCCATGGCACGATGCGCGAGGGCGACGGCAAAGACACCCCGTATCGCTTCAGCGCGGCGTCAGGCATCACCCCTCCGTAAGGATCAGCACGACCAGCCGGCGGCTGTCTTCGGATCGGGCCGCCGGCAACTCCCCTCTCCTCTCCTTCTCATCTCACTTCGACGGCATTCGCGTTGCACGAGCTGACGCTCGGAGCAGTGCGAAGGAATGGCTGAAGTGCTCGTTTCGTTCGAACAACCTGTCCGCGATGACCTTGGGGAATACCACGCAAAAGCCGTTGGCCGCCTTGGGGACGACGGCATGTGGGAAGGATGGATCGAGTTCGTACCGATTGACGGCACCACGGAAGTGCTCGTGACCGGCGTCGAATCAACCCAGCCGGAGCACGAGCATCTGCAGTATTGGGCTACAGGGCTCACCCCAATTTTTCTCGAAGGGGCGCTGCAGCGCGCGCGGCGGCCGGTGACAGTGCGAACCCGACCGGTCGAGGTCCCGAACTCCACGGCCCCGAAACCGAGAGATCCAGTCGTCACTCGCGGGATGCCGCCAGGACCGGAGCCTGTCCTGAATCCCTTCTCGATTGGCGAACGAAGTCTCGATGTGCTGAGGCAGGAACTGGGAGCGCTCAACCGGCCCAGGCTGCTCAACATCATCGGCGCCTATGATCTGAATCCAGCGGGAGACACGCTGTCGTGGATGACCGACCGGCAACTCATCCAGTTCATCGTCACCTCGGTCGAGACCCAGCTGGCATTGCGCTCTCGCTGAGAGGTTCAGGGCCGCAGGTATAATTCGGCGCCTTGCAGAACCTCGAGCAGATTCTCCAGACAGTCGATCCGGTCAGCCTTCTGCGCAACTCGCAGATAGGCCCCTATGCGTTCCCGGTCGTGCGCTACGAGTTCACGAACTGGCGGGACGAGCAGCAATCGTGGCGACAGACGTGCGCGCTGTTCGATCAGTCGCACCACATGACGGATCTGTATGTGGAGGGGCCGGACGCCCTGCCACTGCTGTCGTCGCTCGCCGTCAACAGCTTCAAGGGATTCAAGGTCGATCAGGCCAAGCAGTTCATCGCCTGCAACGATGACGGTCATGTCATCGGCGACGCGATACTCTTCTACCTCGACGAGAACCGCTTGAGCCTCGTCGGCCGCCCGCCGGCAGCCAACTGGGTCGAATACAACGCGCAGCTCGGGCGCTTCAACGTCAGGACCGAGCGCGACGAGCGCTCGGCGGTGAATCAGGGACGGCGGAAGACCTACCGCTTCCAGGTGCAGGGACCACATGCCGCGAAGGTCATGGAGGCGGCGACCGGAGGACCGACTCCGGACATCCGGTTCTTCCACATGGGAACGTTCACGATTGGCGGATGTCGCGTGCGCGCGCTTCGCCATGGCATGGTGGGCCAGCCGGGCTGGGAGCTGTTCGGCCCGTGGGACGACGCGGAAGTCGTGCGTAATGCGATTCTCGATGCTGGCCGTCAGCATGGGATTCGTCAGGTCGGCTCGCGGACCTACCCGACGAGTTGTCTCGAGTCCGGATGGATTCCTTCTCCGTTACCGGCGATCTACACGAGCCCGGCACTGAAGGCGTACCGGGAATGGCTGAAGCCGACGAGCTATGAAGCGATGGCGTCGCTCGGTGGAAGTTTCACCTCCGCGAACATCGCCGACTACTACCTGACGCCGTGGGACCTTGGCTACGGGCAATTCGTCAGGTTCGATCACGACTTCGTCGGCCGCACCGCGCTCGAAAAGCTGGCCGCTCATCCGGGTCGAACCAAGGTGACGCTCGTGTGGAACGGCGACGATGTCGCGCGCGCGCTGGGCTCGCTCTTCGACGACCGTGGCGGACACATCACGAAGTACATCGACTTGCCGCTCGCCAACTACGCCACGCTCCCCTACGACACGGTGCTGAGCGGCGAACGGACGGCCGGCCTCTCCACCTACACGGGATACAACTTCAACGAGCGTGCGATGCTGTCGCTTGCCATCGTGGACAACGACGTCAGCCGTCCGGGCACCGAAGTGACTGTGGTCTGGGGTGAGGAGAAGGGCGGAACGACGAAGCCAACAGTCGAGCGCCACGTGCAGGCACGCATCAGGGCGGTCGTGCAGCCGGCGCCGATTTCCGAGACCGCGCGGGTCGCGTATCGACCGAAGGCCCTTGCATCATGATCAAGGTCATCGACATCCCGGGCAAGACCGCCGTGCAGACGCCGGACGGTGCGGTGCGCGTGCGCGCAGTCCTGAGCTCGCCGGAGGACGGCACGCGCGTCGAAGTCATGCACGTGGAACTGGCTGCGGGGGAAACACTTCGAATCGAAGCGCCAGACAGGACCCGCGTCGCCTACATCCTCGAAGGCGCGAACGCGACGATCACCCACTCGACCGCCGACAGCACGTCAACCTACGACGGACAGCGGCGCACGGGGATCTACCTCGAGCCCGGCGAAGAAGCGACGATCACCGCCTCGAGCACGCCTCTCGTTCTTCTGGCTGTCACCGTGCCGAAGCACACTGGCCGGCCCACGGGATCGGATTCGCCCTCCGGCTACTTCTTCGACGAATCACGCCTCCGCGTGCTCGTCGACGAAAAGGGTTTCCGGAGACGTACCTTCTGGGTCAATAAGGAAACGGGGCTCTCGGCGTCGTGGGACCTGCAGCTGGGCCGGATGCGGTACGCGGCCCACGCACATTCACCGCGTCACGTGCATCATGCGTCGAAGACGAGTCCGGTCATTCCCGAGCACTTCTATCTGATCGAGACAGGAACGGGAGAAGTGAAGCACGACGGCGGCAGCCTGCCTGTCGGCCCTGGCAGCCTGGTGCTGATCCCGTCGGGCGACTGGCACCAGCTCGTCGCGTCGGAGACCGGATTCGATTACATCGAGTTCCAGGCGCCGTTCGACTTCGTCACCACGATGGATCACGACCCTCTGGGCAAGAACTGGTACATCGACGGCACCGACGACGGCACGGGAAAACCACAACGCTGGGTTCAGAGCTGAGAGGATCTGGCGGACCTTCTAACGCGCCGCGCGAAACAGTTCATCGGCTGCGCTGAGAATCGTCCAACGGAGCCGTTCAGGGTACTGCGGGTTCCTCGCCAGGAAGTCACGGACGATATCCGCAACCTCCGGCGACGCATGACCGGACAGCGTCGCATCCGACCACCGCTGCGGAAAGAAGATGTCCCCGGTCGCCCTGATCTCGCGCAGGAGATCGAGCGCGGGGCGGACGAACCGCTGAGCATGCGTCTGGCGCAGTGGATGATTGAGGTACGCGACCGACTCGAGGACCCACGGTTCACGGCGCCGGTTCTCGACGTTTTGAAAGCGTGCGAACGCCTGCTCCCTGACAGCCGGATCGGCAGACAGCGCCGGCATCACGAAGGCAAAGCGGGCTTTGCGATCGGGATTCTGCGTGCGCTCGAGCTGAGCCTGGAGAATGCCCTGCCAGCTCGGAACCTCCCGCACCGCCAGCTCCATCGCCATGGTGATCTCGTCCGGTTCGGCAAACGTCAACCCGGGGATTCTTTCGTCCCGCCGCCAGACGCGTTCGAGCCAGGCGACGCCGTCTTTCGAGACGACGGTATCGCGATACGCGTTGAACCACGAGGCCTTCTGGCTCTGCGTCGCGCCGCGGTCGATCCCCTGGCGCAGCGTCCGCTCGACAATCACCGTCCGGGACTGGCGCTCGGCTTCGCTGAGGTACTTCCAGAACGTACGCGTGAGGTACGAAAGGATCCGTTGCGTGTTCTGCTCGTCCGTCTCACGCGGAAGCGCCCGCAGGGCCGCATCGACGAAGGCGCCGGGCCGGATCCGCGCGGCCAGCAGGTTGTCCCAGAGCGTGACCCACGCACTCCCGCGTGTCAGCGCGTCCGGAATGTCCTCGACGTGCTCGAGTAAATAGATGCGGCTGGCGTCATCCAGCACGAACAGCCCGTAGCCGACGCCCGCACCATTCGGCAGGACGTAGAGCGGGCGCTCGAGGCCCGCTGCTCCGGCAACTGCTGTCACTCGCCCATCGAGAGCCGCCGGAAGCAACCGGACCGCGCCTGGATAGCCCAGGGCGACCTGAATGCGCTGCGGCCAGATCAATCCGCGTTTCAGCGGATCCGCCATGGTCAGGTTCAACGATGCGATGCGTCCGCGGGAGTCCACGTCGATTGTCGTCTCGAACTCGGGACGCCCGCGTTCCTCGACCCAGGCGCGGCTCCACGCCGCGACGTTCTGCGGCGTGCGCGAGTCGAGAATCCGCACAAGGTCGAGCCAGGTGGCGTTGCCGAAGGCATAGCGTTTCAAGTACTCGCGGAGACCGTCGCGAAACGCCTGCTCCCCGAGCATCGCCTCGAGCTGCCGCATGACGATCGGCGCCTTCTGATAGATGATCGGCCCGTACAGCTGCCCCGCCTCGCTGAGATTGGCAAGATGCTGCCGGATCGGATTCGCCCCCGCGGTCCGGTCCACCTGAGATGCCGTCGGATAATGCGCGAGCAGAAACCGGAGCTCGTGATTCACTTCCGGAAACGAGGGGTTCACGATCTTCGCGGCCATGAAGTTCGCGAACACTTCCTTCATCCAGACGTCGTTGAACCACTGCATCGTGACCAGATCGCCGAACCACATGTGGGCGGTCTCGTGCGCGATGGTGCTGGCGCGGTCGAGCAGCTGATTCTGTGTGGCCGATTCGTCGAGCAGCTGGCTCGACTGGTTGTAGAGAATCGCGCCGGCGTGCTCCATTCCGCTGAACTGGAATGACGGGATCATCACGATATCGAACTTGCCGAAGGCGTACGGGATCGCCGTGTAGTCTTCGAGCCAGGACAACGCCCTGGCGTGGAGATCAAAGATGGCGTCGCGGTTCCGGGCGACCTTCGCGGCGTCCGTTTCGCGGTGGAACATGCGCATCACCCGCCCACCACGCGTCGCCGTCTCGACCGAGAACTTTCCGGCAACGAAGGCAAACAGGTAGGTCGGAAGCGGCTCCGTCTCGGCGAAGCGCACGCGCTTGAACCCCGGCGGCGGCGCGCCCTGCCCGGCCTCCCCAAGCTCACGGCCGTTGGCGACCGCCTGCCATGACTCGGGCACGTCCAGCGTCAGCGTGTATCGCGCCTTCAGATCCGGCTGGTCAAAACACGGAAACGCGAACTGCGCCCTCGCGGGAACGAACAGGGTGTAGAGGAACTCGTCGTTGCGGTTGAGCGCATCGTCACCGGCGACGAACTCGATCTCGACCTCGTTGGCCCCGCGGGTCGTCGCCGCTGACGGGACGATCAGGTGACCATCGGCGATCTGTGGCTTCGTCTCCCGGCCGTTGACCGCCACGTGCCCGATGCGATCCGCGGGCTGTGCAAAGTCGAAGACGACACGATGAGGTGCCTTGAGATCGAATCGAACGCGGACTCTTCCGCGGACCGGCGCCGTCCTCTCGGCCGGCACGATGAACCGCAGATCGTAGCGAAGGTTCTGAATCGCAGCGCGGCGTTCCGCCGCGAGCGCTTCCGGCACACCGGGACCAATGGGAGAGGTGGTGCTCGCCTGCAGCGTCATCAGGAAGAACCCGGCCAGAAGAATGTTGAACATCTAGACCGGGAAAAACACGCGCTGGACGAACCAGTACGTGCCGGCGGCGATGACGACCAGCGAGCCGGCCCACGCGACGCGGCGTCCCATCAGATCGCTATAGCGCCGGATCGCAGCAAGTCCGGCCGTCACCACCACGACAATCGCGACCTGCCCGATCTCCACGCCGACGTTGAACGAAAAGAGCGACCAGCCGAGCGCCTCCGAGGGCAGGCCGAACTCCCGAAGCACATTGGCAAAGCCGAACCCGTGAACGAGGCCGAACACGAGCGCCACCCAGCCGCGAAGGTCTCGACCGTTTCCGCGTACCAGATTGTCCGCACCGACGAACACGATGCTCAGGGCGATCGCCGGCTCGATGATGCTCGCTGGCGGCGACATGTAATTCAGCGCCGCGAGCGACAGCGTGATGCTGTGCCCCACCGTGAAGGCCGTGACGATGCGCAGGAGGGCAAGCCAGGATCCGCCGAGCAGCAGCAGTCCGACGAGGAAGAGGATGTGATCCGGGCCGATCATGATGTGGTGGATGCCGGAGGCGATGAATGTCTTCATCACCTCGATCGCTCCCTGCGTCGTCCCGAGATAGTAGGTGTGCCCGTTGGACCCGGCGTTGAAGATCACCTGCTGCCGGAGCGCGGTGCCTTCGTAGATGTTGATGAACGTCTGATGGTTCGGATCGTAGGGAAACAGGTTCGTGTCGATGGCGACGGCACCCGGCTCCTGATCGGGAATCCGGTAGCGGAGCTTGATTGCCTGATCGTTCGGAAGCGCCTCGACATCCGTCCACATGAACCGAAGGCGCTCGCCGGAACGCAGATCGAGGCGCGGCTGGAGCAGGTCGCCGATTCGCTTCGCGTTCTGCCGGACAGTTTCCGGTTGCAGCAACGCGGCCGGCTCCATGCCCAGGTCGTGCGCCACGTCGATGACGTGCACGACCAGATTGCCTTCGATCGCCCCGTCGCGGAAGACGATATCGAGGTAGCTGAAGGGAGCCGGGTGTGCGGCGAGGCGACCGCTGAGCATGACGAGAACAGCCGCGGTCGCGAGAACCCTTGCGAACATGAACTTCTGAATTCTAAGCCGGTTCAATGGGTTCATCGGGTTCAGGAGGTTCAGGGTCCGGTTCAGGGGGTTCAGGGGGTTCAGGTGCAGGTCCGGAACGAACCGGTTCGTTGCGTCGGGAGTGTCGGCGGCGGGTCTCGTGCGGAGCCGTTGAAGTTCGCAGGTACTTAATCAACCCGCTCGCGGCCTTCGAAGCTCGTTTCGAGAGGCGCTGCAACGGTACGACCTGGTCCTGAGTGAAATAACCACGGTCGACACCGTCGCGCAATGCGTCGAACGTTTCGTGCAGCTCTCCATTTGCAGTGCGCAGGTATCGCGCGAAGTCGCCGGGAAGGTACCGGCCGAAACCTTCTGCAATGAGCCGTGGCGCTGCGCCTGCGGCGCTACGCAGTTGGTCTGTCAGCTTTGCGTCGCGTGTAATCGGCCCCGTCTTGAGCAATGCGTACACCCGTAACTTGAGTTCGTACGCAAGCTGCCAGGCAATCAGTTCTTCGGGCGACCGCGCTCCTGCCATGCGCGCGACTGCTGCATCGCACATGCCGCCGCGCCAGCGAACCTGATGAACCCGCAACTCTTTGAACCTAAAGGAACCCTATTGAACCCCGTGAACCAAGACTCATGAACCTGTTGAACTTTCTGAACCCCCTGAACCCTGTTCATGTTTCAAGAACTCCAACCCTCCCTGAAGGGGTCGTCCTCATCGAGGAGAAACGTGTGCTCTCCAGTGATCCACGCCGTCCCCTCGATCTCCGCAATGAGTGCCGGTGACTCGGCGACCGTGACCCGTCGAACAGCCCGGCCGCGAAACATGGCGCCGGTGACGCTTTCGTGAACGAAGCGCTGATCGCCGGCAAGAATACCCATCGCGTCGAGGACCGCCATCACCGCGGACGTCGCGGTCACGTTGGGTGAGCGATCGACGACGGCACCGGTGACGACCACGCTGCGGAGGTGCGCTTCGGGATCCGATGGCGGGCCCGTAAAGACAACTCCCGCCACGCCATGTGCTTCGGGATCGACCGGATGCACGAACTGCGAAGCCTTCAGTGCCTCCTGCAGATCCACGGCAAGCTTCCGCAAATCGTTCAAACGGTCGGGACGCAGCGGAATGCCGACCGCCTCAGTATCGACAATCGCGTAGAACAACCCGCCGTACGCCACATCCATCCGCAGTTCGCGCGTGCCGACCTTCACACGATGCGCCACGGTGTGGACGAACGACGCGACCGTTGTGACGACGACTGAGTGAATGCGCCGTTCGGAGCCTGAGCCCTCGGACCGGACGACGGTGTGGACTGGTCCCGCCGGTGTGTCGAAGTCAAGACGCACGTCGCCGGTTGAGCCGCCGGAAACGATCAAGTCGCGTGCGACTGCAATGGTCGCAATCGCGATGATGCCGTGCCCGCTCATGGCCGGGTATCCGCCGCCGTCCATGAAGAGCAGACCCGCGTGCGCGTCGCGCGAGACCGGCTCCGTCAGCGCCGCCGCGACCATGTCGGCATGACCGCGCGGCTCGAGCACGATCGCGCGGCGCAGGGCGTCGCCGTTTCTCCGCAGCCAGGCTTGCTTGTCGCTCATCGTCCGTCCAGGCGGGGCGGGCATGCCGTCCACCACGAGGCGCAGAGTCTGGCCTCCTGCATGCGCGTCAATTGTTCTGATCGCCTGAACCACGTGCCGGGCTACGCTAGCACGCGAAGAACGCTGTGCTGGCCCGAATAGCGGACGGCGCAAGGGACAGCTGAGCCGTTACGATCCGCCTTTCCGGCATTTCCCGCCAGTTTTTCAGTGGCTCATCGTTTGCACTTCCCCGGGTGCCAGCCTGGGACCGGGAAGCAATGCAGATACGTTTCGTGAAGACAACGCTGGCGATCATGGCGGTCTGCGTGCCGCTCGCCACCCCTCCGGCGAGCGACGCAGGCCAGCGAGCACGCGGTCGCGCCCGTGCCGCCGAACAGAACCTGAGCCCCTCACGCCCTTCGGAAACGAACGGACGCGGCAGGCTCGGGGCGTCGCGTATCTATCTCGATCCTGCTAGCACGAACGGTTACGACTCCGGGTACAACCGCGGCCTGATCGACGGCCGGGACGGCCAGCGGTACGACCCCGTCAAGCATCGCGATTATCGCGACGCTCAGAGGGGCTATTCCACTTCGTACGGGTCGAAGGACGCGTACAAGACCAACTTCCGTTCGGGTTTCCGGCAGGGATATGAGGACGGCTACCGGGAAGGCGGGCGCACGCGTTAAGATTACAGGTTCAAGGCCTCGCCCTGCCGGGCAGGCTCACAAGGGCCGGTATCGTCTAGGGGTTAGGACGGTTGGTTCTCAGCCATCAAACCGGGGTTCGAATCCCCGTACCGGTACCACATATGTGGCAACACCCGCCTCGCCGGCCAGCGCGCTGAACGAGGCTTCCCCGCCCTAATCGGTGCCACGCAGTTGGAGCACGCGCGCGACGTTCTCGCCGATCTCTCGGCCGAGGCGACGACCGTCGGAAAGATCTTCGTATGGCCGCACCCACACGTGCACACCGTCAGACACGCGAATCAACTCGGCGAGCAGGCCGGGGCCACGACCGGCTCCGAGGTCACGCGCGTTGACGATGTAGTCGATCCGATAATCGGCAGCCAATCGCCGGAGGTCGGCGTTGGATCTTCCATACACCGCGGTCGTGGTCGGTCCGACCACGCCCACCGAGTCGCCGCCGGTCGTCGCTACTTCCGCAACGATCCACTCGGCGATTGACGCCTCGAAGGGCATGATGGCGATGCGAACGCGCGGCGTTTCGCGGTTCGACTGAGACACAAGAAATGCGCCGACGATCACGGCGACGACGAGAACGATCGCGACACGTGTCCATCGCCGGGATGCCAAGGGCGGCACCACGGGCACGTGATCGTCGCCAACCCGCGTGACGGCAGGAACCAGCCGATAGCCGCGGCGCGGCACGTTCTGCACGTATCGTGGCTCGCCGCCGGAATCACCGAGCGCCACGCGGAGCTGACGCACGCAGAAGTGCAGGCTGGCGTCGAAATCGACGTGTGTGTCGCGCCACAACCGCTCGCGAATCTCCTCACGCGTGACGATGGTACCGCTGCGTTCGACGAGCAACTGCAACAGTCGCGCGGGCTGTGGCGGCAGCCGTTCTGCGTCGCCGGCGCCGGACTTGCGCAGCTCACTGCTCGCGACGTCGAACTCGAACTCCCCGAACCGAAATCGATCCGCCAATGACCGCCCTTTCTTCGCATTGAGTATGCCTCCCGATCGCCTCTTGCGCCACGGCTGTACTGAGCGCGGGTCGAGACCTGCGGCGTTCTCCGCCGGATCTCAGGGTTTGCTCAGGGCTTCCACGGCTTCGCTCCGTTGACGTGCGTGCGGCGGGAGGCCATTCTGCCCGCTCGCCTATCTTCAGGAGATGAATCCAATGCTCATACTCAACCGCCGTCGTTGGGTGGTCCGTACGCTGAGCGGCGCCCTCGCCGGGCTGGCCACAGCACGCCCGTCGTCGTCTCAACAGCCGGCCGCCATCCCACCCGGCTCCGGTCCGCTCGCGCACGATCATGTGCAGCGGTTTGTACAGGCGGCACACAGCGACCTCGACACGACGTGTCAGATGCTCGACGCCACCCCACGGCTGATCCGCGCGACGTGGGACTGGGGCGGCGGCGATTTCGAAACAGCGCTCGGCGGCGCGGCGCACATGGGACGGCGTGACATCGCGGCCCTGTTGCTGGATCACGGGGCACCACTCGATCTGTTTGCGGCGGCGATGCTCGGCGAGCTCGCCATCGTTCGCGCCGCGCTCGAGGCGCGGCCCGGGCTGGCCCGCGTTCCCGGACCGCACGGAATTCCGCTGATCGCCCATGCGAAAGCGGGAGGTCCGGCAGCCGTGCCAGTATTCGACTACGTCAGCACCGTGTTGGCGCAACTCGCAAACAGGAAGTAGCGATGCACCTCGACGGAGCGATGCTGTTCGTGAAGGATCTCGATCGGATGACGGCGTTCTATCGCGACGTCCTGCAGCTCCAGCCCGTCGAGGACACGCGCTTGGACAATTGGGTGGAGTTCAAGGGCGACGGTGCGCGATTCTCACTGCACGCCATTCCGCCGGCAATCGCAGCGAGCATCCACATCGACTCGCCGCCGCGGCCGCGCGAGCAAGGGGGCATCAAGCTCACCTTCATCGTGCGCGATGTCCACTCGACCCTCGAGAGAATTACCGCGATGGGACTGCCGCTTCTCAGGCGCCCGTGGGGCGGCACCGACGGGGTCGATCCCGAAGGCAACGTCTTCGCCCTCAGCGCACGGCCGTAAGAGAGCCTGGCGACGCGGCGGGGCACGCGCACGAATGGCGACGTGTCAGGCTTTGGCGCAAAGGCTGTGGCTTGGACAAGGAGGACCTGAAGGTTCCACGAGCTCTATTTCATCTGCGACGATTTGGACGCCGAGATGAAGCTCCCCTCGAGCAAGCCGTGCTAAGGGCCTCAGGATCAGGCGGCGATGCCCACAAATTCCACGTTCTCGGTGTCGCCCTCTTTTGCATAACCGCGTACCGGTACCATCCTTCGCTCTCCTGCATTCCTGAGCGAGCAGGAGTTCACGTAGGACGCGATCGAGCCCACCGACGCCAAGACACTATGGTCCGGAGCCGGAACGTCCGGTCGCGGTGCGGCGCCGAGCCGCATTTTCGCCAGTTGGAAACGGCTCGACGGGTGGCTGGCAGGTCGGGAGGCTCCGGCAAGCAACCTCAGTATTAATGAGAGGCGGCCCTAATGTTCCCGATCGTCCGCGACCCGGTATCTGTAGCCCGTGCCACGGACCGTCTCCACGGATCCGGCATCGGCGCCGAGCTTCCTGCGCAGGGATCGAACAACGACATCAACGACGTTGCTCGCCGTTGGATTTCTGTGTCCCCACACTGCTTCCATGAGGTCATACCGACCCACGGCTTTTCCAGGACGTTCCTGCAGGTACCGCATGACACCAAATTCGAGCGACGTCAGCCCGACGCGACCAGAGCTCAAGATAAGTTGATGGGCCTCGACGTCGAGGACTCTCGAGGACTCGAGGTCCTCCGCCGTGATTTCGGCACCGACCATCGCCGTTAACCATGCATCGACCGAACCGGGGCCCATATCGAGCATCATCGAGTGCAGTATCTGTCCCCCGACCTCGATCGTCGGCTCGGTAGCGGGCCGGAACCCCAGCTTGGCCGCCGCCCCTCCGGACAGCTCGGGATTGGCGATCACCGCGTAGACCCAGCGCAACGTTCCCCGCATTTCCACGTACGTCCGTTTGATATCCACAAAGGACGCGGCCTTCGACAGCGACGGAGCTTCGCCAACGTCCCGATCGAGCAAGCGTCGGATGAAGATCGCAGCCGACGGGCCGCGCGGGAGCACGTCGCGACGCCATGCAGCCGCAATCGGATCCGAAGCATAGACGGCGTCATTCACGTCCGACGCACGGATCGCCACACAGATCCCGCACGCACCGCCGTCGCGATCGCGCACGATGCGGAAGGCGTCAGGCTGGTAGCGCCACCAGACCAGGAGCGCCTCGCGCTCCGGAGCGGCCCTCTCGGTCACGATCTGGTGCACCGCCGGCTCGTCATCCGGTGTAGCGGGCTCCAGAGCGAGCGGCTGTGGACCGATCGGGAAGAACGCTTGCCGAAGCACGGGATTCTGGATCAGGAAGAGGAGGTCGGCGGTGTAGCGCCACGGCTCCATGCCGTGGGCGACCCGGAGCCTGTTCTGCAGGTACGCCCACGCTGCGCGACGATACTCGCGATGGGAATCCGGATCCCGCGTCGCCAGACTGCTGGCAATGGCGCTGCGTACCGCATCGTGAATGAACAGGCCGTCACGGCCAGGCTCGACAAACGGGAGCACGACGAGCCGTTCCATGGTGTCGCGTGGCGGCGCCTCCGGCAGGAGCGCGTGAAGAAGCGGCTCGGTCACGCAGCGGACGACGGAACTGGCTTCGAGCGCGCGCCGCGTGAGGGGATCGGGGACGGCCTC
>Ga0247825_10000100_pt1 | contig 47727 bp, 55 predicted proteins | sample 13C_Vanillin_Day_FD_194413 | JGI IMG/M metagenome (GOLD analysis project Ga0247825, IMG submission 194413) | Soil microbial communities from agricultural site in Penn Yan, New York, United States - 13C_Vanillin_Day48 | ecosystem: Environmental > Terrestrial > Soil > Agricultural land | place...
GCGCTCCGAATGCGTGATGCCGCGCCCGGCGATCATCCAGTTCACCTCGCCCGGCTGGATCGGCTGCTCGGAACCGACGCTGTCGCGATGCATGATCTCGCCGGCGAAGAGATAAGTGAGCGTGGCAAGACCGATGTGCGGGTGAGGGCGCACGTCGACCGAAGGCGGAATGCCGGGCGGGAAATCGACCGGTCCCATGTGGTCGAAGAACACGAACGGGCCGACCATGCGGCGCTTGGCGAAGGGCAGTACCCGGCCCACCTCGAAGCCGCCGAGGTCGCGGCGGCGCTGCTCGATCACAAGGTCGATCATTTGGCGACGTCCGCCGGCAGCACGGTGAGTCCTCCAGCCGCTGCAAACCAGAGGACATCATCGTCGCTCACGCCGCCGCGGGCCCGCACGACTGAAGGGAAGTGACGGGCCGATAAGCGCGTAGCGCGCGCACAACCTCTCCGTGGGCGACCACGATTTCCGGCAGCTGCTGGGTGAGCTGCTCGTACTTCCGGTTGAAATCGCCGCCGGCCATGCCGGGGGTGAGCAGCCTGCGGACCTGCTCGATCCAATCCTCCTGCAATGGGTCGCCTTCCTCGAGCGCTTCGTCGAGGCGCGCGATCAGCGCAGTCAGCGCGCCGAGCCAGGCGAAATCCCGATCCTTGACGAGCACCTCGAGGAACGCGGGTTCGGACTGCCGGCCGTGCACCCTCTCGTACTCGCGGCGCGCCGCTTCGACGAGCGCCTTGTGCAGGTCGAGCAGCCGAAGCCGCACCTCCCCGAGCGCTGTCCTGAGCCTCGCGTTCATTTGCGCGTCACCCGGAAGATCGTGCCGTTGGCATCGTCGCTCACGAGCAGCGCGCCGTCCAGGGCCAGCCGTAGAATGCGCCTTCCTGTACGCGTGCCATGTAGTCGGGCACCAGGTTGGGGCCGAGGTGGTCGCGCTCGTTGACCACGCACCACAGGTTGTCCGTGCCGGGTTGCATCGCCAGGCCCGAGCAGTTGCGCAGCCCGGTGGCGTAGTTGCGAATTTTGTTGCCCTCCGGATCGAACACGCGCACCGCGGCGCGGTTCTCTTCTGGCCCCCAGGTCGCGCCGCGACCATGGGTTTTCTCGAACTGCCGGATCTTCTCGGGCGTCATCCCGGTCGTCATGTCGCCCGCGAGATTCGATGCCGAGCCGACCGCGACAAACAGTCGCTTGCCGTCGCGCGAGATCGCGAGGTCGCGCGTCCAGTGGCGCTTGGTCGGTATGTTGCCGACCACCACCTCGGCGGGACCTGCCGCCTTCATCTCGCCGCTGCGATACGGGTAGCGCACCACCTGGTTCGCCGCCGCCACGTAGATGTACTGCGGATCGGCGGGCGGCTGGAACACGATGCCGTAGGGCCGGTCCAGGTTCTCCGCGAACACCTGGGGCTTCGCGGTGCCGCCCGCAGCTGCGTCGCTCGCGGCCGTGCCGAACACGAGCACGCGCCCGGTGCCGCTTTCCGAAAGGAAAATGTCGCCGTTCGGCGCCACGCGCAGGGTGCGCGGCTGCTTGAAGCCGCTGGCGAATACCTGCACCGCGAAGCCGTCCGGCACTTTCGGCGCCGCGCCCTGCGGCGGCTCGACCACCTTTGCGTTCTTGGCGACCGACGCTTCCGGATCCTTGCCCGCCATCTTCGCCGCCGGCAGGTCCGCGGGTTTGATGTGTCGCCGAACGCCGGGGGCGTCGGTCTTCCAGTTGTCGTCGATGGCGGCGGCTCCGGTACGGACCTCGGTGCCTTGCGCGGATGCGAGCGAAGCCGAGCAGAGCAGCGGAACAGAAACGAGCAACACGGGGAGCGACGAGGCGCGCATGCAGTTCTCCATTGAAGTGCTGATGAGCCGGCGTACGGTTCGCACGCTTGCAGTCAGTGGCGGATCATGGGGCGCCCGAGAGCACCCCTGCTATCGCCAAAGGACGAAACTCGCGTCATATCTTCGACGAGGAGTTGGCGCCGAGGATCGATCACGCGATGGGTGCGTTCAGGGGCGCGGCACGCTGCCCGACGCGGCGAGCTGGGTCGCGATGGCCCCACGTGCCGCGCTCAGGCTTGTAGCGTAGCCTCCATCGTGATCTTCGCTTTCATCAGCTTCGATACCGGGCATCCGGCCTTCGCCTTGTTGGCGATCTCGTCGAACTTTGCCCGGTCGGCGCCCGGAATCTTCGCCACCACGCTGAGGTGGCTCGAGGTGATTTCGAAGCCGCCGCCGGCCTTGTCGATGGTCACCGCCGCATGGGTTTCTATTCTCTCCGGCGTCAGCCCCGCCTCGCCGAGCATCAGGGAGAGCGCCATGGAAAAGCAGCCCGCATGCGCGGCACCGATCAGCTCCTCCGGATTGGTGCCCGGACCGTTCTCGAAGCGTGACCTGAATCCATAGGGCGCCTCCTTGAGCACGCCCGTTTCCGTGGACAGCGTGCCGCCGCCGTCCTTGATGCCGCCTTTCCAGACTGCCCATGCCTTCTTGACCATGGCCGCTCCTTCAACGGTAGAAACAGACTTGACTAGCGATACGGCCAAGCCGCGCGCAAGATATGTGCCCTACAGCACTGCGCGCCGCAGTAGCTGGGCGTTGATCGCGACGATGATGGTGCTGAGCGACATGAGGACCGCGCCCATGGCCGGCGAGAGGACGATGCCCCAGGGGGCGAGCACCCCGGCGGCGAGCGGGATGGCGACGATGTTGTAGCCCGCGGCCCACCACAGGTTCTGCACCATCTTGCGGTACGTCGCGCGCGACAGGCTGATGATGCGCGGCACGTCGCGGGGATCGCTGCGCACGAGCACGACGTCGCCGGCTTCGACCGCCACGTCGGTCCCGGCGCCGATCGCGATGCCGACGTTGGCGGTGACCAGCGCGGGCGCGTCGTTCACGCCGTCGCCCACCATCGCCACGCGCTTGCCCTGCTTCTGCAGGCGCTGGATGTTGCCCGCCTTGTCCTGCGGCAGGACCTCGGCGAGCACGGTGTCGATGGCGAGATCGCGCGCCACGGCGTCGGCGACCGGGCGCGCATCGCCGGTCATCATCACTACCTCTATCCCGGCCTCGTGCAGGCGTCGTACCGCCTCGGCCGACTCCGGCCGTACGACGTCGGCGACCGCGAAGGCCGCGAGCGGGCGATTTCGCTCGATCAGGTAGACGACGCCCTGGCCGCGCGCGGCGGCTTCCTGCGTGAAGCGCTCGAGCTCGCCCCCCGGTTTTGCTGAAATACTTTGAAGGAAGTTCGGGCCGCCGACCGCGAGGCTACGCCCCTCCACGCTGGCGCGCGCGCCGCGGCCGGGGAGGGCTTCGAATCCTGCCGCCGGCGGCACGGCGATGCCGCGCGCGGCGGCGCTCTTCACGATTGCGCGCGCCACCGGGTGCTCGGCGTCGCGCTCGACCGCCGCCGCGAGGCGCAAGGCCTCATCCTCAGGAACCTCTTTCGAGTGGGCGGCCACGACACGGTGCTCGCCCAGCGTCAGCGTTCCGGTCTTGTCGAATACCACCGTGGTGAGATTGCGCGCTTCCTCGAGGCCGCGCCGGTCGCGCACCAGGAGCCCCGAGCGCGCGCCGAGCGTGGTCGAGATGGCGAGCACCAGCGGCACCGCCAGGCCGAGCGCGTGCGGGCAGGCGATGACCAGCACCGTGACGAGCCGCTCGACCGCGTCCGCGGCGGCGGCGCCCGCCATCAGCCACGCCGCGAACGTCGCCGTGCCCGCGCCGAGCGCGATCCAGGTGAGCCAGAAGGCGGCGCGGTCGGCGAGCGCCTGCGCGCGGGAGCGCGAGGCCTGCGCCTTCTCCACGAGCCGCATGATGCCGGCGAGCGCAGTACGCTCACCGGTTCCAGTCACGGCGACGCGCAGCGACCCGCCGCCATTCACCGTGCCGGCGATGACCTTTGCGCCGGGGTGCTTCTTTACCGGCGCTGACTCACCGGTGATGACGGCCTCGTCGACGCCGCTTTCGCCCGCGCGCACGATGCCGTCGGCCGGGATGCGGGCGCCGGGCCGCACGAGCACGAGGTCGCCCTCGCGGAGCTCGGAGACCGGCACTTCCTCGATATCTTCTCCACGCAGGCGCGCGGCCGTGTCGGGCAGCAGCTTGGCGAGCTCGCCGAGCGCGCCCTGCGCCTGCGAGATCGAGCGCATCTCGAGCCAGTGGCCGAGAAGCATGACGCTGACCAGCGTGGCGAGCTCCTCCCACAGCGGCGTGCCCGGAAAGCCGAGCGTGACCGCGGCACTGAACACGAAGGCGACGCTGATCGCGAGCGCGATCAGCGTCATCATCCCCGGCAGCCGGTCGCGCAGCTCGCGCACCGCGCCCTGCACGAACGGCAAGCCGCCGTAAAAGAAGACCACCGTGCCGAGCACCGGAGCGATCCATTCCGAGCCGGGGAAGTGCGGCGGCGCGTAGCCGAAAAGCCGCGGCAGCATGTGGCCCCAGACCAGGATCGGCACGGTCAGCGCGAGCGTCAGCCAGAACTTGTCGCGGAACATCGCCACGCTGTGCCCGGCGTGGCGGTCGTGCGCATGGGGCTCCGGCGCTCCGGCATGGCCGCCGTGATGCGCGTGATCGTGGTGCCCGGCGTGGCTCACGATATCAAGATACCTTCTTCCGCCGAGTTAGAATACGGCCGTCATTGGGGAGTAGCCGCCCTCCTGAATAGAGAGGGAGCTTGCGTCAACATGCTTGCCCGCCCCGGGCATGGCGCAAGCAGCTCCACGGTTCGGCGAGACCTTTGACCGCGTCGCCTCCGCATGGCCGGGGGAGCGGCGCGGTCATCGGTTTCCACCCGGCCCCGGAGAAGCGGCGTGGAAGCATTCCTCGTATCAACCGGCATCGTGGCCCTGGCCGAGATGGGCGACAAGACGCAGCTCCTGTCGCTCGTCCTCGCCGCCCGCTACCGGCGGCCGTGGCCGATCATCCTCGGCATCCTGATTGCCACCATCGTCAACCACGCCTTTGCCGGCGCGCTGGGCGGGTGGGTGAGCAGCGTGCTCGGGAAGGAAACCTTGCGCTGGCTGCTAGGCATCTCGTTTCTCGCGATGGCGGTGTGGATCGTGATTCCCGACAGGATCGACGCAAGCCGTACGCAGGTCGAGCGCTTCGGCGTCCTTGGCACGACGATCGTCGCTTTCTTCCTCGCCGAAATGGGCGACAAGACGCAGATCGCAACCGTGGCGCTGGCGGCCAAGTATGCGGCGGTCGCTGCGGTTGTCGCCGGAACGACTTTGGGCATGATGGCCGCGAACGTGCCGGCCGTTATGCTCGGCGATCGCCTTGCGGGCAAGATTCCTCTGAGGCTCGCGCGGGCAGTGGCGGCCGGAATCTTTGCTGTTCTTGGATTGCTCCTGGCTCTCGGCGATTTCTCATAGCGGCCGCATGGTCCGGTAGGCCCGCTACCATAACGAAAGATCCGAGCGAGACCCGTTGAATCCCACGCACCGAAGCGCAGCGGCGCTGCTCGCAGCGACCGCCGTCAACCTGCCGTTCGGCACCCTCTATGCCTTCAGCGTCTTCCTGAAGCCGCTAGAGGCGCTGCTCGGCGCGACGCGCGCCGAGATGAGCTTTGTCTTCGGCCTCGCCACGGTGACGCTCACCATGGGCATGAACTTCGCGCCGCACCTCTACCGGCGGCTTTCTCCCGGCGTGCTCGCCGTCGGCTGCGGCCTGTCGAGCGCGGCGGGGCTGTGGCTTTCCGCATCGGCGTCGAGCTTCGCGCAGTTCGCGCTCGGCTACGGGGTTCTTTTTGGCCCGGGCGCGGGCGTGCTGTTCATCGTGGCGCAGCAGGCCGTGAACCAGACCGTCGCGTCGGCGCGCGGGCTCGCGAACGGCTACGTGGTCAGCCTGTACCCGCTGGGCGCGATGCTCGGGGCGCCGCTGCTCGGCGGGTCGATCGAGGCGTCTGGCGTGCGGCCGACGCTCGCAGGACTCGGCGTCGTCGTGCTCGCCGCGTGCGCGATCTCGGCCGTGCTTTTGCGTGCTGCCGACATCCGCATGCTCGACGCGTCGTCGATGGAGGCGGCGCAAGGGCGGCTGGGCCGCGCCTTCTACCTGCTTACCGGAGTGTTCTTCCTCGCAGCGGCCGCAGGCCTCACGGTCTTGAGCCAGGCGGCCGCGATCGTGCAGGCCTACGGCGGCGGCGCCGCCCTTGCGGTGGGAGCGACGACCTTCATCACCGGCGCGGTAGGCGCTGCGCGCATCGCCGGCGGCTGGCTCGTCGATCATTTCGCCGCTGCTCGGGTGGGCGTGGGCGCGCACATCTGCTCGCTTGCCGGCGCCTTGCTATTGAGCCTGTTCCCCAGCCCGCTTACCGCCGCCTGCGGGCTCGGCCTGATCGGCATGGGCTACGGTATCGTCTCGGGCCTCGTGGCGGGTGCCATCGCGCAGTACTGGCACAAGAACCAGTTCGGCCTCGTCGCTGGCCGCCTTTACATTGCCTGGTGCGTCGCGGCCATCAGCCTGCCGGTGCTCGCGGGTTCGTTGTTCGACCGCACCGGCAGTTACGCGTCCGCTGTGTGGATCGCCGCAGGGATCAACGTTCTCGGCGCGCTGATCGCGCGCATGTTGCCGGCGCGCAAGTCGAACGAGGCCCAGGGTGGATAGCCTCCTCATCGCGCTGCCGGGCACGATAACGGACGAGCAGTTCGAGCGCCTGGAGGCGCTGAGTTTCGAAGCCTCGCGGCATTGGAGCCGCGAGGAGGCCGGAATGATCCTGGATGCCGTGGCTTACCTGCGCGCGGTGATCGCCGAGGTACGCGGCCCGGGCGAAGCGCCGCTTGAGCTTCAGAACACGCTGCTCGCTTTCATCCTCAGCGACCCGGAGCTGCGCCAGCGCGCAGGCGGCTGGAGCAACCAGCCTTCCGCCGTCGTGCGCGATGCGCAATTCGATCGGGTCGCCGCACGCATCGGCCGCGGCTAGGGAAGCTCTGAAAAAGCGGCGAAGAATAGATCCCCGCCTTCGCGGGGACGACTATTTCAGAGCTTCCCTCTAGGGATGCGGCCGGAAGACGAGGAAGTACTGCCGCGGCAGGAACTTGTGCTCCTGCGAGAGGCTGTAGCCTGCGGCCTTCAGCTCGGCGACGACCTGGTCGGGCGGAATGCGTGTCGACTTTGGCGGGCCCGCGGGCGAATCCACGCGGAAATCGATGATGGCGAGGCGCCCGCCCGGCTTCAGCGACGCGCGCAAATTGCTGAAGTAGCGCGCGCGCTGGTCGATGTGATGATAGACGTCGACGAGCACGATAACGTCCGCCTGCTCCGGGAGGCGCGGATCTTCGGGCGTTCCCTGGATCGCCTTGAGGTTGTCCAGCTTCTCTTTGCGCGCTCGTTCGCCGAGGTACTTGACCATGTCCTGCTCGACGTCCACGGCATAGACGCGCCCCTTCGGCACCATGGTGGCGAGCCGCGCGGCGAAGTAGCCGGTCCCGGCGCCTATGTCGGCGACTACGGCGTCAGGCTTGAGCGCCAGCGCCTGGATGACCTCGTGCGGCTTTTGCCAGGCGTCACGCTTGGGGTCGTCGAAGACCTGCGCCCAGCGCTCGGCGTCGCCGAAGGTGTGCTGGTGCGTCTGCGGGGACTGGGCAGCCGCGGGTACGGCGAGGCACGCCGCCGCGAACAGCAATAGCAGCGTCTTTCGCATGAGCCCGCAATTATACGGGCGTAGATTTCGCGCCATGCCGCACGCGTACGCTTCGCAGATCAACTAGGGAGGCGCTGAAAAAGCGGCGTTTCGCTCTTAAAAAGAGGCGCTTCGTCTTCCCGGCGAAGGCGGGGAACCATGTTTTTATGAGAGAAAAATAGATCCCCGCCTTCGCGGGGATGACTATTTCAAAGCGGGGATGACTATTCCAGAGCGCGGGACGACTATTTCAGAGCGGAAACGACCATTTCAGAGCTTCCTAGCGCAGCGCTTCCAGTAACGGCGGAAATACTTTCGGCGTCGCGGCGCAGATATCGCCGCTTTCCAGGAACCCGGCTTCGCCCTCGAGGTCGCCAACCAGTCCGCCGGCTTCCTGGATGAGCAGTGCTCCGGCGGCCATGTCCCACGGCGAGAGCCCCAGCTCCCAGAAGGCGTCGAGCCGTCCGCAAGCGACATAGGCGAGGTCGAGCGCAGCCGCGCCTGCGCGACGCACGCCGGAAGCTTCGGACATGAGGCGCTTCAGCTGGCCCAGGTAGAGGTCCATCCTTCCCAGCTCCTTGAAGGGAAAGCCGGTGCCGACCAGCGCGTCCTGCAGGCGCCGGCACTTCGAGACGCGGATGCGCCGGTCATTGAGGAACGCCCCGCGTCCCTTGCTCGCGGTAAAGAGCTCGTTGCGCCCGGGGTCGTAGACCACCGCGTGCGCAAGCGCGCCGCGATGCTCCACGGCGATGGAAACGCAGTACTGCGGAAACCCGTGGATGAAGTTGGTGGTGCCGTCCAGCGGGTCGATGATCCAGCGCACCTCGGCCTCGCCGGCGCTCGCGCCCGATTCCTCCGCCAGGAATCCATGACCGGGATAGGCCTTGCGCACCACCTCCTTGATCTCTTCCTCGGCCGCGCGATCGACCTGGGTGACGTAGTCATTGGCTTGCTTCGACTTCACCTCGAGAGCTCCGCCGCCGAGCGCGGCGCGGTTGATGATCGAGCCGGCACGCCGCGCTGCGCGCACGGCGATGTTGAGCATGGGGTGCATGGAGGGGCGGTATTCTAGACTGTGGGCATGAGCCGCATCCGCGTCGTGCTGTGCCGGCCGAGCCATCCCGGCAATATCGGCGCGGCGGCGCGCGCGATGAAGACGATGGGGCTCTCGGACCTGCGCCTCGTGGCGCCGGAGCGTTTTCCATCGCCGGAAGCCCAGTGGATGGCGACGCACGCGGTGGACGTGCTTGAGAATGCGAAGGTCCATCACAGCCTCGAAGAAGCCATCGGCGACTGCGCGGCGGCGTTCGCCATGTCGGCGCGCCCGCGCGAATGGTCGCCGCAGGTGCTCGACGTGCGCGCCGCAGCAGCGCGCGCTATGGAGCTCGGGGCCAGCGTCGCCTTCGTTTTCGGCAACGAGACCGCCGGGCTCACCAACGAGGAGATGTTCGCCTGCCAGTACCTCGTGCATATTCCGGCGAACCCCGAGTTCACCTCGCTGAACCTGGCGCAAGCGGTGCAGATCACGGCCTACGAGGTGCGCATGCTCGCCGCCAGCGCCATCCCTTCGCAGAGGACCCAGCCTTTGGCTACGGTGGAAGACCGCGAAGGTCTTTACCGGCATCTCGAGCAGGCCGCGGTGGTGAGCGGGTTCCATACACCGGCGTCGGGCTCGAGGCTGCCGGAGCGGCTGCGGCGGCTGTTTTCCCAGGTGCCGCAGCTCGAGCGCGAGGAAGTCAACATCGTTCGGGGCCTGCTAAAGGCCCTGCTCTCGAAATGGCGGCCAGGCCAATAGTTGATAAAAACAGTCGGGCACCCCTAGAATCGCCCGATGTTCAATAAGCTGCGCGCCGACATCGCTTGCATCCTGGAGCGCGACCCTGCGGCGCGCTCGGGCTGGGAGGTGCTGACCTGCTATCCGGGCCTGCACGCCATTTACATCCACAAGCTCGCTCGCTGGTTCTGGCTGAACGGCCTGCGCTGGCTCGGACGCTTCACGTCGCACCTCGGCCGCTGGCTCACGGGCATTGAGATTCATCCGGGCGCGAAGATCGGCAGCTGCGTGTTCATAGACCACGGTATGGGCGTGGTGATCGGCGAGACCGCCGAAGTCGGCGACGGTTGCACTATTTACCAGGGCGTGACGCTCGGCGGCACTTCGCTCTACCGTGGAGAGAAGCGGCATCCCACACTTGGCAGCGCCGTGGTGGTCGGCGCGGGGGCAAAAGTGCTGGGCGGCTTCGTCGTCGGAGACGGTGCGCGCATCGGCTCCAATGCCGTGGTAGTGAAGGAGGTGCCGGCGGGCGCGACCATCGTCGGCATCCCGGGACGCATCGTCGAGGATCGCAGTGTCGCCCAGGCCGCCCGCTTCGCGGCATACGCAGTGGTGCAGGAAAACGACGATCCCTATGCCAAGGCGATCCAGTCCCTGGTCGCCCATTCCCAGGAGCTCGAGCGCACTGTCGCCGAGCTCGAGGCCAAGCTTGCCACCCTGGAAAAAGACCAGCAACGAGAGCAGCTTAGAGCGGTCAAGTAAAAGTTGACTGTTTCGGTCGGGTTTGGCTATACTTGAGTCCGTTAATCGGGTATTGGATATCACATGCGACTCACTACCAAAGGACGGTTCGCCGTCACCGCGATGGTCGATCTGGCCATGCGACAGAACCGGGGACCGGTAACCCTCGCCGCGATCAGCGAGCGCCAGCACATCTCGCTGTCTTACCTGGAGCAGCTGTTCGGCAAGCTGCGCCGCGCCAAGCTGGTGTCCAGCGTGCGTGGGCCGGGGGGCGGCTACAACCTTGCCCAGCCGGCGCAGGGCATTTCGGTGGCAGACATCGTCACCGCGGTAGACGAGCCGCTCGACGCGACGCAGTGCGGTGGCAAGGAGAACTGCCACGACGACAAGCGCTGCATGACCCATGATCTGTGGGCCACGCTCAACGAGAAGATGCACGAATACCTGTCGTCCGTAACGCTCGCCGACCTGGTCGCCCACCAGCAGGGCAAGCCGGTGTCGGTACTGAAGGATTTCCGCAGCTCCGAGAAGCCGGCGGAACACGTGCCTGCATGAAGCTGCCGATCTACCTGGACTACTCAGCCACCACGCCGGTGGACCCGCGTGTCGCCCAGAAGATGATTCCGTACCTGACGGAAATCTTCGGCAACCCGGCGAGCCGCTCGCATGCGTTCGGCTGGAAGGCCGAGCAAGGGGTGGAGGAGGCGCGCGCGCACGTCGCCGCGCTGATCGGAGCGGATCCGAAGGAGATCGTCTGGACGTCGGGCGCCACCGAAGGCAACAACCTCGCCATCAAGGGTGCGGCCAACTTCCACAAGACCAAGGGCAAGCACATCATCACGCAGAAGACCGAGCACAAGGCGGTGCTCGACACGGTGCGCGAGCTCGAGCGCCAGGGCTTCGAGGCGACGTACCTGGAGGTGGAAGAGAACGGCATCGTCAGCCTGGAAAAGTTCAAGGCGGCGATTCGCCCCGACACCATCCTCGCCTCCATCATGATGGTGAACAACGAGATAGGCGTGATCCACCCGGTGTGGGAAATCGGCGAGATCTGCCGCGAGAAGGGCATCGTGTTCCACTGCGACGCGGTGCAGGGCGCGGGCAGGGTCGAGATCGACGTGGGCAAGCTCAAGTGCGATCTCCTGACCATCACCGCCCACAAGCTCTACGGCCCCAAGGGCATCGGCGCGCTCTACATCCGCCGCAAGCCCCGGGTGCGCATCGAGGCGCAGATCCACGGCGGCGGCCACGAGCGCGGCTTTCGCTCGGGCACGCTGGCGACGCACCAGATCGTCGGCTTCGGCGAGGCGGCGCGCCTGGCGAAGCTCGAGATGGCGAAGGACAACGTCCACGTGCGCGCGCTGCGCGACAGGCTGTGGGCGAAGCTGAAGGACATCGAGGAGGTGTACGTGAACGGCGACCTCGAGCGCCGCATCCCGCACAACCTCAACGTCAGCTTCAACTTCGTCGAGGGCGAGTCGCTCATCATGGCGGTGAAGGACATCGCCGTTTCGTCCGGCTCCGCCTGCACCTCGGCTTCGCTCGAGCCCTCCTATGTGCTGCGCGCCCTGGGGCGAACGGACGAGCTGGCGCACAGCTCGATCCGCATCACCCTCGGCCGCTTCACTACCGAGGAGGAAGTCGACTACGCCGCCGAGCTGATCCGCAAGAAGGTTTTGAAGCTAAGGGAGCTGTCTCCGCTCTGGGAGATGTATCAGGAGGGCGTGGACTTAAATACCGTGCAGTGGGCTGCACATTAGAGGAACGATATGGCTTACAGCGACAAAGTAATCGACCATTACGAGAACCCTAGGAACGTGGGCTCGTTCGACAAGGGCGACCAGTCGGTAGGCACCGGCATGGTCGGCGCGCCGGCCTGCGGCGACGTCATGAAGCTGCAGATCAAGGTCGGCGTCGACGGCCGCATCGAGGACGCGCGCTTCAAGACCTACGGCTGCGGCTCGGCCATTGCCTCGAGCTCGCTCGTCACCGAATGGGTGAAGGGCAAGACGCTCGACGAGGCGGCGACCATCAAGAACACCCAGATCGCCGAGGAGCTGACGCTGCCGCCGGTGAAAATCCACTGTTCCATCCTCGCGGAGGACGCGATCAAGGCGGCGGTGGAGGATTACAAGAAGAAGCACGCCGCCCTCGCGCAGGCGGGGGCCGCCGAGGAGAAGAAGGTAGCCTGATGGCGATTACGCTCACCGAGAAGGCGGCGAGCCACGTCCAGTCCTTCCTCGCCAAGCGGGGCAAGGGCGTGGGGCTGCGCCTGGGTGTGCGCACCTCGGGCTGCTCGGGCATGGCCTACAAGCTGGAGTTCGCCGACGCCGCGAACCCCGAAGACCACCAGTTCGAGAGCCATGGCATCAAGGTCCTGGTCGACCCGAAGAGCCTCCCGTACATCGACGGCACGGAGCTCGACTACGCCCGCGAGGGCCTCAACGAGGGATTCAAGTTCCGCAACCCGAAGGTCAAGGATGAGTGCGGGTGCGGCGAAAGCTTTAACGTCTAGCGGGTTGCACAGCCACTTCGAGCTGTTCGGGCTCTCGCCGGCGTTCGCGCTCGATGCCGAGGCGCTCGAGCGCAGCTACCGCGACATCCAGTCCCGCGTGCACCCCGACCGCTTCGCGCATGCCGGCGACGCCGAGCGGCGCGCTTCGCTACAGTGGACCACCCGGGTCAACGAAGCCTACCGCACGCTGAAGAGCCCGGTGCAGCGGGCGAAGCACCTGCTGGAGCTGCGCGGCGTCGACGTGGCCTTCGAAACCAACACCCAGATGCCGGCGGATTTCCTCATGCAGCAGCTCGAGCTGCGCGAGGCGCTGGAAAGCGCGACAGGGCGGAAGGATGCGGCCGCCCTCGACGCGCTTCGCTCCTCCCTTTCTCTTTCCAGGAAAGTCCTGGAAAAGCAGATCGGCGAGGCGATCGACGTGGGTAAGGATTACCCCGGCGCTGCCGAGCTGGTGCGCAAGCTGATGTTCCTGGAAAGGCTCGACGCCGAGATCGATTCCGCGTACGAGGAAATCGAGTAATGGCGCTGCTGCAGATTTCGGAACCGGGCATGGCGTCTGCGCCGCACGAGCAGCACCTGGCGGTGGGGATAGATCTTGGCACCACCAACTCGCTGGTCGCCACGGTGCGCAGCGGCGTCGCCACCGTGCTGTCCGACGCGCATGGCCGGCGACTGTTGCCGTCGGTGGTGCGCTACCACGCCGACGGCAAGGTGGACGTCGGCTACCCCGCGCAGGCGAAGGCGGCGGTGGATCCGAAAAACACCATCGTCTCGGTGAAGCGCTTCATGGGACGCGGGCTCAAGGACGTGGCGCACCTCGAAAGCGCGCCCTACGACTTCGTCGACGCGCCGGGCATGGTGCAGCTGTGCACTGCCGCGGGGATCAAGAGCCCGGTGGAGGTTTCCGCCGAGATCCTGCGCGTGCTGAGGGAAAGGGCCGAGCAGTCCCTCGGTGGCAGCCTGGCCGGCGCGGTCATCACCGTGCCGGCGTATTTCGACGATGCCCAGCGCCAGGCCACCAAGGATGCAGGGCGCATTGCCGGCCTCAACGTGCTGCGACTCCTGAACGAGCCGACGGCGGCCGCCATCGCCTACGGCCTGGATAACGCTGCCGAGGGCCTTTACGCAGTCTACGACCTCGGCGGCGGCACGTTCGATCTCTCGATCCTGAAGCTCTCGCGCGGCGTTTTCGAGGTGGTCGCCACCAGCGGCGATTCCATGCTCGGCGGCGACGATTTCGATCAGCGGGTGTTCTGCTGGGCCGTGGAGCAGGCGAAGCTGCCGCCGCTCGGACCGCGCGACACGCGCCTTTTGCAGATGAAGGCGCGCGAAGCCAAGGAGCATCTCACTTTCCACGGCGAAGCGCCCATCACGGCGAAGCTATCCACTGGCGAGCTGGTGGACCTGGTGCTCGATACCGAGACCTTCGGCAGCATTAGCCAGACCCTGGTGCAGAAGACGCTGGTGCCGCTGCGCAAGGCGCTGCGCGACGCCGGGCTCACCGCCGACGACGTCAAGGGCGTGGTGATGGTGGGCGGCGCCACGCGCATGCCGCAGGTGCAGCGCGCGGTGGCCGAGTTCTTCCGCCGCGATCCGCTCAACAACCTCGACCCGGACAAGGTGGTGGCGCTCGGCGCGGCAATGCAGGCGAACGTGCTCGCCGGCAACAAGCCGCAGGGTGAGGACTGGCTGCTGCTCGACGTGATTCCGCTGTCGCTCGGCCTCGAGACCATGGGCGGGCTCGCCGAGAAGGTCATCCCGCGCAACACCACCATCCCGGCGGCGAAGGCACAGGAGTTCACCACCTTCAAGGACGGCCAGACCGCGATGAGCTTCCACGTGGTGCAGGGCGAGCGCGAGCTGGTCTCCGACTGCCGCTCGCTTGCGCGCTTCGAGCTGCGCGGCATCCCGCCGATGGCGGCCGGGGCGGCGCGCATCCGCGTGACGTTCCAGGTGGACGCCGACGGCCTGCTCTCGGTGTCGGCCCGCGAGGCCACCACCGGTGCGGAAGCTTCCGTTACGGTGAAGCCTTCCTACGGCCTGGGCGACGCGGACATCGAGCGCATGCTGCGCGACTCCTTCGAGCATGCGAAGGAGGACGTGCACGCCCGCGCGCTGGCCGAGGCAGCGGTCGACGGCCAACGCCTGTTGCACGCGACGCGCTCGGCCCTCGATGCCGACAAGGGTTTGCTTTCTCTTGAGGAGTTCGAAGTCATCGAAGGCGCCATGAAGCATCTCGAGGCTCGCCTCGCCGGCGCCGACCACCGCGCCATCAAGCAGGCGACCGAGGCGCTCGGCCGGGCGACCGACGACTTCGCCGGGCGACGCATGGACGAGGGCATCCGCCGCGCGCTCGCCGGGAAGAAAATCGGCAGCCTCTGATGGCGCGGATCAAGGTGCTTCCACACGCAACACTATGCCCGGAAGGCGCCGAGATCGAGGCGAAGGAAAGCGTGTCGATCCTGGACAACCTCCTCGAAAACCACATCGAAGTCGAGCACGCCTGCGAGAAGCAGGCCGCGTGCACCACCTGCCACGTGATCCTGAGGCAGGGCTTCGACTCGCTCGAGGACGCCTCCGAGAAGGAGGAGGACATGCTCGACAAGGCCTGGGGCCTCGAGGCCACGTCGCGCCTGTCGTGCCAGGCAAAGGTGACCGACGAGGACCTCACCATCGAGATTCCCAAGTACACCATCAACTACGAGAGGGAGGGAGGCGGAAAGAAATGAAGTGGACGGACACGCAGGATATCGCCATCGCGCTGGCCGATACACATCCCGACCGCGACCCGGAAAGCATCAATTTCGTCGACCTGTACAAGTTGGTGCTGGCGCTCCCCGGCTTCGACGACGACGCCAAGCGCTGCGGCGAGAAGATCCTCGAAGCGATCCAGGCGGCGTGGATGGACGAAGCGGACTAGGAAACTCTGAAAGAGCGGCGTTTGGTCGTCCCGCGTAGAAGGCGGGGGCCCAATTAGAAAAACGGGGTTCCCGTCCTCGCGGGAACGACGGTTGAGCGCTTTCTTAGAGATTCCTAACCGGTTACAAACCGTAACCCCTCGCCCCGTGGCCCGGTCTACAATTTCTGCCATGCGTATCGTCCTGCTGGTATCCATGCTCTGCATCTCCTTCGCCGCATCTGCTCAGGTATATCGCTGGGTGGATGAAAAGGGGCGCGTGACCTACTCCAACGAGGCGCCGCCGCCGGGCGTGAAGGCGATCACCCTCGATATCGACGCGCAGCCCGGACCGCCTTCGGCCGACACCATCGAGTGCTACACGGCACTTTGCCAGGGCGAGCGCATGGAGCAGCGCATCGCGCGCCGCGAGGCGCTTGACGCGCAGGCTTCGGCGGGGCGGGTGGCGCTGTCGCCGCCGCCGGTGCGCGGGCTCGAGTTCCGAAAGTACATTTCGATCCGGCCCGGGATGACCGAAGGCGAACTGCTCGGCATCGCCGGCGAGCCGGACCTGCGTTCGCGCGACCGTTCCCTTCGCACCTACACGTACATGCCGACGCCGGCCGATCCGTTCACCACGACCATCCTCCTGGTGCGCGGCCGGGTGCACGAGATAGAGCGCGAGCGGAAGTTTTAGAGAATCTACGAAAAAGCGGCAGATAGCCGCTCCCGCGAATGCCCATGCTTCTTAAAAAGGAGAACTGAGCCCCCGTCTCCGCGGGGGCGACTTCTTCAGCCCTTTCCTCGCTGGCACGGGGTTTGCGTCGCCTCCCGGGTCAACTCCCGTAAGGAGGCCCGCATGGAACGCAAGGACAAGGTCGAAGGCGAAGGCAGCTATACCGGCAGCAAGGATTACAACGAGCGCACGCGCAAGTTCGTGGACTCCGGCAAGACGGGCGAGGCGGCGAACGACGCGAAGCCCCGCAACGAGCAGGAGGCCCACGAGATGCAGAAGGCCGAGCGCCTGGGCAAGAAGCGGGCTAAGGGCGAGGATCCGGCGCTCAACGACCCGAGCCAGATCCAGGACGATCCGAACTTCCCCCGCAAGAAGTGATACGTAGCGCGGGCGCTACTTCGCTCGCGCGGCTCCCCAGAGCTGGTCGAGGCGCGCGTAGCGCCCGCATCCGGTGACGTAGAACCGGTATTGCACCGGGTTCTTCTTGTAATAGTCCTGGTGGTAGTCCTCGGCGGGCCAGAAATCGCCCGCCGGGGTAATCGGCGTGACGATCGGCTGGCGAAAAGGCTTCTCCTTCTCCCACTTCGCCTTCGAGGCTTCGGCTAGCCGCTTCTGCTCTTCCGAGTGGTAGAAGATCTCGGGCCGGTACTGCGAGCCCGAGTCGCAGAACTGCCGGTCCTTCACCGTCGGATCGTGGTTCAGCCAGAACGTCTGCAGGAGCTTCTCGTAGCTCACTTTGGCCGGGTCGTAGGTGACCTGCACGACCTCGGTATGCCCGGTGCGCCCGGTGGATACCTGCTCGTAGCTCGGATTCTTGACCTTTCCGCCCATGTAGCCCGACACCACCGCCCCTGGGGCGAGCCCGAGCTTCTCGAACGCCTCCTCCGTGCACCAGAAGCAGCCGCCGGCGAAAGTGGCTTTCTCCAGGTTCTGCGCGTGAAGGGCGGAAGACAGCCCCAGTAGCAGGAAAAGCAGCAACGCCCTCATGGGTTCATCTCCTTCAGTACCGCGTCGATGAGCGGTTGGTCGCGCAAGCATAGCCGTACATTACGCAGCGGCGAAGCCCGCCCCGCCTGGACGTAGGCGCGGGCACAGATGTCCAGCGGCACGGCGAAGATGCCGCTGGAGACCGCGGGAAAAGACACCGAGTCCCAGCCGCGCTCGAGCGCGCAGGCAAAGGCAGCCTGCAGGGCGCGGAAGAGCTTCCTCTCCTCGTCGCCCTCGCCGTAGCGCGGGCCGACCGCGTGAATCACGCCTTTGAAGGGCAGCTTGCCCGCGGTCGTCACCACGGCGGTGCCGGACGGAAAGGTTCCACGGGAACCGACGATCAGGTCCGACTCCTCTTGGAGAGCGCGACCGGCGGCGCGCGCGATGATCCCCGCCACTCCGCCGCCGTGGGCCAGGTGGCCGTTGGCGGCGTTGACGATCGCGTCGACCGGCTCCTCGAGGAGGTTGCCGCGCACGACGCGGAAGAAGCGGCCCGGGCCTACTTCTTCCTGCGCGAGTTCTTGCGCTTGCGTGGCGGCACCTTGCCGCCGACGCGGCGCGCCTCGGACAGGCCGATGGCGATCGCCTGCTTGCGGCTCTTGACCTTCTTGCCCGAGCGGCCGCTGCGCAGCTTGCCGGTCTTGCGCTCGTGCATCGCCCGCTTCACCTTCTGCTGCGCCTTCTTGCCGTATTTCGCCATGCCGCCTCCTACTGGATCTTGGCTTTCGAGCGCAGCGACTTCACCAGCTCCTGGAGCTTCGCCTGCATCAGGTTCTGCTGGATGCGCTGCCGCGCCTCGTTGAGCCCGGGGAACTCGACGGCGCGCACGTCGTCTAGCCGGATGACGTGGTAGCCGAAGCGCGTGCGCACCGGCTGCTCGGTGAACTTGCCTTTCTCGAGCTTCACCATCGCGCTCGAGAAATTCGGGTCGAACGTGCCCGGCACGGCCCAGTCCAGGTCGCCGCCGCGCTGCGCGCTGCCGGTGTCCTTGGAGTTCTTGCTCGCCAGGTCGTCGAAATTGCCGCCTTTCTTCAGCTCGGCGATCAGGCTCGCCGCCTGCTCCTCGGTCTCTACCAGGATGTGGCGCGCGCGATACTCCTTGTCGCCCGCGCTGCTTTTCACGCGCTCGTACTCCTTCTTCACGTCGGCCTCGCTCGGCGAGTTCTTGCGCGCCCACTCGCTGATGTAGGCATTCACCAGGATTTCCTGGCGGGCGAAGTCGATCTGCGTCTGCACCTCGGGCCGCTTGCCGATGCCCGCGCGCTGCGCCTCCTGGGCGAGCACCTCCCGGTTGATGAGCTCCTCGCGCACCATGGCGCGCGTCTGCTCGTTGTCGGGCATGCCGCGCTGGCCCTGGCGCTGCATCATCAGGTTGACGCGGCTTTCGGGCACCGCCACGCCGTTCACCGTGGCGACGGCCGCCGGCTTCGCCGGCGCCTTCTTCTTCGTCGCCGGCTCCTGCGCGGCGGCGAGCGCCGGCAGCGCCAGGCAGGCCGCGGCGATGATCCATGTCTTCATGGGGTTCCTTTCGTTTCTTCGGGGCTGCGCGCGGTGATCGCGAGCGCGTGGATGGGATGCTGCATCAGCTCGCCGAGCGCCTGGTAGACCAGGCGGTGGCGCGCGACGGTGGGCTTGCCGGAAAAGCGCGGCGAGACGATCGACAGCCGCCAATGGGTGTTGCCGCCTTCGCGGTAGCCGGCGTGGCCGCGATGCTGCTCGCTCTCGTCGACCAGATCCAGCGCCAGCGGCTCGAGCGCCTGCAGCCGTGCGCGGATCGTTTCGGCGACGCTCATGGCTTGTCTTCGATGTACTTCGCCAGGAAGGCGGACTGCACGATGACGAACAGCAGCATGAGCCCCATGCCGCCGAACAGCTTGAACGACGCCCACACCTTCTCGGAGAAGTTGTAGGCCACGAACAGGTTGAGGACGCCCATGACGGCGAAGAAGCCGACCCAGCTCCAGTTGAGCCGCGCCCATACCGGGTCGGGCAGGCTCATCTGCTGCGACAGCAGGCCACGGATCAGGTTCCGGCGCGCAAGCGCGGCGCCTGCAAGCACCGCGCCGAACAGCCAGTAGAGCACGGTGGGCTTCCACAGGATGAAGGTCTTGTCGCGCAGGTAGAGCGTCAGTCCGCCGAACACGACGATGATGGCGAGGCTTGCCCACAGCATGGGCGGGATCTTTTTCTTCCTGAGCGCCAGCCAGCCGACCTGGACGAAGGTCGCGGCGATGGCCACCGCGGTCGCGACGAAGATGTCCCATACCATGATGGCGACGAAGAACAGCGCGACGGGGAAGAGCTCGAACAGGAACTTCATGGAAGAGGCCGGATTCTACCAGTCACTTCCAGCCGCCGAGCGCCTTGCGGGCGGCGTCATTTACCGGGCGCACGACCAGGCCGCTGGTGGAGACCGTCACCGCGTATTCCGCGCCCTCGGCCATCGGCACGAAGGCGGCGCTGCCGTAGAGCGCGTCCGCAAGCGGCAGGTAGCTCTGGTAGCGGCGCGTCAACGCCCAGAGATCGAAGCCGGGGTCCTGCGCCAGGTCGTGCACCGTGCGCGTTTCGCTGCGCTCGGAAGCCACGTCGCCATAGCGCCCGGACAGCCGCTCGAGCCGGTACAGCGTGTCGAGGCCGAGCAGGCTGCCCATCGGCCGCCACTTCAGCACGCGCGCGTCGATCTGCCATTCGTCGCCGCGCAGCTGGAAATGCCGCTGCGGCCCCTTCCTCGTTTGCACGCCTACGGCGAAATGGCGCGGCCCGAGCTGCCGGCACGTGATGCGCGCGGCTTCCTGCTCGTGCGTCAGGCGCTGGTAGGTGAAAAGATTCGCCGCCACCAGGCCCGCCATGGCCGCGAGCAGGACGAGGACCCCTCCCGAAAGCAGCCATAGCGTGCCGCCGACGAGCCTCAGCCGCGCGAAGCGGCGCAGGGCAGCGAGAAAGAACGGAAGCGCGACGAGCACGCCGACAAGCGCGATGCCGACGATCAGGACCTGCGGATCGAGCCGCGCGAGGTATTCGATCAAGGCCGCAGCAGGCCCCGCTTGCGATGCCAGTCGATGATGGCTTCCCGGGGATACTCCTTGAAACGCCTGCCTGCCGGCACCTCGGCCCAGCCTGCCCTGGAGCCGAGGAAGATGAGCTGGCGCTCCTTGGGCCGGGGAAGAGGCGTGTCGATCGCCGAGGCGAAGGGATAGATCCATTGCGCCCAGCGCTTGTCCCAGACCCACAACGCGCTGCCGCATGCCGGGCAAAAGTGCCTTTCCCCTCCCGAGCGCGTGACGCGGTAGATGCGCGTCTTGCCCTTGACCTTCAGCGTACCGGCCTTGCCCATGATGTTGATGGCGTAGCCCCCGCCGCCGGCGGTCTTGCGGCAGATCGAGCAATAGCACCACATGTACGGGTAGGGCGTGTCGGATTCGACCGAAAAGCGAACCGCCCGGCAGTGGCAAGACCCCTTCAGCTTCATGCGGCTACTATAACGGCATGGCCCTCGTAAAGCTCATCGAATACGACGACGCGCGGGAAGATGTGCGCGCCGTCTACGACGACATCATGAAGACGCGCGGCGTCGACTGGATCAACAACTTCTGGAAGGCGCTCGCCAACGACCCGCGCGAGCTGCGCCGCGTCTGGGAGAACGTGAAGCAGGTGATGGCGCCCGGCGCGCTCGACCCGCTGGTGAAGGAAATGGTCTACGTCGCGGTAAGCGCCACCAACGGCTGCGAGTACTGCACGCATTCGCACACGGCGGGGGCGCGCAAGAAGGGCATGACCGACGCGATGTTCATGGAGCTGATGGCCGTGGTGGGACTGGCGAACGAGACCAACCGCCTCGCCAATGGGCTGCGCGTCGAGGTGGACCCGCAGTTCAGATCCTGAAAAAACGATAAGCTCCGCACCATGGCCGCGCAACCCGTCGATCTTGCGATCCAGGGCCGTATCGCGCGGCTCGTGCTGCAGCGCCCCGCGGCCGGCAACGCCTTCACCTCTCAGATGATGAGAGACTTCCTCGCTGCGGTGGCACGCGCGGCGGCCGAAGCCGACATTCTCGTCATTGCCGGTGCGGGCGAGGACTTCACCGTCGGCCGCGACCGCGAAGAGCCGAAAAGCGGCGCGCCCTTCGATGCGTTCAAGCTCATCACCGACCTCAATGCCGCGCTGGGCGCCTTTCCGGGCATCGCCGTGTCGCTCGTGCGCGGCCGCGCGTTCGGCTTCGGCGTGGGCATCGTGATGCGCAGCGACATCGCGCTCGCGGCCGACGATGCGCGCTTTGCCCTCGACGAGGTGAAGCTCGGCATCGCGCCGATGTTCATCATGGCCGAGATTCTCGAGCACCTGTCGCCGAAGAGCGCGCTCGACCTCGTGCTCTCGAGCCGCGAGCTCGGCGCCGCCGAGGCGCAGCAGATGGGCCTGGTCTCGCGCGTGCTGCCGCGCGAGCGTCTGCAGGCAGCCGCGGAGGAGCTGGTGCGGGAGCTCGCAAGCCGCGATCCGGCGGTATTGCGGGCGAGCAAGCACTATCTCGCCTCGGTGCGCGAGCTGCCGCGAAAGGCGCGGGCCGCCTACGCGCTGGTCGAGCAGACGCGCTTCGCAGAGCGGGGAAAGCATTGAACGGGCGGGCCTGGCCGGCAGAGGGCGATTCCCGCGTCCCGTACTGGGTGTACACCGACGAGGCGATCTACCGGCGGGAGATCGAGCGCATCTTCGAAGGGCCGACCTGGAGCTATCTGGCCCTCGAATGCGAGATCCCCGATCCCGGGGACTACAAGCGCACCTCGATCGGCGAGCGCTCCGTGCTCGTGGTGCGCGGCGCGAACGGCGCGATCAACGGCTTTCTCAACCGCTGCGCCCACCGCGGCGTGCAGCTGTGCCAGCAGGACACCGGCCACGTGGATCGATTCTTCGTGTGTCCGTACCACCAGTGGACCTACGACCTCGAGGGCAAGCTGCGCGGGCTGCCTTTCGTGCGCGGCGTGAAGGGCGTGGGCGGCATGCCGGCCGATTTTTCCATGGCCGACCACGGCCTCACGCCGATCCCGGTCCAGGCGCGCCGCGGCGCGGTGTTCGGGTCGCTCGATGCGCAGGCGCCGCCGCTCGAGGAATACTTCGGTCCCAGGATGCTCGGCTTCTACGACCGGGTGTTCGACGGCCGGGAGCTCCGGCTTCTGGGCTACTCGCGGCAACGGCTCGCTGCCAACTGGAAGCTGATGCTCGAGAACATCAAGGACACCTGCCACGCGAGCCTGCTCCACGTGTTCTTCGTCACCTTCGGCCTGTTTCGCGTCGACAACCCGTCCAAGGTGCGCATGGACGAAACCGGGCTGCACGCCGCCCTTATCTCCGAGCGCGGGCGCCAGGAGCTGAACGAAGGCACGCGGCAGATGCAATCCTTCAAGGCGCAGCTCACGCTGCAGGATCCGCGCATCATCGAGGCGGTGCGCGAGTTTCCGGGCGACGCCACGGTGATCATGCACACCTTCTGGCCCAATCTCATCCTGCAACAGCAGTCGAACACGCTCGCCACGCGGCAGATCGTGCCGCGCGGCCCGCAGGAGTTCGATCTCCACTGGACCTTCTTCGGCTACGCGGACGACGACGACGAGATGACCGAGCGGCGGTTGCGCCAGGCGAACCTCATGGGGCCGGGGGGCCTGGTCTCGATGGACGACGGCGAAATCGTCGCCCGGGCGCAGGACGGGTTTCGCCATGCCGCGGAGGCCGCCGGCATCAACGAGATGGGCGGGCGCGACCATGCCGACGCCGACCACATGGTGACCGACGTGGCGCTGCGCGCCTTCTACCGCGGCTACCGCAGGGTGATGGACCTTTGAGCCTGCGCGAGGAGGTCGAGGATTTCTACGCCGAGTACGGCGAGATCATCGACGGCGGCGAGCTCGAGCGTTGGCCGGAGCTCTTCGCCGAGCCCTGCCTTTACCGCATCGTCTCGAAGGAAAACCACGACAGGGGACTGCCGCTCAGCCTGATGCGCTGCGACGGCATGGGCATGCTGAGAGACCGGGCATTGGCCTCGCAGAAGCTGAACGTCTATGCGCCGCGCGCCTGGCGGCACAGCATCACGCAGATCCGCGCCCGGGAAGAGCACGGCCGGATTGCGGTGCGCGCCAACTTCGCCGTCTTCGAGACGCTGCAGGACGAGCACACCCGGGTGCTGTGCGCCGGGCGCTATGTCGATACGCTGGTGCGGACGGAGGCGGGGCTGAGGCTGCGCGAGAAAATCTGCATCTACGACGCCGCCCTGATCCCCGGCTCCATCGTCATGCCGCTGTAGCGGCTAGGTCATGCCGCTGTAGCGGCTAGCGGCTGGTGGCCTTCGCCCGCGCCACCATGAGCTCGTAGGCGGCCTTGATGCGCGCGTCCTTTTGCGCCACTTCCTCGCCGGCCGTGCGCATGAGCTTCTGGAACTCCGCCTGGTCGCGCCCGGTGAGGCGGTTGATCTGGCCGCCGTGCGACTTCCAGACGTCCTCGGCCTTGCGGTTGAGGTCGATGGTGTAACGGTTCATCTCCGGCTCGAGCGCCGTGGCCGCCTCCAGCACCACCTTCTGCGCGTCCTTCGGCAGGCGGTCGAACCAGTTCTTCCCGACGTAGAACAGCGAGAAGATCATGCCGTCGCCGTCGGCCATCGTGATGTCCTTGACGAGGTCGTAGTACTTGAACGTCGTGAATATGGTGATACCGGTGCGGGCGCCGTCGATCGCGCCGGAGGCAATCGCTTGTACGGCCTCCGAAGGGGGCATCGCCACGCCGGTAGCGCCGATCTTGGCCATGGGCACGGTGTGCATCGGCGAGGCGAGCACCCGGATCTTCATGCCCTGGAAGTCGGCCAGGGTTTTCACCGGCTTGCGCGTGGCGTAGGTATGGCCGCCGTAGACGACCAGCCCGATTCCCTTGAGGCCCTTCGCCTCGCCGAAACCGAAGATCGCTTCGCGGAGCTTCGCGTCCTGCGAAAGGCGCGCCGCGTGCTCCAGGTCCTTCACCAGCCCGGGGGCGCTGGCGATCTGGAAGCGCGGGTCGACGCCGACGATGAACTCGGGCGGCCCGATCACGGCTTCCACCGTGCCGATGGTGAGCCCCTCCAGCATGCGCGCGTTGTTGCCGAGCTGCTCGGCGGGATAGACCTCGACCTTCAGCTTGCCGGGCGCCTGCTTCGCCACCCGGGCGGCGAAGCGCTTGGCCCACTCGTGCTGCACGTCGTTGATGGTGGCGGTGCCGACCTTCATCACCGGCTGGGCGAGCCCCGGCAAGGCGGCAACGCCCAACACCAGCGCCAGCAACCAGCTAAGCTGGCTTGGTTTCATATCCTCCTCCTCCTCTCATTGGACGAATTGAACGAGAAACAGCGACAACCACGGAACATAAGTAATCACCAGCAAAGCCGCAAGCTGGATCGCGAGAAACGGCATCACGCCGCGCACGATGCGGCCGAGCGGCGCCTGGAACAGGCTCTGGCTCACGAAGAGGTTCAGGCCGAACGGCGGGGTGAACATGCCGATCGACAGGTTCACCGTGACGATGATGCCGAAGTGCACCGGGTCGATGCCGGCGGCCTTGGCGATCGGCACGAGGAGCGGCGTGAGCACCAGCACCGCGGAGCCCGGGTCGATAAAGCATCCCACGATGAGGAGGAATACGTTGATGACCATGAGCAGCATTACCGGCGATACCTGCTGCTCGGCCATGAATGCCACGATCGCCTGCGGCACGCCGCTGATGGTAAGCAGCCATGAAAATACGCCCGAGGCCGCCACGATGATCATGATCTGGGCCGTGAGGAAGGCGCTGCTCACCGACAGCTCGAAAAGCCGGCGCCAGGTAAGCGTGCGGTAGATGAAGCGCGTGACAATGGCCGCATAAACGCACGCGATGCCGGCCGTCTCGGTCGGTGTGGCGATGCCCCCGTAAATGGTGCCGAGGATGATCACCGGGGCGAGAATCGCCCAGGCGCCCTCGCGCGTGGCCCGCAGAAGCCGCCCCACGCTGAAGCGCTCGGTCGATCGCAAATCCCGGCTATGGGCGTAGTAAAGGATGTAGGCGGCGGTAAACACGCCCACCAGAATCCCGGGCAGCACGCCGGCGATGAACAGCTTGGCCACCGATTCCTCGGCCGCCGCCCCGTAGAGGATCATGGTGATCGAAGGCGGAATGATGCCGGCGATGGCCCCGCACGAGCTCACCAGCCCCAGCGAGAAGCGCTCGTCGTAGCCCCCCTCGCGCAGCGCCGGATAAAGTGTCTTGCCCACGGCCGCCACGGTGGCCGGGCTGGAGCCCGAGATGGCGCCGAAGAACTCGCAGGTGCCGACGGTGGTGAGGCCGACGCTGCCTCGCACGCCGCCCAGGATCGACTGCACCCAGCGCATCAGCCGCTCGGAGATGCCGCCGTTGCTCAGGATCTCGCCCGCGAAGATGAAGAACGGCACGGCAAGCAGCGCGAACTTGTCGATCGACCCGAACATCATCTGCGGCACCGCCGTCAGGGGCACGTTCATCACGAAGACGAGCGAGAGCGTCGCCGTGACCAGCAGGATGAGAAAAATCGGCATACCCGCGAAGAGCAGCACGAACGGCAGGGCGATGAGCAGCAGCTTCATCGACGGCGCCGCAGCAGGGCGATGACGCGCGCCAGCGCGAAGAGTGCCATCAGGCCGAACCCGACCACGAACACGCTGTAGGGAAGGGCGAGCGGAATCTCGAGGACGACGCTGCGCGTGTCGTTCGCCAGCATGCCGCTCGCGATGCGCCAGGACATCGCCACGACGACGAGCGCCACCGCGAGGGTGAGGATGCCGGCCGCGACGTCGAGCCAACGGCGCATCGACACGGGGAGCAGGTGCTCCATGGCATCCATGCGCAAATGCGCGTTCGCGCGCGTCACGAGTGCTGCGCCGATGACGACGAAGCCGATCTGCAGGAAGCCGAGCGCCTCCTCGGCCCAGGCGAGCGGCTGGCTGAAGACGTAGCGCCCGACGACGTTGCTGAAATTGATGACGACCGCGACGATGAGCAGCAGCGCCACGAACCAGGACACGAGCTGTGCCAGGCGGCTCATCGCCTTGCGGCTACGTGCGCGGATCGATCGGCGTCTTCACCGCCGATCTTGCCTCGATCGCCGCGCCGGCCGCGAACAGCACTTCCTCCCCGAAGCGGCCCGCGATCAGCTGCACGCCGAGCGGAATGCCCTCCGCGAGCGTCGCCGGCACGGCCAGCCCCGGCAGCCCGAGCACGGAAGCGGCGAGAATCGGCACCTGGGCCTCGAGGAGCGCTCGCATCGCCGCATCCCCTTTCTGGTCCGCGTCGACCGGAAAGGGCCGTTGCCAGGAGATGGGCAGCAGCAGAACCTGGTAGCGCTCGAAGAACAGCATCCACTGCCGCAGCAGCGCGGCGCGCCGTGCGAGCGCCATGACGTAGCCCTCGTAATCGAGCGCCTGGATGGACGCTACGGTGGACTTGCGGGCGCGCCTGGCCGGCTCGTCACCCAGCGCTTCGATCGCCTTGGTGGTGCCGGCGCGATCGTCCTTCGAGACGGCGTTCTCGCTCACGACCAGGGTAAAGAAAAGCTTTCCGGCTTCGAGCAGGTTCGGCGGCGCTGCCTCCTCCACTTCGTAGCCCGCGTCCTGCAGCCAGAGACCCGCCTGCCTGACCGCCGCGGCCACCGCGGGATCGACTTCGGCGCCCGGAACGCCGGCGCATAACGCCACCCGCCCCGGACGCGGCGCTTCGTCGCGAAGCGGGACCGGCACCCACCATGGATCGCGCGGATCGCGCTGCATCATTGCCGCGGCTCCGAGGCGCAGATCGCCTATCGAGCGCGCCAGCGGCCCCTGGGTATTGGCGAGCTGCGTCGTGATCGCCAGGGTTTCCGGCACCCCGGGCTCGAAGGTGGCGATGCGGCCGAGCGTCGGTCTCAGCCCGTACACGCCGCAGGCGTACGACGGGTAGCGGATGGAGCCGGCGCGATCGTTGCCGTGGGCGAGCGCGCCCATCCCGGTGGCGACCGCGGCTGCCGCGCCGCCGCTCGAGCCGCCGGGCGTGCGCCTCGCGTCCCACGGGTTCAGGGTGCGGCCGTGCAGCGCGTTGTCGGTGAAATAGCGGGTACTGAAGGCAGGAACGTTAGTGCGTCCGACGAACACCGCGCCGGCGTTGCGCCACTGGATCACCGGCGGGCTCTCCGCGGTCGGGATCCTGTCCTTGAAGGCCGCCACGCCGTTGGTCGTCGGGCGGCCCGCGACGTCGACGTTGATCTTCAGGGTGACCGGCACGCCGTGCAGCAGGCCGAGCGCCATGCCTTTTCCGACTGCCCCGTCCGCGCGCTCCGCGTCCCGCAGCGCGTCATCGGCCATGAGCTCGACGATCGCATTGATGCGTGGATTGACCGCCTCGATGCGGCGCAGGCAGCTCTCTACCGCTTCGCGCGCCGAAACCTTACGAGCGCGGATGGCGCTTGCCAGCTCGACTGCGCCCCATTGCCACAGTTCGCCTGATTTCATCATGATCAATTGAACCACTTCTCCTTGATGCGGCGCGCCTCTTCGAGCGACAGCGCCGAAGTCGTCGGGAACTGTTCGCGCCACGCGAACGGCTTGCAGGCGTCGAGGATGAGCTTCGAATGCGAGGTAAGGCCTCGGGCGCGATCCTCCGGCGGGAGGCGCGGATCGAGCCCCGAGCTCCACGCGTTCCTCACGATGTCCACCTGCTCCGAGGGCTCGCAGCGCGTGGCGATGGCCCACATCACGTCGGCAAGGTTCGAGGGATCGACGTCCTCGTCTACGACCACCACGATGCGCCCCATGTAGCTCTGCGCCGCTGCGATCAGGCCGGCCCGCTTCGCATGGCCGGCATAGCGCTGCCTGAGCGAGATGACGGTCATGAGCTGCGCCACGTGCTGCCAGGCGCCGACGATGTCGGTGACGCCGATGGCCTCGAGGTTGGACCAGATGCCGGCGGCGCGGAAGGGCAGCCCGAAGTGAAAGCGCGGCGGCTTCATCGGCGGCGAGCCGAGCAGCACCGGGTCGTTGCGCCAGTGCATCGCTTCGACCTGCATGATGGGCCCGGGCCGCTTGTCGGCGGCGTAATAGCCGGTGAACTCGCCGAACGGCCCCTCCGGCAGCGTCTGGTCCTTGAGGAGATGGCCTTCGAAAACGATTTCCGCGTGCGCCGGTACCGGCAGCCCGGTGTGCGGCGCCTCGAGGACTTCCACCGGGCGGCCACGGATCGCGCCGGCGAAGTCGTACTCCGAGGCGCCTTCGGGCAGGTATTCGAAGCCGGCGATGAAAAGCGAGGGGTCGGGCCCGTTGACCACGGCCACGGGGCAGGGCTCGCCGCGCTCCCAGTACTTGCGCGCGATGATCGCGCCGTGGCGGCCCTGGTGGTCGAACTGCACCGTGACCCGATCGCGCGAATGCACCTGCACGCGGTAGATGGACGCATTCACCCAGCCCGAGTCCGGGTCGCGCATCACCACGATGCTGCCCGAGCCGATGTAGGGGCCGCCGTCCTGGCGGTGCCAGACCGGCGCCGGAAATCGCGCGAGGTCGACCTGCGTGGTGGAGTTTTCGAGCGCCGCGCCGCATTTCACGGTGACCGGCTTGTGCATCGTGAGCGACGCGCGCCGCCGGCGCCATTCCTTCAGCGCATCGACGGGCGCCAGACGCGGGTCGATGCCGAGGGCGAGCGCGGCCCGTTGCGGGCTCACCGTCGCGTTCGTGAATACGCGGAAGCCGCGCGCAAAGCCCTTGACCGAGTCGAAAAGCAGCGCCGGGCAGTCCGCCATGCCGGCGGCCACCTCGGTGATGCCGCCCAGCTCGTATGCCGGATCGGCGCCGTCGATGCGCCGCAGCGCGCCTAGCGCTTCCACCTGCGCGATGAAGCCGCGCAAGTCGTCGTAGGGCGGCTTATCCATGCAGCGGCGGCAGCTCGAGCGCCTGGTCGACCATCGCGGTGGCGCGCTGGAAGTCGTAGCTGCGAAAGGCATTCATCTTCACGAGGAACGAGGCGCCGCCATAGAACTTCTCGTATTGCTGGTGCCGGCTGCCGAACTCCGTGCCGATGAAGTCCCAGGCGAGCCGCATCAGCGCGATGCGTTCGCGCGCGCCGACCGAGGCGGAGCGGAAATAGCGGTCGATGTCCCGCGCGGCCTGCGGATTGGCGTAATCCTTCTCGGAGGAGGGCAGCGTGATCATGCCCGCGCCGGTAAGCTCGCGCACGATGTCGATCATGTGAGGGTTGATCTTCGACTGCAGCGCCATCACCGAGTAAAGCGCGGTGCGGCTCGGCCACAGCACGCCTTGGTCGTCGATCGTCGCGATGGTCTCGTGGGAGTGAAGCATGTGCTGCACGATGGAGGCGTACGCCGCGAGCTCGCCCATCTCCACCATGACCGGCGGCACGGCGTCGTTGCCGGTCGCCTCGTTCATCCGCTTGGCGAGCCCCAGCAGGAAGCGCAGCTTGGTCGCATAGCGCGCCTGTGCCTGGTGGTTGCCGTAGAGGTGCGAAGGCGTCTTCCACCACTGGTCGCGCGCGACTTCCAGGTTGCGGTAAATGAATACCCGCTCCCACGGCACGAAGCAGTTGTCGAGCACCACGAAGCAGTCCGCCTCGTCGAAGCGGCTCGACAGCGGATAGTCGTATGCATTGGTCGCGCCCAGCGCGAAGGGGCGCCGTGCATGGAGCCGCATGCCCGGGTCGTCGCACGGGATGGCTACGCCGAAGGCGTAGTTTTCGTCGCCGGGCTGCAGCGGATGGATGCAGCTTACGTGCACGTAATCGCTGTACACGGCCGCGGTGGCGAGCTGCTGGCCGCCGGAAAGAAAGATGCCCGCATCGCTTTCCTTCACCACGCCCGCGTACAGCGCCGGATCGGCCTGCCGGTGCGCGGGCTTGCTGCGGTCGATCTGCGGCGGCACGATGGCATAGGTGAGGTAGGCATGCGTATCGCGGGCATGGCGATAGAAGCTCGCTACGTTGTCGGCAAACTCCCCGAAAACCCCGGGCTTCGCGGCGAAGCCGGCGAAGAAATTCGCCACGTGGTCGGGCGTGCGGCCCATCAGCCCGAAGGAGAGCTCCGCCCACTTCTCGGCAGCGAGGCGCTTGGCGCGCAGGTCCGCGTGCGTGCGCGGGATCTGCCAGCAGCGCCAGACCGGCGCGCCGGTGTCGGGGCTCGGAAAAGTCATCAGCTCGCGGTTTTCCTGCGCCGCGGCAAAGTCCAGCAGCCGCGCGATCGATCGCGCGCCTTCGCGGAAGGCGGGGTGCGCGGCGGGGTCGGAGACCCGCTCGCCCTCCACGTAGACCGCGCGCGGCCGGCGCTTCAGGTCGTCGAGGAAGTCCTGCCCCGTGCGCGGGCGCGAAATGCTCATATCGCTCTCCAGAGTTGACGACATAATGCCATTTCACCATCGGGACAAAAGGGAAGCTCGGCCATGCTGCGAACCGCTCGTGTCTGGTTCACCACGCTGCTCCTCGGCGCTGCTGCATGCAGCGCGGCCGCGCAGGACTACCCTAGCCGGCCGATCCGCCTCATCGTGCCGTTCGCGCCGGGCGGCGCCACCGACATTCCGGCGCGCCTGGTCGCGCCGAAGCTCTCCGACGCGCTCGGGCAGCCGGTGGTGGTCGAGAACCGGCCGGGGGCGGGCGGCATCATCGGCATCGAAGCCGCGGCGCGCTCGCAGCCCGACGGCTACACCATGCTCGTCGCCACCAACGGCGAGCTGGTGATGAATCCGTCGATCTACCCGAAGCTGCCCTACGACCCGTTCAAGGATTTCATCCCGGTATCGATCATGGTGGAGAGTCCCATGTTGCTGGTCGTGCCGGCCTCCAGCCCGTTCAACTCGCTCGGCGACATCATTGCCGCGGCCAAGGAGAAGCCCGGCGCGCTGACGTATTCCACCGCCGGCATCGGCTCCACCAGTCACGTCCTCACCGAGATGCTCGCCGCACAGGCGGGAATCCGGCTGCTGCACGTGCCCTACAAAGGCGGCGCGCCGGCTTCGCAGGCGGTGTCGACAGGCGAAGTGGCGATGGCGCTTCTCAACTTCGGCTCGGCGGTGAACTTCGTGAAAGGCGGCAAGGCGAAGGCGATTGCCGTGACCAGCGCGAAGCGCCATCCGGGCTTCCCCGACTGGCCGACCGCCATCGAGGGCGGCGCGCGCGGCTTTGCCGATGCGATCTGGATCGGCATGGCGGCGCCGGCGGGCGTTCCGCGCGAAATCGTGAACCGCATGAGCGGCGAAGTGGCGAAGGCGCTGCGCGCGCCCGACGTGCGCGAGCGCCTTGCGCAGCTCGGCGGCGATGCGCTCGGCACCACCTCCGAGGAGGCCGCGGCGCGCATCCAGCGCGAGTTTCCGCGCTATGCCGAGGCGATCAAGAAGGCCAACATCCGGCCGCAATAGGAGAGCTGCATGGGCAAGAAAGTGAAGGAGTTCGTCACCTACTGGGGACCGTCGATCGTCGACTGGAACGACGGCGTCGAAAAGCGCTTCGTCGTCGAGCGCGACGAGGAGCTCCTCAAGAAAGGCGCCGAAAGCGGCGGGCGACGCATGGAGAAGATCTCGCTCAACAACGTCTTCAAGGAGGGCGTGGTCACCGGCGTGGATATGGAGAACGGCTACCTGCCGCTCGTGCTCTACGCGAACGAAGACCTGATCATCGAAGTCGCCAACTGCGACCGCGAGCAGGGCGGATGGCACCGGAACCTCGGCGCCGACGAGTGGGCGTTCCAGTACAAGGGCAGCCGCACGCTAAACTCGGAGACCGGGCCGATCACCATCAACGAAGGCGAGATGACCGTGATCCCGCGCGGGGTGTCGCACCAGAACGTCGGCCACGGCCCGAACATCGAGATCACCATCTACGCGCGCAAGCCGCTGAAGCGCCTCGCGCCGCTCGATGCCGAGGAGGCGCGCAAGCAGATGAAGGTCAAGGATGGCAAGCCGGTCGTGCCGCCGGTCACGCTCGAGGACGAATAGAGCGGCGCGTGTACGAGTTTTTCCCGGGTAACTACCGCTGGTCGTACAACACGCTGCTCGCATTCGCGGCGGGCGGGCAGCTCGGCGATGTTTCGCTCATCCACAGGAATCTTCTCGAAAGGGTGGGTGACGACACCGCCTGGCACGAGCAGTGGGCATGGCTCGCCGGGGTGCTGGAAAAGCGCGCGAAGGCCGGCTCGCGACAGACGGCCGCGGAGAGCTACTTCCTCGCCAGCCTCTACCACACCATCTCGGAGCATTTCATCCCGCCGGCCGAGCCGGCGCGGCTCGCGTCGTACCGCGAGGTGCTGCGCACCTTCGACCTCGGGCGGGAGGCATCGGTGCACCCGGTGGAGCGGGTGCAGGTGCCGTTCGAGGGCACCACGCTGCCCGCGTATTTCGTGCCGGCGGCCAAGCGCGGCCCGGCGGCGATCTTCATCTGCGGCCTCGATACCACCAAGGAGCTGTGGTTCCTGCGCGCGCGGCTGCAATTTGCGGCGAGGGGCATCTCTGCGCTCTTCATCGATACGCCGGGGATCGGCGAGGCGCTCCGGCTGCAGAAGCTCGTGACGCGCCACGACTACGAGAAGCCGGTCGGCGCGGCGATCGACTGGCTGGAAAGGCGCCCGGAAGTCGCACCGGCGCGCATCGGCATCGTCGGCTCGAGCCTCGGCGGCTATTACATCGGGCGTGCCGCCGCCTACGAGCCGCGTCTCAAGGCCGCGGTGGCCTGGGGTGCGATCTACGACTACTACGCCGTCTGGAAGCGCCGGCTGGCGGGGCAGGGCTCGATCGCCGCGCCGCGCTTTCAGCTCATGTTCATTACCGGCGCCGACACGATGGAAGCGGCGGTCGAAAAGGTGAAGGATTTCCGAGTGGCCGACTTCGCGGCGCGCATCCGCTGCCCGTTCCTCGTCATGCATGGGGCCGAGGACCAGCAGGTCCTGATGGAGGACGCGCGCGCGATGTACGCCGCGATCGGCTCGCCCGACAAGGAAATGGTGGTGTTCACCGGCGAGAACGGCGGCGCGGCCCACACGCAGTTCGACAACCACTTACCGGCGCTGCAGGTTTGCGCCGACTGGATGGCGAGGAAGCTATGAAAACGGCGATCGTGAATCTCGGACCCATCGTCACCGGCGACTGGCGCGACCCTTATGCGAAAGGCGACGCCATCCTCATGAGCGAAGGCAAGATCACCGCGATAGGCAGCGCGCCTTCGCTCAAGGACTTCGACGTGGTGATCGACGCCGACGGCGCCACCGCGATTCCCGGCCTCATCGACTCGCAGGTGCACAACACCTTCGGCGACTGGACGCCGCGGCAGAAGACCGTGGGCTTCCTGGAGAGCTATACGCACGGCGGCACCACCACGGCGATCAGCGCCTCCGAAGTGCACGTACCCGGCCGTCCGAAGGACCCGGAAGGCGTGAAGGCGCTTGCCGTGGCGGCGAAGAAGTGCTTCGAGAACTTCCGCCCCGGCGGCATGCGCGTGCATGCGGGCTCGATCATCATGGAGCCGGGCCTCACCGAAGCGGACTTCAAGGAGATCGCCGGCAAGGGCGTATGGCTCGCAAAGGCCGGCTTCGGCGCGGTGAAGACGCCGTACGACTACGGCCCGATGATCGCCTGGGCGAAGCAGCACGGCATGGTCACCATGGTGCACACCGGCGGCTCCTCCATCCCGGGCTCCTCCGGCATCTGGGCCGACCACCTGATCAAGATCCAGCCCGACGTGTCGTTCCATGTGAATGGCGGGCCGGTCGCCATGCCCGACGAAGACTTCCCGCGCATCGTGAACGAATCGAAGATCGCGCTGCAGGTGTGCACCGCCGGCAACCTGCGCACCACGCTGCTCCTGTGGAAGCTCGTCAAGGAAGCCGGCCAGACCGACCGCTACCTCATCGCCACCGACACCCCCACCGGCTCGGGCATCATGCCGCTCGGCATGATGTACACCATCACGCACCTCGCGAGCCTCACCGACATGCCGGTGGAAACCGCCATCGCGGCGGCCACCGGCAACAATGCCAAGGTGTACCGGCTGAACGGCGGTTTCCTCAGGGCCGGCAAAGACGCGGACGTCGTCATCCTCGATGCGTGTGTCGGCGGCTCCAAGAAAACCGCGCTGGACGCGCTGCGCAACGGCGACATCGCGGCGGTGGCCGGGGTGATCACCGACGGCGTGCCGCGCTTCATCGGCCGCAGCCGCAACACGCCGGCGCCCAATCGCAAGGTGCGCGTCGCCGAATGCCGCATTCCCATGGACTTCTCCGGCCAGGCGCACTGATGTACGCGGTCCGAAAGTGGTTCGCGTTTCACGAGGAAACGCTGGCGAACGAGACCGGCCGACCCGCCGACGGCGCCGCCGTACGCAAGATCGCCGTCGCGTGCGTGCTCGAGAATCCGTATGCGGGCCGCTTCAGCGAGAACCTGGATCGGCTCCTGAAGGAATCCCCAAAGCTGGGCGCAGAGTTCGGCCACCGCCTCGTCGCCGCTCTCGGCACCGACAAGGCGCAAAGCTACGGCAAAGCGTGCATCGTCGGCGTGGAGGGCGAATACGAGCACGGCAATGCGCTCCTCACGACCGCGTTCGCCGACCCGGTGCGCGACGCGCTCGGCGGCGGCAAGGCCTGGATCTCCTCGAGCGGCAAGCGCGGCGGGCCGGGCACGACCATCGACATCCCGCTCGCGCACAAGGACGCGCTGTACGTGCGCTCGCACTACGACACCGTCACGGTGATGATTCCCGACGCGCCGGGCCCGCGCGAAATCGCGGTGATCTTCGCGGTCGCCACGCGCGGGCGGCTGCACGCCCGGCTTGGCGGGCTCAGGGCGGCCGACATCAAAGGACAGGACGGTCTGCGCTAGCCCGGTCAGCGAGCGGCTCGCACCGCGCCTGGGCATCCTGATCCTGCTCGGCGTGGCGACGTGCTTCGCCGCCAACCATCTCGCCGCGCGCTTCGCATTCGACCACGGGGCGAGCGTGGCGGCTGGCGTGACGGTGCGCGCCACGTCCACGGCGCTGGTGCTGCTCGCGATGATGCGGCTGCAGGGCCTGGCGATCACGGTGCCGCGCGCGCTACGTGGCAAGGCGCTGCTCGCCGGGGTGCTCATCGCCACGCAGAGCTACTGCCTGTACTCCGCCGTGGCACTCATTCCGCCGGCGCTTGCGCTGCTGGTGTTCCAGACCTCACCCATGCTGTACGTGCTGCTCACCTGGGCCATGGGCAAGGAAAAGCCGCGCCTGAGCGCGCTGGCGCCGATGCTCCTCGCGCTCGCCGGCCTCGCGCTTGCGCTCGGCCTTGCGTCCGGCCAGCTCGCGGCGCGCTGGGGCGAGATCGGCGCCGGGGTGCTGTGGGCCTTCGCCAGCGGCGCCAGCATGTCGGTGGTCTATTTCCTGAACGCCAACGCGCTCAAGCCCCTCGACGGGCGGCTGCGCACCTTCGTCATGACCTCCGTGACCGCGGTGCTGATGTTCGCCGGAGGTGCGGCGACGGACAGGCTCTCCCTGCCGCTGGACGCGGTCGGCTGGACAGGGCTCGCCTGCCTCACCTTCTTCTATTGCGTCGCGATGATCGGCCTTTTCACGGTGCTGCCGCGCGTGGCGCCGGCGAGCACCGCGGCGCTCAACTTCGAGCCCATCGCGCTGCTCGCCCTCGGCTGGGTGTTCCTCGGCCACGCCCTCACCCCGCTGCAGATCGGCGGTGCGCTCATGACGGTAAGCGCGATCGTGTGGCTAGGGGCGTCTAAGCACTGATGACGTCGGGATCCGCGGAGTAAAGCTTCTCGACCAGCGCCGCGCGCCGCTCGAGCACCGCACGCTGGTTCATGTAGCCCTTGTCGGTGATCTCGTTGGCGTCGATGGAAGGTGGCTCGGTCATGATGAGCAGCCGCGCCGGGTGGGTCGAGCTGCCGCCCTCACGCTTAAGGGTTTGAAGGGCTTGTGACAGGCGGGTCCGGATAGCGTGTGTTTCCATGTCCTTCGCGGCGGGACTCAGAAACACCAGCGCCCCGATCTCGTTGCGGTCGTGGCCGGTGATGACCGCGTCCTGGATCAGCGGGTCGGCGGCGGCAATGAGCTTCACGCGCACGGCGCCCACGCTTACCCACGTGCCGGAGGAGAGCTTGAAATCCTCGGCCACGCGGCCGTCGAACACGATGCCCCTGGCCGGGTCCCCGGCATCGGCGAACTTCACGGCGTCGCCGATGCGGTAGTAGCCCTCTTCGTCGAAGGCCGCCGCGGTCAGGTCGGGCCGCTTATAGTAGCCCGGCGTGACGTTGACGCCCTTTACGCGCACCTCCAGCTTGCCGGCGGCCGGAACCAGCTTGAGCTCGCAGCCGGCGATCGGCAGCCCGATGACCCCGGGGCGGTCCATCCGGAAATGCACGGACGTGGCGAGCGGCGATGTTTCCGTCGAGCCCCAGGCGGATAGCAGGGTGAGGCCTTCCGCGTGCTCGTCCCGCGCGAGCTTCACGATACGCTCCCAGAGGTTGAGCGGCAGCGCGGCAGCCGCATAGAACAGCACCTGCAGGTCGCGGAAGAAGTTGCGCCGCAGGTCGGCGTCCTTCTCCAGGAAAGGCAGCAGCAGGTCGAAGCCGCGTGGGACGTTGAAGTACATCGTCGAGGCGACGTCCTTCAGGTTGCGCACGGTCGTCTCGACCAGGCCGGGCACCGGCTTGCCGCCGTCGACGTACAGGGTGCCGCCGTTCCTCAGTACCATGTTGAAGTTGTGGTTGCCGCCGAAGGTATGGTTCCACGGCAGCCAGTCGACCACCACGGGCGGCTTGTCCTCCACGAACGGCCACGCCTGCGCGAGCTGCTGCTGGTTGGCGCACAGCATGCGGTGCGTGTTGACCACGCCCTTGGGGATGCCGGTAGAGCCCGAAGTGAACAGGATCTTCGCGACCGTGTCCGGCCCGATCTTCGCGTGCTCCCGCTCCAGCGTGGAGCCCGGATTGGTCTCCAGCAGCTCCTGCACCGGGGTCGACTTTGCCTCCACCGCGGCCAGCGCCGCGCCGAACTTCCCCGGATCCGCCGTATACACCAGGCCCGGGCGCACCAGCTCGAAGATGTATTTCAGCTTGCCGAAGTCCTTGGACATCAGGGAATAGGCCGGCGATACCGGCACCACCGGCACGCCGACATGCATGGCGCCGAGGGACAGGAGCGCGTGGTCGATGCCGTTGTCGGACAGGATCGCGACCGGGCGCTCGGGCCCCAGGTCGCGGTCGAGCAGCGCCTGGCCGATGCGCCGTACCGCGCCGTGGGTTTCGCGGTAAGTAACGGTCTTCCATCCGCCTGAAGCAACTCTTTCGGCCAAAAAGCCGCGCTCGGGCGCCTTGTCGGACCATCGCACCAGCCACTCGGTGACGCAGCGGGCGTAGGAGCCGAGCTTCTGCGGCGAGCGCAGTACGATGCTGCCGTCCGGGCGGTCCTGCCGCTCGACCTGCGCCGGGGCGAACTTCATAATGGAGCTCATGGACAGCATTGTAGAAGAGGCGCGGCGCACGCCCGTGGCCGGAATCCGCGAAACGGAGCTACGCTGATGGACGAGCAACTGCGCTTGCTTGACCACGTGACGGCCGCCGCCGCCGACATGGCGATCCGCTTCGGACCGAAGCTGCTGGTCGCCGTGCTGATCCTTGTCGCGGGCTATTTCGCCGGCCGCTGGGCCGGCCGCGCCACCCAGCGGGCGCTTGGCAGGTTCCACCTCGAGCCGCCGGTGCTTTCGCTCATCGGGCGCATCGCGCAGCTGGCAGTGCTGGGCCTGTTCGCCATCATGGCGCTGCAGAACCTCGGGGTGGAACTGCTGCCGCTCATCGCCGGCCTGGGCATAGCCGGCGCGGGCATCGCGCTCGCCATGCAGGGCGTGCTGGGAAACGTGGTCGCGGGACTCACCATCATCTTCACGCGCCCGTTCCGGGTGGGCGACTACATCTCGATCTCGAAGGAGGAGGGCGAGGTGCTGGACATCCGGCTCTTCAACACCGCGCTCGGGCATCCGGACCTCTCGCGGGTCGTGATTCCCAACCGCAAGATCGTCGGCGAGATCCTGCACAACTTCGGCAGGATCCGGCAGATCCCGATCGAGGTGGCCGTGTCTCACCAGACGAGCCTCGTGGCCGCCCTGGCGGCGATAGACCAGGTGCTGAAAGCCAATCCGCGCGTCCTGCAGGAGCCTGCGCCTTTCGTCCGCGTCGTCCGGGTCGAAGGCCCGGCCATCGTCATCGGCGTGGCGCCGTGGGTGCAGGTGCCCGACTACGGCAAGGCCATGGGCGAGCTGCACGAGGCCATCATCGAGGCTTTCCGCGCGCGCGACATCTCCGGCCCGGTGCCGCAGCGCGACGTGCGGCTGCTGTCGAGCGCGGCCTACCTACCGGGGCAAGGTGCTCAGGAGCGACTCGCAGGCCGCGATGCTGCGTAGGTGCGAGTCGCGCATTCGGACAAACGTGTCGCGCGCTTCCGGCGAAAGGGTGGGTAGTGCTTCTTCGAACTGCTTCGCCGCCCACTTGAGTCCCCTTACCAGGAATTCCACCTGCTGGCGTGGCCCCTTCATGGCCACCGCCTTTTCGTAGAACTCGCCGGTGGCGTGGCTGTAGGGCACGCCGGCTTTCTCGAGCAGCTTGCCGATCAGCGCGCAGTTATGCGCCTCGTCGGCCTGGATCGCGCGCAGCGTCTTCCAGTGCTCCGAATTCCTGGGGAAAGAATCCATATAGACCACCAGCGCCTTGGCGCCAGCGCGCTCGGCTTCGAGCATCCGGTTTAGAAAATCGGTCACGGCTACTTGAAGAGGCTGCGCGCGCCCTCGATGACGCTCCTGGCGCCCGACTTTACCGCGCCGCCGGCGCGCGCGGCGACGTTGGTTGCCCCTCCGGCGACCGAGCCCCATACCGCCTTGACCACTTCGTCGGCCGAGGCGCCGTTCGAGCGCTTGCCGACGTCGCGCAGGTGCACGTTGGGCATGGACAGGCCCAGTGCATCACCGAATTGCACCTTGGCGTCGCGTACGTAGATGTTGTCGATGATGAACTTGCGCCCGGACGAGGACTGGGCGCCTCCGGATCCGGCGTACTTCGCCACCTGCGCGTCGATGTGCCTCTGTATCGCCGTCAGGTTGTCGCCGCCGGCGCCCGCTTCGTAAGTGACGATCGGGCCCTGCAGGGCGATCTCCCTGATGCGCACCACGCCCGAGGTCAGGGTCGAATAATCGATGGCGAGGCGCATCTCGCCCAGCGTCAACGCCCTCGGCGACTTGTAGCCGGGCGGGTTGCCGACCTCGAGGCCGGTGATGGTGCCGCGGCCCTCGGCCGGCTCCAGCTTGACGCGCTTCACCGTAACCGGCACGCCGGTGACCTGCGGCCCAAGGCCTTCGATGGCTCGCTTCACCAGCGCGTCGCGCGAAGCGTAAAGCCACCAAAGCCCGCCGGCCGCGATCAGCACCGCGGCGCCTGCTCCGACCAGGATGAGGTGGCGCGCTTTTATGGCGGTCTCAGTGCAGCTTCACGTACTCGTAGTCGAGCGGCAGGTTGTTGATGCCCCGGTCGGGCGGGGCGATCCAGGCGGCCATCTTGCCCGGTTGCATCACCTTTTGCATCAGGGAGCGCACGAACGCCTTGTCGGCCTCGCTCGGAGTCCAGCGGCCCAGGCTCTGCTCGAAATACTGCTTGTCCACCAGTTTCCCCTCCGGGTCGACCGGCAGCCCGGCCCAGGGACCGATCGAGCGGCGAAAGCGCGACGAGGGCAGCGTCAGGCGCAGCGCGTGCCCGGCGCGCTCGATCTGGCGATTCCAGCGCTTCAGGCCGATCTCGCAGTCCTTGAGGTACGACTCGCGCATCACTTCGTTGAGCGCGTTGAGCATGGGGACCTCCTGCGCTCCGTCGGGGGTTACCAAGGTCATTTTTTTCTCACGAAGCACGTGGTCGTCGTACTGCGCCTCGTCAGGGCGACCCTTAAGGCCGCTGGCGAAGTTGGCCGCCGAGTTGGACGAGATCTCGGAGCCGAACAGATCGAGCGAGCTCGAGCACCAGAAATTGAGGTACTTCTGCAGCGTCGGCAGGTCCACCGCGCCGTGCGCGCGGATTTTCGCCGGGTCGTCGGTGCCGAGCTCCTTCATCACCTCCAGCGTGCGCTTCACGACGCGCCCGATGCCGGTCTCGCCGACGAACATGTGGTGCGCTTCCTCGGTGAGCATGAAGCGGCAGGTGCGCGACAGCGGGTCGAACGCGCTCTCGGCGAAGCTCTTCAGCTGGTACTTGCCGTCGCGGTCGGTAAAGTAGGTGAAGCAATAGAGCGACAGCCAGTCCGAAATCGGCTCGTTGAAGGTGGTGAGGATGCGCGGCTTGTCCGCATCGCCGGAGTGGCGCGCGAGCAGCTCCTCGGCCTCCTCGCGGCCGTCGCGGCCGAAGTAGGCGTGCAGCAGGTAAACCATCGCCCACAGGTGGCGGCCTTCCTCGACGTTCACCTGGAACAGGTTGCGCAGGTCGTAGAGCGAAGGGCAGGTGTGGCCGAGCAGGCGCTGCTGCTCGACCGAGGCAGGCTCGGTGTCGCCCTGCGTCACGATCAGGCGCCGCAGCACCGAGCGGTACTCGCCCGGTACCTGCTGCCAGGCCGGCTGGCCCATGGCGTCGCCGAAGCCGATCTTGCGCTCGGCCACCGGATCGGCGAGGAAGATGCCCCAGCGGTAGTCCGGCATCTTCACCGCGCCGTAGTGCGCCCAACCCTGGGCGTCGACCGAGATGGCGGTGCGCAGGTACACGTCCGCGTTCCTGAAGTCGCTCGGACCCATCTCGCGCCACCACTGCAGGAAGTGCGGCTGCCAGTGCTCGAGCGCGCGCTGCAGCGTGCGGTCGTTCACCAGGTTGACGTTGTTGGGGATCTTTTCGGAATAGTTAACGCTGCTCATTGGTTAGCTCGCGTGAAATAACGTTGACCTCAGCCGACCCCCTGACAAGGGGGTCGTGAGCCGAAGGCGAGCGGGGGGTTTGCAGTTCGCCAAAAACCAACCCCCCGCTCGCAAAAGACGCTCGCTCCCCCCTTGTCAGGGGGGCGAACCGATGACTCATACCCGCTCCCAATTGAATTTCGGCTTCGCGCCGGTGCCGTACACCTTGAGGGCGCCCTGCTCGCCGACCGCGTTGGGCCGGATGAAGATCCAGTTCTGCCAGGCCGTGAGGCGGCCGAACACGCGGGTCAGCATGGTCTCCGGCCCGGTGAAGCGCAGGCTCGCCTCCATGCCGGTGAGCGCGTCCGGGGACAGGCTCACGCGCTCTTCCACCGCGATGCGCACCTCGTCCTCCCAGTCGATGTCGTCCGGGGCCGAGGTCACCAGCCCGAGCTCGCTCGCCTTCTTCGCGTCCAGCGGCTGGTTCTGCGGCACCGGCGGCACGTCGCCGCAGTAGTGCGCATCGAGGCGCGACAGCCCGTTTGCCATGGGGTACGTCCCCATGTTGAGGGCAGACAGGGCGACGCGCGGGCCCTCTCCGGCGTCCAGCATGTAGCTGCGGTCGGCGGCGAGCGCCAGCTCGAAGAGCGTGCCGGCGAAGCAGGACCCGGGCTCGATGATGGCGAACATCGAGCGCGAAGAGAGGTCCAGGCGCGACAGCGTGCGGCGCAGGTAGCCGAGCGTTTCTCGCACGAACCAGTCGGACTTGCTCTTCTCGAGGAGCTCGTCCATGGCGAGCACGTCGTCGATGCTTCCCTGCGTCTTCAGCAGCCACAGCCCGACGTCGAGGTGGTTGTGGCGCAGGTCGAGGATGGCGCGATCAAGCTCGCGCGCGAGGCGCAGCGGATACCAGTCGGCGCTGCGCTCGAGCTTCACTGCATCCGGCCCTTTGACCGTGATGGTCGCCGTGCGTGCGTCTTTGTCGATTTTGATTTTCACAACTTTGTTATCGCCTAGCGGCGTCAGCCGCACACCCGGACCGCCCGGCCGGTCCGACTGCCTGGCAAGCTCGAGGGCGCGCGCCTTCACCATGGCGGCGAACTCCTGCGGCTTGGCGACGTGGTCGACGAGCTTCCATTCTTTGGCGCGCTCGGCGCGCACGCCCTCGGCGGTGGTGCAGAAGATGTCCGCGAGGTCGCGTCGCACCCTGCGCTTGTCGACGATGCGCGTCAGGCCGCCCGTGCCGGGCAGCACGCCGAGGAGCGGAACCTCGGGCAGGCTCACGGTCGAGGAGCGGTCGTCGACCAGCGCGATCTCGTCGCAGGCGAGCGCCAGCTCGTAGCCCCCGCCGGCGGTGGTGCCGTTCAGCGCGGCGAGAAACTTCAGCCCCGAGTGCTCGCTCGAGTCCTCGATGCCGTTGCGCGTCTCGTTGGTGAACTTGCAGAAGTTGACTTTCCAGGCGTGGCTCGAGGTGCCGAGCATGTAAATGTTCGCGCCCGAGCAGAACATGCGGCTCTTGCCGCTGGTCACCACCACCGCTTTCACTTCCGGGTGCTCGAAACGGAGGCGGTTCAGCGCGTCGTGCAGCTCGATGTCCACGCCGAGGTCGTAGCTGTTGAGCTTCAGCTTGTAGCCGGGCACGAGGCCCTTGTCCTCGGCGACGTCGAGCGTCAACGTGGCCACCGGCGGTTCGAACGACAGCTTCCAGTGGTTGTAGCGGTCGGGCTGGGTTTCGAAGGAGATCATGAGAGGGCCTTGCGGATTTCCTGCAGGCTATGCTTCAGCGTTTTGCCCGAAGTCTCTACCGTGGCTGCGGCGCGCGCGTAGAGCGCGTCGCGATCCGCGAGCAACGTGCGGATCTCGTCGAGCGCCGCCGAGCGGCCTTTGAACGGGCGCATGTCGCCCTGCGCGATTACCCGGGCCATGTGATCCTCGGGGGTGGCCTTCAGCCAGATGCAAAAGCAGCGCTCGAGCAGCAGCTCGTAGGTCCCGGGGTCGGTCACCAGGCTGCCGCCGGCAGCGATCACCGAGCGCTCGTGCTGGGCGAGCACCCGCTCCAGCGCGCGGCGCTCGAAGCGGCGGAAGGCATCCTGCCCGTACATGGCGAACACTTCGCCGAGCTTCGCGCCGGCTTCCCTTTCCACCTCCCGATCGAGCTCGACGAACGGCATGTGCAGGAGCTGCGCAAGCTTCGCGCCCAGCGTGGACTTGCCCGCGCCGCGCAGGCCGAGGAGGGCGATACGGCTGCGCTGCGGCGCCGCATCCTCCTCTTCTTTCACCAGCGTCCCGACCGGCACTCCCATGGCGCGCGCCACCCTGCGCAGCAGCAGCACGGAGATGTTTCCTTCGCCGCCCTCGAGCTGCGCCAGGTAGCGCTCGGACACCTCGGAGGCCGCGGCGAGCGCCTTGCGCGTGGTGCCGGTTTCCACGCGCCACGCGCGCACGCGCTCCCCCAGCCGCGAAAGATAGCGCGACTCCTGCTGCGACTCGGACAGATGCGCGGTGAGGGGAGCGTTCATGCAAGATAATGCTTGACGCAAATTTTAGGCGGCAATATAGTGACTGTCAATGGAAGTGACTATCAATATCCTGGTCGGCACCATGACCGGCACGGCGCAGCTCTGCGCCCAGGAGATGGAGCTGGCGCTGGACGACGGCGAAACCAAGGTCGCCACCCTGATGATGGACAACCTGGACAGCTCGGTCTTCACCCGCGAAGGAGTGTTCCTCATCTGCACCTCCACCTACGGCCAGGGCGACGTGCCCGACAACGCGCGCGCGCTCTACGAGGACCTCAAGGCGAGGCGCCCGGATCTTTCGCAGGTGCGCTACGGCGTGTTCGGGCTGGGCGATCGCACCTACGCCGAGACTTTCAACTTCGGCGGCAAGCGTTTTGACGACTTGCTCACGGAGCTCGGCGCGCAGCGCATCGGCGAGCGCCACACGCACGACGCCTCAAGCGGCGTGCTGCCGGAGGAAACCGCGCTCGAGTGGTGCCAGGAGTGGCTAGGACGGGTCCGCGAGCGGTTGTCTCAGCCGGCCTGAGAGGACCATCCCGGGAGGTAGCGCAAGGCACGCGTATTGCTCGCCAATACGGTGTGCGCGTCGCTCTCACATGGACGGTCTGGCTGGTCCTTGCCCTGCTGGTGGTCCTGGCGCTGTTCGTCGCCTTCGGCCTGAACCTGCTGCGCGGGCCGCTCGAGCGGGGCGTGACCGAGGCGACCGGGCGCGAGCTTCGTATGGAAGGCGACCTGCGGGCGGTGTGGAGCTGGGTGCATCCGCGCTTTCGCGCCACGAAAGTGAGCTTCGCCAATCCGGATTGGGCTGCCGAGGACCTCATGTTCTCGGCCGATGCGGTGGAAGCCTCGGTCAGCCTGCTGCCACTGCTTCGCGGACGCGTCGTCCTGCCCGATTTGCACCTGGAGGGCGCGAAGCTGAACCTGGAGCAGGATGCCGAAGGCCGCAGGAACTGGGTGCTCGATCCGGATGCCGGGAATCGCGAGGAGCCGCGGGTCGTGGTCAGGCACCTCACCGTCGACCAGGGCCGGCTGAAGTACGACGATGCAGCGCGCAGCATCCACGTAGCGGCCGACCTGGCGACCGACGGGGGCGGCACCGTCTTCAGCGTGCATGGCACGTACCGCGGCGAGAAAGTGAAGGCGTCGGGGCGCGCGGGGCACGTGCTTTCCGTGCGCGAAGCCGACACGCCGTTTCCGCTAAGCGGCGAGGCGACCATCGGCGCTACCGTGCTCAAGGTGGACGGCACGGTGACCGGCATCGCGACGTTCGAGGCTTTCGATACCTCCGTGCAGCTCTCCGGCAAATCGCTTTCGCACCTGTACCAGGTCGTGAACATCGCGCTTCCGGAAACGCCGCCCTACAGCACCACGGGCCGCCTGGTCCGCGACGCAAAGGCGGTGCGCTACGAAAACTTCAAGGGCAAGGCGGGAGCGAGCGACCTTTCGGGAACGCTGCAGATAGACACCAGCGGCCAGCGCCCGTATATGACCGGCGAAGTGCGCTCCAAGGTCATGGACCTCGGCGACCTCGGCATCCTGGTGGGCACCGGCCGGCCGCGCAAGGACGGAGTGTTGCCCGACTCGCCGTTCGACCCCAGGCGCTGGGACAGCGTGGATGCGGACGTGCGCGTCAAGGCGGGCACCATCCGGCGCCCCGAGCAACTGCCGATAGAGCACCTCACGGCACGCATCCAGATGAAGGACCGGGTGCTCACGCTGAACCCGCTGGAATTCGGCATCGCCGGTGGCACGCTGGTGGGGCCGGTGACGCTGGATGGCAGCAAGGAGACCATCCGTGCGGAGGTGAAGATGCGCGTCGAGAGCCTGAAGCTGGCGCAGCTCTTTCCGACCCTGAAGCAGGCGAAGGACTCGGTCGGCGACCTGAGCGGGCTGGTGGAGCTCACCGGCACCGGCAACTCGGTTGGCCGCATGCTCGGCAGCGCGAGCGGCAAGGTCGGCATCTTCATGGACGGCGGCCGGATCAGCCGCTTCCTGATGGAGCTCGTGGCGCTCGACCTCTGGGACGTCGCCGCCGTGAAGCTGAAGGGCGACCAGCAGATCGAGATCCGCTGCGCCATCGCCGACTTTGCGGTCAAGGGCGGCCTGATGCAGACCAACGCGTTCGTCGTCGATACCGCGGTGGTGCGCGTCGACGGCGGCGGCGTGGTGAACCTGAAGAACGAGGAAATGGACCTGCGCCTCAGCCCGGAGCCCAAGGACAGCAGCATTGCTTCGCTGAACAGCCCGCTCTACGTGCAGGGCACGTTCGGCGACCCGAAAATATCGCCCGACGTCGCCAAGATCGCGGCGAAGGGCGTCGGCGCTGTGGTGCTGGGCGTGATCAACCCGCTGCTCGCCGTCCTGCCGCTCTTCAAGGAAGGCAAGGGGCAGGACAGCAACTGCGGCAAGCTGATCGCCGAGGCTACTTCTTCAGGCCGATCAGCTGCATCAGGCGCGACAAAGCCGCGTCCTCCTTCGCGATCAGCTCACTGAACTGCGCCGCTGGCAGGAAGGCGGGGCGCACGCCAAGGTTGGCGCTCGCCTTCTCGAATTCCGGCGATTGAACCGTTTTCCGCACCGCGTCCTCGAGCATCGCGATGATCTGCTTCGGCGTGCCCGCCGGCACGGCGATGCCGCGCCACGCGTCGAGCGCGGCATCGAAGCCCTGCTCGCGTGCGGTCGGCACGTCCGGCCAGGCCGGATCGCGGCTCTGGGTGAGGGCGGCAAGCAGCCGCACCTGTCCCTGCTTCATGGGGGCGGCGAGCGCCCCGGGGAACTGCACCACCGCGTTGACGTGGCCGCCGACTACGCTGGGCACCACTTGAGCCGCGGCGAAGGGCACCTCGTTCACTTCCACGCTGGCCGCGCGCACCAGCGCGACCAGCGAGATGTGCGTATGGCTGCCGATGCCCGAGTGCCCCACGCTGATCACCTTGGGCTGGCTTTTGGCGTCCGCCACCAGGTCCTTGAGCGTCTTCCACTTGGCGTCCGAGCGGACCGCTACCACCACGGACTCCGATAGCGCGCGCGCCACCGCATCGAAGCTCTTGTAGTCGAAGGGCAGCTGCCCGGAGTGGTGCGTGGTCGAGATGGAGTTCGAGTTCCAGACCAGCGAGTAGCCGTCGGGCTTCTGGGCAGCGACGTACTTGTAGCCGATCGCGCCGCCCGCGCCCGGCCGGTTCACCACCAGCACGCGCTGCCCGAGATGCCGCGACATGCCCTCGGCGAGCATGCGCGCGGTGACATCCGCCGAGCTGCCCGCGGGAAACAGGCAGGTGATCTCGATGGGGCCGCGCTGCGGGAAGTCCTGCGCGTTCACCACCGAGGAAAGCAAGAGCGCAATTGCGGCGACGATCTTTCTCATGAAAGGATCTCCTTGACTTCGACCTTGCGTCCTTCCCTCGCCGAGCGGATGCCGGCGAGGATCACTGCGAGCGACGCGGTGCTGCGCTCGCCGTCCATTTCGGGCTCGGCTTCGCCGCGCGCGGCGCGGGCGAACTCCTCCAGCTCTTCGACGATCGTGTCGTTCTTCTGCACGGCCACCGGATTTGCGCTCTTGCTGCCGCGCCTCAGCAGCCGCAGCCCCTGGTGAAGGTCGTAATAGGCGGTGGCTTCCTTGCCGTAGATGTTCATGAGGTAGTACTCGGAAGCCGAGGCATAGCTCGCGTTGAGCGTCGAGAGCGCACCGTTCTCGTGCTCGAGGAGAAGGCTGGCGACGTCCGGGTTGTCGCCGGGCAGCACGAGGCGCACGAAATGCCCGCTCACCGCCTTCACCGGACCAAGCAGGTATTCGAGCACGTCGGTGTAGTGGATGCCGATCTGCAGCATCACGCCGCCCGGCATGCCTTCGGCCGTGTAGCGCCACGAGGAAAGGTCGATCTGACCCAGCCGGTCGCGGCTGATGTTGGCCTCGGCATTCACCAGTTTTCCAAATTGATGGATGTTTTCCCTGATGAACCGGAAATGCGCCTCGCGGCGGCGCTGATAGCCCAGCGCGAGCACCACCCGCGCCTTGCGGCAAGCCTCCGTGAGGGCGCGCGCGTCGGCGATGGTGTTGGCAATCGGCTTGTCGAGGAACA
>Ga0247825_10000101_pt1 | contig 47696 bp, 45 predicted proteins | sample 13C_Vanillin_Day_FD_194413 | JGI IMG/M metagenome (GOLD analysis project Ga0247825, IMG submission 194413) | Soil microbial communities from agricultural site in Penn Yan, New York, United States - 13C_Vanillin_Day48 | ecosystem: Environmental > Terrestrial > Soil > Agricultural land | place...
GAAGCGCACGGGCACGCTGACGTTCGAAGATCTCGACAAACTGCCACGCGTCTCGATGGTGACGCTGTTGCAGTGCGGCAGCCCCAACCCGCGCGGCATCGTCAAGTGGACCGGCGTGCGGTTCTCCGACGTCGCCAAGCTGCTGGACGTGCAGCCGTTCGGCCACTACGTCCGCCTCGTCGCCTCGGACAGGTACTACATCGACGAGGATATCGAGACGATGATGCACCGTCAGGTGATGCTGGCGTGGATGATGAACGATCAGCCGCTGACGCCGCAGCACGGCGCGCCCATCCGGCTGGTCGTGCCATTCCGGTACGGCGCCAGGAGCATCAAAGCCATCACGGACATGTCGCTGGGTTCGACGGGGATGCCCACCACCCCGTTGCCCGCCGCCTGAGTGGCAACCTCCCGGAGCGAGGGCGGGGCGAAACCCGCCCTGCCCTCGTTTCCGGTTTCTCAATCAATCTGGCCGCGAATCTCGCCCGGGGTGAACTGCGACGTGTGAACGTTGACGTACGCATTCCCCGAGTGCATCGACGATTTTATGGATCCGCATCGGGAGGATTCGGGCCAACGGCGGCGTTATGTTAGCGTCACATCGATGGCTCATTTGTTCGATTCGCTGTCCATTCGAGATCTCACCTTCGCAAACCGCGTGTTCGTTTCCCCGATGTGCGAGTACTCCAGCGTCGACGGGTACGCGAATGACTGGCATTTCGTCCATCTGGGAAGTCGCGCCGTAGGCGGGGCTGGATTGGTGTTGACGGAGGCCGCTGCTGTTCTTCCCGAAGGCCGGATCAGCCCCCAGGACCTTGGCATCTGGAGTGACGATCACATCGAGCCGCTGACACGAATCGTCGGGTTCATCGACGCCCAAGGCAGCGTGGCCGGCATGCAACTGGCGCACGCCGGACGCAAGGCCACCACATACCGGCCGTGGGACGGTCACGGGGCGGTTCCCGAACGCCTCGGAGGCTGGACGAAGGTCGTGGCACCGAGCTCCCTTGCGTTCGCCGAGGGTTACCCCATGCCGCACGCGCTCACGAATGAAGGCATTCAGGAGGTCGTCGAATCGTTCGCGAATGCCGCACGTCGCGCCAGGGACGCCGGCTTTCGCGTGATCGAGATTCATGCGGCGCATGGATACTTGATTCACGAGTTCCTGTCCCCCCTGAGCAACCAACGGCACGATGAGTACGGGGGTTCGTTCGAGAATCGCACCCGATTGCTTCGCGAGGTCGCGGCGGCGGTCCGCTCAGTCTGGCCCGAGGGGATGCCGCTGTTCGTGCGCATTTCCGTTACTGATTGGGTCGCCGGCGGCTGGGATTTCGAGCAGTCGATTGAATTGGCCCGTCGGTTGAAGAAGCTGGGCGTCGACCTCATCGACTGTTCTTCGGGCGGCAACGCGCCTCACGCCAAAATTCCGGTGGGTGCCGGCTACCAAACTCCGTTTGCCGAGCGAATCCGCCGGGAAGCCGGAATCATGACTGGCGCGGTCGGGCTGATCACGTCTTCTGTTCAGGCCGAGCAGATCGTCGGAACCGGGCAAGCGGACGTGGTCATCATGGCTCGCGAGTTTTTACGGGACCCCTACTGGCCGCTGCGGGCAGCCCGTGAACTCGGGCAGTCAATTGCGTGGCCGGTCCAATATCTTCGAGCGGCGCCCGAAGGCTCGCCGTCCCGATGAGCACCGCAGGCGGGCCCCTGTCGGAGGCATGCCATAATCCGCGTGCGAGGTCCTCAGCAACCGATGCCACTGCAGGCCACCACCGAGCCGGTTGAGACCATCTCTCCCGCCGAGGAACGCTTCAACCGGCTGCGAGGGACCGTGGGACTCGCACTCGCGCCGATCGTCCTCGTTGCACTGCTGCTGGCGCCGTTGCCCGTCTCACCCGAAGCGCATCGCATGGCCGCCATCCTCGCGATGGTGGTCGTCCTCTGGATCACCGAAGCGCTGCCGATGGCCGTCACCGCGGTGCTCGGACCGGTGCTCGCCGTGGTCTTTCTCGTGGCGCCGGCCCAGGCCGCGCTCGCGCCGTTCGCCGATCCCATCATCTTCCTGTTCATCGGCAGCTTCATCCTGGCACAGGCGATGTTCGTGCACGGCGTCGATCGTCGCATCGCCTACACCGCCCTGTCGTCCCGGCTCGTCGGCGCGAGCGCCGCGCGCATTCTCACGGTGTACGGCGGGGTGGCCGCTGCCCTCTCGATGTGGATCAGCAACACGGCGACGACGGCCATGATGTTTCCGATCGGGCTGTCGATCGTCGCGCACCTGCAGCGTGTGGGCGCGAGCGACGAAGACACGAGGGCCCGGCTGCGGCAGTTCGCGCTGGCGATGATGTTGATCACGTCGTTCGGGGCCTCGATCGGCGGCATGGGAACGCCGGTCGGCACTCCACCGAACCTGATCGGGATCGGCATGCTCGATCGGATCGCGGGCGTGCGCATCTCCTTCTTCCAGTGGATGACGCTCGGTGTCCCCATCGTCATCGTGATCTTCGCCTTCGTCGTGGTGATGTTCTACCTGGCCGCCGGGCGGGGTGTCGCCGTCGGGCGGGAGAGCGCCGCCGTCGTGTCGAGAGAGTTGGCCCGCCTCGGGCCGGTCTCCCGGGGACAGCGCAACGTGCTGCTCGCCTTTTCGGTCACCGTGGCCTTGTGGATCTTCCCCGGCTTTCTCGCGGTCGCGGGCGCGGAGCAGAGCGCGTTCGGCCGCGCATACGCGGCTTCCGTGCCCGAAGGCGTCGCCGCAATGATCGGCGCGCTGCTTCTTTTCGTGCTGCCGGTCGATTGGGGAGCACGCCGCTTCACGCTGACATGGGACGAGGCGGTCCGCATCGACTGGGGTATCGTGCTCCTCTACGGAGGCGGGCTTGCCATGGGGCAGCTCGCCTTCTCGACCGGCCTCGCGAAGGCGATGGGCGAAGGGCTCACGACGTGGCTGCCGTCGAACACGACGTTCGCGCTGACAGCGCTGTTCACGGCCGCGGCCATCGTGCTGTCCGAAGCGACGTCGAACACCGCCTCGGCCAACATGATCGTCCCGATCGTGATCGCCGTCTCGATCGCCGCCGGCGTGCGCCCGATCGAGCCCGCGCTCGGCGCGACGCTCGGCGCCTCGATGGGATTCATGATGCCGATTTCCACGGCACCGAACGCCATCGTCTACAGCTCGGGCCACATCCCGATCACGGCGATGATGAAGTACGGCCTCGCCCTCGATGTCGCGGCCTTCGTGGTGATCGTCACGGCGGTGATGACGCTGGGCCCGATCCTCTTCTGACCGTTCACGGGATTCGTGGTCAGCCCTCGTACTGCAGGACGTGCAGACCGGCATTCCAGTCGCTGACGTACATCACTCCATCGGTCATGACGTAAACGTCGGCCGTCTTCGCCGCGAGCGAGACGTTGGGCCGCGGGTCGATGAGCTTCGTGGGGGTGGGCGGGACCCAGTAGGCGAGCTCCTTCGGAGCGAACGCGTCCCTGATGTCGAAGACGCGGACGCCGGCGTTGTTGTAGGTGGCGAAGATCGTCTCCTCGCTCTGGAAGGAGCCGGGCCGGTTCTCGTGCAGGTTGTGCGGACCGAAGACGCCGATGGTGCAGAAGTCCTGTTCGTGCGGCGTCGGTAACGTCGCAATCGGGACCGGATTCTCCGGCGCGCGCATGTCAACGACGAAGGTGTGAAACGTCCCCTTGGCGCACTTCTCGGCGTTCGCCTCGTCGGCGACGACGAGCAGGTCACGGCCCGGCAGGGGCAGCGCCGTGTGCGTACCACCTGGAAACGGCGGTGACCAGTTGATGCGCGACACGAGCGTCGGCTTCGCCGGGTCGCTGATGTCGTGGATGGTGAGCCCACCGTCGCGCCACGCGGCATAGCCGCGATCGCCGGCCGTGAGCATGTGATGCAGCGCCACGCGCCGCCCCGCGGGCACGCTGGAGGTTTCCCCGCCGGCCCGATGCATGCCCGGCAGCCACCACCGCGACACGATCTCCGGCTTCGTGATGGTGTTCAAGTCCACGATGCACAGGATGTGATCGGTGAAGCCGTCGAAGTGTGCGGAAACGTAAGCGTAGCGCCCTCCTGGCCACCACAGGCGGTTGATGCCGAAGCCGGGGATCTCCAGGAACGCGATCTCCTTCATCTCCTCAGGGCTGGAGATGTCGTGGATGCTCAGTCCCGATCGAAACGGCTTGCGGTTGGTGATGCTGTCGGCCAGGTTGTTCTCGAAGTAGCCGCGCATGTTGTCGTAGGACTGCATGGCCACGATGTTCGCGCCGTTGGCGAGGAGCAGCAGATCGTCGGCGACCTGCAGATGGTGCGTCCGCGTATTGCCGCCCGCGGTGAAGAACCCGACCGGCTTCAGCTGGCGTGGATCCGCCGCGTCGAGGATCGTCACCCCGTCGCTGAACATGTGGCCGACGTACACATGACCGCGGTTGACCATGACTTGGACGCCGTCGGGGCGGCCACCCTGGTCGCTGTACGAGAGGTGCCGAATCCGGCTCCCGTTCCCCGGGGCCGGCGCGGGCGATTCCCCTGGAGCGCGCGCGCAGGCCCCCGCCGGCAGCCACGACAAGGCCGCCAGACCGAACAGACCTTTGATGTGCTCGCGTCGAGTCATGGTGTCAGACTATACGGGAAGCGGGGAGTTGACGATGACCAAAATCACGCTCGCACTGACGACCGGGGTCCTTCTCGTATCATGCTCACCCGTGGATCAGGTACTGCCTGCCGTGCGTTCCGATCTGGCGCCTACCGGCACGCTGCGTGCCGGCATCAACCATGGGAATCCCATCCTCGCGCAGAAGGATCCGGCGACTGGTGAGCTTCGGGGCGTCACGGTGGATCTGACTCGCGAGCTCGCGCGCCGGCTTGGCGTGCCGGTCGAGCTCGTGCCGTACGACGCCGCAGGCAAAATGACTGACGCACTCAAGACAGGCGCCTGGGATATCGCGTTTCTGGCGGTCGATCCCCAACGTGCCTCCGAGATCAGCTTCACCGCGCCCTATCTGGAAATCGAAGGGACGTACCTCGTGCCCGCCAACTCGCCGATTCGCACGACCGCGGACGCGGACCGCGAGGGGGTCCGCATCGCCGTGGGCGCCAAGAGCGCCTACGACCTGTTCCTCAGCCGCAGCCTCACGCGCGCCCAGATCGTCCGCGCGCCGTCTGCCCTGGAAGCCGTCGACCTGTTCGTCGCGGACAAGCTGGAAGCCCTCGCCGGCGTCCGCGCGGCGCTCGTGACCGCGTCGGCGCGACTTCCCGGATCTCACGTGCTGGAGGATCGATTCATGGTGATTGCCCAGGCGGCGGGCGTCCCGAAGGGGCGCGAGGCGGGGGCCAGGTACTTACGCGAGTTCATCGAGGAGGCCAAGGCCTCGGGACTGATCGCGCAGGCGCTCACGGCCAGCGGCGTCGAGGACAGCGCGACGATCGCGCCACCGGCGCCGGTCAACTAGCTACGGCACGACCGCGCTCGGAGCGGGCTTCGGGCGAGCGGCCAGAAACGCTCGGACGTCCTTCAGCTCCTCGTCCGACATCACCTTCGCGGTGTACGGCGGCATCTGATTGCGAGGCGCACGGATGTACTTGACGAAAGCCTCGAGCGGAAGCGGCGGCGTGATACGCGGTCCGCTCGTCGGCGCACCCTGCCCCTCGAGCCCGTGGCACCCGGCGCAGCCGTTCTTCACGTAGACGGTCTTGCCCTTCTCGACGTCGCCGTCTGGCGCCGGCCCTTGACCTGCCACCGCGACGACGCCAGCCGCGAGCACGGCCACGGCGATCCTGACCAGCATCCTCGGCCTCGCTCCCCGGCCTACCTGGGCTGCACGATCACGTCGACGAGCGCCGGCTGACCACCCTTCACGGTCGCAACCGCCCGCCTGATCGCCGGCGCGAGGTCGTTGGGGTTGGCAATCGGGCCTTCTGCGTGAACGCCCATGCTCTGCGCCAGCTTCGCGAAATCGATCGAAGGATTGTCGATCGCGTTGCCGATATGGGCCCGGTCGATGCCGCGCTCGCGCCGGCCGGCCATCCGCTGCAGATGCATGACCTCCTCGTGATACGCCCGGTTGTTGTTCATCACGAACAGGATCGGAATGTTGTAGCGAGCCGCCGTCCACAACACGCCCGGGGCGTACAGCAGGTCCCCGTCGTTCTGAAGGCTGATCGACAAGCGGCCGTATTTTCGATTGGCCAGAGCCGCGCCGACAGCCGCCGGCGCTCCATAGCCGATGCCCGATCCGCCAGAGACCCCGATGTACTGGTAGTACTTCTCGAAGTTCCACAACCGCTGCGCCCAGCCACTCAGCGCGCCGTTCACAAGCGACCAGTCTTCCGACCGCACTTGTGCCCACACTTCAGCCGCGAGGCGCGCCGTGCTGATCGGCACGGCGTCCCAGGCGTGGGTCGCGTCGGTCCGCGCGCGCTCCCGGGCTGCCCGGCTGGCCTCTGCCAGCCTGGCGCCCCGGTCGGCGATCGCGCGCTGTCGATCGGGTGTCATCAGGCGTCGCACGGCCTCGATGAGAGACGGCAGCGTCGCCTCGGCATCACCCGCCAGCGCCAGATCGACTTCCGAATAGCGCTGGAAATCCTGGTAGTTCGCCTTGGAACTGAGCTCGCCGGCCGTGATCGTCACCAGCTTGGCGCCCGTCCGTGTCGCCGGCCGCGAACTGCGCTCGATCTGATCGCGATATGAATTGACCGCACCGAAGAAATTGGCGATCTCGAGGCCGACGACGACGTCGCCTTCGGCAATCGCCGCCGCGCTGCGCAGCGTCTGGTTGAGGGGGTGTCTGGAGGGAAAATTCATCCGACCCGGGCCGATCGGCGGCATCGTATTCGGCAGCGTACTGACCACGCCGGCCTGGACCAGCTCCGCCAGCTCGACGAGGCGTTCCATCCCCGCTTGCGACCGCGCGGCGCGATCGGCAATCAAGACCGGACCGTCAGCATTCACGAGCAGTCGAGCCAGCTCGGCGACTGCACCCGAATCGGCCTGCGGCGGCGACGCGAGCGTCAGCTTCGGTATCCGCAGTGGCGAGTGCGCCGCGGGAATCGGTCGCTCCTGCAACTCGGCGTCGGCCACCAGCACCACGGGGCCGGCCCAGGGAGTCATCGACACCTTGTAGGCCCGCACCGCCGACTCGGCAAAGTGCTGGAGGGAAATGGGCGTGTCGTCCCATTTCACGTAGTCGCGCACCATCGCTGCGGCGTCCTGCACGCTGTGCACCCATTCCACGCCGGGATAGCGCATCACGGCGTCGAGCGTGTTGCCGAGGATGATGTAGACAGGCACGCGGTCGCACCACGCGTTGTAGATGGCCATCGACGCGTGCTGCAGCCCGACGGTTCCATGCGCGAGGACGATCAACGGCTTGCCCTCGATCTTGGCGTAGCCGTGCGCCATCGCGACCGCCGATTCCTCGTGGAGACAGGTCAGGAATTCGGGCTGCGCGTTTCCGCCGTAGTTGACGATGGATTCCTGCAGGCCGCGGAAGCTGGAACCGGGGTTGGCGCAGACGTAGGGTACGCCCAACGCCTTGATGACGTCGACCATGAAGTCCGAACCGCTGCGCCCCCCGGTCAACGTCTCGGCGGCCTCAGCCTGCGGCTCCGCCGGTGGTGTCGGCGCCGCGGCCTGACCCGAGGCGGTCTGGCCCTGGAGAAACGGAGGCGCCGCCATCGCGCCGGCGCCGGCGGCGGCAGCCCGTTTCATGAATTCGCGGCGATGGACGGGGACCTTTTTGTCCACGTGCGTGAACGCGCGGATACTAGCATACGACGTTCACTTCGCCTCGGCTCAACGTCTTTCAGAAGGCTGACTCCTGCCGGCCGGCCAGGACCGTAACCACGCTCGTGCCGCCCTGAAGTCAGGGCACAGATCGGCGACAAGCTTCCAGAACTGCGGCGAGTGGTCCATCCTCCGGAGATGCATGAGTTCATGGACCATCACGTAGTCACGCACGGACGCTGGCATCTGGACGAGCCGCCAGTTCAGGCAGATGTGGCCCCGCCGGGAACAGGATCCCCATCGCCACCGTTGATTCCGCACGCTGACGTGCGCCACAACGAGACCGTTGGCCTCCGCGAGCTGCAACAGACGCGCAGGCAGCTCTCTCTTCGCCCTGCGCCGCAAGTCGAGCTCGACTTCGGGCGACAGCGCCTCGAAACGGGAATCGTCATGCTGGCGGCGAAGCTGTTGTTTCTCGATCCAGACACGCTCGCGTTCGGCGAAGGCGGCCGCCTCGCGCCGCGAACCCCACCGGGGAATCGTCACTCGGACGGTGCCATCATCCGCCACACGAATCACGTATCTCCTTGCGCGCGGGTGTCGGACGAAGACATACCCGACGTCAAACGGGAGCGACGGCTGAAGCTCGCGATGTACTGACGACAAGCCGCTACCGAGACTTGAACACTGCTCTGGAACCCATCTCATAATGCGCCGCCACGCCGATCGAGCTAGTGTCCACCATAAACGACGAAGCCACGCTTGCGAAGGCTCTCGGCCAGGGCGGCTTCCATGAACTGCGCCTTCCGATACGGCATCGGGTTGAGATGGGCGTACAGACGAGGCACGAGCCGCTCGCCGAAGCGACGCACGATGCGCGCGGCCTTCAAGCCCCGCTTATGATTTTCAAAACGCTGTTCCGGTGTCAGGCCGGTCAGCCCGACGTAGTAGGCCGCCTTGCCGTCGCCACGCGGGTTGCGAAGATAGACGACGTAAACGCAATGATGGTGGCGGCTGGAGGCCGAACCTGTGGAAGCCTCGTCAGACCTTTTCGACTTCTTCTTCAGCGATTTCGATGTCGCCATTCTGAAACGGCAGGCCATCGGTGAGCTCGGCGGCCTGCAGCATTCTCGGCACGCGATCGATCGGCTCGAGCGCTCGAATTTCCTCGCCACCGTTCGCCGCGTGGTACTCCTTGAACTTGCGCGCCTTGATGAGCACGTTGCCTTCGAGCGAGCCGACGGCCTGATTATAGGCATCGAGGCTCCCTTTGAGCTTGGCGCCGAGGGTTTCGAAGTGACCGCCGAGCACACGCACCGCATCGTACAGATTTCGTCCGAGCTCGCTGATCTTGCGCGCGTTCTCCTCCATCGCCTGCTGTTGCCATCCGTAGGCCACCGCACGCAGCAGCGCGATCAGCGTCGTCGGGCTCGCGGGGATGACGCGCTGATCGAGGCCGATGCCGAACTCGATGAGCGACGGATCCTGCTCGAGCGCCGCGCTGAAGAACATTTCGCCGGGGAGGAACATGACTACGAAGTCCGGGCTTGGATGGACGTGCGCGGCGTAGCCCTTGGCCGACAGCTGCACCAGGTGCGTGCGGACCTGCCGCGCGTGGTCGGCGAGCAGGAGCTGCCTGGAAGGCTCGTCCGGCGCTTCGAGGGCTTTCAGATAGGCGTCGAGCGGCACCTTCGCGTCGATCACGACGTGCTTGCCTCCCGGAAGCGTGACGATGACATCGGGCCGCAGGCGGCGATCGGAATCGCTCGCCGTGATAGTGCCCTGCTCTTCGAAGTCGCATCGGTCGAGCATACCGGCGAGCTCGACGACACGTCTGAGCTGGAGCTCGCCCCACCGTCCCCGTACACCCGGGCGTTTCAGCGCGTCCACGAGGCGCGCGGTCTGTGATTTGAGATCGTGGCCGACCACATCCAGCGCGCGCAGCTTCTCGATGAGCTCTGCCCGGCTCCTGGTCCGCCGGAGTTCGGACTCCTTGATCTCGCGATCCACCTGCTCGAGGGTGGTCTTCATGGGCGCCAGCAGTCCTTCGATGGCGCGCGTGCGCGCGTCGAGATCGGCGGTCGCCTCAGTTCGCGTCTGCTGAAACCGCGTCTCTGCCAGCTGAAGGAACGCCCGGTTGTTGGCGTGGAGCGCCTCGGAGCTGAGCGCCTGAAACGACTCGCGCAGCCTGGTTTCGGCCTCTTGAAAGGCCTTCAACCGTTCGGCGTGCACCGCGCGATCGCGTTCGAGCTCGGATTGAAGATGGGTTCGGGCAGGACGCCCGGCCAGCCAGCCGACCGCGGCGCCCAACAAGAGGCCGATGACGAGGGCGATCAGGACGGAAAAATCCAAATGCCTCCTACGCGCAGTATCGCACGGCTGTCTACTGCGAGACGACGAACGGCAGCCACGACTCGGGCAGTTGCAATTCCGCAGCGTGAATCGCCGCGGCCATCTCGCGCGCCCGATCGTCCCGCGTGACCTTTCGCATCGCCAGGCTCCTCGCAAGCTGTTGAAGAGCGCGGCGCGCGGCTATTTGCGCTCGGTGGCGGCGATCTGCGTACGAACCGGAGGCGGTTGCGAGCGATGCGGCCCGAACGGCAGCCCGCTCCACTTTCAACATCTCGAGGCGTGGTCGGTTGACCGGCTCGAAGGGCAGCGCAGTCTGAAAACGGTCCGGCGATGCGGTGTCGAGCCGGCCCGCAGCCCGGAGGGCACGCTCGCGGTCGATTTCAGCCCGATAGCATTGAAAGCAGAGCGGGCGTCCGCGCCGCGGCCCGCCTCGCGTGACCGTCGCGCGGCCCGAAGCCGCCAGCCCCACAGCCTCCCGGCATGCCGCACACAACGCTTTTGGGCGTCTGCCCTGGAGCTCGCCCCCTGGAAATGTGCCCCACTCCCCGTCCGGCCGCTCTGGGACCTGGCCCGTCAGCATGTTCATGGAACCAGCTTACGACCGGGGTGTGACAGGGAAGGTCACTCGCGGCGGCTCCGGGCTTCGACGACCCGTGACGGCTCCTATTGGAGCAACGGCTTGACTCTCCACTCCCTGTCGTTGAAGAGCGCCGCGCATTCGTCAGCCGGGATCGAGCGTTTGGCGTATCGACAGGACAACACAAACAGCCCGCGCCCCTCGTGCCAGTCCGATCGGGTGACCGTGCACTCGAATTCGTGCCCGGCGCTGGTCGTCAGCTGCAGTGGCGCGCCCGGCGGTGGAATGGCAGGCACTTCTATCGTCTTGGTGAATCGAACGGATCCGTTGTCGATCGGATAGCCGTTCTCGTCCTTCACCGGGTTCTTGACCCGCGGAATCGCGAGGTTGACTTCAACGGCAATGGCCATTTTTCGGTAGACGTTACTCGACAGTGGGCTCGGCGTCGATCGACGCCGCCGGGCTTTCCACCCGCACGTACTGTACAGGATTTCCGCACCCCTCGAGAAATCGCTGGAAGTGAGCGTACGCGATGACCACCGTCGCCGTGTTGATATTGGGATGAAACGAAATCGCTGGCGCGGAGCGCAGGTCCCGATCGATCGCCACGCGGACACTGTGGGTCGCGTCGTGAATCAACCCGAACGGCGACACCGACCCTGGGGTGACACCAAGGTGCGCCATCAGCCGCTCGGCCGAGCCGAAGCTGAGCTTGCCGTCGCCGATTTGATCAGCCACCGCACGCAGGTTCGCGCGCTTCCGATAGTGAATGATGACGAGATAGTGGCGCGTTCCTTTCTGATTGCGCATGAACAGGTTCTTGCAGTGGACGGCGTCGATGCCGGCCCAATGGCGTTCCCCTTCCTCCGCGCTCGCAATCGGCGGATGCTCGTACCGGGCGTACGGGATGCCCAGCGCCTCGAGCCGCGCATAGACCGGCCCCTCGGCAGAGTGAGCATGACCCGTCATCGGTTTACCCTGGAAGTCCGACGATGATGTGACACTCATGCCTAGGGTACCAGCACGGCCGCGCCTTTGACACGCCCGCCGCGAAGATCGCCCAGCGCGCGGTTCGCCTCGAGCAGATCGTACGGGATGGCCCGGATCTCGATCGGCACTCTGCCCGCCAACTCGAGGAAGTTGCGAGCGTCCTCGCGCGTGAGGTTGGCAACCGAACGGACGCTGCGCTCCTGCCACAGCAGGCGATATGGGAACGATGGCACGTCGCTCATGTGAATGCCGGCGCAGACGACAACGCCCCCAGGCACAACGCGCGCGAGCGCTTCGGGAATCAGCCGACCAACGGGGGCAAAGATGATGGCGGCATCGAGCGGATCCGGGGGCGGCCCGTCCGAGGAGCCCGCCCACGTGACACCCAGCCCGCGGGCGAACTCCTGCGCCTCGTGGTCTTCTGGAGACGTGAACGCGTACACCTCCTGTCCCTGGCGCCGTGCGATCTGCGCGACGATGTGGGCTGCGGCGCCAAAACCGTAGAGGCCCAGACGGCGAACCGCGTCCGGCCGACCGGTCAAGCGATACGCGCGAAAGCCGATGAGGCCCGCGCAGAGCAGCGGCGCCGCCTCGAGGTCCTGGTACGCCTCAGGCAGCTTGAAGGCGTATCTCGCATCCACGACGGTGGAGTCGGTGTAGCCGCCGTCGATCTGATACCCCGTAAAGCGGGCGTCTGGACAAAGGTTCTCCCGCCCGCTCCGACAGTATCGGCACTCGCCACACGAATACCCGAGCCAGGGAATGCCGACTCGATCGCCGACCCTGAAGCCGGCGACTCCGTCCCCGATCTGGTCGACGATCCCGACAATCTCGTGTCCCGGGATCAGCGGGATCTCGGGATGAGGCAGCTCCCCATCGACCACGTGCAGGTCGGTCCGGCACACGCCGCACGCCCGGACGTTCACGCGCAGCTCGCCGCGCCGCGCGGTCGGCGGCTCCCGCTCATGCGCCTCGAGTGTGCCCGCGCCGAGTCTGGTCAACACCATCGCCCTCATGACGGATATTATTCACGCGCGACGCGACGCCGGCAAAGGCGTCTGTCTCGTCATCTCGATCGAGAGAATGGCGACGCCGGCGAGGACGATCGCCGAGCCCAGCCATTGAGCGGCCGACAGACGCTCGTCGAAGATCACCAGACCCCACACGATCGCGAAGACAGGCTGAATGAGCAGCATGACCGAGGTCGCAATCGCCGGCAGCCGAGGCAGCGCCGTGCCGATGAACAGCCAGCCGATCACCTGGGAGATGATCGCGAGGGCGAGCAGCCACCAATGAGCCGTCGCGCTCACCGCGAACGTAAACTGCGCATCGAGGCCGATCGAGAGCAGCGCGCCGAAGCCCATGCCGAGCGTGGCGTCGAACAGCGGCCCGGCCGGCGGCACCAGCCGGCGATTCGACGCCCGAAAGACGATCAGGTACACCGAGTAGCAGAAACCGGCCGCGACACCCAGCAGCACGCCTTGCACGGGTCTGGTACCGTACGCGCCTTCCTGGCCGAGTCCCGATGTGAGCGTCACGCCTGCGAGCACCACGCCGATCATCGCGAGCGTGGACCAGCGAGGCCGCTCGGCGTGTCGCAGCCACCCGAAAAGCGCGATGAACACGATCTGGACGTTTGGGATCACGGTCCCGAGACCGGCGCCAACGAGCGCAATCGATTCGTGCCAGAGATTGAGGTCGGCGGCGAGGCCAAGCCCGCTGGCGAATGCCAGCAGGCGATCGCGCCCTGTGCGATCGTCCGCGGCCCGACCAGCCCACCAGACCGCAGCGAGCACAGGGAGCGCGTAGACAGCCCGATAGAACGTGGCGGTGACGGGGGAAACGCGTGCGAGCCGGATGAAGACCGCCGAGAAAGAAATGCTCAAGACCCCGAAGAGGGCCAGGAGGTGGGTCACGCGGCCGCGATTGTACTATCGCGGACTATCCCTGGCCCATCTTCGAAGCCGGCCCCACCTCGGCGACGGCGGGGCGCGACCCGGCAATCGCCATCAGACGATTCTCCGCCCGGCTCCCTTCGTCGAGCATTTCCTGAAACAGTCGCGCTTCATCCCACCGGTTGAGCCGCAGGGCATGGCCCCGCACCGAGCCGTAGCCGGCGATTTCGTAGTGGACGATGCGCAGCGCGACGCCGATGATGGCCGCATCCCGTGCATCAGGTGTCGCTTCCTGATTCAGTCGATCGTCAGCTTCCAGAACGATGCCCGCCAGAGCCGCCGATGAACGGATCGGTCGGCGTTCCCCCCAATGCGTGAAGATCAGATCGATTCGCTCCAGATGGAGCCGCGATTCACGACACTGCCCCGTCAGTGTTTCCCGCAGTTCCGGCTCGTGCGCCGCCTCCGAGAGACGCGGCAGAACGCGGAGCATCTGAATCTCCGCGTCGTACAGCGTCCCGAGCTCGTCGAAGTAGAGATCCTTCAGCGATCCCGTGCTGGCCATGTTTCCCCCAGGTTCAGCCGGGGAGTAGCAAGGCGTATGCCTGAGGCGCGTTACACCGCGAGCTTGTCGAGTTCGCGTTCCAGCCTGGCGACCAGGGTCGCCAGCTGGTCCACGACGGCCCGCACCGGTTCGGGGCGACTCAAGTCGACGCCCGCCCGCTGGAGCAGCGCCATCGGATGGTCGCTCCCTCCCGACTTCAGCAGCGTCAGATACCGCTCGATGGCCGCTGCGCGTTCCGGCGCCGACGCGCCGGTCAGCTCTTTCATCAGCTGGGCGCTCGACGCGAAGCATGTCGCGTACTGATAGACGTAGTACGGAGTGCTGTAGAAGTGCGGAATGCGGGCCCATGTCACCCGCGACTGACCATCGTAGTCGAGCGCGTCACCGTGGTAAGCCTGCAGCAGGCCGAAGTAAATCTCGCTGAGCCGCTCCGCCGTCACCGGCTGATCGCGCTCCACCAGCCGGTGCGCCTGCAGCTCGTAGTCGGCGAAGAGCACCTGGGTATAGAAGGTGCCGACGATCCCGTCGATCGCGTGCTGCAGCAGCACGATACGCTCGCGCTCGTCTTTGGCTCGCTCGAGCATGTACTCGAGAAACAGCGCCTCGCTCAACGTCGAGGGCACCTCGGCGATGAAGATCGTGTAATCGGAGTACACGAACGGCTGATGAGCGTGCGACAGTACGGTGTGCATCGAATGGCCCGCTTCGTGAGCGAGCGTGAACACGGCATCGAGCGTGTCGTTGTGGTTCAGCAACATGTACGGATGCACGCCGTACACGGGAGCCGAGTACGCGCCGCTGCGCTTCCCCGGATTCTCGTAGACATCGATCCACCCGCTGTTGAGCGCCTCACGCAGCTGCCGCTGGTAGGCGTCCCCGAGCGGCGCGACGGAGGCCGGCAGCCACTCGAGGACCATTTCGTAGGGGTACTTCTCCTCGACCTCGACGAGCGGGATCGTCGTGTCGTACGAATGATACGTCTCGAGCCCGAGCACACGCTTACGGAGTCGATGATACGCGCGCAGTGGTTCGGTTCCGGCCTTCGTCGTTTCGATCAAGTTCTCGACGACCGTCGTCGGGATATTGTTCCCGTGAAGCGCCGCGTCGAGGGTCGTGCGGTAGCCGCGCGCCTGAGCGTAGAACCAGTCGCGCTGCAGCACACCGTTATAGAGCGAGGCGTACGTGTTGACGCTGGTTTCGAACAGCCGGTGATACTCGACGAACGCGGCCCCTCGATCGGCCTGATTGCGGTTCGTGGCCAGAATGGCGCGGTACTGACCGTAAGTCAGCGTGACGTCCGTGCCGTTGGATAAACGCAGCGTCGGATGCTTGACGTCAGCCGTCGAGAGCGCCGCGTAGGCGTCGGGGGGGGCCGATGAGAAGCGGCTCGACAACGACAGCAGATGTTCGCCCTTCTCGTCCAGGACGTGCTCCTGCTGTCGGTACAAGTCCTCGATTGCGAAACGGTAGACGGACAAGTGGGCGCTCTGAGCCATCCATGCCTGCACCGTCGGCAGCGGCACCGCCAGCAGTTCGGGACTGAACCAGGCGCTGGCCTGCGCAAACCTGGCGAACAGGATCTGCACCTGCTGCCGCTTCGCATTCATCTCGTTGTCGCGCTGATCCTCGTCGTACTTCAGCGCCACGAAATACCAGACCTTGTACGACAGCTGCCCGATCTCGTCCGACAGCCTGTAGGCGGCCAGGAGCTGCTCGGCGCCCCTGGCGAGCGTTCCCTGCAAGGCTGCGTACGCGGTGATCCTCGCGTCGAGCTCGTCGTAGGCCACCTTCCACGCTTCCCAGTCCGAGAAGATATGCGAGAGGTTCCACTTGAACCGGTCGGGAATCTCCTTGCGGTCGCGAAGCGGCGGAGCGGCGGGGGCTTCAGCGGGCCCGAAGGTGCTCATCAGCTGCATCGGCTGATCATATATTGAGATTGGAGGGACGCACGTTTCTGTGGCATGGTTTACCCATGCGATATCTTCGGGTGCTGCCGTTGCTCGCAGTCGCCGTCACCACGAGCGGCTGCTTTCAATTCTCCAGTCTTCTCGTCGTCAAGCCCGATGGGAGCGGGACGATTGAGCAGCGCATGATGTTCACACAAGCGGCTGTCGCTCAGCTGCGGCAGCTGGCTGCACTCGGGGGCGGCACGCAGGATTTCGACCCCTTCTCGGAGGAGCAGGCGCGCGACGCCGCCGCCGCGCTGGGTCCGGGAGTGACCTACGTTTCCTCCGCACCGCTCGACACGGTCGATGGAATGGGACGTGAGATCAGATATGCCTTCACCGACATCAACAGCTTGAGGCTGGATCAGGGACCACCTGGCCCCGCCGGGGTCTCGGTTCAGTCAGGATCCGATGATCGGGTGTCGTTCAAACTGACGCGTCAGCCTTCCGGCAACGCGCTGCTCACCATCTCGGTGCCGCAAATGCCGGTCGGCCCGGGCGGGTCAGGGTCGCCGCTGCCTGGCCCGGCATCGGCGGAGCAGCTGGCGTTGTTGAAGCCAATGCTGGCCGGCGCCCGCGTGCAGATCGACATCGAGCCTGCGGGCCAGCTGGTCCGCACGAGCAGCCCTTTTGTCACGGGGAAGCGGGTCACGCTGCTTGATGTCAACATCGACGCACTTCTCAGCGACGAAACGCTGCTGCGGCGACTGCAGGCGGCCGGCACGCCCGAAGACACGAAGACGATCCTGAAGAGCGTGCCGGGTCTCAAGCTGAATCTCGATCCCGAACTCACGATTGAGTTTCAGTAGGCTGCAGACTCTGCGCTTCCCGCTTCGCTATCGCCTGTTCCTCGAGCCCGGAGGCAAGAACCGCATGGCTGGTGTAGCGCCGGAGCGCTGGCGTCCTCGCCGCGATCCAGGCGGTTGCCGCCACGCAGCCAACGCCCCCGCTCACGACGGAGAAGACGGCGCCCATCCAGGTGGCGACGGCGCCCGCTTCGAACTCGCCGAGTTGCGGCCCGCCAATGAAGAACACCATGTTCACCCCGGCCATGCGACCGCGCAGGCGGTCCGGTGTTTCCAGCTGCCGAATGAGATTCCGGATGATCATGCTCACCGTATCGCTCGCGCCGATCAGCATCAGGCACGCAAAGGTGAGCAGCATCGATCGCGACAGCCCGAAGAACACCGTGGCCAGACCGTGGATCGCGACAGCCCAGAGGAGCGTCGGGCCGCGGCGTTGAATCCGTTCGATCAGCGCGACCATGACGGCGCTGGTCAGCAGGGCTCCCGCGGCCGGCGCCGCATACAGCAGGCCGTAGCCGCGCGCGCCGACGTGCAGGATCTCCTGGGCGAAAATCGGCAGCAGCGCGGTCGCCGAGGAAAAGAACGTCGCGAGGAAGTCGAGCACCATCGTCGACCGGATGAGGGGCGATCGGAACACGAACCGGAGCCCCTCGAGCGCGGCGCCGAACGACACGTCGTTGTGCGAACCGACTTGGGACGACTCCCGGCCGTGAACGTGGCGAATGTTTCGCATCGCCACAAGGGCCGCGAACACGCACCCGAACGAGAGCGCATTGACGAGATACGTCGAGAACAGACCCAGGCCTGAGATCAACAGACCGGCTAACGCGGGGCCGGTCACTGACGCCATCTGAACCATCGTCGTGTTCAGGCTGATAGCGTTGGGCAGGTGCTCGCGCGGCACCAGCATCGGGATGAGCGCGTGCCGGGCTGGCAAGTCGAAGGCAGAGACAGCCGCACCGAGCGCGGCGAGGGCATAAATCGGCCAGACGCTCGACACGCCCGCGATCGTCACCCAGGCGAGTCCCAGGGCGACGAGTGCGGAGCCGGCCTGCGTGAAGAGCAGGACCCGCCGGCGGTTCCAGGCATCAGCCACGACCCCGGCGAACAACGAGAAGACGATGATCGGGACGACCTTGACGAGCCCGACCATGCCAAGGGCCATCCCTTTCTGCTCGGACGGAACGAGAAGGGAGACCTGCCACAGCAGGGCGGCGTTCTGCATCGTCGATCCCGTGAACGACAGGAACAGGCCGATCCAAATCAGGCGAAAATTCCTGTGCTGCAGGGCGACGAACGAGCGGCGAGAGATCATGCGGTCAGCACGATCTTCCCGATATGCCGGCTGGATTCCAGCAGCCGATGCGCGTCGGCGGCGGATCGGAGCGCGAACGTGGCGTGTATCACCGGCCTGACAGTACCCGATTCGAGCAGCGGCCACACGTGCTTGAACACCGCATCAGCGATGGCGCCCTTCTCGGCGGCGGAGCGCGGGCGCAGCGTCGACGCCGTGATCGTGAGCCGTCTCGTCAGCAACGGCCGCATATCCAGCTCGACCTTGGAGCCCTTCTGCAGGGCGATCTGCACCAGCCGGCCGTCAATCGCCAGGCTTTCAATGTTGCGCGCGACATAGTCGCCGCCGACCATATCCAGAACGACGTCCACGCCGCGGCCACCGGTCATCTCGTGGATGACCACGGCGAAATCGGCTTCACGGTAGTTGATCGCGCGCTCGGCCCCGAGCCGTTCGCACGCCTCGCACTTCTCCGCCGAACCAGCAGTCACCAGGACGCGCGACCGAAATGCGCGCGCCAGCTGAATCGCCGTCGTGCCGATGCCGCTCGAGCCGCCGTGGACGAGAATCCATTCGCCCGGCTTCAGCCGACCCCGTTCGAACACGTTCGTCCAGACCGTGAAGAACGTCTCAGGGATGGCGGCCGCCTGGACCATGTCCAGCCCGCGCGGAACTGGAAGACACTGCACACCGGGGGCCACGCAGTACTCGGCATAGCCGCCCCCGGAGAGGAGGGCGCAAACACGATCGCCAGCCGCCCAGTCGCCCGCTTCCGGACCGACCTCCACGATCGTGCCTGCCACCTCCAGCCCGGGGATGTCCGACGCACCCGGCGGAGGTGGATACAGCCCGCGGCGCTGCATCGCGTCGGGGCGATTGATCCCGGCGGCGGCCACTTTGATCAACACTTCGCCCGCTTGTGGAACCGGCCGAGGCCGTTCAACCGGTACGAGCACCTCGGGCGCGCCGGGCCGAGAAATTTCAATGGCGATCATTCACACATCCCCCAACGCCGCTCTGGTGGTGGCGGGCTCGAGCACGAGCGCCGCGAGCGCGATCCCGACGCCGAGCGCCATCGTCAATACCAACGTCAACGGCCAGGCAGCGAGCAGCGTCGCATCGGCCACCAGCGCCGCGGCCATGAGGATATCGACTGTCAACAGCACGTTCACCGACCGGCGATGCTCCCGAACCAGTTCGCGGCGGTTGACACGCTCTGTGAACACGAGGTGGCCGCGGAGCACGCCGCCGATGGCGGCGCCCACGCCGAGCGCAATGAACAACGACACGGTGGTGGGCGTCTCAATCCATTCCTTGATCTGCCAACCGAGTGTCGCGGCAATCAGATACAAAAGGACGATCACGACCTGATGAGTCCTCCACCACACGCCCGGCGTCGCGGTGCTGGACCCGTCTCCGGCATGTTCGAGCGCTCGAACGATGTCAACGGCCGACCGGAATCGCTCGTCGGCAGATTTGCGCAGGCAACGCTCCACGCATTCCAGGATCACGATGGGCACATGCGGACATCTTTGCCCGAGGGGACGAGCGTCGCTTTCGAGCACGCGGGCGATGGTCGCCAGCGGTGTGGCGCCAGCGAACGGGTGTACGCCGCTGATGTATTCGTAGAGCGTTGCGCCGTAGGCGAAGACGTCTGCTCTTGCGTCGACCGGCTGGCCGTTCAGCTGTTCCGGAGACATGTACGCCGGCGTTCCAATCAGCATCCCCGGTTCGGTGACGAGTGCGCCGGTGGCCGCGGGTCCAGACTCCGTACGCGCGAGGCCGAAGTCGAGCACCTTGAGCCGGCCGTCTCGCGTCCGCATGATGTTTTCGGGCTTGAGGTCCCGATGAACAATCCCTTGAGCATGAGCAGCGGCGAGTGCGGAGGCAATATCTCTCGCGGTGCGGATGATCTCGTCCGACGAGGGGCGATGATTGCTGGCGATTTCCGCACGAAGTGTCTCGCCATCAATGAGCTCTGAGGCGATCAACAGCTCGTCGTCGTATTCTTCCAGCGAGTACACGGCGCAGATGCCCGGATGACTCAGAGCCGCAGCCGCCCGCGCCTCCCTCCGCAGCCGTTCCCGCTGGTGGGGGTCGCGTGTCAGGTGCGGGGCGAGCGCTTTCAGCGCGACCTGCCGCCCGAGTCTGGTGTCGGATGCCAGGTACACACGGCCCATACCACCTCGGCCAAGCTCCTTGACGATCTGATACGGTCCAACGGTTGTCCCGGCGACCAACGTCGTGTCTTCCGCCAGGAGATCCGGCATCCGGTCAACGACCGGTTCGGCGAGGAATTTGCCGGCCCGTTGGTGGTGCTCGAGCAACGAGAGCACTTCTTCCTGAACAACGGCATCGCCCGAAGCCTGCGCGGCGACCCACGATCCACGCTCGGCGTCGCCGCGCTCGAGCGCAGCCTCAAATATCTGGCGGACTCGCTGGCGCTGCGCGCTGGTCATGTCAATCGGCTCGTGAGCTCGCGGAACAGCCAGGCCCGCGCCAGGCTCCAGCGACGTTTCAGCGTGGCCGGAGAAATGTCGAGCGCGGCCGCGGCGTCTTCGATGCTCAGCCCTCCAAAGAACCTCAGCTCGATGATGCGCGCCTGCTCGGGATCGATGGCTTCGAGCCGGGTGAGCGCTTCGTCGAGGGCGGGAAGCATGGCGTCTTCGCCCGCAGCGGCGACGAGCGACTCCATCAGCGACACCCGATCCAGTCCCCCCCACCGCTTGAGGGCTCCTCGCGCGCGCGCCCGTTCGACGAGAATTTGACGCATCGATCGCGCGGCGATGCCGACGAAGTGGCGCTCGTCCCGCCAGGGCGTACCGGCGCCCGCCAGGCGAAGATAGGCCTCGTGCACGAGGGCCGTCGCCTGCAGCGTCTGGCCCGGGCGTTCGCGTCGCATGTACGCGGCCGCCAGGCGCCGCAGCTCCTGGTAGACCTGGCCGGCGAGCTCATCAGCCGGCCGCGCCGGACGATCGGGGTCCATGTCGCTCAATTGTAGAGACTCGCGCCCGTTTCAGAGTACCCAGTCCCGCGCCGGCAGCGAAAGCACGCGATAGACATCCCGAAGCGCCACAACCCGATCGGCGTATTCGTGCCTCGGAAACTCACGCTGGAGCATCCGATCGCGCAGCACACGCAGCTCGTAGCAATACAAATCGCGGACGAAGCCACGGGCGCGTTCCGGCGGCGTCATCGGCGTCGGTCTGATCCCGTGCCGCTCGCACGCCCGGAGCACGTCGTCGCGATACGCGTACGTCATCGTCCTGCGGGCTCCAGGACCTTCTCGAGGGCGCCGAGCGTGGCGTCAATCGCCAGCATGTGCCGGGGCATGTCCAGCGCTTCCCTCAGCGGTTGCGGCTTGGCGATGGTGTGGCCGATGACGGGTTCCACGATTTCCGGAAACTTCGCGGGGTGTGCGGTCGCGAGGAACACGCCCGGCGCCGTCCGGCCGACACCAGACTCGACGGCCCCGCGCGACCTCAGTCCCAAGTAGGCGATCGCGCTGTGCGGATCGAGGAGGTATCCCCGCTCCTCGTACACCCGACGAATCGTCTGGCGCACTTCGGCGTCTTCATGACGGCTTCCGAGCATGTCCTGCCGAATGGCCTCGAGGCTGCCGTCGTACAGCCACATCAGGCGATCGAAGTTGCTCGGGTTGCCGACGTCCATCGCGTTTGCCACGGTATGCACCGACGGTCGCGGCTCGAATCGACCGCTGCTCAAATACTCCGGCACCACGTCGTTCACGTTGGTCGCCGCGACGAACCGATCGATCCGCATGCCCAGCCGTTTGGCCATGACTCCGGCGGTGAGGTTGCCGAAGTTGCCGCTCGGCGTCGAAAACACCGGACGTCCGGCCCGAGCGCCGAGCAGACCGAGAGCGTGGACGTAATAGATCATCTGGGGAAGCAGGCGGCCGATATTGATGGAGTTGGCCGACGTCAGGTTGGCCCGACGCGACAGCACCGGATCGGCGAACGCCGCCTTCGACAGACGCTGGCAGTCGTCGAAGCTGCCGTCGACGGCGTAGGCACGAACGTTGGTCTTGACGCCATTGAAGATCGTCAGCTGCGCTTCCTGCGTCGGGCTGACCCTGCCCTTCGGGTACAGGATGGCTACTCTCGTGTGGGGAACCTCGTGAAACGCGTGCGCGACGGCGCTGCCGGTGTCGCCCGACGTTGCCACCAGAATCGTGAGCGGGTTGTCGCCCTGAAAGAGCGCGGCCATGAGCCTCGCCATCACGCGGGCGCCGACGTCCTTGAATGCCAGCGTTGGGCCGTGAAAGAGCTCGAGCGCGTAAAAACCAGCTTCGACCTCCACGAGCGGGATTGGAAAGGCGAGGGCATCGTCGAGGATCGTCTGCAGTGCGTCGTACGCCAGCTCGTCCACGAAGGGATGCAGCACGCGAGCGCCGACCTCCGCCAGCGACATGCCCTGCCCCGAAGTCAGTCGCTCGATTTCCCTGGCCGACCACTGCGGTATCGACTCGGGAACATACAACCCTCCGTCCGGCGCGAGGCCCTCGAACAGCGCGAAGCCGAATGACACCCCGGGTGTCTGGCGATCGGCGAAGCTGCGTGTCGTTATGAAGCGCATGAGATGACACGCGCACCCTGCGATGCGATAGGCGACACGTACGTCTGCGGCTCGCCTCCGATGTGTTTGCGGACCGCGTCGGTCATGGCCATCGCCACGCGCCGCGCGACCTCCTCGGAGCGGCACAGGGCGAAGAGCGACGGCCCGGAGCCGGACAGGCTGCAGCCCAAAGCCCCGGCGTCGACGGCCGCCCGCTTGATCTGCGCGAGGCCCGGAACGAGCAGCGCCCGGCGTGGCTCGGCGATCGTGTCTTCCAGAGATCGCGCGAGGAGCGCGAAGTCCGCGCGATGAAGTGCGTGGACCAGCGCGCCGAGATTTGCCCATTGCCTCGTGGCGTCGGCGAGCGACACCGTCGTCCCGAGCAGAGCGCGAGCCTTGGCCGTCTCAATCTCCAGCTCGGGGTGAACGACGACGGCCATGAGGCCGTCCGGCACCGGCAGACGAATGATATCGGGTGGGTTGGGATGGCGAACCAGGACAAGACCACCGCACAGAGCCGGTACGATGTTATCGGGATGGGCCGTTCGTGCGCCCAGTCCCTCGCCTTCGATGGCACACGCGATCAGCGTGTCGAGCGGAGCGTGCGCCTCGAAGAGCGCATCGACAGCCACGACCGCTGCCGCCGCACTTGCGGCGCTGCCACCAAGTCCGCTCGACAGCGGCAAGCCCTTCGCGATGCGGAGGGCGACACCGCGCCGGCGCTCACCGAGCGCGGTCAACAGCGCCTGCGCGGCGACCCCGGCCGTGTTCCGCGTCGGTTCGCGAGGCAGCCGCCCGCCATCGCCTGTGATGCTGTCGATGCAGACGCCGGGCGGCGCGAATCGTGCGGTCACTTCGTCGCCGGGGGCCTCCAGCGGGAATCCAAGCACGTCAAACCCACACGCGACGTTGGAGACGGTGGCCGGGGCGAAAGCGGTGACGGTTCGATCAGCCATGGGTCGCCGAGGGATCGCGGGCACCGGGGCCGTGTTGATACCGGGCGCGGATCGTCGGCATCAGGTACTCGCGGAAGGCTCGTTCGAAATCGTACATCGGATTGAAGCCCCAGTCAGCGCGGGCCGCGGAATCGTCGACATCTGCCGGCCAGCTGTCGAGAATCGCCTGACGCTTTTCGTCCACTTTGAACGTAATCGAGGCTCCGGGGCACCCTCGCACGGCCAGGTCGCGAATCTCGGCCGCCGACGAATTGAACGCCCGAAGATTGTATTCGGTTCGTCTCAAGGCTTCGCGCGGCGCCGCGGCGAGCGCGAGCAGCGCATCGACGGCGTCCGGCATCGTCATGAAGGGGATGATCGTGTCGGGCCTGACGAAGCATTCGTATTTCTCCCCGCGCACGGCCGCATGAATCATCTCCGGCGCATAATCCGAGGTGCCCCCGGACGGGACGGTCAGCGCGGAAATCAGGCCGGGGAACCTGGCGGCGCGGAAGTCGACTCGACGCGTCACGTCTGCAGACAGCTGCTTATAGTGCCAGGCGTAGTAGCGGCCAAGCTGTTCGCTGTACAGCTTGTTGCACCCGTACATCGTCGTCGGCCTCGTGTACTCGTCCTCTCGCACGCGGCCGATCTGCTTCTTCACGGCTTCTCCCCCGGGTGCCGGCAGTCCGTATACCGCGATGGACGAGGGGTAGACGAAAACGACGTGCGTCCCGTGGGACTCTCCCTCCCGCTGCGCGAACTCCAGAAGGTTGAGCGTCCCTTCGACGTTCACGGAATGGGCGGTGACCGGTGTGAACTCGGCCCGAGTGGAGAGCAGTGCGGCGAGATGATAGACCTGGTAGATCTCGAACTCGGCCAGTATCCGATCGAGCAGACTCACGTCGGTAATCGAGCCCGTGAACTCCCGCGACACGAGCGGCGCGAGCGTCGCGTCAAGAGGACGGACGTCGAGCGTCACGATGACAGCGCCCGCCGCGGCAAGACGCGTCACGAGACCGTGCCCGATTTCGCCTCCCGCGCCGGTGATGAGAGTTACGGGCCTTCGCACGTGTCAGAGGGCGATCAGCGGTCGGCGCGAGATGGGTCCGCCGCGACGCCGGCCTTAGCCCTGGCCTTCCAGTCCTTTGACGATGTCACTCAGTCCACCCCATGTGTCGGGATCCTGGCACATCAGCGTGGTGAGGTACAGCCGCACATCGTCGGCCGGAAACTCCTGTGCCAGTGCTGCGGCCGCTGGCGCGAGCTTCGTCGAGTCTGGCTTCACGTCGTCAGCCTTGATGAGCCCGTTCTCGTGCTCGATGCCGAGGGCGTCGAGAAAACGGCTCATCAGCGCACGCTGATCCGTCAGATGGTACAGCACGAGCACCCGCCCCGCGATGGGATCGGGCAGCGTGGCAAGACTTGCAAGGTGTTTGGATTTGCGATCCAGATCCAGGCCGATGACGGTCTTCGGCCTGAACTTCTTCTGCTGAGCGATCAGCATCGCCGCCTGAACTTGTTCGTCAACGGCTTCGGTGTCGGACCAGAAGGCCCGCGAGGACGCCAGGCGCTGCGCCCCGCTCATGCGCTTCCACAGGCGGGAGGGAGTGAGTATCTCGGCCATCGCCTGCCTATTCTAGGACAGACTTCAGCCGCGGGAGCGGATCCGCGTCCGGACCCGCTGGCGAGAGCCATCGGCCCTACCTCGCGTCAGAAGAGCTCCTGCGGCCCGCTGATGTTCTTACTGCCGCGCGGCCTCGGAAGTGGTAACCAGACTGGTCCCCGAAGATGTCTACGGGCTCGATCCGCAAGATCGGCCCTTGCTGACGCTCGTCACCTGCTACCCTTTCGAGTTCATCGGTCACGCGCCGCAGCGCTACATCATCCACGCAGAGCGGACATCGGGTCATCGGGTTGTGGAGGCATCCGATCGGTCAAGCAGCCTCACTCATTCCCACGACCCAGTAGACGCACTGACCAGATGACCAAATGACCAGATATACTGTTCCCCCGTGCCCGATCCGTGTACTGTCGTCATTGCTGCAGCCGATCTCCTTCCCGCCCTGAAACAGCGCAGTTGGGTGATCGACACCGATGTACTCACGTTCGCTGAAGAGGAAGCGCTCCGGGCGCTCGAAGAAATCGTCCGGCGCCGGCCGCAGACGGTCGCGCTCGAGCGTCAGTTCGCGGCGACACCCCGGGGTGCGGCGTTGATCAACCGTATCAAGGCCGACCCGGCGCTCAGCGAATCTGAGCTCTGCGTCGTGTCGCACGACAGCGATTTCATGCGTGTCGTGCCGAGGGCGACAGCGGCCCCCGGGCCGGCGGCGGCGCCGGAGCCAGCACCGGTGGCCATCGTCGCGCCAGCGGCCCTCGACCAGCGGGGCACGCGACGCGCGCCGCGTTACAAGATTGCGGGCGACATGAGCGTGCTGCTCGACGGGAACGCCGCCAAGCTGGTGGATCTCTCGTCGGTCGGCGCGCAGGTCGTTTCGCCGACGGTTCTCAAGCCCAACCAACGGGTCCGCATGGCGCTCACGGACGACCACGGGGCGTTGCGGTTCAACGCGGCGATCGCCTGGGCGGCATTCGAGATTCCGCCACAGCGCACCCCCCGGTATCGCGCAGGCATCAACTTCGTCGACGCGGACAGCAACGCCGTCGGCGCCTTCTGCATGCGCCACAAGCAGTGAATCGTTGAAGCTCCGGGCTCTGGCCGAACGACTGCAGTGTCGCCTGGAAGGCGACGGTGATCTCGACATCGTGCGGATGAGCGCCATCGATCACGCCGGTCCCGGCGACCTCACCTTCGTCGCAAATCCCAGGTACATCGCGCAGCTGCGCTCCACCGGCGCTTCGGCGGTCATCGTCGCCGCCACGCTTCGCCGGCCGCCGCACCTTCGCGCCGACTGCGCGCTGCTGCGCGCCGCCGATCCCTACACCGCGTTCGCGCAGGCGGTTCGTCTGTTCGCGCAGGAAGCCGCTCCCAGAAAGGGAATCGATCGCCTGACCGCGGTGGCGAAAGACGCGTCGATTGGAGCTGACGTCGCCATCGGCCCCTTCGTGGCCATCGATTCCGGAGCCTCGATCGGCGCGCGCACGATCGTCTATCCGAACGTCGTCATCGGACGCGGTGCCCGCATCGGGGACGACTGCGTCCTCCATTCTCAGGTGGCCATCCGCGAGGGCGTCGTCATCGGTCACCGCGTCACGATTCAGAACGGCGCCGTCGTCGGAAGCGACGGTTTTGGCTTCGCGACGCAGCCCGACGGCAGCCACCTGAAGATCCCGCAGCAGGCGGACGTCGTCATCGAAGACGACGTGGAGATCGGCGCCAACACGACCATCGATCGGCCGGCTGTGGGCGAAACGCGCATCCGGGCCGGAACCAAGATCGACAATCTGGTCCAGATCGGCCATGGCGTCAGCGTGGGCCGCCGCGTCCTGCTGGCCTCGCAGGTGGGGATCGCCGGCAGCGCCGTGATTGATGATGACGTGGTGATGGGAGGCCAGGTCGGGGTCGGCGGCCACCTGCGGGTCGGCCGCCGTGCGGTGGCCGCAGGCAAGACGGTCATCACCAAGTCTGTCGCGCCCGGGACCTTCCTGACCGGCTATCCTGGCATCCCCAATCGCGAGTGGCGGAAAGCGTCGGTCATCTTCCGCCGCCTCCCTGAACTGAAGAAGCGCGTCGAGGAGCTCGAACGGCTGGTGACGCAGCTGGCGACAAAACGGCCTCGCCGCCGCGCGGCTTCGCGGCGGCGCTAGTGGCCCGTCCACGTTGAACGAGGACCAGATCGCGGAGCGCGGCGCCCGGCTGGCAAGGCGCGATGACCGAGAATACCGGGAGTATTTGAGGGAGGAGCAACGCCGCCAGACGGGATGCCCCGCCCGCGAGGTGGTCCTTGATCAGCGCGGACGGGCCACTAGGAGTGCGCGGATCGTCCGAACCGCTAACGCAGCTCGGTGGTCTTGCCGCCGATGGTAATCCGCTCGGCCCGAAGCTCGGTCGGCGTGGTCTTGTGGATATAACCGACGACTGTCGCCTGGCTCCCGACCTTCAGCATGTCACGGTCGAGGCCCCGCGCCTGCATACGGCTCGGCGGCGCCAGCACAATCTGCCATCGTTTGCCGTCAACGTTGAGATCGACCTGACCGTGAGGGTTCTCGTAACTTGCCGATGCGATCGTTCCGGTAAGCTGGGTTTCTTTCTCCTGATAGCCGGTCCAACCGTGATGCGCCATCAGCTGGGCACCGCCACACGCGAGAGTCATCAGCACGCCCAGAGCGGGCAGTATGGTCGAGGTGACATGAGAACGCATCGTCGTAATCCTCCCTCGTCCTAGACTACGGCTGCAGTCTCAAATCCGCAATCGGCAGGATCTCGGGTCTGAGTATGGTGTCGTCGCGCTCGGAACCGGTCGAGACGAGCGCGGCGCGCACACCTGACACCGCTTCGAGCCGCGCGATGTATCGTCGCGCTTCAAGGGGAAGCGCGTCGAAGCGGCGAATGCCTTTGGTCGGTGACGACCAGCCGGGCATTGACTCGTAGACGGGCTGGCATTCGGCCAGCTGTCCGATGTCGGAAGGAAACTCGTTGAGCGTCCGTGACCCGCACCGGTAGGCCGTGCAGATGTCGATGCGATCGAGCCCATCGAGCACATCGAGCTTGGTGAGCGCCAGGGCGTCGAGTCCGTTGATCCGGGCCGCGTAGCGCACGGCCACGGCGTCGTACCAGCCGCAGCGTCGTGGCCGTCCGGTGACCGCGCCGTATTCGTTGCCGCTGTCGCGAAGCCGGTTTCCCAACGCGCCCGGCAGCTCCGTCGGCAAGGGACCCTCGCCCACGCGGGTCGTATACGCTTTCGCGACGCCCATCACCGCACCGATCGCGCGGGGACCGACACCCAGCCCCGTGCAGACGCCGCCAATGGTCGCATTCGAGGACGTGACGTAGGGATAGGTCCCGTGGTCGATGTCGAGCAGCGTCCCCTGTGCCCCTTCGAACAGAACCGTCTGTCCGGCGCCCATCGCCTCGGCCAGCATCAGCGAGACATCGCGGACCCAGGGACGGAGTCGCTCGCCATGAACCATCAGCTGGTCGAAAACCGCCCGCCAGTCCATGGTGCTGTCCTGGACCAGCCGATTGCGCGCCATCACGTTGTCCCTGACGTTCTGCTCGAGGCCCTTGGCATCGAGCAGATCGCAGACGCGAATGCCCCGGCGCGCGATCTTGTCCTCGTACGCCGGCCCGATCCCTCGTGACGTTGTCCCAATCTTGCGGTCGCCCCGGCGGGCTTCCGACAGCAGATCCAGATCGCGATGGTACGGCAGAATCAGGTGTGCCTTGTCGCTCACGACCAGACGGGGCCCGACATCCACGCCGTGACGGTCGAGCTCGTCCACCTCGGCGAAGAGCGCCTCGAGATCGACGACCACGCCGTTGCCGATGATGCACGTGACGCCGGGATGAAGGATCCCGGACGGTATCAGACGCAGGACGAACTTGATGCCGTCGACGTACACGGTGTGGCCGGCGTTGTGTCCACCCTGATAGCGAGCGACGATGGAGAAATTCGGGGTGAGCAGGTCGACGATCTTGCCTTTGCCTTCATCGCCCCACTGCGCGCCGAGCACAGCCAGGTTCATATCGGCCTACGATTCTACCCGCAAATCGTTTCGCGCTCCCGCGATCGGCGGAAAATGTCGACGAGTTTGCGACAGATCTCTGTAACGAACGCGATCGGCGTCGAGTCAAGAAAAAAATAATTTATTTTCGATTTGACAACGCGCGCGCCGCTTCTTAATGTCTGTCTTTCTTCTGATTCACATATCGCTTCGCTGAGGCACGCGCATGTTGACCCCTCGCAGCACACTGACGCGCCGCATCGTTTCCGCGCTCGACGCGTCACCATCACGCATTCCAGTGCTCGTCGGCGGATGCGGCAGCGGCCGCACGACTCTTCTGCAGCAGCTTCGCGATCGACTGGGTCGCACGTCGGCGCAGTACATCGACGTCGAGCGCACCGCCACGACGCCCGAACGTTTCCTGCGTGCGGTGGCGGCGACGGCACCCTTCCCGCTCAGCGAAGGCGCCCCGGCCGGCGCCCGTGCCGCCTGCGATACGATGCTGGCGTTTCTCACACGGGCGCGAACGGCGGCCGGCGAGCCCGCGACGTTCCTGCTCGACGAGTTCCTCGAATTACGTACCTTCGAAAGCTTCCCCGGCCTGCGTCGGGTGCTCCACGAGTTCGTCGACAGCGTCGGGGCGAGCGTTAACAGGTTCGCGCTGTCGAGCCGGTACACCGCGCGCACGATCCGGCTGTTGCGTGACGCGTCGTCTCGCTTCGAACTGATTCACGTACCGTCACTTACGGCCGAAGACACGCTCGACATTCTCGGCCCGCTGCCGCTCGCCGATGCGCACGATGCCGACTTCGTCGCCCGGACGGTTCATGCGCTGGCCGACGGCCGGCCCGCGTACGTGCTCGCCATCGCCGACGAGCTGGCGCTGATGCGCGACCACAGCGGTCGGACGGCGGACGCGTCCCCCCACGACGATCCGATCGGCGCGCTCGCGGCGTTGCTGGCTCCCGGTGGCCGCCTGGCTCGGGAGTGCGGCTACTGCTACGAACTGCGCTTGCATCGCGCGCGCGGGTACGGAGCGCTGAAGGCGATCCTCGAGATTCTGGCCGAGGAAGAAGGACTGACGCTGACCGAGATTTCGCACCGCCTGCAGCGGACTCCAGGTTCGACGAAGGACTACCTGTCCTGGCTTGAAGACGTCGACCTCGTGACATCGCGTCAGAAGCGCTACAGTTACGCCGATCCGTTGCTGCGCGTCTGGGTCCGCCTTCACTGCCGTGCCTCGGCCCCCAGCGAGGATGAGCTGGCCCGGGAAGTTCACCGCTACGCGCTGCCGCGCCTTCCGCAGCCGACGCCGCAGCCGGCTCAAGAGCCCGCGTACGTCATGGCAAACGCAGGAGGCGGCCCCGCCGACGAAGATCGAAAAGCCTGGGGCATTATCGAAATCGATTAGAGGGCTTCCTCTCCGGCATCAGCTCGTCGACCGCAGCCGCTCGAGCGCCAGCTTCGCGGCTTCCTGCTCGGCTTCCTTCTTGCTCGAGCCCATCGCCTCGGCAATCGGTTCGCCGCTGATCGCCACCTCCACGTGAAATTGCTTTCGGTGATCGGGACCCGAGCTTGCGACGAGGCGATATTCCGGCAGCGGCTCGCCCCTGGCCTGGACAAGCTCCTGCAGCGCGGACTTGTGATCCTGTCCGGCATCACCGCTCTGCCGCGCCTCGGCGAGGAGTGACGCGAACTCTCGGCCGACGAAGGCACGCGCGTGCTCGATGCCGCCGTCGAGGTAGATGGCGGCGATGAGCGCCTCGTATCCATCGGCGAGCAGCGCCTGCTTCCGGCGGCCGCCGGTCTTCTCCTCTCCGCGGCCGAGCAGCAGGTGATCGCCCAGATGAAGGTGCTCGGCCAGACGTGCCAGCGACGCGGTCGACACCAGCGCCGCCTTCGCCTTCGACTTCTGGCCCTCGTCGTAATCGGGACATTCGTGGAAGAGCATCTCGGCGATCAGAAGACCGAGCACGGCGTCGCCGAGGAACTCAAGCGATTCGTTGTCGACCACGCCGCCGCTGACGTCCTCGTGCGCACGCGACGTATGGGTCATCGCGTGCTCCAGCAGGCCACGATCACGAAACCGGTAGCCGATCGTCTGCTCCAGCGTCTCGAACTCATCGCGCAATCTGACGACCTGGCCGCCCGCAAGCCCCAGGCGATGGCTTTCGATGATCCGCTGCGCCTCGTCGGCGTCCGCAGCGCGCACCGCGATGCCGATTTCACCGAGCGTGCTGAGGACCATCGGGAAGAGCGACTGAGGGAGGTGCGACGCCACGACGGACGGGATGCCGTGGGCCTCGAGAAGCCCGCGAACGACGCTCGCTTCGACGTCGGATCGGGTGCGAAAGATGGTGACGAGATCAGCCACGTCGCCGCCAGCGGGAACCGCCGTCCATCAATCGACCTTGCCCGCGAGCTCGGCCTGTTCGGCGCCCTTCGCGGGATTCGGGAGATCCTCGATCTTCAACAACACCATCGTCATGTCGTCGTGCTGCGGGGCGCCATTCACGAAAGCCCTGACTTCTCGGAGGATTCGTTCGCGGAGCTCATCCGACGGGAGATCGGAATGGTCCTCGAGCATCCGGGCGAGACGCACCTCGCCAAAACAGTCGTCGGCCTCGTTCATCGCCTCGCTGATGCCATCGGTGAAGAACGCGAACACGTCGCCGGCGGCCAGCGGAATCTCCTGCTCCTCGAGCAGCTGTTCGAAGATTTCGCCGTCGTCGATCTTGAGGCCCACGATCATGCCGTTCGGCGCCAGCACTTTTGCCCGGCGGTCCGGACCTCGAGACACGTGGAGGAGCGGCGTGTGCCCCGCCCGCGCGTACGTCATCGTCCGCTGTCGAACGTCGACGACGGCGTAGGCAGCGGTGATGAAGCTCGTGGCATCGAGGTGCCGCGCGATGATGCGGTTGGCGGCAATGAGCAAGGCGCGCGGCGACGAGTGGATGGTGCTGAGCGAGAGGACGAGGCCCTTCAGTTGCGCCATATAGAGCGCTGCAGACGTTCCCTTCCCGGAGACGTCCGCGATCAGGATGCCGACACGATGATCGTCGAGCGGGAGAAAGTCGTAGTAGTCGCCGCCGACCTCCCGCGCCGGGATGCACACAGCCGTGGCCGACAGCCCCGGCATGACGAGGGGGCCCTGCGGCAGCAGAGACATCTGGATTTCGTGCGCAATACGGAGCTCTTCTTCTAGCCGCTTCTTCTCAGCCGCCTGGCGCAGCAGATCCTCGATGCTGGCCGTCATCGAGTTGAAGGAGACGGCGAGTTCGCCGAGCTGATCTCTCGCCGTAATGCCGATCTTGTGGGAGAAGTCGCCCTGTCGAACACGCTCGGTTCCAGCGAACAGCTCGTGCACGGATCCGGTAATCGATCGCGCCAGCGCGAACCCTACCACCAGCGCCACGCCTTCGATCACCAGGAACAACCCTCCGACCACGACCAGCAGGACGAGCAGCAGGGCCTGCCCGAAAGGCCGCCGTCCGACGACGCCCTGAGCGGCGGAGATGCGCGCGTAGATCACTTGAACGTTGAGCCGGGTCGAGACGAGCAGCGTCCCGGACGCCCCGCTGTCCCAGTCACGGTAATCGAGGAATGTCACCCAGGTCAGGGGGCCGCTGGGGTCGGTCTCGGGCCGATCCGTGACGGGGACGGCGGCCATCCGGCCTTCAAGCGGCCGTGCGTTCCCCATATCGACGAAGGTGGCCCCGAGCAAGTCGACGCCGATGTCGCGTCGCAACCGTGCCCTGATGTCGCCCTCGAGGGGGAGATCGACGACCACCCCAAACCGGGGCTTCGACGACTCAGGAAACACAACAGCACGGACGAGCATCCCTGCGGCGTCCGCGCGGTCAGCGGGCGCATATGCGATGAGGCCGGCATACCCGTCGCACGCCATCCAGTCGGGCACCGATGCCGGCGGATCGACATGCGCCCAGGGCCCTGTCCGCACCACGGCACTCTTGAGTGTCGAGGCGGCAGTGGATGATCGATCGCTCGGAGGCGCTGCCTGAACGGCATCGCAGGCCCGGACCGCCGAAACGACCGCTCCTGAAACTCCCGGGAGATCGGCCTCGGCGGCCCGCAGCGATCGCGCCAGCACCCCCGACATACCTGTCTCGCCCTCCCGTTGGATTTCGAGCGCCGCGCTCGTCGCCAGCAGGCGAACGCGATCGCCGAGCGATCGCACTTCGGTCTGAACGAGATAAGAACTGAAATTGAAGAACAGCAGCAGGGCGCCGAGCACGAAAAACGTCGCGATCAGCACGGCCGGGACGACGCCGATGAGGATGTAAGAGAGAATGAGCTTCCGTCGAACTCGCCACAGCAGTCGTCTCTTGGCGAGCATGAAGAGACGGGCCAGGAAGTATACGGCGCCGGCGGCGATCGCGAGCCCGGCGGCGATATCGAGCACGCCGAGCACGGTCGACTCACCGCCTCCTGCAAGTCGCAGGGCGGCAATGATCACCTTCGCCGCGACGCCCGCCACGATGGCGCGACCTGGCAGCGTGCGCAGGAGCGGGACGGCGCCGCGCGGCGGCGAACCCTGCGCGGAAGGCAACGTTCGCAGCGATTCTGAGGCCATGCGTCGGGCTTCGCGATATTAGCAGATGATGTTATCGTGATGAGCTCGTGGCGCCGGACCGGGTCAACGACACACACAAGGACCACCTAATCGACAAGCTTCGTCCGCAGGCTCGTTTCGGCACGATTTGCCTCCATGCGGGCCAGGAGCCTGATCCGTCTACCGGTGCCATCGTCACGCCGATCTACCAGACCTCTACATACGTTCAGGACGAGCTCGGGGTGCACAAGGGCTACGAGTACGCCCGCACGCAGAACCCGACACGCTTCGCGCTCGAGCGCAACATTGCGGCGATCGAAAACGGACGAGCCGCCTTCGCTTTCGCGTCCGGGATGGCCGCGATTGGCGCGATCGGGACCATGCTCGAGGCGGGCGACCACGTGGTGGTGTCGAAGAACACGTACGGCGGCACGTTCCGGTTCTTCGACAAGGTCCTGACGCGGGCGGCGATCACGTTCTCGTGGGTGGACACGTCCAACATCGACGAGGTGGAGCGCGCCATCACTTCGGCAACGCGCCTCCTGTTCGTGGAGACACCGACGAACCCGACGATGCAGCTGACCGATTTGGCGGCTGCCGCTGAGCTCGCGCGCCGCCACGACCTGCGGCTTGCCGTCGATAACACCTTTGCGAGCCCGTATATTCAGCGGCCCATCGAGCTCGGCGCCGACCTCGTCATGCACAGCACGACAAAGTATCTGAACGGGCACAGTGACAGCGTCGGAGGCATCGTCGTGGCCACGCGAACCGACGATGTCGAGTGGCTGAGGTTCGTGCAGAACGCCGAGGGCGCGATCCTCGGTCCTTTCGATTCCTGGCTCGTGTTACGGGGCACGAAGACGCTCGCGCTCCGAATGGAGCGCCACAGCGCCAACGGCCTCGTCCTTGCGCAATTTCTCGAGGCGCACCCCAAAGTGCGGCGTGTGCTGTATCCGGGGCTGCCGTCCCATCCCCAGCACACGCTCGCGCGAAAACAGATGCGCGGCTTCGGCGGCATGCTTGCCTTCGACCTCGGCTCGTTCGAGGCCGCCCGAGGGCTGCTCAACGCTGTGCGCCTCTGTTCGCTCGCCGAGAGCCTCGGAGGCGTCGAGACGCTTATTTCTCATCCGGCCACCATGACGCATGCGTCGGTGCCAGTCGAGCGGCGGGCCGCGATCGGCATTACCGATGGCCTGGTTCGCCTCTCCGTCGGCGTCGAGGACGTCGACGACCTCAAGGACGATCTCGCGGAGGCCCTGGACCGCGTGTGACCACGGTAATCGACTTCATCCTCCACTTCGATCAGCACCTGCTCGAGTTCGTGACCGACTACGGGTCCTGGGTCTACGGATTCCTGTTCGCCATCGTGTTTGCCGAAACCGGTTTGGTCGTCACGCCGTTCCTGCCAGGCGATTCGCTGCTGTTTGCGACCGGCGCGTTGGCAGCGACCGGGGCCCTCAATGCCCCGCTCGCCGCGGGTCTGCTGGTGCTTGCCGCCTTCGCGGGCGACACTGTCAACTATTCGATTGGCCGCTTTCTGGGCCCGCGTGTCATCCTCGCCAGCGATCAGTCGCGTGTGTCGCGCCTGCTCAACCGCCGTCATCTGCAGCAGGCCCACGAGTTCTTCGAGCGGTACGGCGGCAAGGCTGTGGTGCTGTGTCGATTCGTGCCGATAGCCCGGACCTTCGTCCCTTTCGTCGCCGGCGCCGCCCAGATGACCTACACGACGTTCGTGCTCTACAACCTGACAGGGGCCGTCGCGTGGGTCAGCCTCTGCCTGGGCGCGGGCTTCCTGTTCGGAAACATCCCGGTCGTCAAGAACAACTTCTCCTTGATCACGATCGGCATCGTGTTCGTGTCGGTGCTGCCGATGATCGTCGAGGTGCTGCGCCATCGGAACAGGACCAATCGGGGACTTGGGTAATCTGGTAATTGGATAATCGGGTAATCGGGTAATTGATTTGGACAATTGATTAAGTCTGTTCAATTGAGCAATCAATTACCCGATTACCCAATTACCCGATTATCCAATTCCCGTCCTCAGTGTGGCCTCGTCTGTTCGGCGACCCATTTCACATACTCCGCGCTGCCGTCGGCAACGGTCACCACCACGAACTCGGGCAGCTCGTACGGGTGGAGCGCAGTCAGCCGGGTTCGAACCGCCGACACTTGGTCCTGCGTCGTCTTGATGACGATCTGACGCTCGGTCTCGCGTTCGACCACACCCTTCCACCGGTAGATCGACACCATGGGGGCCAGGACGTTGACGCATGCGGCCAGTCGTTCTTCGACGAGCACGCGCGCCCAGGCCTCCGCGCGGTGGTCGTCAGGGGCGGTGGTCAGGATGAGAACAATCTCGGACACGGCTGTGCTCGACGTCTTTTGATCGTTGTACTTCGCAGAACGTTGTTGTAACCTGTGTCGGTCGTGGCAGACGAGACGAAGTCAGCAATCAGACACCCTCGAAAAGCGGTCCCAGCTCGGCCGGGAAAGAACGGGCGCCTGCTGCAGGGCCTGTTGCTTTTCGTGGCGCTCGTCATCGTGGTTGATGGTCTGGTCGGGGATCGCGGCCTGCTGGCGATGATGCGGGCACGCCGCGAGTATGATACCGCCGCCGCGTCGCTGTCACGCCAGCGTGCGGAAAACGCCAGACTGCGCGAGCAGGCTCAGCGGCTTCGTGAAGATCCAGCCGCTATCGAAGAGATCGCGCGCGGAGAGCTCGGCCTGATCAAACCCGGCGAACGGGTCTTCATCATCAAGGACGTCCCTTCGAGTAAGCCGTAACCCTGAACTGGTCCGACGTTTTCAGGCTCCACCGCAAGCTCTACAGTAACGTCTGCACGTCACGTCCCACCGTCACCGTATTTTGACGGGGGGAAGTCGGTAAGCGCTGTCCATCGTGAACGTCAGCGTATAGCATGAACCACGTGGACGTGATTGGCCCGCGCCGGCCTCTCTCACGTGAAACCCGTCTCCTGCTCGTCACGATTCTGGTCTCGTTGACCACCTTGTGGGTGCTGGCGCGCGTGCGCTTCGCCGATCGACCCGCCCCGCCGAACCCCATTACGCCGGTGCTGACCCAACTGGCGCCGCTCCCGGTGTTCGATCAGCTCACCTCGGCCATGTTCCAGCTTCAAAGCCGGCTGGCGCCGCTGTTGTTCGGCGTGGACGTTCAGCGACTGTCGCCCCACGGCGATCGACGCGCCGAAGTGGCGCCAGCACTGAGGATCGACATTGACACAGCCGTCACGATGATCGACGGGTCTTCGGTCACGGATCAGACCGATCTCGCGCCCGGCGCAGCCGTCCTCGCGCGCGACCCAGCATCGGGGTTGACGCTGCTCCGAGTGCTCAATGGCAGCGTTCCCGACGGGCCGATCACCCTTCCCCCGACGTGGTCGCCTCGGCAACCACAGTCGCCTCGGTATCTGATCGCGAGCGAAGTGTCCCCGGGCGTCGTGTCTGGACGGCCCCTGCTCGTCGGGCCCCTCGAGCCAATTCCGAGCCGAGTCTGGTCGGAAATCGTCTGGGGGTTGCCCACCGGTACCGACGCGCGGCCCGGGACTTTTGTTTTCAGCCCGGAGGGCGCTCTTGCCGGCCTGGTGGTCAATTTGGGAGATCGGCTGGCGCTCGTACCCGGCGAGACCGTGCTGCGGGCCGCCGCGCGGCTGCGCCAGGACGGGCATCGGGCCTTCGGCGACCTTGGCGTCGAAGTTCAGCCGCTCACGGCGGGGATTGCGGCCAGCACACGTGCACACGTGGGCGTTGTGGTGACCTTCGTGCAACCGGGGGGGCCTGCGGCGGGCAAGCTCAACGTCACTGACGTCATCGTCGGCGTGGGCGACGAACCGCTCCAGACGTTTGAACAGTGGCAGGCCACGGCGAGACGTGTGCCAATCGGCCAGGCGATTTCGTTGCTGGTGCAGCGTGCCGATGAGGTGCGCACCGTTGAACTCACAGCGGCTTCGACGGCCGTCCCGTCGGAACCGCAACCGCTGGGTCTGTCGCTTCGCGGTGTTCCGCGCGTCGGTGTAGAGGTCTTGAGCGTTGCTGCGGGCTCAGCGGCGGCTGCGGCAGGCATTCAGCCGGGCGACCTGATTACCGTGTTCGCCGATCGGCACACACCGACACCGACGGAAGTGAGGGCACGCTTCGCAGCGGCGTCGGCCGATCGGCCGTTGATGGTGGCGGTCACACGAGGACCCGTTCATCACGTGCTGACACTCGAGAAACGATGAATCGCGCCGGTCTGCAGAGCCGTATCGCGCTCGGTCTCTCCCCAACACCGCGCCCCGGCCTGATCTTGCTGCCTGTCGGCATGGCCCTGGGCCCCGCGGGCCTCAATGTCCTGTCGGACACGGTGCTCTCCTATCTGGATCCGGTGGTGGCCATTGCCCTCGCGGCGCTGGGTGTGTTCGCCGGCCTCGATCTGAACTTCCGGCGTGTTCGGGAAACGGCCCTCTTCGCGGCCGCCACCGTTGAAGCCGGCTTGACGATGGTCGCGGTCGGAGCTGGTTTGTGGCTCATCCGCTCACGACTCGACCTCTCCGCCTTTTCGCTCTGGCAGGTGCTCACCATGTTCGCGGTCGCCGCCGCCGTATCCTCGACGGCCTCGGGCGACCAGGTCGATCGACCTTCGTCCTTCGCCGCGCGTGTCGGCGATTTGGATGATGTCGTTCCGATATTCCTGAGCGGGCTTCTGCTGGCGTGGCTCCATCAGGGATTTTCCCGCGACGCCCTCTCGCTCGTCTCGCAGACCACGCTCATCGCACTGATCATCGCGGCGGCCGGATGGCTGCTCGTCGGTCAGGTGCTCCCCGAGGGCGAACAGCAGGTGTTCGTCGCGGGCACGCTGCTGCTGCTCGGTGGCGCCGCCGCGTTTCTGTCGATGTCCTCGCTCTGGGTCGGCCTCGTCGCCGGCCTCTTCTGGGGCGTCGCAGGGGGGTCGGCACGGGACAGCATCGAACGCGACATGCGGTACCTGCAGCGCCCGCTCATCGTTCTGCTGCTCCTCGTGACCGGTGCGCGCCTCGAGCTGTCACTCCCCGCACTCGGCGTGGGCGTCGTGTACGTTCTCTTTCGATCGTTTGGCAAACTGGCCGGCGGGTGGGCGGCAGGTCGCATCATCCTGCCCGAATTGCCGCGCGATGTCGGCCGGCGTCTGCTGGCCCCGGGTGTGCTCGCGGTCGCCTCGGCGGTCAACGTGCTCCAGGCCACCGGGACCTCGAACACGACGACGCTGCTGCTGGCAGTGACGGTCATCGGCTCGCTGGGCTCGGAACTGCTCGCTGTGATGGTGCAGCGCCAGAGGGAATCGTGAACGTCTTGAGGCGGGCGGCCGCCATCGGACTCGTCGTGGCGGCGGTCTTCTGGATTCGCCACATCGGTTCGGAGCCGGCAGAACCGCCGAGTACGGCGCTGGCGCTTGGGTTCACGCTGGTCGCTGCGATGGTCACCGGGGACCTGCTCCGGCGGTTTCACCTGCCTCGCCTGACTGGCTATCTGCTCTTCGGCCTGATCTTCGGACCGTATATCGGGAACGTGATCTCGGAACCCATGGCCAGACAGCTGCAGATCGTGAACGGCCTGGCTACCACCATCATCGCCTTCATCGCCGGCCTCGCCATCAATCTCGAGCGGCTTGGACAGCGCGCCATCGGCATCGCACGGGTTACCGGAATCACGCTGTCGGTCGCGACGCTGGGACTGGTCGCCGTGGTGTGGCTCGTCTGGCCGTGGCTGCCCATCGCACCAGAGGCGACGGGCCTGGCCAAGCTGACGATGATCGCGCTGTTCGTCACCATCGTGGTCAGCTTCTCGCCGACCATGACGGCGGCCGTCATTTCCGAGACCGGCGCGCGTGGGCACTTGAGCGAGTTCGTCCTGACCATGGTGGTCCTCGCCGACGTCGTCGTGCTGGTGGTCTTCTCGCTGTTGATGCAGGGCGCCAGGCTGACGCTCGCGACCGAATCGGACAGCGTGAACGTTCTCGTCCGGCTGGCCTGGGAAATCGTCGGAGCGATCGCCTTCGGAAGCCTGGTCGGTGCGCTCTTCGCGCTGTACCTCCGGTACATCGCGCGCGAGACCACTGTCGTCCTCATTGCTGTGTGCGCGGTGTTGAGCCAGGTGGGCGCCGCCCAACGGTTCGAGCCGCTACTGGCGGCGATGGCCGCCGGGCTGGTCATCGAGAACATGGCCGTCGCTCAAGGCGATCGGCTCAAGGTGGCGCTGCAGCGTGGCGCCCTCCCGGTGCTGGTCGTCTTCTTCGCCGCTGTCGGGACCTCCCTGCAGGTGGATACGCTGCTCACGACGGGCGGCGTGGCGGCCGGGCTGGTGGTCATCCGCATCGGGTTCATCCGGGCCGGGCTCAACTTCGGGCTCCGGCAGGCCGACATCGATCCCCGCGTCAGCATGTATGGGTGGACCGGTCTGATCTCGCAGGCCGGGATCACGCTGGGACTGGCGTCGGTGCTGGCGACCGACTTCCCGACCTGGGGTGCCCAGGTGCAGTCGCTGCTCGTGGCGGTCATTGCGCTCGACGAGCTCGTCGGGCCGACCATCTTCCGAGCCGGGCTCGCCTGGGCGGGGGAAGTCGATGCCAGCGCACCCCGCCCCCTTCTGGTCGTCTCCAACCGCGAGCCGTACCTGCATAACTACGACGAACAGGGCGCGATTGTCTGCAGCCCCGCGACCGGCGGCGTGGCGGTCGCCCTCGACGCGCTGATGCGGGAACGCGGCGGCGTCTGGATCGGCCACGCCGCCGGCACGGCTGACCATGTGTTGGTCGATGCGGCCGACAAGGTATCGGTCCCGCCCGACATGCCCGCCTACCAGCTTCGACGGCTCTGGCTCGATCCTGATCAATTCGACGCGTACTATGGAGGGTTCGCAAACGAAGGTCTGTGGCCGCTCTGTCATCAGGTCGATGTTCGCCCGCAGTTCCGCGCGGAGGATTGGGAGGCCTATCAGGCCGTGAACGCCCGATTCGCTGCGGCCATCGATCAAGAGCTCCCCACGATCGACACCCCGGTGTTCATTCAGGACTACCATCTGGCGCTCGTGGCGCCGCGGCTGCGCGAGCGCCGACCGGCGGCGCGTACGGCGCTCTTCTGGCACATTCCCTGGCCCTATCCAGATCGACTGCGGATTTGCCCCTGGCGCCGCGACATCCTCGCGGGTCTGCTCGCCAACGATCTCCTCGCGTTCCAGCTCGAACGCGACCGCCGCAACTTCGTCCTCGCGGTCGAGGACGAACTCGATGCGGAGATCGAGGCCGATGGCGCCCGCATCTGGTTCGACGGGCGCCATACCAGCGTGACGGCCGTGCCGATCGGCGTCGATTACGACCGGATCCAGACGGTCGGCAGCGACGCCGCCTTGAGCGCGGAGCAGCAGCGGCTGTCCCAATGCTTCGGGCTACGGGCGAGCGTGCTCGGTCTCGGTGTGGATCGGCTCGATTACACCAAGGGCATACCCGAACGGCTCGAGGCCCTCGACCGCGTGTTCACGCGACGGCCAGATCTTCGCGGCCGCCTCACGTTCCTGCAGATCGGCGTGCCTTCCCGATCGAATCTGGCGAGCTACAACGCCATCGAGGCGGAGATCGATCGCAAGGTCCAGGAGTTGAATGCCCGGCACGGGGTGCTGGGCCTCGCGCCGCCGGTGTACTACCATAAGGCGGCCCTCACGATGCCGAGCCTGGTCGCTCTCTATCGCCTGGCGGACTTCTGTATCGTCAGCTCGCTCCATGACGGGATGAACCTCGTCGCCAAGGAGTTCGTCGCCGCGCGCGAGGATGAAGATGGCGTGCTGGTGCTGAGCGCCCTCGCGGGCGCGGCCCAGGAGCTGCGGGAGGCGCTCATCATCAACCCGTACGACATCGACGGATTCACGAACGGAATCGTCCGCGCCGTCGACATGGGGCGTGACGAGCGGCGCAACCGCATGAAGGCCATGCGGCGCGTGGTGGCGGGTCGTAACGTTTTCGGGTGGGCTTCCGATATTCTCGAGGGGCTCGAAAGCCTGTGGACAAAGCCGCTGCAGTACGCGGCGAGGGCCCCTCAGGACACACCGGTATAGGGATGCCGAATATTCTCGACAGACGACATGTCTCGACACTTGCACACTTCGCCGCCTCCAACGTTCTGATTGCGTTCGACTTCGACGGAACGCTCTCGGCGATCACTCCGACTCCACAACGCGCTCGAATGCGGGCCAGCACGCGCCGGTTGCTGCGTGCGGTCGCCGAGCGCTATCCCTGCGTCGTCATTTCCGGCCGAAGGCGGGCAGACGTCGCCCGCCGCATGGCAAGCGTTCCCCTCTGGCATATCGCCGGCAATCACGGCGTCGAGCCATGGGGAGAGAAGGAAATCTACGCGACGCGCGTCCGCGAGTGGGCCGGCCCGTTGAAGGCCCGCCTGGCAACGCACAAGGGCGTCGTGCTCGAAGACAAAACGTACTCGCTGACCGTTCACTACCGGCGGGCGCGGCACAAAGCCCGCGCGGTCAAGGCGATCACCGATGCGGTGCACGGGTTGAGGGGTGCCCGCATCATGGGCGGCCACTACGCCATCAACCTCGTTCCGCGGGGCGCTCCCCACAAAGGCATCGCGCTCGAACGTCTTCGAAGCCTTCTCGTGTGCGACACCATCATTTACGTCGGCGACGACGACACCGACGAGGACGCCTTTCGCGCCGGAGCGCCGGACCGCTTGTTGGCCGTGCGGGTCGGGGTCAAACGCAATTCGGGGGCCAGGCACTGGTTGAGGTCTCAGGCCGACGTGGACCGGTTTCTGCTGACGTTGCTGTCGATGCGACCCCTTCGATACCCGCAGCCATCGCCAGGCCGAGCGGACGCCAGGTGAGTCCAGGACGCAAGCGCGGAGGCGCGCTCGACCCGCTCTGGTACAAAGACGCCGTCATCTACGCCCTCCATGTCAAAACCTTCTACGATGCAAACGGTGACGGCGTCGGCGATTTTCAGGGGCTGATCGAGAAACTCGACTACCTGGAGGGGCTCGGCGTCACCTGTCTGTGGCTTCTGCCGTTCTACGAATCGCCGCTGCTCGACGACGGGTACGACATCGCACACTACGAGCGGGTGCACCCGTTGTACGGAACGTTGGACGACTGCCGACGGTTCGTGAATGAAGCCCACGCGCGCGGCTTCCAGGTCATCACGGAACTGGTCATCAACCACACCTCCGATCGCCATCCCTGGTTTCGGGCTGCGCGTCGAGCCCCTGCGGGTTCGGAGAAGCGGGATTTCTACGTGTGGAGCGACACCGATCAGCGCTATCTCGATGCCCGCGTCATTTTTCCCGACGTCAAGCGATCCAACTGGACCTGGGATTCTGTGGCTGGCGCCTACTACTGGCACCGGTTCTTCAATCATCAGCCGGATCTGAACTTCGATAACCCACGCGTTCGACGCGCCGTGCTGAAAGTCATGCGGTTCTGGCTGGACGTGGGTGTGGACGGTCTGCGCCTCGACGCCGTCGCGCATTTGTACGAACGGGAAGGCACGACCTGTGAGAATCTGCCCGAAACTCACGCGTTCCTCAGAGAGATCCGGGCCGACATGGATCGCCGGTACGCCCATCGGCTGTTCCTCGCCGAAGCCAACCAGTGCGCCGATCGCACCCGGGAGTATTTCGGCTCCGGTGACGAGTGTCACATGGCGTTTCACTTCCCCCTGATGCCGAGACTGTTTCTCGCGCTGCACCGACAAGACGCCTCCTCCGTCGTGGAGATCATCCGAACCACCGACCAGCTGCCCGATGATTGTCAATGGGCGCTCTTCTTGAGAAGCCACGACGAGTTGACGCTCTCCGCCGTGAGCGGCGACGAAAAGGAGTCTCTCTTGAGGACCTACGCTCCGGATCCACGCATGCGTCTGAACAACGGCATTCGACGCCGGCTCGCGCCTTTGCTGGGGAACGACCTCGAGAAGATCGAGCTGGCCCATGCCCTGCTGCTGTCGCTGCCGGGGTCGCCGGTCATGTACTACGGCGACGAGATTGGGATGGGCGACGATCTCGCGCTGGACGATCGCGACGGCCTCCGCACGCCGATGCAATGGAGCGATGGCCCGCTGGCAGGGTTTTCGGCTGCTCCCGGCGTGCAGCCGGTGCTTCCCGTGATCAACGATCCGACCTTCGGTTATCGGCGCGTGAACGTGGCCTCTCAGGAACGGACTGCCACGTCGCTGCTGGCCCACGTCAAGCAGTTGATCGCGGTCCGGCGCGCCCATCCCGCGTTCGGCCGCGGCGACATCGAGTTCGTCGAGACGGAGAACCCGAGCGTGCTGGCCTTTCTGCGCCGATACCAGGACGAGGTGCTGGTGGTGGTCGCCAACCTCTCGGCGTCCGCTCAGCAGCCAGCGATCACGTTGCCCGCAGCGGCTGCCGGGATGATGGTGATCGATCTGCTCGACGACGTCCCGCTCGAGCGCGCAGGGTCGGAACGCTGCGTCATCCCGCTGGAGCGGCACAGCTGCCGCTGGTTCCGGCTCGAGCTGTCGCCGGAGTGCACGATCGCCGACCCTCGACGCGTACGCAACCGCGGCCGGGAGTCAGGGTAGGTCGGAGGCGGACAGCCTGGCGCCGTCCGCACGCCGCCGCCGAAGCTCCTGCACCGCTTCGACGATCGCCCCAGCCCAATCCACCACGTCAATCTCGTCGCTGCCTGTGTCATCGGGAACGATGACGTGGCAGTCCACGATATTCCGCAGCACCTCATGGCTGGAGGCATGCGCCACACCCGCGGTCATGACAGCGGGATTCGCACGCTTGTACAGCGACCTCAACAGCGTGACACACACGTCGATATCTACCGGCGATCCGACCCTATCGAACGATTCGCCACGAGCGCAGCGCAGGTTCACCCCCTCGAGCGCCTTGCACAGACGCGCTCGAGCCGCGGGCGAGGGGTCGATCATCCGAAACGGTTCAACGTACTCGCGCTGCTTTGCCAGCTGCGCCTGGAGCGGCGGAAGGCCACAGACGTGCGCGACCTGCTCGATCGACATGTCGCTGAACCCGAGGATCCGGATTGACGACCGTGCCGCTGCCCGACGGAGCCGACCGACGACGTCGGCATACGGCCGGCCGAACTCGACCACCTGGTAACCGGCGACCCTCCGCGCATCGGGCACGTCGAAGCTGAAATAGCCTTCTGGGACGTAGAGGCCCCCTCCGTCCTCGGATACGAAGGGGTGGCAAACCTCGAGCTGCTGAAGCACCAGCTCGAGCTCAGCGCGTGTTTTTCCTGAACACAGGACGAAAGCCGTCTCGCGGGGGCCGAGCTCGCGCAGCCTCGAAACCGCGCGAGCGACCTTGGACCGGGGTAGCCTCTGGAACACGCCGTCGACACACGAAAACACAACAATACCGGGTGCCATCCGAACCATGAGGTCCACGATAGTGTGCTCAAACGCGGCGCAAGCATCCATCAAAGACTGTATTTTCGGCACCGGAATCATGGAGACGTCGTCTTGGGTTGACTCGTATGTCGCCGGCGTTACACTCGACGCATGAAGCGTCACCCGATCGAGGGCGGCACCATTCGCGCGGCCTTGTTCCTCGGGTTTGGTCTGACGCTGGGGTTGTGGGTCTGGGCAGGCTACCAGTTCACCCAGCGAATCGCCGATGTGCAACGCGACGCAGCCCAGACGAACGGCCAGTACACCCGCGCTCAGGACCTGCTCTCGACCGTGCGCGCCCAGCTGCTGCTGGGCTCGGTGTACGTCAGGGACGCATTGCTCGATCCCAATCCGCAGGCATCGGACGAGTATCGCCGGCAGCTGCAGGAGACCTACACCGAAGCCGTCGAGGCGCTCGAGCAGTATGTGCCCGTCGAAGACTCGGCAATGATCCGCGAGCGCGTGAATCGGCTGCACGACGAGATCGAGACCTTCCGGAGCACGCTTCTCGAGGTCCTGGCCACCGATCCGACCCGCCGCGCCAATGCCCGTCTGCTGCTCCGGAATCGGATCGTGCCTCAGCGGGAAGTCGTCATTCGAGTGTCAGAAGAAGTCCAGGCCTTGAATCGCGCGGCGTTCGTGGAACAGCAGAGCCGGATCGCGGAAGTCTACCGTGGGACGCAGCGCGACGTCTGGAAGCTTCTGGGGCTCGCGCTGGCCGCCAGTTTCGGTATCGGTCTGTGGGCCATCGTGTATTCCGGCCGTCTCGAGGATCGACTTCGCGAACAGATGGCCAAAGACGTCGAGAGCACGAGGGCGCTTCAGCGGCTCTCGTCTCAGCTCCTCGAAGCGCAGGAAGACGAACGACGCAACATCGCGCGTGAGCTGCACGACGAAGTCGGTCAGGTGCTCACGGCGATCAAGGTCGAGCTTGCCGTTGCGCAGCGCGCCATCGACAACACCGGCGGCCCGTCACACCTGTTGCAGGGCGCCCGCACCATCGCCGACGGCGCGCTCCACACCGTCCGCGACCTCTCACACCTTCTTCATCCCCCGATGCTCGACGATCTGGGATTGCCGTCAGCCGTCGAATGGTACCTTCGCGGTTTCACGAAGCGTCACGGCGTACCGGTCCAGCTGGTGTGCGACCCGATCCCGGGGCGTCTGACGGCCGAAACGGAAGCCGCCTGTTACCGTATCGTCCAAGAGGCGCTGACGAACGTCGCGAAGCACGCCCACGCGACGACGTGCCGCGTCTACCTTCAGCGTCTGCCCAATACGGTGCTCATCACGGTCGAAGACGATGGAATCGGATTCGATCCGGCCGTGGCCTCACAGTCGCCCGATCGAGGCCTTGGTCTCATCGGCATCCGCGAGCGGGTTTCGCAGCTTGGGGGTACGCTGCGTGTCGAGAGTGCGAGCGGCAAGGGTACACGGCTGACAGTCGAACTGCCGGCCCGGTCTCGAACAACCGGGGAGGACTCTGCCGTTCTCCCCCTTTCTCAAGTGGTGGAACCAGTTGCCTGAAACATCGCCCACCCGCCTTCGTATTCTGCTGGCCGACGATCACGTGCTCGTCCGCCAGGGTCTCCGGAAGATTCTCGAGGCACAGCCCGACTGGGAGATCGTCGCCGAGGCGAGCGATGGACGCGAAGCGGTCCAGCAAGCCCTCGCGCTCGAACCGGACGTCGTCGTGCTCGACATCGGCATGCCGCTCCTCAACGGCATCGAAGCGACGAGGCAGATCGCGCGCCGGTCTCCCAACATCAACATCCTGATCCTGAGCATGCATGCGCAGGAGGCCTACATCACACAGGTCATGAAGGCGGGAGCCCGCGGGTACCTCCTGAAGGATTCCGCGGACACCGACCTGATCCACGCAGTCGTCGCGGTGGCGTCCGGCAAGTCGTTCTTCAGTCCCGCAGTCGCCAAGGTGATGCTTGACGATTACGTGCGTCACCTGAGCGACAAAGGCATCGTCGATCGCTTCGAGACGCTGTCCGAGCGGGAGCGGGAGATCTTCCAGCTGATCGCCGAAGCGCACAGCAACAAGGAAATCGCGGAGATGCTGTCAGTGAGCCCCGCCACGGTCGAGACCCACCGCGCGCACATCCTTCAGAAACTGGACGTGCACAACACGGCGGAGCTCGTGCTCTACGCCGTGCGGCGTGGGACCGTATCCTGAAGAACCGATCGTCGGAGAAGCGCGTTTCGGTGAGCGTCCTGCGCGGCTTGTAATCTCTGAGCTCGAAAATGGCCGAGATGTGGGACCGTCGCGATGCGGGCTGTGTCTGCGACTAACATCAGCCTGAAGAATACTCACCGCAAGAGGCATCCCGGGTGAGGAGGAGCGACGATCCCACCAGCGGACGATAGTCGAGAACCCCTGATCCCTGCTATCC
>Ga0247825_10000102_pt1 | contig 47294 bp, 47 predicted proteins | sample 13C_Vanillin_Day_FD_194413 | JGI IMG/M metagenome (GOLD analysis project Ga0247825, IMG submission 194413) | Soil microbial communities from agricultural site in Penn Yan, New York, United States - 13C_Vanillin_Day48 | ecosystem: Environmental > Terrestrial > Soil > Agricultural land | place...
CCTCATCCGGACGCCTCACCTTCGCTCCGAACCTCTCCCTGTAGCTACGGCCCGGAACGCAAGGAGGCAATCTGGTGAGGAAGCTGAAGGCTGGTGTGATCGGTACGGGGTGGGTCGCCACGGCGCGGCATATCCCCGCGTTGCGTCGCCTCGACAAGGTCGAAGTCACTGCCGTGTACGACCGTGACGAGTCTCGCGCGCAGGCGGTCGCGTCGAAGTTCAACATCCCGATCGCCACGTCGAGCATCGACGACCTGCTCGCGCAGGCAGACGACCTCGTCTCCATCTGCACGCCGCCAACCTCCCACGCCGACCTTGCCATCCGCGCCCTCAGCGCCGGCCGCCACGTCTTCATCGAGAAGCCCATGGCCATGAATCCGGCCGAAGCCCAGGCGATGGCCGACGCCGCTGAGCGCACTGGCCGCCGGCTTTGCGTCAGCCACAACCTGCTCTACTCCCGGTCCGTCCGCAGCGCCCTCAAGGAGCTGGAAACTGCCGGGCCCATCCAGCACATCATGGCCACTCAATTCAGCAACCCCCGACGGCGCCTGCCCGTCTGGTACGAGGGCCTGCCCGGCGGCCTCTTCTTCGACGAATCACCTCACGTCCTCTACCTCATCCGTCGCCTCCTCGGCGAGGTCAAGGTCGACATGGTGCGCTCCCGCCTCGACGCGGCAAACGGCAACGCCATCGACTTTATCGAGACGCGCCTCACCAACGGCGACGTCGACGCGACGGTCACGATGTCGTTCAACGCGCCCGTCTCGGAGTGGCGCGTCACCATCCTCGCCACCCACAAGGTGATCTCGCTGGACCTCTTCCGCGACATCATCACCGTCACCACCAACGACGGGCGTCACGGTCCCGCCGAGGTACTCACAGGCTCGCTGGGCACCGGTCTGCAGTCCGTCAAGGGCTTTGTGTCCTCCGGCGCCCTCTATTCCATGAACAAGCTGCTCTACGGCCACGAAGGCATCATCGCTGCCTTCGTTGACAGCATCGGCGGCGCGCCGAACCCGGTGCAGCCTGGCGAGGCGCTCAGCGTCGTCCGGGTCACGCAGGACATCCTGCGTCGCGCCGGCATCGTCACAACGTCGCTAGAGCGCGAGCGCATACGCCCCGCGATCCTAGCTCCCGCGCACGCGCTGCCGGTCTGGGAGCCGGATGCCCAGCGAGCCGCGGCGTGAGCAAGTCGAAACCCCGCCGATACCCCGCCCGTGCAGTTCAAGACTCGGCCACGCCCGCCAGCGTGCCGAGCCTTGAACTGCAACGAGACCTCGTCGCCATCGGCGCCCTGGTACTCGCCGTCGCGGTCTACCGCTTCGTCGTCCTCGCTCAGATGCCGGGTCCGCCCGGGTCCGACGGCGGCAACTGGCTGGCCTTCACCTTCGGCCTCTTCGGCGATTCCCCTAAGGCCGCCGAGAGCACCTACTTCCCCGGCGCCCTCGTCGTCCTGAAGTCGTTGATGCTCGTCCTGCCCACCCTCATCGCGCTCAAGACCATGGCGGTGCTCTCGTCTGTGCTCGCCGCCGTCCCGTTGTACTTCCTCGCCCGCCGCGCTTGCTCGGTAGGCGTCGCCTTGTTCGTCACGACGCTCTTCCTCTTCGCGGGCTACCTCAGCGAGATGATGACCTGGGGCGGCTACCCGCAGCTCCTCGCGACTGCCTACATGCTTGGCGCCCTCTACTGCCTCGACCGCTGGCTGGTCGAAGGCGATCGCCGCGGCCTTTTCTGGGGCGCGACCCTCGTCCTGTTCGTCGTCGCCACGCATCACTTCACCGTGGTCATCCTCGCCACGGTCTGCGCATCCTACGTGCCATTCGTGCTCTACCGGGAGCGTGCGCGGCTGGGCGAAGTCACCAAACGGCTCGCCGCTTTCGCCGTTGCTGCCGGCGCGCTCTCGCTGCTGATGGCGCCGTGGTATCTGCGCTACCTCAGCCTGATCACCGAGGACGGCGCCCTCAGCTCATCGGCCGAGTCGCTGAACAGCTTCAACATGGTGCTCTCCTACGTGTTCGCCGAAGCGCCGCTGACCTGGATCGCCCTCGCCGCCGGCGCCTTCATCGCCGGCTTGCTGCCCTACGCTGACGAAGATACGAAGCGTCTGCGTCCGATCGCCTTCGCCCTGACCCTCGGTTCTGCCATCGTCTACGCCGTGACAGACGAGACGCGCGCCTTCCAGCCGATGCAGGCGGGCATCCTGCTCTCGCTGGGCATCGTCATCACCGCCGTCATGCGCTGGCTCGGCCGGTTGCAGGTCGCCGGCCCAGTGCTCGCATCCGGCCGGATCACGGCCGCCGCGGCAGGACTTGTCCTTATGCTCATCCTCGTGCCCAACGGTCACAGCCGCTTCGAAGGCGCCTACGACCGTTTCGGCGCCCTCGACAGCGACGCCATCGAGGCCCTCACGTGGCTGCGCGACGAGACGCCGGAAGACTCCGTCGTCCTTCCCGGCCATCGCAACGGCTGGGTCAGCTACGCCTGGTGGGTCGAAGGCCTGGCCCAGCGCCCCGCTTACGGCCTCATGGACCCCCGCTTCCTCGCCTTCGAGGAGGAGCACCAGCAGTCGGCCCTCGCCGTCCGCCTCATCGACGAGCAGACCACGCCCGAAGAGACGCAACGCCTGCTTGAAGAGACCGGCATCGCCTACATCTTCCTATACAAGGCCTCCGGTGGCGCCTTCCAGGACCTCGCCGATCGCGTGCCGACAACGGTCGAGTTCCAGAACGACACCTTCGTCATCCTCCGCTTCGTCACCGAAACCGCCGGTGCCAGACCTTAGCCCAGCGCGCCTCGTCCGCGGCTACCGCCCCCTCATCCTGGGCCTGGGCGGCATCGCCGCGCTCCTCGTCTTCGTCGACGCCGGCAGCCTGGCCTCCGCCCTCGAAGCTTTCGACCTCCGCCTACTCCCCATACTCATGGCGCTCGCCACAGCTGACTACGCACTGCGTTTTCTGCGCTGGCGCCTTCTCGTCGCCGAGGCGACAGGCTCGAAACCGCCGCTGCTCGCCGATATTGCCATCTTTCTAGCCGCCAACACGCTGCTCCTCACGCCCGCCCGCGCCGGCGACTTCACCCGTTCGCTCTGGGCCCGCAACCTCTTCGGCACCCCGGTTGCCCGTACAGCACCTGTCCCGTTGCTCGAGCGTGTCGCCGATGTGGCAATGATGGGCGTCTTGGCAGGGGCAGGCGCGCTGGCGTTCGGCGCTGCCGAATGGTCCACCGCCGCAATCCTGGTCGCGATTCCCGTCTTGTTCGCCTTAATAGTACTGACTCTCGTGCTCCCAACCTCGACCTGGCTCAATCGCCTCGCCGCAAGACGCCCGGGCGTCGCGTCCTTTTTCGCCACACTGCACGCTCTATGGCGCCCACGTCCGCTGGCGATCGCTGCGATCCTGGGCGCCGCAGCCTGGGCGATCGAGTGCGTCATGTTCTTCGTTGTACTCGCCGGCCTCGGCCTCGACGCCACTCCGCGCCTGCTCGCCGAAGCCGCCTTCATCTACCCCACCGCCACCCTGGCAGGCAGCCTCTCGCTGCTCCCCGGCGGCCTCGGCATCGCCGAAGCAAGCACCGCCGCCCTCAGCCTCTCCCTCACCGCCGCCGACGCCTCGACCGCGATCGCCGCGGCCCTCCTCATTCGCCTCGCCATAGTCGGCTTCGGCATCGCCACCGGCATCCCCGGCCTGCTCTACGTGTGGAGAGCGCACCGAGCCGCACCCATCTTGACTGCACATTCCCCCAGCCCGGCCCTCACCGAAACGCAGCCCAGGGCGGCATAGCCCGCGCCACAAACGAGCATTGGCGCCAGGGCAACCGCAAGGGTTGCCCCTGTCGGAGTCGTGACCGCGATTATTCGCGTAGGGCCAGGGCTTGCCCCTGCCCAGTGGGCAAGCTTGGCGTGGCAGAGTCCGATCTCTCGTCTCCACCTCTCTTCGCAAGCATGCCCCTGAGCTTGTCGAAGGGGAGAGTGGCAGGGGTGGGGTGACCCCTCCCTCCGCTACAATGAATGTGACACGGTTCACATGACCACACTCTCAGATACCCCCACCAAACGCATCTCCCGCTCCCGCCTCCGGCGTTCGATCTCGCTCCTTGCCGCCGCGGGCCGCGGCGCCTGGCGCGCAGGCATCGCGCGTGCCCTGCCCGGCAAAGGCCGCGAGCGCCGCAAGGAAGCGGCGATGTTGCGCACCGCCGAAGATGTCACGAAGCTCATGGGCAACATGAAGGGCGTCACTATGAAGCTGGGACAAGTGATGTCCCTCATGGGCGGCGCGGTCCCCGAAGGCTTCGCCGAGAAGCTATCGACCCTGCAGGCGAACGCGCCACCCATGGCGCCGGAGCTGGTGCGCCGGGTGTTCCTCGAAGACCTCGGTCAGCCGCCCGAGAAGCTCTTCCGCCGCTTCGACGCCCGCCCCTTCGCCGCCGCCTCGATTGGCCAGGTGCACCGCGCGCAGCTGACCGACGGCCGCCAGGTCGCCGTCAAGGTGCAGTACCCCGGTGTCGCCGACGCCATCGCCGCCGACCTGTCGAACATCGGCACCCTCTTCGGCTTTATGGGCTTCGCCGCCCGCGGCCTCGACCCCGGCCCGATGGTCGAAGACATCCGCCGGGGCATTAGCGCGGAGCTCGACTACCAGATGGAAGCCGCCAACCAGCAGCGCTTCGGCGACCTCTTTCGCGGTCATCCATTCATCCGTATCCCTGACGTTTACCCGGAGCTGGGCTCGAAGCGGGTGCTCGTGCAGGAGTTCATCGAAGGTCAGCCCTTCAGCGCCGCCCGCTCGATGTCACAGGAGGAGCGGAACCGCATCGCCGAGATCATCTTCCGCTTCACCTTCGGCTGTATCCACCGCCACGGCCTCTTCCAGGCCGACCCCCACGCCGGCAACTACCTCCTGCTCAAGGACGGCACCGTCGCCTTCCTCGACTTCGGCTGCATCGCCGAGTTCACCCGGCCCCTGCTCGCCGGCATCAACGAGCTCATCGGCGGCGTCCTCACCGGCGACCACGAGCGCTGGCGCCGCGGCCTCGTCGCCGTCGGCTATCTCAAGGAAGGCTCAGACCTCGACACTGAAGAGATGTGGGAGCAGATGCGCGTCTATTACACCTTCATCCTCGAGGACAACGTCACCTTCACGCCGGAGGTCAGCGCCGCCATGATCAGGCAGAACCTCCAGCTCACCGGCGAAGCGGGCCGCGTCAACCGCCAGATGAACATCCCCCAGGGCGTCGTCTTCACCCAGCGCATCACCTTCGGGTTCACCGGCCTCATGGCCAGCATCCGCGCCACCGGCCCCTGGAAGTCGATCACGGAGGAGTACGTCTTCGGCCACGAGCCCACGACAGACCTTGGCCGCCTCTCGGCAGCGCATTCTCCGGGCGATTGGGTCTGATTTCGCCCTCAGGGTTAACCTTAGTTCCCAACGCAGCGTTTACATGAACGAGGAAGCTGCTGGCCCCATTGCCGGGGCCGAGAAATGTGTGTAGCAGTCGCGCTCTGCCTCGTTCATGGAAGGACGGGCAGTCCGGAAGGAACAAGGCACCGCGACGCTGCTCGCACCTACCGCCGGAGGATCCGGCAACGACCAGCTTCAAGTACCGGAAGGATTCCCCCCAACGATGAAACGCCTCTTACCCCTGACTGCAGCAGTAGCAACTGGTGTCGGCATCTTCCTGATCGCCACCGCTGTCTTCGCCGATCCCGTCAACCCCAGCTTCGAAACCGGAGACCTGGCCGGTTGGGACAGTGAGACCTCGGGAAGTGGCACGGTTGATGTCGTAACTGAGTGCGATGGTTGCGAAACGCCCTTTAGTCCTTGGGAAGCCCAGTCGGGTCGTTACTTCGCCCTTCTATTTGCGGGCAACGAAAACGAGTTCACTAATGTTACCCAGACGTTTCAAGTTCCCGGAGGCTCCGTCGTCTCCGGCTGGGTGATCTTCTGCAACAACGAGGAACTATCCGAAGAGCCGGAACCGGGTCAGGCGCAAGTCGAGCAATCGTCATGCTCAAACGGCGAAAACGGCCCAATGGCGTCCCGGACTGCCGTCGAATTGACGGACCGGTACTGTGATGAAGTCCGCGTGGCCTACCGTGTCCAGGGCGGGCCTGCCATGGAGGCTTACAGCGTCAATGCCTGTGAACACTTCTCGACAGACTGGACACGGTTTGATTTCGGTGTCCCGGGCCGCAACTGCCAGCCGGTTACAGTAGAACTGTTCGCCGGGATCGCCAACATCGGCGATGGTAGCGTTCCCAGCGCAATGGGCCTGGATAACATCCAGGTAGATGACTCCCACTGCGACACGCAGCGCCCCAACATCGGCGCCGGTCTGAGCGGCCTCTTCCAGGGTCAGCCCACCCCGCTGCCCACCGCGCCCAGCGCTGTCGCTCCCGCGGCTACCGCGCCCACCATCTCCCCGCCGCGCACCGGCGACGCCGGCCTGGCAGACGAGTCCAGCGCGCCCCTGTACGGCGTTGTCGCGGCCGGGTTCGTCCTGGCCGTCGTCTCTGTCCACCGTCTCGTCCGCCGCTAAGGCCAAACTGAGTTCAGCTACGCCAGAAGGGCCGCCATGCGCGGCCCTTCTTCTCTTATGATGCCTGCGACACACCACGGAGTACGACATGGACGCAGACCGGCCGGCGAACGGCCCCATCCTCAGCCTCTTCTCGACGCCCCTCACCCTCATCGGCTGCTCCGGCGACGATGGCCCCAACGCCCAGGTCTCCGTTTCCACGTACGGTGCCGGCGTCGTGCCCGACCAGCCTCGCCTGATCACCGCCCTCTACAAGGCCAACGCCACGCACGACCTCGTAATGACGAAGGGCAGCTTCACCATCTGTGTGCTCTGCGAGGCCCAGATCGACCTCATCCCCGCCCTCGGCTTCGTCTCCAGCCACGCCGGACCAAAGCTCGAGGGCCTCGACTTTCACCTCACACCCAACGGCAACCCCGTCTTCGAGGGCAGCCTCGGCTGGGCCGAGTGCGAGGTCATCGAGGCCTTCGACATGGGCGACGGCACGGCCTTCCTCAGTGCCGTCCTTCACCACGAGCGCCTCACCAACGCCACGCCTCTCTACTGGTCGCGACTGCTTCCCCAGCTACCGCAGGAGTGGCAGCAGCGCTGGGCAGAGAAGATTGCCCGCGACATCGAGCGCTACCGGCCGATGATGCACTGGTTGCCTGCGGACTAGCCGACCCGCTCCCGGATCGCCTTGGCGATCACCTCGAGCTCCGAGCGCGGTGGCTTCGTACCAAAGCCGGGTGGCCGTCTTAGACCGGCGCCGTCGTTGCGCCAGCGCGGGATCACGTGGAGGTGGACGTGCATTATTTCCTGACCCGCAGCGCTGCCATCCGCGAGGTGAAAGTTGACCCCGTCACAGCGCAGCCCGCTCGACCGCAAGCCCGCGGCCACTTTCCGGGCCGCCTCCCACATCGGCGCCGCGTCGTCAGCCTGCATGTCCGCAAGGCACTCCGCATGCCGCCGCGGAATCACCAGCGTGTGCCCGGCATTGATCGGCGTCGTATCCACAAAAGCCACGACCGCCTCGTCCTCATACACGAAGCTGGCAGGCGCGTCGCCCGCGACGATGCGGCAGAAGATGCAGGAGGAGTTCACAGTTTACGGTTCACAGTGATTAGTCAGGCTGCTGTCGGGAACTGTGAACTGTCCACTGTGAACTGTAAACTCGACACATGGCCGCGAACCAGCACCTCAAACCGCCGAGCAAGCGCGCGATGCGTGAGGCCGCCGAGCAGGCGCGCAAGAACGAGCCGCTCATCCTCTGGTGGATGCCCGTCGTTGCCCTCATCGGGCCCATCATCGCTGCGTTCTGGTTCGGAGCAACCGCGGACGAGGGCGCCCTCGGCGAGGCGGCCTTCGCCCTCATCTGGCCGGGCGCGCCCGTCTATTTGATAACGCTGGCCGTACTATGGGGCGGCTGGAAAATCGAGCTGGAATAGCATCCTTCATCGCCGCAGGCGAAAGAAGGGGTAATTCCCCTCTCCGTAAACGGGGAGGGGGCAGGGGGAGGGGTCCGTGCTCTACGTCTTCTACGGCCCGGACCAGTTTCGCGCCCGCGACGAGCTCCAGAAGGTCCGGCGCGAGCTGGACAAGGACGGCAACCTCGCCCACAACACCGTGCGCATCGAAGGCACAGACGTGCGCAGCCTCACGCCCGCCGGCCTACGGGCGGCCTGTCACACCGCCTCGTTCTTCGCCGAAGACCGCCTCGTCATCGTCGAAGGGCTCCTGGCGAAGCTCAGCGGCGCCCGCCGTCGCTCCACCAGCACCCGGCGCTCCCGGTCCGGCGAGGAAGCCGCCGCCAGTGAGCTCGACCAGTACCTCGACGTCCTCAACAACCTGCCCGAAACCACCACTGTTGTGCTCCTCGACGAAGCTGCCCCAAAGGCGTTCCTCGATGGAATCGACGGCAAGGCGCGCGTGAAGCAGTTCGAAGTCTTCAAAGGCGACCAGCTGCGTGGCTGGGCCGCCGAGCGTGTCCGTGCCCAGGGCGGGACCTTTGCTGCCGGCGCCCTCGACCGCCTCGTGTCGCTCATCGATGGCAAGCACGCCGGCGAGCTCGCGTCGGAGATCGACAAGCTGATCACCTACGCAAACGGCCGCACCGTCGAGATGCGCGACGTGGACGACATGGTAAGCGGCGCCATCGCCTACGAGACCTGGGACCTCACGGACGCCGTCATCGACGGCAGGACGGACCGCGCCCTCGGTGTCGTCAAGAAAATGATGGCCGAAAAGGACTACCCGCCGATCCGCCTCAGCACCACCCTTATCTGGCAGTACCGCCGCCTCATGCTCGTCCAGGGCATGCTCAGGGAGGGCCTCAGCACCCCCCAGATCGGCGGCAATCTCGGCCTGGCGCCGGGCAGCTTCCCTCTTCGCAAAGCCATCGAGCAGGCCAGCCGGTATCCTGCCGCCCGCCTCGAGCAAGCCTACCGCTGGCTGCTCGAGAACGACGTCGCCGTTAAAACCGGTGTCATGGACGCGGACGCATCGCTAGAGATGCTGGTCGTCTCCCTCGCAGAGCTCGCCCGCGGGCCCCGCCGCCCCGCAGCGGCCGGCCGGCGCTAACCCAGCGTTCATGACCTTTCTGTCCCCTCTCCCCCCAGGGAGAGGTTAGGGTGAGGGCCGGCGCTCTGTGTTCACGTAACGGCCTGCTCGCATGGGCAACGCCGGAGATATCGTAGCCGAGATGTCCCCCATCTCGGCGGGGCATTTCGAGGCCGCTCTGCTTCTATGCTTCGACATCCAGCGATCTTGACTTACCGTCACAGGCATGGCTGGCAAGAAATATCTTCCGGTCCACGCATCTGAGATCGGGAACATATCGGCTACGAGATCCTACCCGCCCCTGTTCTCGCCTCTTGAGGGTGTTGGGAGAAGGCTAGTCTTCGTCCGGCTCGGGGTGATAAACGGGGTTGAAGCATGCCACCCAGTGCCCCGGCTCAACCTCTTCAAGGGCTGGGGAGTCCAACACGCGGCAATCGCTGCGCACTTTGGTGCATCGCGGCACGAACGCGCACTGGTCCGGGAGCTTGCTCATGTCCGGCGGGCGTCCCTGTACCTGGTGCAGCGTCTCGACGTCCTCGTAGAGGCGTGGCAATGATGCAAGCAGAGCGGCGGTGTACGGGTGCTGGGGACGCGCGAAGATATCGTCTGTCAGCCCCTGTTCGGCGATTCTGCCCGCGTACATTACGGCGACACGGTCGGCCATCTGAGCAATCACACCGAAGTCGTGGGTGATCAAGAGGATGGATACGCCCTGGTTGCGCAGGCGTCGCAGCTCCTCGAGGATCTGAGCCTGCACCGTCATGTCCAACGCGGAGGTCGGCTCATCGGCTATCAGGATCGATGGCTTCAGGGCCATGGCGGTAGCGATCATCACGCGTTGCGCCATGCCTCCCGACAACTGGTAGGGATAACGCCCGGCGATGCGCTCGGGGTCAGACAGACCCATGCTGGCAAGCAGCTCGATTGCCCGCGTGCGTGCCTCGCGCCGGCTCGCGCCGGTGTGGGCAGTGATGATCTCCTGCACCTGGTCGCCGATCGAAAGCGTCGGGTTCAGGCCCGCCACCGGGTCCTGGAAGATCATGGCGATGTCGCGGCCGCGCAGGTCTCGCAGCTCGTGCTCGCTCATCTTCAGCACGTTCCTGTCGTTGTAGAAGACGGCGCCGTCGTCGATGTAGCCCGGATGCGGCACGAGGTTCAGGATCGAGAGTCCCAGCGTGCTCTTGCCACAGCCGCTCTCCCCGACGATGCCGAGGATCTCGCCGCGGTTCAATTGCAGCGTGACATTATCGACGGCCTTTGTGATCACGGTGCGGTCGTGGTACGCCGTCCGCATGCCCTCGATGCGCAGGATAGGGTCGGACCCGGAAGCCATTGTCATCCTGTATTGATTCTATCAGCGAACGCCGCCGCCCATTCGACAGAAAGGGCGCCCAATCTGGGCGCCCTACGCATACTTGGCGACAGCGGCTTGCCTAGAACCCCGGTCCCAGCCGGTACAGCACCTTGCCCTGCACCTCGACTTCCTTGGCGTCGACGTAGATCGGGTCCATCGTCGCGTTGGCAGGCTGCAGGCGAATCCGGTTGCCCTCGTTGTATATCTTCTTGAGCGTCGTCTCTTCGCGGTCCTTCAGCCACACCGCAACCATGTCGCCGTCGTCCCAGGCGCTCGTCTGCTCCATGAGCACAAGGTCGCCGTCGTTGACCAGGGCGTCGATCATCGACGTTCCCTTGACTCGCAGGGCAAAGACGTTCTCCTTACCCTTCGTCATCTGGTCCGTCACCTCGATCTCGTCCTCGAAGTCCTGTGCCCCCCAGGTGTCGGTGGACGGCACCGGGATCGGCTGGCCGGCGGCGATCTGACCCACCACGGGCACGGTGCGCATTCGCACGCGGCCCACAAGCTCGATGGCTCGCGAAACCTCACGGTCCCGCCGGATGTGGCCCAGGCGCTCGAGCGCCTTCAGGTTGTAGTCGACGACAGAAGTCGAGCTGATGTTGCAGCCGTCCTGGATATCGCGGATGCTCGGCGGGTAATCGTGGTCGCGGATGAACTCGCGTATAAAGCGGTAGATCGCCTGCTGCTTCGAGGAGAGCGACTTGCCTGTCGTCATGAGGGCTCCTTACACCAACGTCCGGCGTCCGCCTGTGAAACGCCTGTTCTGACGCACAAGTGTACGTATGGATTTTATATATTGTCAACTAGTTTTTGGAAAGAATGTTTGGAACGCTTGCGCAGAACGGTTTTACAAGCCATTAACGTGGATTGACGCCGGGTTAACAGCCCGTCATTAGCCTGAGAAGGTGCGAGTGATCGCGACCCGTCACGTCGGCTTCGAAGCCTGCTTCAACTTCCGCGATCTCGGTGGATATGCCGGGCTCGATGGGCGTGCCGTGCGCTGGGGCAAGCTCTACCGCAGCATGACGCCGCAGTACATGACGGCGGCCGACGCCCGCAAGGCTTCCACCCTTGGCATCGAGCTTGTTATCGACCTCCGTGGCGAGCGCTACCCATCCTCCGGCCCGTTCGGCGAGCCTCCTGCCGTCCGCCATGCCGCCGGCCCAGCCAGCGCATGGCAACCCTCGGACAACCTGGAAGAGTTCATGGCCGCGGCACCGGAGGACGCACTTCCCAGAGTTCTCGACGTCTATGGGCAGTACTTCGCCAACGGCGTGCGAGCGATGTCCGAGCATCCAGACGGCCCCGTGCTCTTTCACTGCCGCCTCGGTAAGGATCGCAGCGGCGTCTTCGCTGCGCTCCTCCTCAAGCTGGCCGGCGTCGCTGACGACGACATCATGGCGGACTACATCCTCACTCAGCGCGACGAAGAAGCGATGCGCGAGTTCATCCTTCGCGCGGAAGCTGAGGCTCCAATCAGAGAAGCCCGCCTGACCAGCGAGCCGATCCGCCGCGAGTCCATCGAGGCCGTCCTCCAGCGTCTCGTCAGCAAGTACGGCGGCGCCTATGGCTACTTCGCCCGCTTCGGCGTCAGCGCCCACACCCTCGACGCCGTAGTCGAAAGTCTCCTCGAACCGGCCAGCGGGTAGGAAGCCGAAAGCGGATACCAGCAGATGGACTGAGCAACGTCCGGACTAACCGCCGGCCCATCCGTTTATCCGCTTCCTATCCGCTGGCGAACTCGGTCGTGCCTTAATCTATTGCATTACAATGCATTTTGGCGACAATAGACGGCATGCAACATGACGTCCGCCTTCTCATCTCCCGCGCCGCCCGCACCACAACCCGATACTTCGGCGACCGCGCCTCCGAGGTCGATCTCTCCATCGTCCAGGCTCAGGCCCTGCTGGTACTCACGGAGCAGCCCGGCCTGAACCTCGGCCTGCTCGCCCGCGCTCTGAGCAAGGACCAGGCTTCAACCTCGATCGTCATCGACCGCATGATGACCCTCGGCCTCGTGCGCCGTGAGACAGACCCGGACGACCGCCGTCGCGCCCTGCTCTACACCACGACACAGGCCCAGCCCCTCGTCGACCACATGCAACGCGTGCGGGACGACATCAACCGGCTCGTCCTCGATGCCATTGGCGTCGAGAAGAGCGAGGCGCTCGAAAGTCTGCTCCTCGACCTGCTGACGGTCATCGAAGATAGCGAGGCGGCGCCATCGACAACTCGCCTCGAGGATGGGAAATAGGCTCGCACATCATGTCCGGCGAGTGAGGCCGGCGAGGGAGGTAGCAATGACAAAGTTCCGCATCATGCCGCACGGCCGCCTGCAGGAGTGGGTGGCAGAAGAGAAAGGCTACTACGCCGACGAGGGCCTGGAGTACGAGTTCGTGCGTCCCGCCGCCGTCGGTCGTCAGGCCATGCCGGCCGGCAGCGTTCAGTCCGCCGACGGCGCCCCGGCGCCCGTCATGAACGGCGCCTTCGAGTCCATGGAGTCCGGCCGCGCCTGCGACGTCAGCTCCGCCTGCCACTGGGCCGTCAACATGGCCTCGTCTGCGGAGCACGGCATCATGTGGGGCCACGCCTACAGCGTCACGCCCGCCGGCGTCTACGTGGCCCACGACTCGCCCATCCGCCGCCCGGAGCAACTCCGCGACGTCGAGGTCGGCGTTGGCTATCACTCCGGCAGCCACTTCTCCGCCCTGCAGGCCCTCGCGCCCTTCGTCTCGCCCACCGAAGCAAAGCTGCGCTTCATCGGCAGCCCCGGCGACCGGCTCGACCTCCTGGTCGATGGCAAGGTGCAGGCGGTGAACATCTTTGGCATCCAGCGCGAAATCGCCGAGCAACTCGGCTTCCGCAAGGTCCTCGACACCACCTTCATGATCGGCTTCCTTCTGGCGCCGGACGCCTCTGTCGACGATTGCCAGAAGTACTTCAACGCTCTTCAGAAGGCCCAGCGAGACATCGACGTCGAGCCGGAGCGCTACAAGCACTACTTCGAGCCCGACATCCCCGCGCGCTACAAGGACCGCGTCGACGTCCGCGCCTTCAGCCACGCCGAGCGCCTCGTCTTCGAGCCCTACACCCGCGAGATCTACGAGAAGACCCACAGTTGGATGGTCGATCTCCAGATCTTCCCCGAAGATCAGGCCGGCGACGCAGACTACGCCAAGGCCGTCCTGGTCTAGCGGAGGCCAGAAGCACTCAAAGGCGGCGACCGTTGACCACGGTCGCCGCCTCCACTTATGAACCACCACGGAGCCTATACCGCCCGCGCCTACCACGAGGCGACGAAGCACCACCGCGGCTTCGTCGTCCCCGCTCGCCGCGTCGATGCCGCCCTCATCCCCAGACAGTACAAGCGTTACGTCGATCTACCCTCGTTCCCCTTACCGCCACCCGGCTCACCAGAGAGCACGACCTTCGATATCGCCACGTTGGCGACCTTCCTGCACTTCACCGCGGGCATCATCTGGCGTCGCGAAGTTGGTGGTCGTACCCTCGAGTTCCGCGCCGCTTCCTGCACCGGCGCCCTCTATCACGTCGAGGTCTATGTCGTCTGCGGCGACATCGGCGAAATCGCGGCCGGCGTCTATCACTACGACGTGCCGACCGAGACCCTGCGCCCCCTCCGGATCGGTGACCACCGCCCCCACCTCGCCGCCGCCTGCGCCGATGAGAGCATCGCCACAGATCCGGCCAGCCTCGTATTCACCAGCACCTTCTGGCGCAACGCCTGGCGCTACGAAGAGCGCGCCTACCGTCACGTCTTCTGGGACACCGGCACCATGCTCGCCAACCTCCTCGCCATGACCGGCGCCCGAGACCTGGACACACAAATCCTCACCGGCTTCGTCGACAACGACATCGCCACCCTCCTGGGCCTCGATACCACCCGCGAAGTCCCTGTGTGCGCCGTCCCCATCGGGACACCTACGACCGGAACTCCCACCAGCCAGGCGTCTGTAGCGGCGCACGGCCATGCGGCCAGCGCTCCTCCCGATCGCCTCTCGATCCAGACAGAACCCCTCTCTCGTGCGGAGATCGAGTACCCCTTGATCTGGCGCACCCACGAAGCCACAAACCTCGGTGATTCGAACGCGGTAACCACCTGGCGCCATCACGGCACCCGGCGTCACCCCCTCTCCTCGCAAGCACGTCCTGAGCATGGTCGAAGGGGAGAGGGGACAGGGGGTGAGGTGACCCTATACCCTCTGCCCCTTGCCGACACACCAGAATCCATCATCGTCCGCAGAGTCTCCGCACGGCGCTTCAAGCCCGAGCCAGTCTTGAGGCGGCAGCTAGACAGCCTGTTACTCGCAGCGACCTCGCCGGTACCCCTCGACATTGACGCGGCCGGCCTGATCCGCACCCACCTGCTGGGCCACGCGGTCGACGGCATGCCTTCGGGCGCGTTTCACCTAGAGCACCCCGACAAGCTCACGGCTCTGCGACACGCCAACCTGCGCACCGAGGCCGCCGCCCTGGCTTTGGACCAGCCCGCCGCGGGCGACGCCGCCGTAAACCTCTACTTCACCACCAGCCTGTCCGAAATCGAATCGGTGTTCGGCGACCGAGGCTATCGCGTCGCCCAGCTCACAGCGGGCATACGCAGCGGGCGCCTCTACCTCGCGGCCACCGCCCTCAACCTGCGCGCCACAGGCCTGACCTTCTACGACGACGACGTCGCGAACGTCCTCAGCCTCGACCCCCAGGACACGGCTGTGCTCATGCTCATGGCTATCGGGCAATAGGAACCCAGCGAACACCGCTCTCCGTCGACCGGGAGGGGGCAGGGGAGGGGTTCGCTACGGCGCGTAGGTCACGTTGACCGCAACGTAGTCGAGGAAGAAGTCTCGCTGACTACTGCCTGCCACCATCGTGAGCCTCACGAGGAAGTTCGAGTTACCGAAATTAGCCGGGACCCAGGTCCTTCCCCACGTGTCTGACGTGCTTCCGATGATCAGCGCCTGCTGAGTTGTGCCAAGAATCGGTGTTTGCTTAGCCGCGGTCCAGGACTGACCACCGTTCCAAGACAGCTCCACACAGACAAAGGGGCCGTTTCCTGTGCTTTCGGTCGAGACGTCCAGTCGGACCTCGATTCCCTGGACCGTGCTCCCGGCCGGAATGCTGTGGCCAAAATTGGCAAGGATGTGTCGGTCTTTCGCTGAAGACGTGCAATTGTATGCAGCGTACGAAGTGCCACTGTTCATATCGCGCGCGTAATCGCCTCCATCGGCGCACGCCGCGACTGCCGAAATCTCAAAGCCATTTCCGTCGCCGCCATGCCCAGGAACGCTGGTGGAGCATGCCCGGAATCCCAGGCTCGGAATGCCGGTGGGCGTGGCCGTACTCGTCGCAATGGGCGAAGGGCTTGCTGTCGCGGTGTTGGTAGCGGCCGGCGTCTGAGTCGGCGTGTGCGTCGGCGTTGGCGACCCGGGAACCGCGGTGGGCGTAGGCGTGCGCGTGGCGGTTGCCGTAGGCGTCGGCGTACGCGTCGCCGTCGGCGTCGCAGTCGCCCCACCGGCAGCCCCCGCGACGGCGGCGGCAGCGTTAATGCGGCCCTGCTGTGAGCCCGCAAGGGCCTGTTTGTTCGCAGTCTGGAATATGCGCGAAACGATCGCTGAGTTCGAGTTATAGCTGCCGTGCGTCCAGAGCAACGCGGCGAGTCCCGCGACGTGCGGTGACGCCATGGAGGTACCGTCCATGCTCTGATAGTTGCCGACGTAGTTGCTCGAGAGAATCTGCGTACCGGGCGCCGCGACGTCCACCCAGGTACCGAAGTTCGAGAATGATGCCCGGCTGTCCCCCGTAGTGGAGGCACTCACTGACAGGACGTTGTTGCAGGCGGCCGGAACAAAGTGACGAGATGAGTTGTTGTTCCCCGCCGCCGCCACGATGACAACACCTTGCGCCCAAGCCATGTTTACCGCGTTCTGCAGGGCTGGGACGGTGCCGGCGCAAGTCTGTCCGGATCCAAGCAGGGCGCCGAGGCTGATGTTCATCACCTCCGCCCGCCTTGCCCCGCAGCTTCCTGACGTATCGCAGCCAGCCGCCCACAGGATTCCCTCTATGACGTCGGTGAAGCTGCCACTGCCGTTGTCGCCCAACACCTTCACGTTCACGAGACTTGTCTGGTGTCCCAGGCCGGCGACGCCGATGCCGTTGTCCGTGTTCGCAGCGACGATGCCCGCAACGTGCGTGCCGTGGTTGCAGTAGTCGTCCTGGTAAGGAGATGTGCTGAAGTTCGCCCGCGCTACCACCTTGCCGTCGCGCAGGTCCGGATGGCCGTATTGGCCATCCCACGCGATGTTGCCCGCGCCCTCAGACGGTAGCGGCTCGAAGATGCCGCAATCGAGCACCGCTACGCGTACAGTGCTTGATCCCTTTGTCGAGTCCCATGCCTGCTGCGCACCCACCTTCGTCATGCCCCATTGCACCGCGAAGTTCGGATCATTCGGCGTATCAACCGCCGTCACGATCAGGTCGGGCTCCACGCTCTCCACGTTGGGCATGCTGCGCAGGAGAATCTCCGCGAGGCGTGTCAGCGCAGGCGAGACCTCGATGCGTTCAGTGTTGCGGGCGCCCAGAAGCTCGAAGCTGCGGACCAGAGACATCCAACGTGCGTAAGCCTTGTCCGGATCGCTGGTACCCGGCTTGTACGTAACGATCAGGCTACCGGCTCTCGCTCGACGCCCGTCAGGGGTGGTCGTTTCTGCGAGCACCTGTGTGTCGAACTGACGCCCGCCACGTGTGACCGTGGCGTCCTGCGTCCACGGGTCCGGAGGCGTCTGCGCGTCCGCGACGTGACGCGTGCCGGCAAGCGCAAGGCCCAGCGCGAAGACGAAGATGAGCTTCTTATACAGGACCTGGCTCCTTGCCCGCTGGCCACGGAGATCCAGGCTCCGGGCCGATACCGCCGCTATTTTAGACGTTTGTTATGCCAGACAGATAGTCGAAGCGTATTTCATACGAAACTGCAACACCCGCAATAGCAAAGAGCCTTCGTGCGTCCGGAGCGTTGCGGCAGCTACACTCGGGGTATGCCCTCGACCTTTTACTCGATCGGTCCGGCTGCACGCTTCACGGAATCGAAGATCCGGCGCTTCTTCATCGAGGGGCGCGAGATCGGTGTTGTCCTCTATAAGGAACGCTTCTACGCTTTCAGCAACCGCTGCACCCACAACGACTTCCAGATGCACTTTGGTTACATCGAGGACGACTTCCTCTGGTGCCCCATCCATTACGGCCAGTACGACCTCGCCACCGGCCACGCCGTCAGTGGCCCCATCACCGACCTCAAGAGCTACGAAGTACGCGTAGTCGACGACGATGTCCAAATCGGATTGCCCGACGACGAAGAAGCCCTCGAGCTAGCGAAGACGCAGGACTAGTTCTTGCGCCGGCACCGCTCTTCCCCCTCTCCTTCAGGGAGAGGGGGAAGAGCTCGTTCGAGGCAAGGCTCGGGTGAGGGTTCGCGTTCGGCGTAGCTGGGATCGAGGCCTCGCCCGTCCTCAGACGGCCAGGTCGAAAGGCTTCCCCAGCCCCTTCGACTTTGCCCACTCGTAGCCCCACGTCGCCACGAACAGGTCATGGAAGTTGCCGCCCGTCAGCTCGTATAGCGCCCGGTCCGAAGGCGAGCGCCGTGGGTTGGCACCCTTCGTAATCACCGCGCCCAGCTCCGTAAGGTCGCCCTCGCCGAAGCGCCCCGCCGCGATCAGCTCGCCGTACGGCGGTTTCGGCGCCGTCTCCTGCGCCAGGTGGTGCCAGCTCGTCGCCACCACGCGCGCGTTCGCCACGAAATCGGCCGTGCACTGGCTCCCCGCCATCGAAATCACCAGCGCGCCCGGCTTCACCCACTCGTTGTCGAACAGCGGCTCGCGCACGTCGAAGTGTCCCGGCGCACAGAGGTCGACGATGTCCGCGTCGCCGATCGCGTCGGCAATCGAGCCCACCGGCTCCACCGCCACGCCGGTGGCCGTCGTCATCGTATCCGCGAATTTCTCCCGGTTCGCCTGCGTCGGGCTGAACACCCGAATGCGCTCGATGCCTGGCACCGCCTTGAGCAGCGCCACGACCTGTGGCGGTGCCTGCCATCCCGACCCGATCAGGCCCACCGTCTTCGCCCCCGCCGGCGCCAGGTGCTTCGCGGCCACGCCCGCGATCGCGCCCACGCGCAGCGAGTTGAGCACGCCGTAGTCCATCAGCGCGATCATCTGCCGCGTCTCGCCTTCGAACAGCATGAATGCGCGTGTGTGCGGCGGGTTGCCGAAGATGCGCAATCCGCTGTACAGACCATCGCCGGCCGAAAGGCTGAGGCGAATGCCCTCGAACTCCCCAGGCCGGCGGTCGACGATGTTGTGCTGGCGGATGTCGCCTTGGTAGTGCGCCACGACGGCAGCCTCAACTGCATCCAGCGCGCCGGACATCGCCTCGATATCCTCGCGCAGAGGCATCAGGTCGGAGGACGTTAGGAGAAGTGCTTCAGCCATGGCCGCGATTCTACACTTCCTGTCGCGGCAAGTGTGGGGCGCGGGACGGTTCTTAGACAACATAGCCGAGGCGTCCCTGCCTCGGCGGTCTGCGTTAGAGCGGATCCAGCGTTAAACTGCGAATATGAAGCTTTCGGTGCTCGACCAGTCGCCGATACCTGCCGGGTCCACGCCCGCGCAGGCCCTCCACAACACCATCGACCTCGCAAAATTCACCGAAGCCCTCGGCTACGAGCGGTATTGGATCGCCGAGCACCACGCCACTGCCTCACTCGCCAGCCCGGCGCCGGAGATCATGATCGAGCGCGTCGCCGCCGAAACCTCGCGCATTCGCGTCGGCTCCGGCGCCGTCCTCCTGCCTCATTACAGCCCTATGAAGGTCGTCGAGACCTTCCGCGTCCTCCACGCTCTTCACCCCGGCCGCATCGACCTCGGTCTCGGCCGCGCCCCCGGTGGACGCCGTCTCGATGCCTACGCCCTCCAGCGTGACCGCAAGGCGGAGCTGGACGGCGAGGACTTCGGCCAGCAACTCCTCGAGCTCCTGAAGTTCATGTCGAAGACCTTCCCCGAATCCCACCCCTTCAGTCAGATCGCCATCTCCCCCGACATGCCCGGCGCGCCCGAGGTCTGGCTGCTGGGCTCGAGCGGCTGGAGCGCCGACGCCGCCGCCCACCTCAGCCTGCCCTACGCCGCCGCCCACTTCATCAACCCGCAGACCACGCGCGCGGCCATTGACCACTACCGCGAGAACTTCAAGCCGACTGAGGAAATGCCGGAGCCGAAGGCGATGATCGCCGTCAGCGTCATCTGCGCCGATACCGCCGAAGAAGCCGACTTTCTGGCCTCCAGTCAGCGCCTCAGACGCCTCCTGCGCGACACCGGCGAGAGCGGCCCCATCCCGTCGCCCGAAGACGCCACCCGCCGACTCGCCGAGGTGCCCGGCCCCCTGACCACCGACCACAGCGAATGGCCCCGCATGATCCTCGGCGACGTGAAGGCGGTCAAAGCCCAGCTCGAAGAAATCTCGGCCGCCCTCCACGTCGACGACTTCATGCTCGTCACCGTCGTCCACAGCCACCAAGCGCGCAAACACAGCTACGAACTCCTCGCTAAAGCTTTCGAATAGATAGGCACGAGCGGGGCGCGTCGCCTGCCGGCCTCTTCAGCTCTACCGCATTCGATGCCTCACGATTAGTGGCTCCCGGAGAGCTGCGGGTCGAACTTGATGGGCCGGAAGACCTCGTCGTTGGGCTGGCCTTCGACGTGAAGGATGCCTGCCGCACCCTTGTGTGTCCGGAAGATGGAGTGGTCGACGATGGTGTACTCCCCCGGGTAATCGACCTTGAACTCGACGCCGACGGCGCCACCCGATGGAATGGCGGTTGACTGGACATTCTCGTTGATGAGGCTGAATGAACCCTCGACGTACACCCTGTCGAAGATTTCACCGATGACGTGGAAGCTGGAGACCAGGTTTGGGCCGATATTACCGACGAACATACGGACCGATTCGCCCACGTTGACCTTCCTCTCGCCGAACATACCCAGGGCGCGGTCGCCCGTGATTGAGCCGGGGCGCCCGTTAAACACGACGAAGGTGGGCTGCTCCATCCGGCCATAGTCACCCGAAAAGGTGAGATGGCCGGCGTCAGCCAATTGCACTGCCTGCATACGGCTGCCCTTGTCCGTGTAGAACTCGCTTTGCATTAGGTAGAACTCGTGGTCAACAGCTGGCAGGCCGCCTGCCGGTTCCACCACGATCAGCCCGTACATGCCGTGCGAGATATGCATCGGGATGTCCGGGAAGGCGCAGTGGTAGACAAAGATACCGGGGGCCAGCAGTTTGGCGCGCAGCTCACTCACGTCTCCCGGGGCAGTGGACAGCCTGGCGGCGCCTCCGCCTGGGCCATTGATGGCATGAAAGTCGACATTATGGGGTAGGCTGCTTTCTTGGGGATTGTGTAGAAAGAAGTCGATCGTGTCACCCACACGAGCACGGACCATCGGACCGGGCACGGTGCCATTGAAAGTCCAGTAATCCATCGTGGCGCCGGGCACCACTTCTGCAGTGACCTCCGCAATGTTGAAGTGGATCTCCTGCACCAGGCTGCCGCTTCGCGCGACCACCCGCTGGTATTGGCCCTGGTCGTATAGCGTGTAGTCCGTGGTGCGCGGTAATACGTTTGGGTGCAGTGACACCTCTTGCGCGGTGACCTGCTGAGCAGGCATGAATCTGGCCTGAGATTCAAGGAACTCAAACTCGTTACCTGCGCTTGCCGGCTTGTCGACGCTCTCGGGACCGTCGATGACCGCGAGCGCAGAGCCGGCGATGACGCCCGAAGACACGACGCCGGTAGCAATCAGTAGCTTCTCAAGGAATGAACGGCGGGTGACTTCCTGGTTTCTCAATGTTGACCTCCAGCCTCAGCCGCACCGTGGCGAGAGGCAATGCCATTAAAGCCGCCCGTCTGGAACGGAATCCAGCCGTCGTCTCGCGGATGCCTGGGATGCGGTCATCCACCATTAACTTTACACAGACTAGCCGCCCGCCCAGTGCCGATAGCACTTACGATTAGAAGTGCGCCATGGTGCTTGCCTGCGCTAATACTGGACCAGCTGCCTCGCGATGAACGACTTGATCAGCGCCAGCGCCCGGTTTGTCATTGGCCCGCCGTTGCGCAGGAACCCGTGCGGCTCCCCTGGATACTTCGCCAGCTCGATCACTCCGCCCGCCAGGCTGTACGCCTCGCAGAACTCCTCGGCCATCATCCGCGTCAGCGATTCGTCCGCAGCGCCCTGAATGAGCAGCGCTGGCGGCGTCTCGACAACTTCCCCGCGCGCGAGGAGATGCGGTGGGCTCGCATCGATCATCCCCTGCTCGCTGCCGAAGTAGGCGATGTGGTTGCCCATCAGTTCTTCGTTGCCGCGGCCCTTCGCCAGGCCGTAGCGCGCCAACGGGTCGATCACCGGCCAGCCCATGATCACGTACGCCAGGCTGCCATCGGCGGAGCCCGCTTCTGGGAGGGGCAGCGCGCCGTACTCCGAATGCTTCATCGCCGCCAGCATCGTCTGGTGCCCGCCACTGGACCACCCGACGGCGCCCAGCGACTCCGCGCTGCCTCCGTACTCGCCTGCATGCGCCTTCAGCCAGCGCGTCGCGAAGTGAATGTCGTGCTGCGCTGCCGGGTGCGGCGCATCCAACGACGTCCGAAAGTCGATCGCCGCCACCACGAGGCCGCTCTCCGCGAGCGCCACGTCCGAGGTTTCGTTCATCAACCGGTCGCCGTTCGCCCACGCGCCGCCGTGCACGTCGAGCAGCGTCGGGAACGGTCCTTCACCAAGCGGGCGAAAGATCCTTACCAGCCAGGCTTTGTCGCCCTCCCGCCGGTACTCAACCTCGGTCGTCTCGACCTCATAGTGCGCGTTAGGGTCGTACTTCAGAGCGCTCGTCGTGGTCATGGTTCACCTCTCCTCGCATCGAGTACCGATGCGCGGGGAATATCCCACCGAGTTGGAGGCTCGTCAAGTTACAGAGTCCTGAGAGCGACTAGCCCTTGGCGTAGTTCGCGGCTCCCTGGAACTCGACGGCCACGACGGCCTGTTGACCGGTGTTCCAGGCGTCGTGCCCGGGGGCTATCCGGTAGACCTCCCCCGCGGTCACATCGAGCTCCGAGCCGTCGTCGTGTTTCACGTGCAAGGTGCCGGAGATGACATAGCCGACGTGCTCCACCTGGCAGCTATCCGTGTTGACGACCGGCTTGATGCACTCCGACCATCGCCAGCCGGGCTGGAACGTATACCGGCCGATTTGTCCGCCCGCAAGATTGACCAGGGCAACCTCGGTCTTATCCGGGGTCCGGGTTTCGTCCGGAGAACTGAAATCCCGCGCTTCTACACCAGCCATGTTCACACTCCTGCTAGAAACTAAATTTCCTGATTTGAGGTGGCGAGTATACGTCCGCCCATACGGCGATACAACACAGCAATCGTCGGACTTGTCGTTGGTATGAGATATCGGCGAACCCGAACTACACCTCTGAATCGCGAGCAGTCCGGACGGCCTCGACGCGTTGCCATACGGCATAGGCGATGACGTCCGGCGCCTGCGTTGCGTCGAGCAGCAGCACCCTCACTGGCTCTGCCTTCGCGATGGCCAGGTACCCCCGTCGCACCTTGCGATGGAAGGCGGCATCCCTGCCTCCCACGCGCTTGCCTCTCGCCGGTTCCGACTCCTGTAGCGACAGGCCCGCCTGCCAGTGCCCCTCGATGGCGTCGCCTGCCGCGCCTTCCGATACCCGCGTCAGGCCCACGTCGGGGTCGACATCCAGCAGCACCGTCACGTCCGGCAGGCAACCATCGATCACCGCCTCGTTCAGCGTCCGGATCAGTTCGATATCCAGCCCGCGCCCGTAGCCCTGATACGCCACCGTCGAGTCGATAAACCGGTCGCTGATCACGTCGATGCCCGCCGACAGAGCGGGCTTCACCATCTTGTCCACCAGCTCAGACCGCGCCGCCAGGAACAGCAGCATCTCCGTCCGCGTCGCCAGCTTGCTGCTCGAAAGCAGAAGCTCCCGCAGCTCCTCGCCGAACTTCGTGCCCCCAGGCTCTCGTAGCTGCACGACGCGACGCCCCTCAGCCTCGAGGCGGCCCTTGAGCAACGCCACCTGCGTGCTCTTCCCGGCCCCTTCGCCGCCCTCGAACGTCACAAACAACCCGCGCGCTGCCATCGCCTAAGGCTACAGCAGGAGCCCGCGACACCGGAACACGCCGAGGTCACCACGCCGGTAATGGACGAAGGGCAGTGGAAGGGCAATGGACCTTGTGGCGGGCCGATTCATCGGCCCGCGAACGCCGGGATTCAGACTGGCGCCTCATCATTTCATGCCGCATTGGCATATGCCCATTGGCGCAATGGCCTGGGACATCGTCCCTACAGTGCTCCCCGCTGCCCGACGAGTCTCACCGTCGACTGCGTATGTAGCTATGCTTACCTTGTGACGGGAGCACCTCTTTACTCCTTCGAGGCGGGTGGCATGCGCGTCCTGCGCTTTGTCCTCCTGCTGCTAACCGTCGTTTCGATCGCCGGCTGCGTGATCGTTGTAGTTGCTGACCCCGACGGGTGGAGCGCAGCACTAGTTACCGCTGTCGCTCTCCTGCTCACGTACGCGTTCGTCTGGGTAATCCTCCCGACGCGATACGAGCTCTCGCGCACGCACCTCGGCATCGTATTCCCCTGGAAGACATGGCGCGTCTCCCTCGAGAGCATCGAGTGGGTGCGGGCGGGCAACTGGTGGGAAGCGTACGGCTACTTCGGCATGCGCTTCGCCACGCGGCCGGGGCAGTCAGTCGTCATCCGTCGCAGGCATCCCAACCTGTTCACGCGTCCCAACCTCGTCATCTCGCCTGAGAACCGGGCCGAGTTTCTGAAAGCCTTCGACAGCCTCGGAAGCGGCGTTGCTTCCTGACGCATCACGTAATCCACGCTCGTGCTCCTAACGGAACCCCGGAGCCTGCTGCGGCACTACAGCGCGTGATATCTGGTCCGGTTCCCCCTCCCCCGAAATCCGGCTCCCCCTCTCCGATTTCGGAGAGGAGGTTAGGGGGCGAGATGAGGTCAGCTCTCCTCGAAGTACGTCCGGCCCGTTCGCCCCGGCATAATCCGTACCCGGCGTTCCGGCTCCCGCCCCCGGCTCGTGGAGCTCAGGTTGAAGCGCTGCGCCAGCTCGTGCTGTAGGCGCCGGATGTACGCGCGCTGCGGCGTCAGCTCGATGGGCTTGTCCTGCGAGATCACGGCGTGGATCGCCTCCTCCGCCTCGTTCATCGCTACCAGTACCGGGTCGGTGCGATTGTTGCCTTCCAGCGACAGCAGCGCCTGCTGCATCTGGAGCAGCGTGTTGCTCTTGAGCACGAATATCGGTGTGCCGCGGCTCTCCGCCTCGCGTAGGGCCTGGGGCTTGCGACGGTAGTAGCTGCGGTCCGTAATCACCACCTCAGCGTCGTCGAGGCGTTCGGCGAGGATGCTGCCGGAACTGGTGTCCTTCATCGCCTGCAGGAGGCGTTTGCGCGAGATTCCGAAAGGGTAGATGCGCTTACCCCCCGACGGCGCAGGCTGCGGGGGCAAGACAGCCATCCCCTGACGCTCGAACGACCGGTGCGGCGTTGCTGCCGACAACACCTGCGTCGCCTCAGCGCCGTCCTCTTCGGCCGCGACCTCGGCCGCCGTCAGGTGACGCACCTCGCCTTCCGTCGTCAGCTCGCGGATCTCCGGCGACAGGCGGTAGCCGCGCAGGATGGAGTCGACCGTCTCGGCCACGTCTTTGTGGATGGAAACCTTGTCCCAGCTCTGCAGCTCGACGACCACGGGGAACGTCGGTGGCGCCTTGCGCTCCAAAATCGACTTCTGCGTACCGCGCCTGCGTGCCTCTTCGTCGCCCAGGGTGACGGACTGGATGCCACCGACGAGGTCGGACAGCGTCGGGTTCGCCATCAGGTTCTCCAGCGTGTTGCCGTGGGCGGTGCCGACAAGCTGTACGCCGCGTTCGGCGATCGTGCGCGCGGCCTGCGCCTCGAGCTCCGTGCCGATCTCGTCGATCACGATGACCTCGGGCATGTGGTTCTCCACAGCCTCGATCATCACCGCGTGCTGCATCTGGGGTGTCGCCACCTGCATACGACGGGCCGAACCGATCGCCGGGTGCGGGATGTCGCCGTCGCCGGCGATTTCGTTCGAGGTGTCGACGATGATCACGCGCTTCTTCGCCTCGTCGGCGAGTACGCGGGCGATCTCACGCAGCATCGTCGTCTTGCCCACGCCCGGACGGCCGAGTACCAGCATGCTCTGCTCGCTCTGCACGATGTCCTCAATCGTGGCGATCGTGCCGAAGATGGCGCGACCGACACGGCATGTGAGGCCCACGATGCGCCCGCCCCGGTTGCGGATGCACGAGATGCGGTGCAGGGTGCGCTCGATGCCGGCGCGGTTGTCCTCGCCGAAGTTGCTGATGCGCGCAACGGTGTACTCGATGTCGCTCTCCGTCACCTCACGCTCGCTGAGCACGATCTCCCGGTTCGGGTAGCGGGCCTGGGGCAGGCGCCCGAGGTCCATGACCACCTCGAGGAGTTCGTGCTTGTCCGCGCGGTTGCGGATCGGTTCGCCGATGTGTGGCGCCAGGGAGTCGATGAGAAGGTCCAGGTCGTCGGTGATGGTTCGGCTCAAGTTCAGTTCAGGCTCCAATTGCATTCTTTACGGCTGCCGGTGCCAGTCGCGGCATGGCCAGCGGCCGCGTCGTGCGATGCATCAACGAAACAAACTCGCCCTGCGGTGAAAAGCCTGCATCCTCCAGTTGTCGTGCCAGCCCCTCTTTCGTCGAGGGCACCGTGACCAGGAGCGGCGCGCTTCCTGCCTCGATCGCCCTCGCCCCTGCCGCGATCAGCGACAAAGCATCTGTCTGGGCGCCCGACGCCATGGTCAGGTCCAAAATGACGCCGTGGCTGAACCGCGACGCCTGCACCGAGGCCTGCAGAGCGCTGTCCTCCTCGGATACAAGCTCGACGCCGTTCTTTAGCCAGTGCCGCTCCCGGGAAGCCTGCCACTCCGTGTACGTAGCGGCCTCGTAGCGCCGGCTCGACTCCGGTGTCGTGGCGTTGTAGAGCCGGTACAGCGGATAGCTGTCTGCTGCCGTGGCGTGGCGCATCACCGGCGCCTTCGCAACGATGCCGCCGGGATGCACATACAGCGTCTCCCGCTGATACGTGAGAAACGCTGCCTCCCTTAGCGACTGCATCAGCCCGCTCTGGGCTTCGAGGCGGACGAAGAGCTTCTCTGCCCCAGCCTCGCCCGCGGCCCTCACGGCGCGTTCGAGCACGTCGCACAGCACTTCGGTACCGCCTCCACAGTCGATCAGGTAGTCGATCTCCCAGGCCTGGTGACCGCTGCGCCTGCGAGTACCCACGAGCGCCTGCGGCCTCTGCCGGTGCGTTGCGACCCATGCGCCACGCCGTTTACCCAGGGCGAAGAGCTGGTCGCGCAGGACGGTTAGTGTCGGTTGCGTCTCCACCGTACCCAGACGCTCACGCGGCCACGCCTCGTTCTCGTAGCTCGTGCCCTGGGTTGCCAGGAAGAGCAGGTCTGTCGGTAGCAGTGCGCGTGCCTCTGTGCCCATCTTTACTTGACCGCCGTTGCGCCGTCCGCCTTCGTACTCTCGGCCAGAAAGACGAAGTACTCGTGCAATCTCAGATCGTCCGTCAGCTCCGGGTGGAAGGACGTCACCATGAGGTGCCCTTCCTTCGCCGCGACCACGCGGCCGTCCTGGAGTTGCGCCAGCACCTGCACTGCGGGTCCGGTGCTCAGGATCAGAGGTGCCCGTATGAAGATGGCGTGTACCGGCTTACCCTCCAGGACCGCGAAATCAAGGTCGGTTTCGAAGCTATCCACCTGTCGTCCGAAAGCATTGCGCTCCACCGAGATATCCATGACCTCGAGACCCTCGCGGTCGAGGTCGGTCGCCTGTTTCGCCATCACGATCATTCCCGCGCAGGTGCCCCACATCGGCTTGCGCGAGGCGAAGGCGCGCAACGGTTCCAGAAGGCCGTACATGGCCATCAGGCGCGTAATCGTCGTGCTTTCGCCGCCGGGAATGATCAGGCCGTCGAGACCTTCGAGGTCGGCGGGCAACCGGACTTCACGTACTACCGCACCGAGGCGCTTGAGGATGGCCTCGTGCTCCGCAAAATCGCCCTGCAGGGCGAGGACCCCAATCGTGACCACTACATGAATTGTACCGCAGGCACGGAGAAGCCGTATTTCGGGAGAGTTATCAGTTCACAGTTCTCAGTTCACAATTTCATCCTGCTCGGCCGTCTGCTCACCTCGCAACCCGGCACACCGTGACCTAGCCGAGATGTTCCCCATCTCGGCGTCGTTGTTACGACGCATCCTAAACCTGGGTTCTGGCGGCACGCTCTGCCCGTGTGTGGCCGCGCAATTCGTTGCGCTCGGAATACCTGGTGAGGCGGCCTGGAGTCTGTCTGACCGGACACCGGTGGGCCGATGAATCGGCCCGCTACAAGGGTGCGGCCTAACAGGCCCCGTTCACGCCCGCGATGCCCGAATTCAACGCCTGCGCAGCCGAGCTGAAACTCCCCGCCGCTTGTGAAATCGCGCCCGAGTCGCCGGAATTGGCGCCGCTCTGGAGCTGGCCCGCCCCCGTGCTTGCCAGCGTCGCACCGGACGATACGGTGTTGTGGGCGCTGGACGCGCACGAAGGCGGCGGCGCGCCGTTGATCGCCGCGGCCAGGGCCTGGATGTTTTGGGCCGCCCCGAGGGCATTCGCCTTCCACGTCGCATCCTGCGGGTTCGGCGCGTTGGCGATCCCGAGCGCGTACTGCACCTGCGCGCTCAGGTCGCCGAGCCGTTGCTTGTACAGCGCCACCGACGTGCCTGCGGGCGTCGCTGTCGCTGCCGGAGGCTGCGTGGGCGCTGGCGCTGCTGTGGTGGCCGTCGCGATCGGCACGGCCGTGCGCGTCGCCGTGGCTGCCTGTGGCTGCGTCGCGATCGGCGCTTGTGTCGCTACACCACCCGGATTGGTCGACGTATTCGGCGGCCGTGTGTTTGCCGGTACGGTGGTGCGGCTCGCTGTCGCCGTGGTGGTGGTCAAAGGCCGGATCGTCGGCGAGTCTTCGTCGCCGCCGCCCATGCCGAACGCAAGATACGCGACAGCCAGGACAGCTGCCGCGATTGTGACGCCAATTATGAAGCTACGAAGTTCAGCCACGGGTTGTTTTTGCCCGGCACCCGAGCACTGGCGCGAATCTAACCGCTCGATTGGGGGCTGTCAAACTCTGCGCCATGGGGCCGAGATCATCCGCCGAGCTCAGTGAGCCCGCGGATGAGCCTTCTCGTAGACCTCCCGGATGTGCTCGCGGTCGACCTGTGTGTATACCTGGGTCGTCGAGATGTTGGCGTGGCCGAGCAGCTCCTGGACCATGCGAATGTCCATGCCACCGCGCAGCATGTGCGTCGCGAAGCTGTGGCGCAGCGTGTGCGGCGTCACTCGCCCCAGGATGCCGGCCTCTGTGGCGTAGCCCTTGAGGATCAGCCAGAAGCCCTGGCGCGTCAGGCGCTCGCCGCGACGGTTCACGAACAGCGCCGTTTCGTCACGCTCTCCGACAAGCCGAGGACGCGCGAAGTGGAGGTAGTCGTTTACCTCCTGCGCCGGCTGCTCCGGCAGCGGGATCTGACGCTCGCGGTTCCCCTTGCCGATGAGGCGCACGTACGGCTTTTCGCCGTCGAGATGCACGCTCGACGTGTCGAGCGACACCAGCTCGGTGACCCGGAGGCCACTGGCATACATCAGCTCAAGCATCGCCCGGTCCCGTTTTGCCTCCGGCGTCTGACGGCGCGCCGGCTGCTCCAGCAGCTCGTCGATCTCCTGGACCGAGAGCGGTTTGGGCAGTAGCTTGCCGACCTTCGGAGAAGCAAGCTGCTCCGTCGGGTTCGCCTTCAGCCGTCCCTCCGCCTGCAAAAAGGAGAAGAACGACTTCACGGCGGCTACTTTGCGGGCAACCGTCGCCTCAGCGTAGGACTGCGATTTAAGGTAAAGGATGTACTCCAGAACCTCGTTCTGGCCGATATGTGGCCACTGGATGCCGTTGCCGTTCTTCTTTGCTCCGAGGAATTCCTCAAGCTGTCCAAGGTCGTTCCGGTAAGCCGCAATCGTGTTACCGGAGGCGCCCTTTTCGACAGACAGGAATTCCAGGAACTCATTGATGAACGTATCCACTAGGCGGACCTCCCTGCCTCGGTCGCCATGGGTCGTCGTCGGGGAATACTGGCGAATTCTAACCATGCCCCCATCCTATGTCTAGCAGGATGGAAGGCTAATTGTTACGTTCTCGCGACTTGAGGGAAGCGAATCAGGGTGGCGAAAACGCCTCCCGCCCGATCAGCGGCACGAAACCGCAGGCCCCTTTGCGGGTCACCTCGAGGCCTTCAGGCGTGCTCACAACAACCACGAGGTCCTGGCGCTCGCGAGGCCCCACCGGCAGCACCAGACGTCCCCGGGGCGCGAGCTGGGCCACCAACGACTGCGGCACCCGCGGTGATGCGGCCGCAACCACGATGGCGTCGTAGGGCGCCTCTTCAGGCCACCCGAGGTCGTCGCCGGCGACGTGGACGCCGACGTTGCCGTAGCCCAGGCCTGCGAGCGCCCTGCGAGCGTTCTCAGCCAACTCAGGCACCAACTCCACACCCACCACCTGGGCCGCCATGCGCGACAGCAGAGCGGCCTGGTAGCCGGACCCGGTGCCGACGTCCAACACCTTCTCCTCGCCCGTCAAAGCCATCTCCTGGAGCATCAGCGCCACCATCATCGGCTGGGAGATCGTCTGGCCGTGCCCGATACCCAGGGGCCGGTCCTCGTACGCGTAAGCCTGGAACTCCGCGGGCACGAACCGCTCCCTCGGCACCTCCGCGAACGCCCGCAACACGCGCTCGTCCCGGATCTCGCGCCGCAAGCCCTCGACCATGCGCGTCCGCGCCTCCGCCATCGCCGATGCGAAGCCGCCGTCGTCGTCCGGCATCATGCCTTCCAGTTTAGGCCGTCTGGCAGCGGTGTTGCTGCCAACCTTGTAGCGGGCTGATTCATCAGCCCACCAACGCCTTGTTTCGCCAGAAGCGACGCCTACCACAGTGAACTGCTGTGGGCTAATTCATCAACCCGCCAAAGGGGCATTTCCGGTCCCCTCTCTTCCAGGGAGATGGCCAGGGTGAGGGTCAACCTCGGGCTGTGCCGCGAACCTCAAACCCACGCGTCAGGGCTTGACCCCGGCGTGGATGTTCGCCACCCCGAACATCAGCGCCTTCACCCGTACGTCCACCAAACCCGCCCGCGTCATGCACACCTTGATGTCCTCGACGCTCTCGAAGTTGTCCACGGAGCGTGGCAGGTATTCGTACGCCGCGCGGTCGCCGGAGATCAGGCCGCCTACGAAGGGCGAGAACTTGTGGAAGTAAAAGTCGAACAGATGGCGAAAGCCCCACAGCGTTGGCCGGTTCAGCTCCAGGAACACCACGCGACCGCCGGGCTTCAGTACCCGCGTCATCTCCGCGAACGCCCCCGTAAGATCGGGCACATTGCGGCCTCCGAACGCCATCGCGGCGGCGCGAAACGTGTTGTCGCCGTAGGGCAGGTGCATCGCATCGCCTTCCTGGTGGTCGACGCGCTTCTCGTCGCGTTGCAGGCTCTTGTGGTGACCCAGCAGCAGCATCTCCCGCGAAATGTCCAGCCCCACGACGAACCCGTCGTTGCCCACCTTCTTCGCCATCTCGAACGCCAGGTCGCCGGTCCCGCTGGCGATGTCGAGGGCGCGGTCGCCCGGCGATAGCTGGCACATCTTCGTCGCCATCTTGCGCCAGCCACCGTCCATGCCCAGCGACAGCAGCCGGTTCATCAGGTCGTAGCGCCTGGCAATGCGGTCGAACATCGACGCGACGAGCTTGGGGTCGCCGTGAGGCAGCTCGGGAGCGCTGGCGTTGGTCATCGCGCTAAGTGTAGGGCAAGGGGGACAAGGAACAAGGAACAGCGGCCTCCGGTCCCCTCCCCCCCATGGAGAGGGTTAGGGTGAGGGTCGGCGCTCAGGTTCAAACAAGCAGCCCGCCGCGTAAGCATGGCGAGCTCCCTGCCGCCCTGGCCGAGATGTACCTCATCTCGGCGTCGTGTACAAGATGATTGTTCTTCTTCGATATGGCGCGGCAGGCAAGCTGTGGAGGGTTAGGGAGAAGGCTCGGCGCCTACCCGAAGAACCCCTCGCTCATCGCCCCCAACACCCAGTCCGTCAGCTCGTCCGGCTGGTCGATGTGAATATCGTGCGCCGCGTCCGAGAAGCTGCGCGCCCGCACCGTCGCCTTCGACGCCTCGAGTCGGTGAGCTTCCTCCGCCCGCATCACCCGCCGCTCCTCGGGCCCCGAGTCCGCGATCGCTATCAGGGTTGGCGTGTCGACGCGCTCCAACAGCGTCGACGGCCTCTGGTCCCACAACGATCGCAATATCTCCATGTGGCGGTCGAGGGTCAGCCATGGCCGGATCGTACCGTCCTCCAGCGTTTCGTAGTTGCCCATCTGCAACTCGATCTGCTCGTCCGACCACGCGGGATGGAAGTGGCGAAAGCGCTCGACCATCTCCGGCCGTGGCGTACCGAGGAGGTTCGGCGGCTTCAGGTTGACCGCGATCTGCTCCCAGGTCGCGCCAGGACGGCCCGACAGGTCGATCAACCCGCCATCGACCAGCACCAGCCCCGACAGCAGCTCCGGGTACCGCGCGGCGAAGTCCAGCACCACATTGCCGCCCCACGACTGCCCCGCGACCACCGGCCGCTCCAGCCCCATCGCGGTAATTAGCCGCGCCAGGTCGCCCGTCACCTCGTCGAACCCATACCCGGCCTCGGGCTTGTCGCTCTGACCGTGGCCCCTCTGGTCGATCGCGACAACATGATGCCCCTGCCCATGCAGCCGCCGCGCCACCAGGTCCCACGTCATCGCATTCGAAGCGAGCCCATGCACAAGGACAAAGGAGCGTGGTCTCCCCGGAATCCGGTCCCCCCTCTCCGTCAACGGGGAGGGGGTTAGGGGGAGGGGTCCTCCCCACTCTCGCACACCGAGGCTCAGCCCGCCGATATCGACCCGGCGCAGGACCGGCGTTACCGTCGCGTCCACTTCGCCCCTTCTGGTGTGTCCTGTATCTCGAACCCCGTCTCGACGAGCACGTCGCGCGCTTTGTCTGCGAGGTCAAAGCGCTTCGCCTCCCGCAGCGCCTTGCGCAGCTCCAGCACGAGGTCCACCAGCGCGCCCTCGGTCGCCTCAGAGGCCGGCGATGCCTGCGATTGCACCTGCTGCAGCAGCACCAGCAGGTCCAGCTTCTCGTTGCCCGTGAGCTTGTCCAGCTGGTTGATCGCCGCCTGCAGCGCCTGCACCGGGTCGTCGGACGCGCCAGCGTCGTCGGCCGAGCCGTAGCCCACCACGACCTCTTCCGGCTTGTAAGTCGTCACAATCTCTCGCGCGCCACCCGAGAACGCTTCGAACGGCAGCGTCGCCCCGGACTCGAACCGCTCCTGTCCCTGGCCGCCGATCAGCGTCACGCCTCCCTGGCCGGACACCGTCGCCTGACTCGATGCCGGGTCGAAGCAGATCGCCGTGTATGCATCGAGGCCCAGAATCGTCACGTCCGCCGGCAGGCGCTGCTGCAGGATGTCGAACCGCCGCGCGCCCATGTAGCAGAACCGCGAGTCGTAGTTCTCGCCGCCGGAGGAATCGTCGAAGTGCGGCACGACGGCCAGCTTGAGGTCGAAGTGACCGAGCAGGTCCAGCCCGTCAGCCCAGAAGGGGTCGTCACCCGCCTTGTAGATCTCGTACACGGGTAACGAGTATCGCCCCAGGGAGATCGACGCCGCGCTGGCGAACAGGATGTCGGCCCCTGCCTGGAAGCGTTCGACCACCGCCTGCCACACGGGCGAAGCTCTCCACTGGCGGATTGCATACGTCGGGCTGCCCGGTCCCGCAAAGATCAGGTTGGCCCCGCGGATCTCCGCCACGGCCGACGCGGTCTCCGTCGGAGGCGTACTCTCCTGATGGCGGTAGCGCGCCACCTTCAGCTCGGTCTGCAGGTGGTGGGCGTAATACTCGACGGCCTTGTCGACGATCGCGTCGACGTTGGTCTCGAACCCGGCGGTGGTGTCGAGAAATACGGGTCGAGGTGGTTCGCCCAGCTGCTTCAGGGCGGCGCGATGCAATCCGCTCATCGCGGACATCAGCTCCCCGGCGCCAATAAGTGTGATCCGGCCTGACATCTTGGGCCACCCCAGCGTGCGTTCTGGCTTCCCCTGTACGCGCGCCGATTCTAACAGACAGGGGAACAGGGAACAGGGTAAACGAGGGAACAGACCGAACAGGGAACAAGTACTACTGAGGGACTCTCCGGTTCCCTCTCCCCAGAGCTTCCCTGAGCCTGCCGGAGGGGAGTGGCCTGGGGTGAGGGTCAGCCCCAGCGGATGATGAAAGACCGCCAACTCCCCCTTCTGGCCGGGCTCGACCACGCATCCGCTTATCCGCTCCGTATCCGCTGGCCACCCTCACACAAAGAAGCAGCCGGGTCGCAAGACCCGGCTGCTTGATTCGCGATTGCGTCGCACGCCTATCTGGAGCCCCTGAGCCTCGGGTCGAGGACGTCGCGCAGGGCGTCGCCGAACAGGTTGAAGGAGAACACCAGAATACCGATCGCCACTCCAGGGTAGATTGCCAGGCCGGGCTGGGTGCGCATGTACTGGCGACCCTCCAGGCTCAGCATCTGGCCCCAGGACGGGAATGGAGGCGGCAGGCCGTAGCCGAGGAAGCTTAGCGACGCCTCCAGCAGCACGATGAATCCGAGCGACACCGTCGCGTTGAGAATGATCAGCGCGGCGACGTTGGGCAGCACGTACTTGAACATGATGCGGATGTCACTCGCACCGATGACGCGCGCTGCTTCGATGAAGGGGCTCGCCATCACATAGATGGTTTGGCCTCTCACCACTCTAGATTGCCCCGGTCCTCCGTACAGTCCGATAACGAAGACCAATTGCCACAAACCGGACCCGAAGATACCGAGCACGGTGATCAACACCACAAGGCCCGGTAAGGCCTGGAAGACGTCGACCACCCTATATAAGCCTTTATCGACCCATCCACCGTAATAGCCGCTCATGATGCCGATGGTGGCCCCGATCGTCTGGTTCAACGCCACGGCGCCGAACGAGACCATCACCGCCGTTCTTGCTCCATAGAGCAGCCGGCTCAGGATGTCGCGGCCGATAGCGTCGGTGCCCAGCAGATGCTTGGACGAAGACCCTTCGAGCCGGGCCCTGAGGTCCTGCTTCGAGTACGGATAGATAATGCCGGTCGTCTGCTCCAGCTGGTCGGCCACGTAGGGCACCGGCGATTCGGCTATGCCGGCCGTGCTGGAAATCTTGTTCAGGGTCTCTGGAATCACGTCACCCACGATGAAGAAGAAGACCACGATGAAGCCACACACCGCGCCCAGGGGCTTGCGGCGGCAGAACTTCCAAAGGCCTTTCGTCATCCGCGTGATGAACGGTTCTTGTTTGGGTTGAGTCCAACCCTCGATTTCGGCAATGCTGCCAAGCTCTGATACTGCCATCGATTACTTCCTCCGCCCGTTACCGGAATCGGATCCGCGGGTCCAGGAACGCATAGCTGAGGTCGACCAGCAGGATCGAGAACATCAGCAGCAGCGCGAACACAAGGTTCAGTCCCTGTACCACCGGGTAGTCCAGGTTGTTCACCGCGTCGACCAGGTACCGTCCCATGCCTGGGATGATGAAGATCTGCTCGAAAATCACGGTACCGGCAATGATGTTCGGGAGGCCGACACCAATTACCGTCACAACCGGGATAAGGGCGTTTCGTAGGGCGTGCTTGTACAGCACTGTGTTCTGGCTCAAGCCCTTTGCGTGAGCCGTCCGGATGTAATCCTGTCGCAGCACCTCGAGCATCTGCGTGCGGATCAAGCGAATGAGACCGCCGCTGGGTGTGATGCCGATGATGATCGCCGGCAGCGCCATGATCTTCAGATGAGCAACCGGATCTTCCGTGAGGTACTTGAAGTTGATCGGCGGCGCCCAGTTGAACCAGATCGAGCCGAAGGTAATTACCAACACTGCGATCCAGAAGCTGGGGACCGAGTTCAGCAGGATGGCCGTGCTGCGAAGACCGTAGTCGGGCCACTTGTCCTGCTTCAGGGCCGCCCATACGCCGAGCGGCACCGCGACAACGATCGCGGACATCTGGGCCCAGAGGCCCAGCTCGAAGCTAACTGGCACTCGGCGCTTCAGTTCGCCGAGAACTGGACGCCCGCTGTGCAGCGATTCGCCCAGGTCACCCTGCAGGATGCCTGTTGGACCACCCCAGAACCACGAGAGGCCGATCCAGTCCAGGTACTGCGAGAATAGGTTCCCGCTGATCCCCAGTTCCTTCTCCAGCGCTTCACGTAGTGCCGGGTCGTTGCGACCATACTCACCAATGATCAGGTCGATTACGTCCGCCGGCAGGAAAACCCGCAGGAACAGGAACGTCAAGATCGTCACCATGATCACTGTTGGGATGGTCAAAATCAGCCGTTGTGCGATGTACTTCTGCACCCGCTATGCACCTCCATGTCCCAACTTCCGCGTTTGCGGCGCTTCCCCTTGGAGCCTGTGCAGCATTCTGCACTAACGATACGAAGCCTAAGGGCACTTAGATTGGCCCCCGGCTAGTAAAGATTGGCCGGAGACTAGCAATGCATTTCTCGGGTGTCAATATGAAAAATACGTTCGATCGATGGCAAGTTACAGTCCCATCTATATTGAACCGTCAGCCTTATGCGCTACGTAAATGCTGGTAAGGAGGAATCTCATTTCATGAGCCGCATCAACCCTCACCAGCAATACCTGCTTGAAGAATTCGCCGAAGACTACCTCGCCCATCAGATGAGCAGGCGAGACATGATCCGCCGTAGCCTCTACGCCACGGGCAGCATTGCCCTGACCGCTACGACACTCTTCGCCCTCGGCTGCGGCGGCGGCGACGACGATGATGAGGCCGGCTCCACGCCCACTACGACCGCCCCCGAAGCCACGATCGCCCCCGCTGCTGCGCCCACAACACCTGCGGGAGGCCCTCCCGGCGCCGTCGCCGAAAACGATCCCGCCGTCACCAGCCAGGACGTCACCTTCCAGGGCCCCGGGGGCACCGTCTTCGGCTATCTCGCCCGTCCGTCCGCTAACGGCAGCTACCCCGGCATCATCGTCATCCATGAGAACCGCGGCCTGCTGCCCCACTTCAAGGACGTCTCGCGCCGCTACGCCAAGCAGGGTTTCGTCGCCCTCGCCGTCGACCTCGCCTCGCGGCTGGGCGGCACAGCCACGGCGGGTCAGCAAGTTGGCCAGGTGCCACCCGCGGACGCTGTTGCGGATCTGCAATCCGGCCTCGATTACCTCAAGGCCCAGTCATACGTGAAAGCCAGCGCCCTCGGCGTCACCGGCTTCTGCTTCGGCGGCGGCTACACCTTCGACCTCGCCGCCGCCAGCCCGGACATCAAGGCCGCCGCCCCCTACTACGGCACCGCCATGCGAGCCCTGGCCATGGGCTTGTCAGCAACGAAGGCCGCCGTGCACGTCATGTACGGCGAAACCGATACCCGGCTGACAGAGCAGCGGACCCAGGTAGAGCCCGCGCTCCAGCAGACCGGACGCCCGTACATGATCACCGTCCACGCGGGCGCCGGCCACGCCTTCTTCAACGACACCGGCGGCAGCTACAACGAAAAAGCCGCCACGGACGCCTGGAACGCTACCCTCGCCTGGTTCCGCCAGCACCTCGTGTAGGGAGGCAAGGAGCAGGGAACCACGAACCAGGAACCAGGAACAGGAACAGGAACAGGAACACGTGGCCCCTTGCCCCCGTCATTCCGAGGCACGAGGAATCTAGCCTTTCATCGATCACGCCCGGACACGCAAGCACTCAAGCCCCAAGAGATTCTTGCGCCCCGTGTCTACAACGAACTCGCCGAACCGTAGCCGAGATGGGGAACATCTCGGCGTGGTATCGAAGACAGGGCCTCATCGCCCGAGCCATCCCCAACCGGACAAGGGCCCGTCGCACGAAGGGCCCTTGTCCACAGATCATGAATGAAGGGACGCTCCCCTTGTTCCTCGTTCCGGCGCGGAGCGTCCTACGCCTTGCTCAGCGCTGGCGCGTACAGCGCGTGGTCGCGCTTCTCGCCCAGACCGCCTGACTGGATGATCTCCTTGACGATGCCGTTCTCGTCCAACACGTAGGTCGCACGCAGGGCAATCCCGACCTGCTCGTTGAAGCAACCGTAAGCCTGGGCCGTCGTGCCGTGTGGCCAGTAGTCGGACAGCACCGGGAAGGGGATGTTGTGCTTCTCTACCCACATCTTGAGAAGCGGCACCGCGTGGACGGTGATGATCACGACCTTCGAGCCGTCCGCGCCCAACGACGAGTAGTCGTCGCGCAGATCGCATGATTCCGTGTCGCAGATGCCGGTGTTCGGGTTAGGGATGAAAACGATGAGCGCCTTCGAACCCTTCAGGTCGGCGAGGCTGACGGTGTTGCCGTTAGTGTCTCGAAGGCTGAAGTCGGGCGCGGGCTGACCAACAGTTGCGGGCATGGAAGACTCCTTGTTCCAACTAGAAGCTGCGAAGATCGTCGGGGATTCCGAGAGTGTCACAATTCGCAAACCGGCGCAAGGCGATGAGAACTCTCTCCCAAAAGGCAAGGGGACCGGAGGGAGGCGGCAATGGCTCAACGAGGCAGGCGCGGCGGCCGCCTAGCCCAGGGGACGAGAGAGCAATTGGTCGATTGATTGGCATTGACCTCCCTTTCGAAACCATCGGGTTCCCTCGCCCCCTGGGAGAGGGCTAGGGAGAGGGCGAGTGTGCGTGCCCGGCGAAGCGCTCGATTGCCGCCCTCAGGCCGAGGGCGATTCACGTTTATGCATCAATTCACGATTGCGGTAGCAGCACCATCGCCGCTACGGTAGGGGACGTGGGAGATCTCCTCGAAGCCGCGATCCTCGGCATCGTCCAGGGTCTGACCGAATTCCTGCCGATCTCCTCCACAGGCCACCTCGTCCTCACCGAGGAAGCCCTGGGCATTCAGGACGGCAAGTTCGGCCTCCAGTTCGATGCCGCCATCCATCTTGGTACCCTCGCCGCCGTCCTCCTCTACTTCCGCGTCACCATCCTCGGCCTCGTCCTCGCGTGGGGCCGAAGCGTTAGCGCCCGCGACTGGCAGCAAACGACCGATTCGAAGCTCGCCTGGCTGCTCCTGCTCGGCACCATCCCCGCGGGTCTCGCCGGCCTCTTTCTCGAGTCCACAATCGAAGACACCATCCGCGAGCCGGAAGTCGTCGCCATCATGCTCATCGTCTTCAGCCTGCCCATGTATCTCGCCGAGCGCTGGGGCAGCCAGCAGCGCACGCTCACCGACATCCGGCCCCTCGACGCCCTGATCATGGGTGTCGCCCAGGCTATCGCCCTCATCCCCGGCGTCTCGCGTTCCGGCATCACCATCTCCGCCGCCATGTTCGACGGCTTCAAGCGCGAGCAGGCGGCGACCTTCGCTTTCCTCCTGTCGGCGCCGATCATCGCCGCCGCTGGGGGCAAGCAGGTCCTCGACATCATTCGGGGCGAAGACGGCGAATCCGGCGCCACCCTCGACGTCTACCTCGTCGGCCTGATCACAGCCGGCGTCGTCGGCTACGTCGCGATCGCCTTCCTGCTCAAGTTCCTGCGCGGCAACCCGCTAAACGTCTTCATCGTCTACCGCATCGCCCTCGGCATCATCGTCCTCGCGCTCGTCGCCGCCGGCGCCCTGTAAGTCCCAAGAACGCCGTCCCCGTAGCCGAGGTGTTCCCCATCTCGGCGGTGGCAGAGGGCTCTGACGTGGTCGGAGGAGATTCCGGTTCCCCCTCTCCGAATTCGGAGAGGGGGTTAGGGGGTGAGGTCTGCCCCTCGTGCCCTTGACCCTTGCCCTCTTACCCGAGCATCCGGCGCGCCACCTCGGGGAGCTCGCTAAGATGGGCAATCACCGCGTCCGGCTTCACGGCGCTCGATTCCGGGTCCTCTTGCCGGTATTGCAGTGTCAGGACCGAGCGCATCCCGAGCTTCGCAGGCCCAACGACATCCTGCTCGACGCGGTCGCCCACGAAGATTACCTCGTCGTTCTCCGCGCCCATGGTCGCAACCGCCGCCTCATATATAGAAGGGTGGGGTTTGCGCCAGCCGAAGTCGCACGACGAGATCGTCATCTCCAGGTGCTGCCCCAGGCCACGCTCCTCCATGATCGAATGCAGCACCTTCGCGCCCATGAACGCGTTGGACACGCACCCCAGCCGCAGCCCCAACTCGCGTAGCCCGGCCAGCGCCTCCGGCATGCCCGGCTCCGGTGGCTCCACCTTCGCCGTATACACGCTCGTCTCGAGAATCGCGTCCGTGAACGCCGCGAGCACTGCCGGTGCGGGCGTCAGTCCGAGCTGCTTCAGCGCCCGGGCGACGAAGTCCGTCGTGGGCTCCTGCGTGACCGCGGTGGCGTCGCGCCGCCAGACCTCTTCCCAGTCCGCAAAGTAACCCTCGACCGCGTGGATCAGTTCGTCCATCGACGGCGCATCGCCGAGCGCTTCGACGAGGATGTCGCGGCCGCGGCCGTAACAATACTCGAGCGCGCCGGGATCCTCGGCAGGGGAGCTCCACAAGGTGCTTCCGATATCGAAGAGGACAATTCGTGGCTTAGGCATGGCCGAAGTCTACCAGCCGTCATCTTGACGAAATAGGGACAACTACGTTGTGAACGCCCGGTTCAGCGCGGGCACGGACCCCAACCTCACCTGCACGGTCGAGCAGATCGAGCGCTAATCGGCCACTGAACCTGCGTCGTGCAAGCCAAGTACCCAATCTCCTGGCTCCCCCTCTCCCGAAACATGCCCTGAGCTGGTCGAACGGGTCGGAGAGGGGGCCGGGGGGGAGGTCGGAGGGCAGGAGCACTGCTCCTGCCCTCCTCTGGGAGCGCCGCCCGGAGGTCTGGACTGCGGGCAGCCTTGACTCCAGACCCAGCACGACGCCGTTATCCGAGACCGCTAAACCTTCTTCGACTCGTCGTACCAGAGGTGCGGCCAGCTCTCCGAGGGCGCCGTGATCGTTGACTTCGCGGTGTAGAGGTGGAAGTTGCCCATCATCGGCCAGGCGAGGCTGAAGCCGCCGGCGATGCCCGGCCACGGCACGGCAGGCATCTGCAGCGCCATCTCCTTCTGGAGGTCGTCCAGGATCGTCTTTCGCTTCTTCTCGTCCAGCTCCACGCGCTGGGCTTCGATAAGGCTCTGCGTCTTCGTGTACCAGGGGTGCACGACGCGGAACAGGCACTGCGGCGGGTTCGACTTGACGTTGAAGCGCACCGTGATGTGGTTGTCGATGTCGCCGCTGACGCCGGGGCCATTGAGCACCGTGATGCCGTTGTAGAGCCCGCCGCCATTGAAGTACTTCTGGTTGAACTCGTTCGTCGGCACGCTGTCGACGGTGAACTGGAACATGCCGCCCTGGTGCAACATCTCCAATATCGCTTCTTGCTGGCGAATGGAACTCGCCGTGGCCGACGCGCTCATCCCCGCGGGCAAGGCGATCGGGGCGTTGAAGCCGGCTGCCGTCATCAACTTCTTCGCCTCGGCGACGTTGAACTGGAAGTACTGAGCACCCTCGCCCAGCTCCTTGCCCTTCGGGTCGATCCAGAACGGCGGCTCGCCGGCGGCGAAGTGGCTGTGCCAGCGGGACTCAACGGGCAGGCCTTCCTTCTCGTAAACGCTGACGTTGTAGAAGACGTCGACGTACGTCTCGCGGTCGATCAGCATGGAAACCGCCCGGCGCACGCGTGTGTCGAGGAAGGGAGAGCCCTCCTGGAGGCCGAAGCTGACCATGGCAGGGCGCGCGTCCGGGAACGGCTCCGCGTAGAGGCCGAGCTTCGGCTGCTCCGCCTTTGTTGGGAGGATCTCCTCGCTGGGGATGGTATTGCTCAACGGAGCAAAGGCCAGGATGTTGCCCGCCACGAACTGAGCGCGTCGCTGTGCGTACTCGGAGACGATCGGCATCTCCATGCGGTCGAAGAAGGGCGGCCTGTGGTGCCAGGTGTCGTTGCGGATGTAATTGACGCTCTGGCTCGGCTCCCACCTCTCGAGCCGCCAGGCGCCGCTGCCGCGGGCCTCCGCCTTGGGGTCGAACCTGCCGTCCGCCTCGACCGGCATCATCCAGAGGTAGCGCTGGAAGGCGAAACGGGACTCCATGTTCGCCATCGGGAAGGCCATCTTGACGATGACCGTGCGGGCGTCCGGCGCGGTCACCGAAGCCACCGGCGAGTTAGGCGAAAGCTCGTTGAAGAACTCGGCTCGGGAAAGCCCCGTGGCCTTGAACTTGTTGGCACTGAAGACAACGTCTTCGCCATTCATAACCCGGCCACTTGTCGGCGGGCGGGGGTCCAGCTTCAGGTTGCCGCGCAGCTTGAACGTGAAGGTCAGGCCGTCTGGAGACATTTCCCACGATTCGGCGCCATCCGACTCGACGTCGCCTTGCACCAGGTCCGGGAATTTCGCCGCCTTGTAGCGAACGAGCCGGCTGTACACCCACGGCGCGTGGGCAGAACCGACGGCCACGCCGTAAGGGTCCATGTTGAGGAAGTTCTCGGAGGGCAGCGGGTTAACCCACGTGCCGCCATTCTTCGCCTTGGACGTAGTGTCCTCGACTTTGGTCAGCAGCCCGGAGCCCGCGCCGGTGTCGCCCGAGCCGCCACCGCCGCCGTCGTCGTCGCCGCCACAGGCTGCCAGGAAAGCGGCGCCCAGCGCGCCGGCGCCACTGGAGGCCAGGAGCCTCCTCCGGCCCACCCTTGCCGCTAGAGTCTTCTGCCAGTAGTCGCCCATTTCACTCCTCCACTGCATGCGACTGATTGAATGTTCAGTCAATGTGTGGCAGGATATGGCGCTGTAACGTATTCGTCAATCCTTTAGAGAAATAGAAAATAAGTATTGTTGGCATCCAGGACAGCCGGGCCGAGCCAAACGACCACCTAACGGCTCCACTCTATCCGCTACTTGCGGAGTACACGGGCAGAGGACATCGAATGACCGCCACTACAGAGCGTAAGCAGGACATCCTCAAGGCCGCCATCGACCTCATCCTCGCTGATGGCGTCGCCAACTTCACCATCCGCAAGGTTGCCGACGCTGCCGGCATCAGCACCGGCCTTGTCCTCTATCACTTCGAGACTAAAGAACGGCTCATCGAGCAGGCCTGGCGCAGTTCAGTCGTCGCCCTCGGCGAACGCATCGCCATGACGACCGCGGCCGTCGAAGGCCGGGAATGGATGGAGGCGACCTTCAAGGTCCGCTTCCGGGACCAGGACGAGGCAAGCGTGCCGGGCCTCCTCTGGTTGGAGTACTGGACGCACGTCGCGCGCACCCCTGCACTCCGTCGCGAACACTCGGCGAAGTACGAAGACTGGCGAATCAAGGACCTCCAACGGTTGGAGAAGGCCTTCTTACACAGCAGAATTCGCCCGGATCTCGACGGATCGCTGATCGTCGACATGTTCCACGCCATCGTCTGCGGCCTGCTCGTCAAGTCAGCCATCGACTCCGAGACCATCACGCCCCAGCGCGCCTACGAGATCGGTCAGGTCTTTCTCTCCCTGATCTCCACCGAGCCGGACTCCGGCGATTAGCCCTGCCACCAAGATGCCGCGTGGCTACTGGTTCTGCCGTTCCCGCCTTGGCGCCTGGTGCTTATTGCTTGGCGCTTATCGCCTCTTGGCACTTGTTACCTGTTACTCGTTACTCCCACAGTTGACAGACATTTAACCCGCCCGTAGCAGTTGCGTAACCCGTGCACTCCGATTTCACCTTAGGTTGTCTGTGTCATGCACTCAGCTGGACGCGCCGGCGTCCGAGGGGCATGCACCGGAGGTGGAAGATGAAGCGAAACTCTCAGAAGCTGGCCATGAACGCGTGCCCCCGCTGCGGCGGCTCCGCGTACCTCGAGGACCCCCACGAAGACGACTGGCGCTGCCTGCAGTGCGCGCGCGCCGTGCCCTCGCCCTTCGCCAGGGTCGCGACACCCACGCCCGCCTATAACCGGCCAGCGGCGGCATAGACTCCCGAGACTCCGGAGCCGGGTTGTGTCCTCGCCCCCTGGACTTCTCACGCCCTCCCCGCTGCCTCTACCGGCGGGGAGGGCTCTTAACTTCGCTTTCCGTACACTGATAGTGTGAACTCGACGCACCAATCGCCTCGGCCGCCCGCCACCTCATTCCTCGACAGCAGTCTCGGCCGTCTTGCCGCCGCCGTTGTCATCCTCGCCATCGGCGTCGTGGCCCTCTGGCAGGCTGGCATCATCTTCACCCCGGACGACGCCGAAGTCTCCGACGGCAACACGACGATCCAGCTCGAATCCGCCGACGCATCCATCGACACGGCTACGGTCCCGGGCAGGAAGGTCGGCATCGAGCAGGGCAACGTCGCCCCCGACTTCGAGTTCTCCGCCTTCGACGGCCAGCGCATGAAGCTCTCTGACTTCCGCGGCCGCCCCGTCTTCGTCAACTTCTGGGCCACATGGTGCCAGCCCTGCCGCAAAGAACTGCCCGCCATGGACGAGCTTCTTCGCGAATACTCAGACGACGGCCTCGCAATCATTGCCGTCAACAACGGCGAGCGCTTCGAACCCGCCCGCGAGTTCATGGAGGAAGACATGGGCGTCAATCTGACCGCCCTCGCCTACGACCCCGGCCAGGACATCGTCCGCCGCTACAGCGTCCTCGGCATGCCCACTAGCTTCTTCATCGACGCCAACGGCATCATCACGCAGGTAGTCCGCGGCGAACTCCGCCGCGTGGACATGCAGGCCGCCATCGACCTCACCATCGCCGGCGCGCGCTGATTTTGTCTCGGTCGTGCCACTGCGCGCCAACTGTCATTGTTCTGGAGTCCATAGCCGAGGCGTCCCTGGCTCGGCGGCGTCGGGCTAGCGGGAACTAACGCCCCGTGTCCGCACCGTCGTCTGGAGTGACGCCGATAAGCCTCATGACGATTGCGTGAAGGGAACCCGACGAAGCAACCTTCGGCCGCTCGTCTTCAGCCACGAACCCGCAATCGCCAACCCGTCCCAACGACCAGCCTGCCCTCCCTGCTCCCCCGAAATAAGCTGATCCGGCCATGATTCTCGAACACGCCATCCTCAACGTCCGCCCTGGTCTCGCTGAAGACTTCGAACCCGCCTTCCGCGAGGCGTCTGCTATCATCGCCGCCTCGCCCGGCTACATCTCCCACCAGCTCCAGCGATGCCTCGAAGACCCAAACCGCTACCTCCTCCTCGTCCAATGGCAAACCCTGGAGGACCACACTCAGGGCTTTCGAGGCTCCCACCGCTACCAGCAATGGCGCCGGCTCCTCCACCCCTTCTACGACCCTTTCCCCACCGTCGACCACTACGGCCTCGTCCTCGAGGATCCCTGAACGACGTAGGAGGCACAGCCGTGCGCCGTCCTGGTGTTCCTTGTTCCTGCTCCCTGTTCCTTACGGCCTCAGATACGTCCTCAACCCCTCGCGCAGCGTCGTCAGCTCCGGCGCCAGCACCGCCTGCAGGCTCCTCGTGTCCGCCACCGCCGGCTCCGAGATGAAATCGATCGCATCCGCGGTCAAGGGCGGCGTAATCGGCAGTAGGCTCATCACCGTCCCGATCGCCTTGCCCACAAAAATCGGCTGGTGGAGGATCGGCCGCTTGCGACCCTTCGCCTCCAGTCCCGCCTTGAGCACGTCGTTCATGCTCATCACCTCGGGCCCGCCCAGCTCGAACAGGTTGTTCGCCGCCTCAGGCTTCGTCGCCGCACTTGCTACAACGCGACCGACGTCCTCTGAGAACACCGGCTGCATTGGCTGGTTGCCGTCGCCAAATAAAGGAAGGAAAGGTAGGAAGTTCGTGAAGTTGAGCAGGCGGTTCAGGGCCACGTCGCGCGGGCCGTACACCCACGTTGGTCGCACGATCACCCAATCTAGACCGCTGTTACGCAGGTGCTCTTCCGCCTGCCACTTGAACCGGAACCAGTGCTTCGTCGCGTCCGGCGCCGCACCAACCCCGCTCACATAGAGGAAGCGCTTCACCCCGGCCGCCTTCGCCGCCTCCACCTGGCTCACCGTTCCCCGGTAGTCGACTTCCTCGAAAGTCCAGCCCTTTCGCGGCACCTCAATGGGCGATGTCGGGATCTGCACGGCGTTTACCACGACATCGATGCCCTCAAACGCCGCTGCCAGGGATGCAGGCTTCGTAACGTCCGCTTCTCGCGCCTCGACCGTCCCGGCGAAGGCCTGCTGCACCTTCGCCTTATCACGCCCGAGCACCGCGACGGGTTCACCCCGTCTCAGCAGCTCGGCGACGATCGCCGAACCCACCATGCCGGTGCCGCCAGATACCAGGATCATGACAACCTCCCTCGGGCTAACGCTGCAGACCCGTCGATCCAGTCTGCCCCCTCGGGTGCCGGTCCGCAGCTATGCGTACGCGAGTATCACAAGAATCACGTTACGCCTGCGATGAAGATAGTGCAAGTGTTCACGTTCACAAAGACGGCACCCGCGAATCTCGAGGACGGCAACAGCCGCAACGTAGTCCAGGACGAAGCCACTCTGTCGACCGCTCCCGACGTTAGGCCTGCACAAACGCAGACTTACCGGCTACCGTCTATGCTTCGCCGATGACCAGAGACAGACAGATAGCGATCCTCGGCGGCTTTCTCGGCATCGGCTTCATCGTCATGGGACTCATCGAGTCCGCGATTGCCATCGACGGTAATGACAGCATCGTATTCTTCTGGTTCCCGGCGCTGGTCGGTGGTGGCGTCTTTATCCTCCTCGGTGCCTTCAAGGTCTTCCATCCCGCCTGGCTCTCAGTAGGTCTCGTCACCATCGGCGCCATCACCGGATCAGTTGCAATGGCCTGGACATTGATCGTGCCGCTACTGGGGATAGCCCTCATCGTCCTCGTCTGGCGCCGCCGGCCACTGGCCCTCTCTCAATAGCCCTAGACCAGCACATGAAATAGGCGCCGGCCCGAAGACCAGCGCCCGCTGCTATACGCCCATGAGCCACTCTTCGTGGCGGGCTGCCGCCGCGAAGTGTTCCCCTACCGAATCGTCTCCAGCGACAGCGACACGCTGTCCTCCGGACTCACGTTGTACTGCGCGTCGACCACCTTGCCCTCTTCGTCGATCACGAAGTGGCTGCGGGCGATGCCCATGAACTTGTTGCCGTCGCGCTCGCGCTCTACCCAGGTCCCGTAGGCCTCCGCGATCGCGTGGTCCTCGTCCGTGAGCAGCGGGAACGGCAGGCTGAACTTGCTCTTGAACGCCTGGTGCGACTCCACACCGTCCGGGCTTACGCCCATGACCACGGAGTTCATCTGCTCGACGGCGCTATAGGAGTCGCGGAAGCCGCAGGCCTGCCGCGTGCAGCCGGGAGTGTCGTCCTTCGGGTAGAAGTACAGGACGACCTTCTTGCCGCGGAGGTCGCTCAGCTTCACCGGCTTGTTGTTGTCGTCCACCGTCGCGAAGTCCGGCGCCATGTCGCCTACCTTGATCTGGGCCACGTCAGGTTCTCCTTCGTCGAGTTCACAGTTGACAGTTCACAGTTCACGGTTCGAACCGTGCGCGCATCTTATCGAGTCCCAAAGCTCATGTCGAAGCCAGAAATCTCGAACCCCCTCTCCGCAAGCGGGGAGGGGGTAGGGGG
>Ga0247825_10000103_pt1 | contig 47118 bp, 45 predicted proteins | sample 13C_Vanillin_Day_FD_194413 | JGI IMG/M metagenome (GOLD analysis project Ga0247825, IMG submission 194413) | Soil microbial communities from agricultural site in Penn Yan, New York, United States - 13C_Vanillin_Day48 | ecosystem: Environmental > Terrestrial > Soil > Agricultural land | place...
ACCTCGGAGATCATGGCTGCAGCCCGTGGTCTTCTGCGGAATTCAGCAAGTTGGTGTACGAGTCGGAAAAGACGTTACCGGCGTGTCGTAGCCGGAAGTGGGCGGTCACCGCGTGACTGGCTTAGAGCTACAAAGTCGCCTCGGAGCGCGCGATAACCACGACCACGATATCGACCTGCACCAGATTCTGAACGACCGGCTCACCGACGCCAACCCCGACCTGCTCCGCAACTTGCTGTCCACGTTCATGGACGCGCTGATGGGTCTGCCACGGCCAAGAGCCGGTGCGGGGTCGTTTTGTTTGGTGAACGTTCCGAAGCCCCGCACCAACATCCGAAAGACCAACCGCCACCGCGCCTTCGGCACCCACTTCCCCGAGCGTCGTCACGAGTTCGATGTCCGTGACCGAGGCTATCTATGATGGCCCACCGACGGTTCGTTGATAGAGCACTGCTGTCACCTCAAGGGCGCCAACGGTCAGGCTTGACTGCACGATGGCACGGGCTGGAAGGACTGAACCAACTCGTGTTTTGTAGAGTCGATCAAACTCCGCGGCATTCGTCGGGTCAGACAGATAGACGGTCACGTTTACAGCGTCCCCGAGCGATAGTCCCGCGGCCGCAGCTATGGCCTCAAGGTTGTCGAGGACGGCACTTGCCTGCTCACCGAAAGGTACGTTGAGCAGTCGGTCGCCATTGGCGAGTCGCGGCGTCTGCCCCGAGATGAAAACGAACTCGCCAGCCGCCACAGCCTGGTTGTACGTGCCGGCAGGAGAGGCCGCGAGGGCGGTGTGTATCGCGCGAGGCGCATCATACGAAGCTCCTCGCACCTGGTCGATCCCCGTCACGAGTTGCCTCCGTTTGCTGTGTTGCAGCCTGCGTTCCGACGAGCGGTCGCAGGCATTCTCGTTCTGCCGTTACGTTCCAATTTGTCCTCACTGTTCTCGGGTCGTGGTCCTTGACTGGGTAAGCAGGGAGGGAAGACGCTTGGGGATGCGCGCCGTGCTCATTACTGGGCCGGACTGCTCAAGGCCACTGACTTCACTTCAGTGAACTCGCGAATGCCCCATACACCGAGCTCACGACCGTAGCCGCTCCGCTTCATGCCACCAAATGGCAGCCTGGCATCGGACGCGACTACCGAATTTACAAACACCATGCCAGCGTCCACCCGCGCGGCAACGGAGCGACCGCGCTCGATATCTGCCGTCCATATCGATGCACCGAGACCGTAGCGGCTGTCATTTGCAAGTTCGATCGCAGCCGCCTCGTCCGATGCCCGGATTACTGCGGCCGCGGGACCGAATGTCTCTTCTCGGAACACCCGCATTTCTCGGGTCACGCCGGTCAGAACGATCGGATCTACGTACGCACTGCCTTCTTCACGGAATCCGCCGGTCAGGAGCTCGGCCCCGGCGGCGATGGAGTGCTCAACCTGTTCTTTGAGTTCGCTCGTGAACTCTGTGCTTGCCATGGGTCCAAGTTGAGTTCTCGGATCGAGTGGGTCGCCGATGCGTAGCCTCATCACTTCGTCGACCAGCGCCCTCTCGAACTCATCAGCCACACTTTCGAGCACGATGAACCGCTTTGCGTTGGTACACGCTTGCCCACAGTTGTGAAATCGCGCCTGGGTCGCCGCCGCTGCCACGGCTCGAACATCTACATCGTCGAGTACGATGAAGGCGTCGGAACCTCCAAGTTCCATAACCGATTTCTTCAGTTCTCGTCCTGCGATGGCAGCGACGCTGATGCCGGCGAGTTCGCTTCCGGTCAGTGTCACACCCTGAACGCGCTCATCAGACAAGATCCCCTCGACGGCCTGGGACCCGACCAGCAAGGCCTGAAACACGCCCGTGGGCAGGCCTGCCTCTTCGAAGACCTCCTGAATCAAGAGTGAGCACTGAGGTACGTTCGATGCGTGCTTCAACAGCACGGTGTTGCCGGCGAGCAGCATCGCCGGCGCGAATCGGAATACCTGACCGAACGGGAAGTTCCATGGCATTACTGCCAAAACGGTGCCTAGTGGCTCGTAGTGCACCCAGTTTTCCAGTTGGCCTCCTTTGAGCTTCTCGGGGGCAAGTAGCTCCTCGGCGTGATCGAAGTAGTAGTCGCAGTTCGCCGCGGCCTTCTCCACCTCCGCACGCGACTGGGTGATGACCTTGCCCATCTCTAGAGTGGCAATGCGCGCCAGCTCTTCCTTGCGCGAGCGCAGCACCTCTCCCACCTTGAGCACCTTGTGCGCGCGTTCCGATAACGAGGTTCGTCGCCAGATTTCGGAGGCGGAGTTTGCCCGAGCAAGAGCACAATCGACGTCGCCTGGGGTGGCGGCGCGAAGACGTATGAGTTCTTCACCGGTCGCCGGGTTGACGGAGCTTATTGTCATGGCATATCCCAATCAGTGTCAGCTCGCGAATACTGTTGATGCACCTGCGGATTCACTCACTCATCCCAGACCGGCGAAAGATTGAAGCCCGGAAGCACCAGGTGCCCGGCGTCGATGACGAGTTGATGGCCTGTCACGTGCCGTGCTTCATCGGATGCGAGCCAGATCATTCCATCCGCGATCGCCTCCGGTGGCAATACAGTTCCGTTCCGCAGGGCCACCCAATTTCGCACTCCGCGGATGTAGTCTTCGCGGGTTCCGTCAGGTCGGCCCGCGACGCGGTCGTAACCCTTCTGGTTGTTGTTCATAAGCGTGTCGACGGGGCCCTGCACGATGGCGTTGCATCGCACGCCATACGGTGCGAGTTCCAACGCTGCTGCCTTCATTATGCCCAGCACGCCGTGCTTGGCGGCAATGTAGTGCATGAAATTCGTTCCGCCCTCGACACCGTTCATCGAAGAGCTGAAGATCATGACACCGCTCTTTGCCTCGCGCATCGTCGCGGAGACCGCCTTGGCGGCGCGCCAAGCGCCGGTGCAATTGATCTCCATCTCGTCGCGCCACTCCTGTTCGGTAATTTCCCAGAAGGGCTTGAAGTCGACGATGCCGGCGTTGGCGACGAGGACGTCGATGCGCCCGAACGTGTCGAGCGTTTCCGCTACCGCGGCGTCAAGGTCGCCTTGGTCGCGTACATCGGCAACGGCCGACAGGCACCTTCTGCCTGTCGCCTCGACAGCCTTGACAGCATCTGCAAGGTCATCCTTGGACGCGAGGGGGTATGCAAGGTGGTCCAGCGAGGTGCAACTGTCGACCAACATTATGTCCGCGCCCTCGCGAGCGAACTTCTCGGCGACAGCTCTACCCTGTCCCCGTGCTCCGCCGGTGATTAGGGCGACCCTTCCCTTGAGGCGTTCCATTCGATTTTCCTCCTCCGCTACGCGCGACGAGTGCGCGCTGTTCTGAATAGGTAAGTCAGCCGATTCTCTGTGAGCTCTCGAAGATCGCGCCTATGCACAGGTGGCTCTGAAAAGACCAGGCGCATCGATGTGTGCGAACACTGGCTTCGTGGCGCGCAAGTGCGTCACCGTCAATATTGATACGCGACCTCTGCTTAGAGGTCGGCTTCCCTGCCCTCGACAAAGCGACCGTTGTGCACGCCATCGGCGGTCTCACGACTGAGGCTCGGCCCGAGGAGCTCGACGATGTAGTGCGTGCTGACCGTGTCGCCGACGTTACGGATGAAGTGTGGCGGCAGCCCCTCTGCCCCAACTTCACGGTAGTAGACAAAGCCTTCATCGGACGGCTGTCGCAAAGGCTCCGAGTCCGATCCGTCAAGGAGGGTTGCCTCGATCAGACTCGGGTTCGCGTAGACAAAGACGTGGTCGTACTTGTGGATATGCACCTGGCATGCCTCGCCGGGGTCAAGCCTCATCCGCCAAACCCGCAAACGCTCATTCTCGAACAGAACATCGGTGCCGACATTGGTGCTAATTTCTTGAGCGGTCACTAAGTGTGCCTCCTAGGTATGGATCCAATAGGTGGGTATCGGATCAGATAAGGGTATGATTTGGATCCTAACAATCCTCGTGGTAGCGAGGAAGCCCTTTAGAGAAATAGAGGACGAATATGAAAGCACCGAACTCATCCTCAGACCGATTGGCCGACAGTTCGTTACAGCAACCTGTCGCGGATGAGATCGCGGACGAGTTGGGTCGCCAGATCGTCGACGGTCGTATTCCGATTGGCACCTGGCTGCGCCAAGACGCCGTCGCTGCGCAGTTCAATGTGAGTCGCCAACCGATTCGCGAGGCGTTCCGGTCGCTCCAGGGGCAGGGCATCATTGTGCTGCATCCACGTCGCGGCGCCCTCGTTCAGGGGACGTCTGCGCGCGAGATCAGAGACGCGTGCCTCGTCCGCGCAGAACTAGAAGGGTATGCCGCGGAACTTGCCGCCGAGCACGCCCACGAGACCGACATCCTTGCTTTACGTGAATCCATCAACCTCTTCAGGTCCTTGATCGAGGGTTACCTTGCCGACGAGATCGACGAAAGTACCGCGGCGGCGGATTGGCGCGAGGCCAATGAGAAGTTTCACCGAACCCTGCTCGACGCGGCCGGGAACAACCAGCTGCGCCAAAGCATTGATGACCTCTCGCGCCGACTACCACGCAATATGACGTTTCGAGCGATCGGGCGCGACAGCCGACGCCTCCACGAAAATCTCGAGGAGCACATCGCCATTGCGGACGCCGTCGAGCGACACAACGCCCCAGTTGCCAGGGAACATGCACGGCAACACCTTCGCCGCGCCGCGGAACTCATCTCACGCTGGTACGAGCGCACCGTTGCCAGCGCTACTGCGCAGTAGTCCACCAGCGCACCTTGCCTAACTCATGCCGGTGAGGCCAGAGCGAATCCAAAGGGCCCGGCCTTACCAACCGGGCCCTCTTCGTCTATCCGTAGACGTAATCGGGGCCGAAGGGCAGTGCCCCGCCCTCAACATGACCACTGCCAGCTTCAATGATGAGCTTCAGAAGCGGTTGGGTGTCGAGGTAGTAGTACTCAATCGACCCAGCAATTCGCCCTTCCATCATCACATCGGCCCCGTTGGCAGCGAAGCGTTCCTTCAGCTGCCGGGATTCCTCTGGATCATGCACCGATACTGCGACGTGGTGGATGCCCTCGCCGTGCTCCTCGAGCCATTCCTTGTAGATGCTCGGTCCTGTCAGTGGCTCGATCAGTTCGAATCCGATCCCATTGACCTCGCATTCAGCGTGTCGCATGGTGTATTCGACACTCTCGCCACGCAATCGAGTGTTGTCATGGCGCGGGGGCTCATGGCTGTACACCTTCCAGGGACCCCAACCAAGCAAACTGCTGTACTGCTTCATCGTCGCGTCGAGATCGCGCACAACGAGTCCGATCTGGCACAACTCCATCGGCTTACCCAGCAAACCCTTAGCGGCTTCTTCGGCCGTGGTCGTCATCTCCATGTCTCCTGCCTATCTCTGTCATCGTCGCGATGTTTCTCTCGGTCCAGGCTGAGCGCACTACCCCACGATCGCGATCGGTCTCACCGGCGAGGCCGTCCCTCCCAGCATCTTGAGGGGCGTGGCCACGAAGAGGAAGTCCCTGTCAACCAGCTTGTCGAGATTGTTGAGCTGCTGGACCATGACGACGCCGGCGTTCTGGAAGATCGCGTGCGTCGGCCACCACCACTGGCCTGGGTCGTCGATTCCGATGATGTCGGTTGCGAACACCTCGATACCCCTCGCGACCAGCCATTCGGCGGTGTCGGTCGGGATATAGGGACGCTCCGTTTCGAATCCTTCTTCGCCCCAGTTCTCGCATGTCCCGGCCCAGGCGATAACGGCCCATTCGGATCCGATCGGTTCACCCTTCTTACGTTCAATTTCCTCGAAGTCACTGATCGTGATGGGCTCGCGGGCTTTCTTGTCGCTGAAGTCGCACAAATATCCCGGTCGGACCATCGATGTGACAGGAATCTGATCGATAGTCTTGCCTTGCTTGTTCCAGCTGAATGGTGCGTCCATATGGGTGCCGCAGTGTTCGCTCAAAAGCATCATCTTCTGGGAGTATTCCATTTTTCCGGCAGTCTCAAGACTGGTTGTTTCGTGCGTTTGCGTGGGCCAGAAGGCCACCATGTTCGCTCCCAGATTGCGCATGCCAGTATAGAGCGGCTGGCCCAGGTCGATGATCTCTTTCGGCTCAATCATATTGTTCTCCCATTCTTTTCGTCTGACATTTCTATGCGAGGTCGGCGCAACCGTCAGTCACTGGTCGCTTCCCGCCGTCGAGCGAGCTGCGATAGCACCACTGCCGCTACCAGCGCGCCGCCGTAGAAGAGGGACTGGACATAGCTCTGCATTCCAAGAAGTTGCAGTCCGGTGATGCCGGTGACCAGGAAATAGACTGCGATAAGCGAGCCCCAGGGATTGAATCTGCCGGGAATGATTGCGGTTGCACCCAAGTAGGCAGCGGCAAAAGCCGGAAGCATCTGCTGTGTTCCCGATGTCGGGTCGGCAGCACCAGACAGGCCCGCATAAAGGATGCCGGCAAAGGCACTGATCAACCCGGAGGCAACGAACGAACCCCACCTGATCCGGCCCACGTTGATTCCGGAGAGTCGGGCGACGGCCCTTCCCCGTCCGACAACGAGCATCCGGCGTCCGAGCGGAGTGAACTCAAAGATGTACCACAGCACGACGCAGAGCGCCACGGCGTACCAGAAATTCACGGGGATACCGAGAAAGGTCGTGATGATGACCCAATCGGAGAGTAGGTGATCGATTCCGGTCACTGTGTCGGAGTTGCTGATCCACAGTACAACTCCGGCGATAAAGGTGCCAGACCCCAGAGTGACGATGAAGGCGTCGATTCCGAAGAACAAAATGAGTGAACCGTTGACGACTCCGATCAAGAGTCCGGTCGCGAGTGCTACCAGAATCGCGGCGCCGATCGGCAGTCCATGGTTCACGTTCAGAACTGCAACGAGCATGGCGGACAGCGTCATCGTGCTGGCGATGGAAAGATCAAAGTCGCCGGTACTGAGCGGGATGATCAGTCCGAGCGTCAGGACTGCGATCATTGCCTGCGATCCGAAGATTGTCGAGAAGTTCGTTGTTGTCGGGAAGATCGCCGACGTCGCTGGCAGGATGGAGAAGAACACGATCACGAGCAGCCATGCCAGAACAAGTCCGAATCGATCGATCACGCTACCGACGGTTGGACGCGTCGACCTCAGTTCTTCTTGGTTATTCTGCACTGCAGCGCTTTTGGGTACACCTTCGTGCTTACTTTGGGGCGGGGCGGTCATGTCCTCGACCTTTTCAGTCATCGTGCACTACTCTCCTCAGTCGGGGTGGAAAAGGCATCTGCTGAGGTGGCCGACAACGCCAGGTCGAAACACCGCTGAGATATCTGTTCCTTGCTCAGCTGACCGCCTACCAGTTCGTCGAGGATCTGTCCCCGGCTGAAGATGAGAACCCGATCGCAGACGTCAGCTAGCTGTTCGTGGTCATTACTGGCACAAAGCACTGCGGTGCCGCTACTTGCGGCTTGACGGATCAGTCCGAAAATTGTTTGGCGGGCGCCGATATCCACGCCGATGGTGGGCTCGTGGAGGAGCAGCAATGACGGCTCCGTCAGTAGCCACTTCGCCATGAGCGCCTTTTGCTGATTCCCACCCGAGAAGTTCGAGTACCGAAGCTTGGGATCACCTGGGCGCACGTCGAACTCGTTGAACAGGCGTCGGCCGTCCTTCAAGATCTCGCGCCGTCGAAGGAAACCTTTCCGGAAGTAGCGTTCGAGCACCTGCATCATCATGTTGTCGAGTGCCGTCAGTGAGGCAATGCTGCCGGTGTTCTGGCGGTCAGCGGGCAGCAGCGCCATGCCCAGGCGAATCGCCTTCGGGGGTGCCATCCGAGTCAGCGCGTGCTTGCCCACGCCGATGCTGACGACTCCATCCTCGCACTTCTCTGCTCCGAAGATGAGGTAGGGAACGTCCTCGAAGCCGGCGCCGATCTGGCCTGTCAGGCCAAGCACCTCGCCCTTCCCGACGGTGAACGACGCGTTCTTGACGCGCCCACCGTGAAGCGAGTCCACTACTACACTGCCGCCTTCATGCTGGACCGTATGCGGATTTCGATGCGCTCGATCGACTTTGATGAATGTGCGACCGATAATCATCTCCACGAGGGCGGTCTCGGAGGTCTCCCGAGTCACAGCGGTGCCTACCGTGTACCCGTCCCGGAGGACGGTCACCCGATCGGTATGCGCCCGGATCTCATCGAGGTCGTGGGAGACGAGGAGGATTGAGCCGCCGGCGGATGCGATCGTGCCCACGAAGTCGAAAAGGCGGACACGGTCCGGGTTGGAAAGAAATGCGGTGGGTTCGTCGAGCACGAGAAGGGCGCGGTTTGATCCGACCTCGTGGAGTCCTTCGATGGCTCGCACGATTGCCAGAAGTGCACGCTCGACCGGTTGGAGCGAGGTGACCTTCGCGGTCGGGTCGAGGTTGAGCCCGTGCTTGGCGAAGAGGGCGGCCGCACGCTTCCGCTCGTCCTTCCAGGATACGAACCACCTGTTTCTCGGCTGCGCTATCCGATCGAGTCGCAGATTTTCAACGACGGTCATCGACGGGACAAGACCCAGGTCCTGATGGACGAACTCGATACCTAGAGAACGGAACTTGCCAGCAGGCAGAGGGAGGCTGACTGGCACACCATGCACTTCCAGCTCACCCGAGTCTGGAGTGTGAAAACCGGCCAACACTTTGATAAGCGTCGACTTTCCGGATCCGTTCTCACCGAGCAGGCCATGTACCTCTCCCGGTGCGATGGTTAGATTAACGTCTCGCAGTGCATAGGCGCCGCCGAAGCTCTTCGTCACATTTCTAAAGACGAGCGCTGGACATTCGGCTTCCGGACCGTCAACCGTCTGGCTAGATCCTGTCCCCATGACATAATCTCCTGGTCTGTGTGTGCTCGCGGACAGGGCCGATGTGCGGTGACGGTCCGGGCCGAGCGCGTTCAATTAGTTCTGGAGACCCCAAAGGCTCCGGTAACCGTCTATGTATTCCGAGGCCGATCCGTAGCCCTCGGTCTGCGACACCGGAGTACCTGCGTCAGCGAGGTTCGAAGCATCCCATACCCGCAACGGAGTGTTGTGGTTCTTTAAAGGATCATTGCCTGTCAAGACACGCAGTGCCTGGTCGATATTTGCGTACCCGAGCCAACCGAGGGGTTCACCTACATCCATCACGAGCGGCCTGCCATCCTGAATCATCTGCATGATGGGCGCTGAGCCGTTGTAGGACAAAATGTCTGAGGTAGCGCTCCGCGCCGTCGCCATGATCGCTGCCTCGGCGAAAGTCACTCCGTAGTCGTAGTTCGGCGCGATGACGTTGACCGTTGGATCCGTAGTCAACGCTGACTGGAGTTCACCTCTGGCTTCTGTGGCCCATCTACTGTAGGGCAGCCCGAGCACCTTCACGTTGCAGGTGTCCGGACAGTATTTGCCGAGCTCCTCGTTCCACGCATCGGTGATGAGCTGGTCTGCAGGAGTGACGTCGTTTGCGGAAAGTAGAACAGCGTTTACACTACATTTTGTGTGCGCAATCGCGTAGAGCGCAGGTAAGGTCCCAGCGCCCATCTTGTGGTTGGCAGGCACAATTCCGGCTAGATCTGGGATTGCCTGCAACTGCGCGTCCACATCTTCGACGTCGAACCTATGGGTGCTGATCACAGGAATTCCCGCTGCTGTCGCCGCTTGCAATTGGGGTCGAAGCATCAACGGGTCGGGCGATCCGTGAAGCAGTATCAAATCTGCACGAGCGTTGATGCCGGCCGTCATGCCAGAGACCCACTCCGAGGGCGATCCCTGTGTCGAGTAGACCTGCAGGTTCACGCCGGCGGCCTTTGCGGCCTCCTCCTCAGCAGCTACGGTGAGTTTTGTGTGCGTGTCAGTACTGTTCAACGGGACGACGAAGATGGTTTTGCCGACCGCCGATGACGTATCGAAGGCGGGGCCCGGGGCCTCGAAAGTCGGCGCGGCTTTGTACTCTCCGAGGCGGGCGTTCACTTCCTCCAGTACTCCAGGCGAACACCTGTCCTGCCCCCCAGCTGCATTAGGGCCCTGGTCTTGTCGTCCGCATCCAGAGGCAAGTGCACCGATGGCGGCGAGGGCGGTACAGAATGCGGCAGTTTTACGGAATTTCATGGATCGATCCCTCCGGACCTTGGTTTCAAGTACCACGCGCTGACACAACACTGACCCGTCGATACTTAGAGGGTTGTTCGGCTGCAGATCCGCTAGACGCGCCCCCGCGAGTTCGTCTTAGCAGTCTGTGTCGACAGACCCGATAGTGTCGAGCTCGCTCCTCGAACTCCGTACGCAGAGCAGTCGACGCGCGCACAGTCGATGAAGGTCAGAGTGTGCGCCAGGTCGTGAACTGCGACACTACCTTTGGTCTACGTGTTCCCGGACACGATTATTAGAACTTAACCTAAAGGATCCGAACATCGCAAGATGGGATCCTGAAAAATTTTTGCCAGCCAAAATCCTTGTGGATCAATCCGTTTTGGGTTTAGGATCCAATCTTATGCGATTGGATCCTTCAAAACTTGACGTTCCGAGATTTCGATTTTCTCCTGGTCGCGGCCCGGCCACGGCGGCGTCCGCAATGGCGGCGACAAGCCAACCCAGCGCCACTCTCGCCGCCCTGGATGTACTCCGGCGAGGTGGCAACGCGGTCGACGCCGCCATCACCGCCGCTGCCGTCCTGTGCGTTGCAGAGCCGTACGCGACCGGAATCGGCGGGGATGCGTTCGCGATCGTGTACGCCGACGGCAAGGTGCACGCGTTAGACGGTGCAGGCCCCGCTCCCCTCCAAGCACCGACACTGCCCGTACCAGTGGCCGGCGCAAACTCCTCGGTCGTTCCAGGCGCCGTGTCCGGTTGGGAGGTCCTCAGCAACCGATTCGGGCGATGGGGGCTGGACTCCTGCCTTACGGCCGCGATCGACATAGCGACTAACGGTGTTGCCGCAGGTATGCATTGCTCCAACACCTGGCGCCACTCGAAGCGGGCGCCAGAGGAATTCGGCCGCCCCCCTGCGGTCGGTGAGGTCTTCCAACTACCAGAGCTAGCACGTTCCCTGCGGACCATCGCGGAAGGCGGCGCGGGCGCCTTCTACCGCGGAGACATCGCAAGATCTATCGCCGACGTGACCTGGCTGGATGAAGCCGACTTGGCAGATTACGCAGGTGCCCAATGGGTCACGCCCATGAAGGCGCGCTATCGAGGCATCGATGTACTTGAACTTCCGCCACCGACCCAAGGCATCGCTGCGCTCCAGGGTCTTGCCCTGCTCGACAAACTCGAGCCCACCCTCGTCAACACAGTCAGATGCGTGAGCCTGGCTCTCGAAGACGCGTTCGCATCTACACGCGACGGTGCCGATGTGAGGCATTTGCTTGAGGAGGATTACCTCTGCGGACGGCTCGCTGCCAACATCCGTCTTCAGCCTGAAATGGCGGGCGGAACCACCTACCTTTGTGTAGTCGACGACGATGGCATGGCGGTGTCGTTCATCCAGAGCCTCTTCGAAGGCTTCGGGTCCGGTGTCGTCGCACCCAAAACCGGCATCCTGATGAACAACCGCGCGAAGTGCTTCAGCATTGAGGGGGAGGTCGTCCCAGGACGCCGTCCGTACCACACGATCATCCCGGGCATGCTGATGGAAGGCGATGAGCTACGTGGTCCCTTCGGGGTGATGGGCGGGTACATCCAAGCGCAAGCGCACATCCAGCTGGTCTCGGCTTTGATCGACGACGGCCTCGATCCGCAGGCCGCCCTCGATCGCGCTCGTTTCCGGACCGACACCGGCACGGTACAACTTGAGGAAGGTTTATGGGACCGAGCGGAGGAGCTCGAAGTCGAGGGATTTAGAACGATGTTGGACAAGAACCGGGGGAACTTCGGTGGAGGCCAAGCCATCATGATCGACAACGGCCGAATTCTGGGAGGATCCGACCCTCGCAAGGACGGATTCGCCGCCGGCTTCTGACACTCGCACCGAACGGTCTACCCGAGGGCTCGTGTCCCGACAACCGCCACTTGGTGATAGGTCGACGCCTCTGTTGTATCCGCTTCAACACCGGACGACATTGGCCGCACCGGCGGTCTCGTTCACCCAATTGGGGGAGACCGCCCGGCGCGGGTTGTCAGGACCAACCTGGTGGTGGGGGCGCGGCCAGCATCCCGACACCGCTCGGTCCACAGCGCGGCGAGTAACAGTCGGAATGAACTGGCTCGCACCCTGGCGAGTCCATGCCTCCTACCCCAGATGGAGTGGTGATCGAGACCCCTTTTTCGTCCTATTTGGCATGAACCGAATCCGACTATGCCCGGTTCTCACTGGACTTACGGGGCACCGTGGTCACGAGAGCGGGCCTCGTCGGGCCAGCATCCGTTGGCGTGACGAGAAACGGTCGGGACCCAGCCATTCCATGTGGGGTTTCGGCTTTCCTTCCACGGCAGCTAGCGCCACAAGTCGGGCGGTGACCGGGGCAAGTATCATTCCCCACATACCGTGGCCTGCGGCCACCGACAGATTGCCAACGAGGCCTGAGGTGCCAACTATTGGAACGCCATCCGATGTACACGGTCGCTCACCAGCCCACCGATCGATGACCGGCTGATCTCGCAAGGCGGGCAGAACAGTGAGAGCAACCTGCCGCAATAGCTCTCCCCTACTGTCCTTGGCGAGCCGACTCTCCTTACCAAACTCAATGGAGCCGCATATGCGTACCCGATCGCTGAGCGGCGTCACAACAATTCGGTGTTCCTTGATGCGCACCGGCCGCGAAGGGCCGCCGAACTTGGGCTTCTCAACGTCAACCACGTAACCACGACCTCCGCGCAACGGAAGCCGCAGGCCAACCTGTCCGGCCAATGCAGCTGTATCCAGACCGCCTGCCAACACCACATGGTCTGCACGAATCATGCCATCCGATGTAACGAGACCCTCTACGTGGCCACCGTCGACAAGCACGCGCTCCACATTGACACCGAGACTGATCTCGGCCCCGTGGTGAGCAGCGTCGTCGAGCATCGCCGCGATATAACCCCGGCTCTCAACGATCCACTCCTCCGAGTCATATGTCGCGCCGACAACGCCTTCGATCGACGGCTCGAGTTCCTGCAATCTATCCAGGGTCAGCGCCTTATGGGACGGTTTTGGTGAGCTGCGAAGATACACGTCGACAGCACCCGACTTTCTCAGGTCGGTGAGACCGTCGGCTGCTAACTGGAGGTGAAGTTCGGTGCTCACTTTCGCCAACTCCGACAGCCGAGCGCTTGCCAGTTTCGCGCCTCGCGTCGACGACAGGAGCCTTCCCATCCAGGGAATGAGAGAGACCTCAGGAGTGACCCGGACTGCGGGTGGTCGCCGGAGCATTTGGATAGGTGCTTCTCGCAATAGCGTCGGGGTGGCAAGCGGCGTGACATGGTGCGGGGCGACGATCGCAGCGTTTGCGTACGAACAGCCGCCGCCGAGCCGTGGGGATCGGTCCAGCACCAGAACGCTCACTCCACGAAGAGCAAGCTCACGGGCGACACTGGCACCGACCACGCCGGCACCGACAACGACGAAGTCGACACGGCGTGAGTTCTGCGAGATGGAGTAATTCATTCTACAACAATAGATTCGGAGTACATCTCGCGCCTCCTCCCAATGGGAGGAGGCGCGGAGGTGGAGCGAAAAGGAGGGCTACCGATGGATGAGTACATCAAGTTGCTACTGGTCGAGGACCATCCTGTGACCCTTCGTGGCCTCCAGGCGATCTTCTTGGAGCGCACCGGCATCGAGGTGAGTGGATATGCAAGCAGCGCGCGCGAGGCCCTGAAGTCGACGGTGCTGCTCCACCCAGACGTTGTTGTCTTACCTATCAGATTGGGAGGCACCCGTAGTGGCATCGAGCTCTGTCGGTCAATCAAGAGCGTATGCACAGCGAAAGTAGTGGTCTTTACTTCGTTCACACGCAACATCGACATCCAAGTTGCGATACTTGCCGGTGCTGATGCGCTGATCAGCAAGGCCACCGAACCGGAGGAACTGGTCGATGCGCTGCAACTGGTGGCCTCGGGGCGCCGGGGACTGCTACTGGGGCAACGCTTCACGCCTCTGGTTGATACCAGGCGGTTGATCTCCACGGAAACGCTCACCCACCGTGAGAATGAGATACTTCAACTGGTGATGGAGAGTCACAGCAACCCGACGATTGCGTCTCGGCTGGGAATCGAGGTGTCCACAGTGAAAACCCATATGCGGAACATCCTGCGGAAACTAGGCGTGGACACGCGACGCGACCTACTCGCCGATACCTGGTGAGGCAATCCGGTCGTCGATGACGAACGATTGTTACCTGCAGTGACTCTTGAATCGAACGAGGCCGTTTGGGATATCGAAACCTCGCAGTGAGTTTCGGCTGCAGGAAGGTTGTTCGCCTGACACCCGCCTTTCGGATCCGGGGAATTTGCAACTGGGACGCTTCGCGTGGAGGACGCATGCAACCGCGACATGCCTGGCTGCGAACTTTCAACTGCACGCGCCAGGGCGTTTGATCAGTCTCGGGTGCAGACCACACCACCGCATAAACGGAGACTACCTCGCGAGATGAGGGCCCACCGACGGAGGAAAGCACGGTGAACCTGGCAACTCTCCCGAGGAACCAGCGAGGTAGCGATTCGTCACAAGCAATCTGAGATTCGCCTTCAACATCCTATCCCTCTAGCACACAATCGGTTTCGTCGGAAAGAACACCATCGAGTACTGCCCCTGCGGCACGGTGGCCCGAACACGAGTTTCGCTGCAGATATAGATCATCTGATGCGAACGGTGTGCCGTTCGAGCCGGTCCCGGTCACCCATGTCGGGCGGTCCGGCGATGCTCTCGTACGGCACTCCCCAACGGATCGCAGTGGCGTGCGAAAGTTTATCGAATTGTTCGCCATCCAGCCGAACGTCGAGGGACGCCATGTAGGAGTCGAGTTGCTTCATCGTGCGCGGTCCGATCAGAGTCACCACCGTCGTTGCTGATCGGCGGGCGAACTCACGCTGCCAGGCCACGGCAACAGCTGCTGGCGGTACGCCGATCTCGTCCGCGACCTCGACAACAGCATCGAGTGCTGCGGTTTTCGCCGGGCTGTCCTCTCGATACACAACGTCCGGAAGTGATGTTTGGCGACCGACAGCCGCCCCTCGATACTTTCCCGTCAGCAGTCCCCCGCCAAGCGGAGAGTAAAGCGCGACTCCAAGTCCGAACGCCTCAGCCATTGGTATCAGCTCCCGCTCCGCAGTGCGCTCTACGAGACTATGCTCGACCTGTATGCCTACCAACGGTGACAACCCCCGAAGTTCCGCGATAGTCTGGCCCCGCGCCACACGCCATGCCGGGAAGTTCGAAACACCCGCGTAGAGCACCTTCCCCGAGCTGACGAGATCATCGAAGGACCGGATGATCTCGTCGATTGGCGTGACGCCATCATCGTAGTGGACCCAGAAGAGGTCCAGGCGATCTGTCCTCAAATTGCGCAGGCTTTTCTCAACCGACTGCACCATAGCGCGACGGCTGTTCCCGGCCGCAGACACGTGCGTCTTGCGGCCGCTTCCGCGACCGAACTTGCTGGCGAGAACTAAATGGTCCCGCTCGGACGTGATACAACCCGCCAGCACCTTTTCTGCTTCACCATCCTGGTAGTTAGATGCAGTGTCGATGAAGCAACCTCCGGCCGAGGTGTAGCGGTCGAAGAGTTGCCGGGCCCCGTCGGGTCCTGCGCCAGATCCACAAGCTGTGCCGAAGTTCGCCGTGCCAAGGGCAAATTCGGAGACACGCAGTCCGGTAATACTGCCAAACGTACTGTACTGCATCACTCTCCAGTCAATTCGATCGAGCGGGGATCTTCCGACCTGTCGCATGGATGTGGGCACACCCCCACCAGCTACGCGACGCTCGGACACGAGCGTCCCGAATTGAACGCTCTCCGAACTCCACTAGGATAGTAATGGATCCATAGCCGTTTCGATAGGATCCAATATGTGCGGAGTCAAATTGCATCGAATCGACGCACACTCTGACAGCGATACCCGAGAAGATACTCAGATGCGATCAGCTGAACCGCTCAGTGCGGCCAACCCGCGCTGACTTGGGTAATACCTAGGCGGTACTTCTCGGCCGGCGATCCAACTCGGCACTTTGGTACCAGGAACGCCGCCCGTCACGGCGCGCCCACCCTCCAGAACAGGATCTGGTCGCCAGCCGCGATAGGTTCGAGTGCAGGCACTGTGGCCTCCTAGAAGTTGATTCTCCGACCGCGCATCTGCGGATTGCTCTTAACGGTATTGGTGCTGACTGCGGGCGAAGTGTGTCAAAATCTGCCACCTTCTCGGTTGGCGGCCGACCCTCAGGTCACACGCGTTCGTTGCGGACGGTGTTTTCGTTGCGGACGGTGTTGGTGAGCGAACCAAGGCCTTCGATTTCGACCGTGATGCGGTCACCGTCCGTGAGGAAGACCGGCGGCTGGCGCTTCATCCCCACGCCACCGGGTGTGCCGGTGAGGATGACGTCGCCGGGCAGCAGTGTCGTGAACTCCGAAATCGTCTCGATGAGATGTGGGATATCGAAGATCAGTTGAGAGATGACCGCTTCCTGGAGAACGTTCCCGTCGAGAACGGTCCGGATGCACGCATCGGCGATGCCCGGCACCTCCTGCGGGGTGGAAAGGTACGGACCGATCGGGGTGGAGCGGTCCCACGCCTTACCCTGCAACCACTGATGGGTTCTCCGCTGGTAGTCGCGCATCGAGACATCGTTGGCGACGGTGTAGCCGAGGATGTGTTCGTGGGCCTGCTCGCGCGGAATCCGCCGACCGGGACGGCCGATGACGAGGGCCATCTCGGCCTCGTAGTCGATCTCGGTGGTCTCCGGCGGTGCCACGATGTCGTCGTACGAGCCGACGAGGCTTGGCAGAAGAGCAGTACCGCTCGTAGATCTTTGCAGTGTTCCAGCACCAGGCGTGTCCGGTGGTTTTGCAAGAGCGAACTGGAACGAACGGAGCGTCGTCGTCCCCACTTTGTGGGCAACAATCAAGCAGACGGCAACAGAATTCGAACTCGCAAGCGCCAAGACACCGCGTGAAGCGAAGCGCTGCCACAAGCGACAACTGGCCGACCACGTCCGGCGGGTCATGATCGCCGACGAACGCCGCCGAGAGGCGACCCTGAGAGAACACTCGGGGGCGACTCTGCAATCCAGCGCGACTGGCTCCACCCCGACCACCAGTTCTTCGGATAAGTCACTTTCCAAGCCCGCCAACTGCAATTCTACGACGTCGCACCCAGCCGCTTGACGAACACAGAGGCACCCAAAAACACCGACTTGCGCGCGTACGCCGTCGACGACCTGCGACGGCTTTCGCCGCTCGACTGTCACAATGAGCAGGCAATGCGTTCGGGACGGCCACGCGAATCCGCCCCTCCCGCCACAGAGTGCGGAGGCTCAGGAACAGGGTGGCGAGTCGCTCGTCCGCCGGTTGTGCGGGTATGCGCTTGCCAAGCTGCGTATCTCTTCTTGGTCGCAATTCGATTCAGGGATGAACTGCCACAATCGTTCTATGAACTGGTGCGTTGTCATTCCGAAGTGCACAAGGACTTCCTCCTCGGGTACGCCTCCATATGGTGCCCACATGCTGGCGAATTCGATGAGGCGCTCCGCCTCGGTATTGCGATGTTTGCGTTCCCGGTTGGCTTCGATCCAATCGGCGCGGCGCTTCTGGCGCCATTTGCGATACTCGCGAGGGTTCATGGGATTTCACGCATCGAATCAGGATTGGGGCGGCTCCGGAACTTGAGTGTTCTCATCAGCGAAAGACATACATGGAGTAGAGCCTTTTTCGCGCCGACCATTATATTACTCATCCCACGCCGCACCAGGGTGACCTTGCATCGACCCGCGGCGCAGAAAGCCCTGCCCACACTGTTCTGCTCGCAAGCCGGACACTGTGTCATGCGCACCATCCTGCGGCGAGAGCGACGCCGCAGGATGGTGCATAGAACTCAGAAGAGGAACTTGCGGAACGAGTTCTTCTCGACAATCAGGCCGTCTTTGAAGCGGTAGTAGTCAACACCGTGCGTCTCGATCGGCTCTCCGTCCTTCTTCGCGGTGAAGCGCCATTCGTTGTAGCCCTCATCACCGGAGTAGAATTCGCGGATTGTCTTCAACTCGTACTCTGTGTGGGCGTCGAGCCAGTCGGTGAGCGACTGGGTCACATTGGCGCGGCCGTCTGCAGCGATGGGCAGCCGGGCCGATTCGAAATGGGCATCTTCAGCGAGCAACGCCGCGATGGCATCCGCATCGCGAGCGTTCTGTGCCGCGGTAAACTTGTGCGTGATCTCGGCGTTCGAGGTCATTTCTCACGTTCTCCTTGTCCTATAGCTTTCCACCGTCGACGACGGCGGGTGGGAGTGGATGTCGGTCGTATTTCGATCCGCCATCACGTGCTTGACCATATGCCGACGGCACACGCGGAAACTGTGCCAATTCGGGAAAGATGGCGGTCATTGACTCAGGTCGATCGCGTTCCCCTCTTGCGGGGTCCAGAGCCTGTTCGAGGGGCGGTACCTAGTTCGGCGCAGGAGGATACGCGACTCAAGAGCAATGATTCGAAAAGTCGAGAGAGAGGAAGTGGCAATGCGATTGGACGGGCAGCTATTGGGCGGATCGAGCGCCCGGCGATTCGACGCTGCGGAAGAGACTGAGGTCATGCAACAGGTCTGGGTGGTTTGATCAGTCGTTTCCGGGTGCACTCGGCGAACAGCATGTTGCCGTCCTACTTGTCCTTCAGCGGAGGAATCGATCCGCTCGAAAGAGGTGCGGGGGTGTGAGCATCGCGAAATGGTCCTGGTTGCATTCGGAGGACCGGTTGCAGTATTGCGACGCATTGGCCAGGGCTAGAGCAACAGTTGGCCGGGCTCTCGCTCGACGGTCATGGCGATGGCCGATGCACTTCGCCCGTGTTACGACGAGCAAACATGACTGCGGCATCAACGCGCGACCGTACCTGTAGTTTGCACAGCACATTGCCAACGTGGAATCTGATCGTATTGACGCTGACGAATAGCTCTGCTGCCATTTCAGGGTTGCTGCGGCCTGCCGCGATGCCGTTGAGGATCTGGCGCTCGCGCTCGGTCAATGATTCCCATTTCAACTCAGTGTCGACGGGCCGCTGACCAGCTGATATCGCAGACAAGTGTTGGCTCCTCGGCGTCGCAGTGCTGCATGCACACTTGGACGTAGATGTTCATGTTCATGACAGGCATGTTTCATTACTGCACTTAGTGCAATTAACTGTAGCGTATTCGCCTGCGGGGGATTTCACCACCAGAAGTAGGTCTTAGAGAGCTGATCAGGCTCCTGGCTCTTGATGCGTTCCGGCATGTGTCGCATGGCTGTCCCGCCATCGTCTGACGAGGCCCCTTCCGTGGAACTTCTTCCCGCTCATGGCCGAGACGAACACCAAGATGAGGATGTAGATAACTTGCTCTCGATATCCGAGGCAGAGCAGTGTTCCGATGGCCGTTGCGACAAAAGTCAGCGGTAGAACTGGTTTAACTATCGAAAGCATGTGCACCTCGAAGTCGGCGATATTTATGTTGCTGCAGCTGTGACAGTGCAGCTGTGACGTTCATCGTTCGGTGCCGGCAATCCGGTCGGAGCGCCCGGTGAAGCATCGTCAGAGTGAGCGGCACCGGACGCTCTGTTCGCGTTCCCTACGTCGCTTCAGCTACCCTTGCCCAGGTCTTGCCGCGTATCCGCATTAGTTTGAGTCGAGTCTCGGCTCAGCGTGAAGCTTGGTCGTCGACAAAGTTGTTGTTGAAGTTCAGTCCGGGCAGCAGTCGGTGGCCGGCGTCGATCAACATTTCCAACCCTGTAACGTGCCGCGATTCGTCCGACGCGAGCCAAATGGCACCATCGGCGACGGCTTCTGGGGCCAGAGCGCTCCTGCCGCGGAGTACGTGCCAGTTTCGGCACGCTGCCAGGTAGTCTTCGCGCGTTGCCCCAGTCTTGCCCGTGATCCGATCTCTGGTTCCGGGGTTGTCGTTGATCAGGGTGTCGACAGGTCCGGGCAAAAGTGCATTGACGCGGATGTTGTATTTGCCGAGCGCAAGCGCCGCGGACTTCATCACCCCGATCACTCCGTGCTTGGCGGCGACATAGGACATGTTTCCTGCGTCACCTTCCTGCCCGTTCGTCGACGAGGTCAAGATGACCGACCCACGCATACGCTCCATCATGTGCGGAGCCACGGCTTTGATCGTTCGCCAGACACCGTTGAGACAGATGTCCGTGACGACGTTCCATTCGCTGTCCGTCATCTCCCAGAACGGCTTGTTGTCGAGCACACCGGCGTTTGCGACAACGACGTCGATGTGGCCGAACTTGTCGAGTCCGGCAGCAACGACTCTGTCGATCTGTTCCTGGTCGCGGACGTCTGCGATCTCGGCAACCACACCGCGACCGATTCGTTCGATGGACGCTGCTGTCTCTTTCAGATCCGCTTCGGTGGCGAGTGGGTACTTGATGTGTTCGATCGGACCATCGATGTCACACACGATGATGTTCGCGCCTTCACGAGCGAACTTCTCAGCGATCGCTCGCCCTTGGCCTCGCGCGCCGCCGGTGATGAACGCTGTCTTTCCTTCGAGACGGTTCATGTAACTTCCTTTCACTCGGTATATTGACTGCCGCTCCAGTGCCGCCGCGACTGGAGGCTAGTTCGGCGACAGAGGCTGCGGAATTCTGTCCGCGGCGCCCACACGTGTCGCCGCGTCCTGAATGGCTGACCATGCCCCTTCGCTGATCATGACGCGATTCCCGCCCCGTTCCCTGGCCCGCTGTTCCGGGTCACCTGGTGCCAGAACCTGTTCGAAACCTTCGGCCGGTGAGACGGCATGAATATCGTGGCGGAGCTGTTCGGCTTCGGCGAGAACGTCGGATAGGTCGCGGAACGAGTCCGCCGCGACAGTCAGGATCAGCAGGCCCTGCCTTTCGAAGATGGGGCCCCCGCCGTCGCCGAATCGTTCGGACCCGAGCAGCACGCGTCCCAGCAGTTCGACGAGAACCGCAAGTCCGAAGCCCTTGTGGTCACCGAAAGTGCGCATCGAACCGCCGCGCTCGAGCAGTGTCGGGTCGTTCGAGGGTCGACCTTCCGCATCGACGAGGCTTTCGGAAGGCATTTTCCGGCCCTCCATCGCAGCGACCATGATTTTGCCGATTGGAGCTGCCGCCGTCGAGAAATCGATGACCATCGGTTTCCCCGAGGCGGTGGGGAATCCCGCCGCGATCGGATTGGTGCTGAGCAGCCCGGACCGACCGCCGAAGGGGGCGACGAGGCGGCTTCCCCCCATCCCGCCCACGAAGGCCATCGCAATGCAATCTGCGGCTGCTGCTCGCTCGATGTAGGCGCCGAGCCTGCCCACATGTGTGCTGCGGACCAGTCCCGCCAGTCCGAGACCGCCGGCCCGGGCCTGCTCACACGCCAGATCGGTCGTCATCCGGGCCGCCACGTGCGAGAAGCCCCACTCCGCACTCACTGTCGGCGACGTGGTGTCGGTGAGGACTTCAGGTCGCGCGCCGGCAACGACCTGTTTGTCGTCGACGTACTTGGCGTACGACGGCAGCCTGCTGATTCCGTGCGAGCCGTGGCCCACTAGGTCGGCGTCCACAAGATGCTCGGCGATTTCGCGCGCCATGTCATCGGGCGTGCCCAGTCCAGCCATGACAGCTGCGGCCAGTTCCAGGGCGTCTGCGGAGGCCAACTCGACCGGTGGTGTCATTTGTTCGTCTTCCTGTTTCTTCGGTGTCGTCACGCTGTCCGGCTCAGGCGGGGAGGCAAGCACTGCGATGTCTGCTTAGGATCGGCTCCCAAATCTCTTAAGATCCAATCCTCGATTTTTGACATAGACTCGCTTGCAGAATGATTCGTGGTCAGCCCGCAGGCGCGACCCTTGTCGCGTAGATATACGACGACACCCGATCCCTGACTACCGAATCGCGCGAGCGCAGATACCAGGCCTGCGCCACAGTCGCATGCAGCTCCTCCGAAGATGTCGGCAGTAAGACATTCGCGGTGCGCGTATATCGGAGTGTCTGGACCGATCCCGGCCACTGATCCGGCCACCAGAGCCATGTGCTCACCGCCCTCGGCATCCCGGTAGCCGACGGCGTCGAACTGGCCGTACTGGGTGGGCAGCAAGGTGGTCGCACCGCGCTCGACTTGAGGCTCGGTGCTGCGACGGTATTCGGCGATGTCGGCGACCGTGACCACAACCAGGCCATGTTCGGCAGCGAACCGTTCGAGTTCGGGTCTGCGGGCCATCTGGTCGGGGAAGTCGACCGAGACGATCTCTGCGAGCGCCGCCGCCGGCGCGACACCGGCCAGGCGGGTCAGGTCGACACCCGCTTCGGTGTGCCCGCGCCGGGTGAGGACACCGCCTGCGCGGGCCCGCAGCGGTACCACGTGTCCTGGGCGCACCAGGTCCGCGGCGGTGGTGCCGGGATTGCCCAGTGCTGCAATGGTGCGGGCTCGGGCGGTGGCAGATATGCCGGTTCCGTTGTCCCGCAGGTCGGTAGCCACGCAATAGGCCGTGCCGTGCGGGTCGTCATTGGAGTGGTGCATCGCGGGCAGACCGAGTCGGTCGCAGATGGTCTCGGGGAGCGCGACACACAGGAACCCTGAGGTGTGCCGGATCATGAACGCGACCGTTTCGGTGGTGGCGAGCGACGCGGCGAGGATCAAGTCGCCCTCGTTTTCGCGGTTCGCGTCATCAACGACCACCACGGGACGCCCGGCGGCGATCGCAGTCAGGGCCGCGCGGACTCGCGTGTGGGCCGGGCCTGTGCTGAGCAGAGTCATCGCGGAACCGCCTCGACTTCGGCGAGACGCCGAAACTGGCTCCCGTGAAACACCAGGGGGGAGTCGGTTCCTGTCCATGTTCCGTGAACCTCGAGCACCACGATGTCGTGGTCCCCGCACGGCACCTCTGCGTGGATCGTGCAGTCCAGCCACAGCGATGCCCCGTCGACGAACAGGCTTCCATCGTCCTGGACTGTGACGTCGGTTCCGGCGAACCGGTCACCGTGCTTGCTGGCGAGTCGCCCACAGATTGCGTCGTGCCCTTCGGCGAGCACGCTCAGACCCAGGCGCCGCGCGAGCCGCAGCTTCGGCCAGGTCGTGGAACTGTGCTGCATGCACACCGATACCAGCGGCGGTTCCAAGGACACTCCGGTGAACGAGCTTGCGGCTAAACCGACTTTCTCGCCGTCGATTTCCGCGCACACGGCCGTCACTCCCGACGGGAAGTGTCCGAATGCACGGCGGATCTGGTCGCCAGCCGCGATAGGTTCGAGTGCAGGCACTGTGGCCTCCTAGAAGTTGATTCTCCGACCGCGCATCTGCGGATTGCTCTTAACGGTATTGGTGCTGACTGCGGGCGAAGTGTGTCAAAATCTGCCACCTTCTCGGTTGGCGGCCGACCCTCAGGTCACACGCGTTCGTTGCGGACGGTGTTTTCGTTGCGGACGGTGTTGGTGAGCGAACCAAGGCCTTCGATTTCGACCGTGATGCGGTCACCGTCCGTGAGGAAGACCGGCGGCTGGCGCTTCATCCCCACGCCACCGGGTGTGCCGGTGAGGATGACGTCGCCGGGCAGCAGTGTCGTGAACTCCGAAATCGTCTCGATGAGATGTGGGATATCGAAGATCAGTTGAGAGATGACCGCTTCCTGGAGAACGTTCCCGTCGAGAACGGTCCGGATGCACGCATCGGCGATGCCCGGCACCTCCTGCGGGGTGGAAAGGTACGGACCGATCGGGGTGGAGCGGTCCCACGCCTTACCCTGCAACCACTGATGGGTTCTCCGCTGGTAGTCGCGCATCGAGACATCGTTGGCGACGGTGTAGCCGAGGATGTGTTCGTGGGCCTGCTCGCGCGGAATCCGCCGACCGGGACGGCCGATGACGAGGGCCATCTCGGCCTCGTAGTCGATCTCGGTGGTCTCCGGCGGTGCCACGATGTCGTCGTACGGGCCGACGAGGGCCGACGGGAACTTCGTGAACATCACCGGGTAGGTGGGTAGATCGCGGCCGGTCTCGCCGACGTGCTCGTGATAGTTGAGCCCGATGCAGATGATCTTTCCCGGGTTGGGCACGACCGGACACAGACGCACCTCGTCCACCCCGACGGCCTCGTTGTCGATCCGGCGGGCGCCGGCAAGGACGTCCGGAGTGGTGCTGGGGCCCAGTTCGACGAGGCCGTCGAGAGGTATCAAGCGATCAGCGGCGTGATCCGAACGCTCGAGGACACCGACGCGACGGCGGCCGTCGATTTCATAGGTTGCGTATGCCATGTTCGGGCAGATCCTGTTCTCGTGGTCTGAGGCCGCCAGCTGGTGTGGCCCTCGGCGTCACAACTGCAGCGATTTGTAGGTGAGGAATTCTTCGATGCCGAATCGGCCGCCCTCACGGCCATGGCCCGAGGATTTGAAGCCGCCGAACGGGGCCCGTGAGTTGTATGCGCCGCCGTTGATCGAGATCTGGCCGGTGCGGATGCGGCGGGCGACGTCCAGCGCCCGGTCTGGGTCGCCGGACCAGACTGCCCCGCCGAGGCCGTACTCGGTGTCGTTCGCGAGCTCGACGGCTTCGTCTTCGTCGTCGAAGGGAATGAGGACCGCGACGGGTCCGAAGATCTCTTCTTTTGCAATTGCCATGTCCGCGGTGACGTCGGAGAAGACGGTCGGGGCGACGAAGTAGCCGGGAGTGAGGCTGTCGATTGTTCCGGTTCCGCCTGCGACGATTCGTGCGCCATCGGCGATTCCGCGTTCGATGTAGTCGAGCACGCGGCGTTTCTGGTCGGCGCTGGCGACGGGGCCCATCGTCGAGTCGGAGTCGAACGGCTGTCCTACCCGGTAAGTGGCGGCTGCGGCGGCCGCCGCAGCTTCGGCAGCGTCGAGTTTGGCGCGGGGCACGAGTAAGCGGGTCAGTGCGTTGCAGGTCTGCCCGGCGTTCTGGTAGCACTTCGACAGACTGACGGTGACGGCTTCGTCGAGATCGGCGTCGTCGAGGATCACCGAGGCGGATTTGCCGCCGAGTTCCATCGCCACCGGCTTCGCGGCGGCTGCGGCGATCTCGGAGATCCGCCGACCTGCTCGGGTCGATCCGGTGAAGGACACCATGTCGACGTCCGGGTGCGATACCAGGGCCTCTCCGGTGGTGATGCCGTCCCCGGAGACGAGGTTGAAGACTCCGTCCGGCAGTCCGATCTCGTCGATCACGTCGGCGAGCAGGAAGATACTCAGTGGGGCGATCTCGGAGGGCTTGACCACGACTGTGCAGCCGGCAGCGAGCGCGCCGGCGATCTTGGCGGTGACCTGGTGCAGGGGGTAGTTCCACGGCGTGATGGCTCCGACCACACCGATCGGCTCACGCAGCACCAGCGAGTTGCCGATTCGTTCCTCCCAGGCAACTTCGTCGATCGCCTCGGGAATCACTGCCAGGTCGCCGATCGCGAGTGTGACTTGGATGGCCCGTGATTGGGCCAGGGGTACGCCGACCTCACGGGAGATGAGCTCGGCGAACTCCTCTGCCCGCGAGTCGATCGCGTCCGCGATCCGCCTGATCCACCCGCCCCGCTCGTGCGGCGACAATCGCGACCAGGAGTCGAACGCTGCCCGAGCCGCCCGAGCCGCCTGATCGACGTCGTCAGTTGTTCCGTTCGGCACCGACCCGATCAGTGACTCGGTGGCCGGGTCGAGCACGTCGATGGTGCCGGTTCCGGTCGCCTGGACCCAGCGCCCGTCGATGTAGAGATCGGGTCTGGTGATGAGGTCGGGTGCGGTGATGAGGTCGGGGGCGGAATTCGTCATGGCATGCTCCGGGAGTCGGTGACAGGGGCGGATCGCGGACGCGGAAATTGCGTCAGACCTTGCGGAACGAGCTCTTGGCGAGAATCTTCCCGTCACGGAGCTTGAAGTAGTCGATGCCGTGCGTATCGACGTCGGCGCCGTCCTTGGTCTTCGCCACGAATCGCCACTCGTTGACCGCTTCGTCGTCGGTGTAGATCTCGGTGAGGATTTTGAACCGACCGTTCTCGTGGTTGTTCAGCCAGCCGAGCAGGGCATCGAGGAATGCCTCCCGGCCCTCGAACGATGCGTCGCGGGCCCCGGGGTAGAACGTCGCGTCCTCGGTCAGCAGTGCCTCGATCGCTGGGCGGTCGATGTTGTTCTGACCTTCGGCGAACGCGCGGATCGTCTCGGCGTTCTTTGCAGCTGCGGCGGTGGGGGAAGTCATGAGTGCGTGTACTTCCTTTCGTCATTGTTCATCGGTGTATGAGCCCGCACCGGGGATTCCGGCCGGGCTCGGTGGACACGAGGGGTGTGGTGCGGATCAGCGTGCGACCGCGACCTGCTGCTGCAGTTCGGCCAGCGACTCGGTCTCGTGCTCGAGGTTCTTGATACGCGGCAGCACCTCGGTTCCCAGGAGTTCGAGGTTGCGCCGGTAGGCCTCTGGCTGGTCGAGGTAGTCGAAGGTAAAGGCGATGAGGGTGCCGAAGCCGCCGGAGACCTCGATATCACGCTGCAATTTCTCGACCACGGTGTCCGGAGAGCCGATGAGCCAATGATTTTCAGCGAAGTACTCGAGCGACATCGTTGCCGGATCGTGCTCGTCGAGCTCGGGCGCCATGAGGGGGAGCATGCCGGATCGCGCGTATGACGGCCAGGTCCATTCGCGGTAGCTGCGGCCGAGTCCGCCCTTGATCGCGAGTTCCATGGCTTCTTCATCGGTGTCGGCGACGAAGACGGTGTGGGCGACGCGCCAATCGTTGCGGTTCGGCTTGTGGCCGGCGGATTCGGCGCCCTCGACGTACTTGTGCCAGTGGCCTGCAAGGTAATCGCGGTTGATCGCGAAGCTCATCGGCAGGCAGCCAGCTGCGCCGGCTTCTTTGAGGGTGCCCGAGTTGGGGCTCAGTCCGGCCATGGCCAGCGGCGGATGGGGCTGTTGGTAGGGCTTCAAGAACGGCCCGCTCAGTTCCTCGCTGTAGGCGGGGATGTCGAGCGTCCAGTACTTGCCCTCGTGACGCTGAGGACCTTCACCGGACCACACCTTGCGCATGATCTCGACGGCCTCGGCCATCATCGGCTTGGGTTCGCTGGTGCCGTGGATCTGCAGATCCTCGCGCGTCGCGCCGGCGCCCAGACCCACCATCAGGCGGCCGCGGGACATGTGGTCGAACTGCATCAACCGGTGGGCCAGCGCGATCGGGTTGTGGTTCGCCGGAACGTTGGCGCCGGTCGCGAGCTTGATGCGGCTGGTCTGGGTGATCGCCGCGGCCAGATACAACTCCGGGCTGGCTACCGGTTCCCAGCGTTGGGTGGTGTGCTCACCGACCCACACCTCCGACAGTCCGTACTCCTCGGCCCACCGGATGACCTGCATGTCCCAGTCGAAGCCGTCTTGGAGATTCGTTTCCGGAAGCCGAAACGGAACCATGAAAAGACCGATATCCACGACTTTCCTCCCTTTGTTCTGAGTAGTTCTCGAAGAACTGTTGACCTACTTGAAGTGTCACAGTCACCGCCGGGCGCGAACTGTGCCAAAGTGGCACGCGATCACAGCGTGGACGCGACGATCTCCGCGACCGGAACATCGAGCGCGGCTTTTCGGATGTCCGCCCACAGTGCGGTCTTCGCGGGGCCGGCGCAGGCGATGAATTTCGCCTCCAGTTCGGCGTCGCTCATCGGGTCCGCGTTCTTGCCACGAGCGATTTCGACCGTCCGCTCGATACGCCGCCCGGACGCGGTATGCACCTCCACCGATGCCGGGAACTCGGTGCCGTCGCGATGTCGTTCGTCTACCAAGACGGTCATTCGCCGCATCAGTGCGCGTACGGCGGGATCGGTGACGGCGTCCGATGTGAAGTCCGACAGCTCGAGGTGGCCTCGGACCAATGCCGCCGCCACCGTGTACTGCGCGCTGAACCGCGCCTCGTTGCCGGTTTCCGGTGTGCTGTGTACCAACAGCTTCGGTGCGAGGGCGCTGACCCCCACACGGACCTGGCGGATCTCGTCGTCACCGAGTTCGGTGTGGATCGTCAGCGCGGCTTGCACGGCTGGATGCGAAGCGCCACATGAGGGATAGGGTTTGATCGCCAACCCGACCGGGTCGAGGAGGGACCAGGTTTGACCGAGTTGCGCGGCGAACTCTACCGGGGTGCCCGCGGCGCGTCCCATGAAGACCGAGCAGAACCCGAGGTCGGCTTCCAGAGCGGCGGGATCGGCGTCCCAGCCGCGCACGGCGAGTCGAGCAGCTTGGATTCCGCTCATGGCCGCCGCTCCGGCGTGCAGTGGTTTGGTCATCGTTCCGGTGTTGGCGCGGATTCCGGCCGCGCGGGAGGCAGCGATTCCCAGCGCTCGTTGTGTCGTCTCGGCGTCGAGGCCCATTGTCCGGGCCGCCGCCGCGGCGGCGCCGATGGTGCCGATCGTGCCGGTGGAGTGGAATCCGGTCTCGTAGTGCGCCATGTTCATCGCGCCGGCGAGGGCGGCGTCGACCTCGAATCCCGCGATGTAGGCCGTGAGCGCGTCGCCGAACGAGGCACCGAACTCTTCACCGACCGCCAGCATCGCCGGTACCAGATGGCAGCTGGGATGCCCGTACAGCGGATGGTTCGAGTCATCGAAATCCATGGCGTGAGCGAAGGTGCCGTTGACCAGGCCGGCGAGTTCGGGGGTCGTGCGACCGCCACCGAGTATGCCGGAGACCTCGCGTGCCCCTTGATCTTCCACATAGTCGAGCATGGTCGCGCCAATGTGGTGCCGGCGGCCCGCGAGTGCCACCCCGATCACGTCGGCGATGGCCGTTCGCGCCCGGTCAGCGGCCAGGTCCGGTATCTCGGAGAGGGTGAGCGCGCTGACGAATTCGGCGAGTTCCCGGGTTTGTCCCACCCGGCTCGCGGTCGTCATTGAGCGCGTTCCTGCTGCGGCTTCATGTCATTTGGCCTGGAATCCGGCGTCGATGGTGAACTGGGCGCCGGTGATGAAGCGTCCCTCGTGCGAGACCAGGTAGAGCACGGCCGCGCTCACGTCTTCCGGCTCGATCCAGGGGACGTCGAGCAGATGGATCGTGCCGTAGGCCTCGATGGCGTCCTCGAGTTGCGGGTTCTCCAAGTCGGGCCGGAACATCCGGAAGTTTCCCTCGTTGACGAGCATGTCCGTCCGGACGTTGCTCGGGTGCAGGGAGTTGACCCGGATGTTGTGCTTGCCGAGCTCGTTCGCCAGTGCCTTGGCCAGCCCCGTCACCCCGTGCTTGGCCGCAACGTAGTGTCCGATGTTGTCCATGCTTCGCAGGCCGGCTGCCGAGCTGGTCAGCAGGATCGATCCGCCGTTGCCGGCGTCGATCATCTGGTTCATGCCGGCCCGGACAGTGTTGAAAACACCGGTCAGGTTGATGTCGATCATCTCCTGCCACTGGGTGGCGGTCATCTGCGACATGAGCCCTTGGCTGACGATGCCCGCGTTGGCGAGGATGATGTCCAGCCGCCCGAACTGATCCACTCCCTCATCGACGATCTCGGTGAGGCGGTCGAGGTCGCGCACGTCGGCCTTTCGGGCGAGAATCCGCCCGCCCGCTTTCTCTACGAGACGCACCGTCTCCTGCAGGTCTTCCTCGGATGCCATCGGGTACGGCGCCGTCTCGACGGGAGCACACACGTCGAAAGCGATGATGTCCGCGCCCTCCTCCGCCAGTGCCACTGCGTGGCTGCGGCCCTGACCGCGTGCGGCGCCCGAGATGAATGCGACTTTGCCTTCGACACGACCCATTGCTTCGTTCCTCTCGTCCGGTGCCGCCCGTCACAGGCGACCGGTGTTCTAGATGATTCCCTGTACTGGGATGCTGTGAATTGTGCCAATCTGGCACATCGCGAAATGCCCGTTCGGCGGGTCGGATCACAGAGTGATCCTCGGTCACCGAACGGGCACTTGCCACGCTCAGACCTGCAGCTTCGTTCCGCCGGCCGCGTCCTCGTCGCCGCGTTCGGCGCGTCCGAGATTGTCGTAGTACTCCGGTTTCGCACTGCGGAAGTACAGCGCGATGCCGATACCGATCACCAGGGCCGTCCCTGGAACCGCCAGCAGCCACGTCAACTGTCCGGGCTCACCGCCCACCACGAGATCGAACCGGGACATCGCGAACACGACGATCGTTCCGATGGCGATGATGGAGATGATGGGAGCGATGACGGTCTTCCAAACGCTGTCGGTGCCGCGGTTGAGCGGGCGGGCGAACCAGGCGATGACGGCGATGCTGACCAGCACCATCAAAGTCATCACACCCATCGAGCCGAGTCCACTCATCGCGCCGTACACCACGGGTGTATTGACAGGCAGTCCCGCGATTGTGACCAGGGCAATCACCGCGATCACCGCGATCGTGAGCGAGGCCCGGTAGGGCGAATGGTGCTTGGGGTGGACGCCGGCCAGGTACCGCGGCACCGCATGGTCAGCGGCCAGGTTGAAGATGTAGCGCGAGGCCACGTTGTGGGTCGAGATCAGTGCCGCGATCGACGACGTGGCGACCAGTACGGCCGCGATCATCGAGACGTTCGAGGCGACGAACGTGTCGAGAGCGTCATTGAACATGCCGGCCGGGTTGTCTTCCGCGACCTGTTGGGAGCTCGGCCCGTAGGCGGAGATCAGTGCATAGCAGGAGACGCTGTAGAAGATGCCGATGAAGATCACCGCGAGATACGTCGCCCGCGGAATGGTCTTGACCGGTTCCCGAACCTCGTCGCGGTACAGCGCGGTCGATTCGAATCCGACAAAGTTGCCGAAGGTGAACAGAAGTGCGACGAAGATTCCGGTTCCGACGCCACCCAGACCTGACGGGTTGAACGGCTGCACCGAGAGACCGTCGACCCCGCCCTGACCCAGCGATGCGACATTGAAGACGATCACCAGCAGGATCTCGAACGCCATGACGACACTGAGGACCTTGGCCGACACCTCGACGTGGAAGTGTCCCAGCGCACTGACAATCGACCACGCGACGAGCGTCCATACCCACCATTCGGTTTCCGGACCGTGGAAGAGCGTGATCATCTCCGCGATGGTTACGCCGGTGAAGCAATAGAGACCGACGAGGATCATTGTGTACGACAGTGCTGCTACAAAGGCGCTGCCGAGTCCGAAGGCCCTGCCTATGCCCACGGTGATATAGGCGTAGAACGCTCCCGGGCGCGGCACTCGCCGGGTCATCGTGGTGAACCCGACCGCGAAGATGAGAACCAGCGCGGTAGTGATGAGGTAGACCAGCGGTGCTAGTTCTCCGGCGAAGTCGATGGCGAATGCCATATAGCCGGCAATCGTGACGATCGGAGCAGAAAACGCCATGACACCGAGGACCAACGGCGTCGTTCCGAGATTTCCGGTTAGTCGAGTCGGCTGCGTGGGCGCGGTAGTGCCCTCAGCTCCGCTCGAAGGCAACGTCGAGGCTGCCTGGGGTTCCTGCATTTTCATATCCACCTGATCCCATCGGGAGTGAATCGGCCGACAGTCCGTTTCGGCGGATAGTGATCCGCCGTATCGCCGGGTTCTGATTGAGAAGAGCCGCCACATCACATTGCAGTTCCGTCGCACTGGAGTGATCTACGTCTCGTATTTCGGACTGGGGGAAGTCTAAGCAGCCGCCCTAGCTGCCCAACTGTGTCAATATGGGACGCCTCTGAGCTAGGTCTTTGCGCAGCAAAAAGGGCCGCATGCGCACTACGCGCAACGGCCCCCCAGCGCCCCGTCTCAGCTGAGTTCGTAACCTCTCCTACTGTAATTTTCCATCTTTCGATACAGGGTCGACCTCCCGATTTCGAGTAGATCAGCGGCCTTCGCCCGGTTCCCTCCCACCTCGGCCAGTGCATGGCGGATCTGCTCGAGCTCCGCGGCCTCGAGACGGCTGAGCCGCCCCCGTGCGAGCGAGGCCTGGTGCGCTTCGTTCACGTCGGAAACGCACACCGTTCCCGTGGTGTTGCGCAGGGCGGCTGTCGTCACGACCTCACGCAGCTGCGCCACGTTCCCTGGCCATTCGGCATTCGCCAGTGCAGCCAGGAGCCTGCCACTGCACACCGGCGTCGCAACGGCGTCCGACGATGTCAGGAAGTATGTGACCAGCAGCGGTATGTCATCGCGCCGCGACCGCAGGGGCGGGAGTCGTAACTCGATCGGCACGGTACCGATGGCGTCGGTGAAAAATCCGGCATCCATCTCGTAGGCGGTCGCAATGAGCTTTCCCCGATCCGCGGCCACCCGAAGCGCGTCCCGCGTGTGTTCGAGAACCTCGGGCGACATCTGATCGAAGTTTCTGGCTACGACGGTCTGACCGGCGGCGAGTGCGGCGTCTATCGCCGCTGCGCGCCCCTGAGGACCCAGCGAATCGACAGGACCACACTCGATCACCGCCACATCCGGGGCCGCAGCCATCAGCCGGGCCAGGTGAGTGCGCCCGGTGCCTCGCTCACCAGTCAGGCACACCGCAACGCTCTGCGTCATCGCGGCTATGGCCGCCGACTTCAGCCGACGCATCACGGCGCTGGCTCCGATGAGATCGTCGAGCGGGGCCAGCGAGACCGCGGCCGACGACGCCGCCGAGCCGCCGATCGCGGACTGGGCCGTGATCTCAGACAGCCGCATCACCGCACCGACCACTTGGCCGTCGATCGTCACCGGTTTCACGTGGACCGTCAACGTACGGTTGTCGGAAAGTGCGACAATTTCCTCCCGCACCTCGCCGAAGGCGTCGACCTGGCGTGCGATTCCCGACAGGACCGCGAAGTCACTGTTCGACAGCATCTCCTTGGCCCGGTTGCTCGCGATCGTCGTACGGCCGTCAACCGCAACGACGGCGGCGCCGCCACGCAATCGGGACTCACGGGTATACGCCCGGAGAAGGGCCTGCTCGCGGAAGGTCAATCGATCGGACACCTGCCGGCCGATCTCGCCGGCCGCCCACTCCACCGGTAGGGCGAGCGCTCCGGGTGCCGAAGCGAGAGCGATTCGCTCCGGCACCATCAGCGTGAGCACCGCCAGAACCCGGTTGCGCAGGCCGTCGAGGATCGGCGCGGACGTGCAGTAGGTCCCTTGGAGTTCTTCCGCGTAGTGCTCCGGACCCCACACCTGCACCGTCCCACCCTCTTCGAGCGCGGTGCCGTCGGAGTTGGTGCCCGCGAATTCCTCCGCCGCACCCATACCGATCACCGCCGCGTGGGAATCGGCCCAACGGAGGGCCGCCGAATCCCCCATGCGCAGCGCGTGCACTCCTGAGGCATCCGAGAGCAGAACGCACGCCCCGGTGTCTTGCGCCATGTCGTCGAGCCGCTGCATGATGGGCGTCGCGATTTGCAGGAACGGTGCGTCGAGCCGGGATTCCCGCATCTGTGTCTGCAGCGATTCCGGATCGACCAGACAGGCTGCACTGCGCCGCCACGATCGCTCGATCACCTCGCGGACCCCCGTCAAATCGACGGTGCCGGGGTCGGACAGGAACTGCTCGCGCAGCGCACGCTGGCGTGCCAGCGACACCGCGTTGGGGCGCGCCCGAACCAGTTCGGTACGTCTCGTGCGGATGGGCCCGTCGGGAAGGATCAGCTCCGTCATCTTGTCAATCCTCCGACTTCTGCCGGGTCTTTGAAAGACCCGTATCGATCCTTATCCGGCGCACAGGCCACATTCGACTCGACCCCCGACACTGGCGTGCACGTCATATGTGTCCCGCGAACCCGGTTCCTATCCTCGTATCACGCCCCGGTGGGTCTGATGAAGCTGAGCGCGAACTCGTGATTGCCTCGCGACTCGGCCTTGGTGAGCCGGCCCGAGGCGACCTCGATGAGCTCGTCGAGGATGCGCTGGCCGACTTCCTCGATCGGTGTACCGGCGAGGATCGTACCCGCATCGATATCGATTAATTCCGGGAGGCGTTGCGCTACATCAGAATTCGAGCTTATCTTCAAGCACGGCGCGATCGGGGACCCGGTCGGGGTGCCGAGCCCTGTCGTGAACGCCACAATCTGTGCTCCCCCGGCCACCATCGCCACCATCTGCTCGATGTCCTGTCCGGGTGTATCCATGATGTACAGCCCTGGTCCCGGGGGACGCTCGGCGTACTCGACCACACCGCTGATCGGGCCGGTTCCGCCCTTGCGGGCGGCGCCCATCGACTTCTCTTCGATGGTCGTGAGACCGCCGGCGATGTTGCCGGGAGCCGGCTGGCTGCCGAGCAGATCCACGCCGATTCTGGCTACGTCCTTCTCGAACCTGGCGACCACCTCGATGATCTGCGCTGCTACCTCGTCGGTGACCGCACGCTTGGCCAGCAGATGCTCGGCCCCCAGGAGCTCGGTGATCTCCGCGAGGATGGATGTTCCGCCGGATTCGACGAGACGATCACTCGCCACCCCCAGCGCCGGATTCGCGGTAATGCCTGAGAAGGCGTCCGAGCTGCCGCATTCGAGCCCCAGACACAGCGCCGAGAGCGGCGCCGGCTGGCGGACGGCGGGAACCTTCTCCACTAGCAACTCGGCGAGGGCATCCTTCGCGGCGATCTCCAAACCGTCGAAGGTACCGGTCCGGTCCAGCCGGACGATACGGTGCGGCTTTTCCGCGTCCGCCAACGCCTGCCCAAACAGCTCGACTTCGTCACCGATTCCGAGGATCAGGGTCGCGCCGACGTTGGGATGCGTGGCGAACCCCAGCAAGGCGGCCAGTACGCGGGCCTGGTCCGCGTGGCCGCGCGGGCTGTCCCATTCGTGCCGGAGCGCGACGACGTCGTCGGTCGCGGAGTCGGCGACGTCTGCGGCGATCTCGCACAGGGCCGAGTGCACGGGTACGACAAGGGTGTGGTCGCGGTACCCCCAGCGACCGTCCGGCCGCAGGAAACCCATCAGTTCGGTCGTCACATCGTCCTCAGCAATCGTGGAATGGCGAAGGTGGTGGAGTTCCGCAGTTCGGATTTCGCGGGAACGCCTGAGAAAACGTCGAGTACGGCGGACCAGATGTCGACAGGACCCTCGTCAGCGGCGATGTCGAACTCGCCGGGAATGGCCGCGTGCAAGCCTCCGGCTGCGGCGACACCGACGACCGGAACGAGGGCGATCGACGACGGCGGTTGGTTCTCCGCCGGGAATTCGACGATCACCTGCGGGCGGCAGGACGCCACCGCGAGTACGCGCGCACTCTGGGCGCCGGGATCCTCCGCGAGCATGCTCACCGAGGATGATCCTGGCTCACTACCCACTGCCAGGGGGACGGGCACCTCCACGAGGCCGGACAGGTCGGCGTCCCGGGAACCGGCAAGAACGACCCGGGCTCCTTGCGCGACGGCGTGTGCCACGAGGTCTGCAACCCGGCCGTCCTTGCGATCGGCGACGATGCCGAGCGTCAGGGCACTCGCATCGGCGGCGGCGCGTTCGAGGGCGCCGGCCAACGTCTTCAGCTCCTGCGCGATACGAATGCCTTCCTCCCGCGCCGCTGTGCTGCCGCCGCTGTCTTGGATGCCGACAAAGTGCGGATCCCGGCCCTGCCGGACGATCTCCTTGACGACGCCCCGTCCCTGAACGGTCTCGCATCCGAGGCTGACGACCAGTGATTGGGCCACATTCGGTGAGCTCGCCAGTCCCGCGAACAGTGCCCGGGTCTGCACGATGTCCGGCCCGATATGCCCGCAGCCGTGCTGATGCGCCACCGCGGTCGCGCCGGCGGCCTCGGCGATCTCAGCTGCGACGAGGGCCGAGCACACCACGGACGGGAGCACGAAAACGTGGTTTCGGGCACCAGGTTGCCCCTGGGTGCGGGGATAGGCGGTGATTTGGGTCATCGAGGGCCTCCGGGCAACCGCTTGCTGATGACGTTCTGCACATGCACGTGCTCACCGGAGGCAATGTCGGAAGTGGCCTCGCCGACCGGCTCGCCGTACCGGATGATGTCGGTGCCCCGGGCTATCGGGTGCAGCGCCACCTTGTGTCCACGCGGCACGTCGCTGCGGATGGTCAGGCGAATATCGTTCGTGCTCGTCACCTCCCCGCTGTGCAGGTCGGTGACGGCGACCGCAATGTTGTCGCGGTCATCGAGTAGGAGCAGTTTCATGCTTCTCAGTCTTAGTGCGGCTGCCTGCCCCCGGAAACCACCAATCACTAACGGAGTCATTAGCTGAGTTGAACACCCGGTAGACTTTGCACATTCGACACTGACACAATTTTCACTGGTAGGAGCCGATAGGTGCAGTTCCGGCAGCTGGAGACCTTCATCAGCATCGTCGATGCGGGCACGCTGACCGGCGCTGCCCGACGGCTCTACAAGACCCAGGGCGCGGTGTCTCAGGACCTGAAGTTGCTGGAGAACGGCCTCGGCGTCCAGCTCCTCGACCGGACAGGCCAGCGGGTCAAGCTGACGGCTGCAGGTAGCGCTCTGCTGCCGATTGCTCGGCGCATAATGAGCGACATCGCCGACGCGGCGTTCGAAATGGAATGCATCCGCACCGGTGAAAATCCGGTCATCCGCCTCACATGCCTGCCGTCGCTGGGCCCGCGCCTGTGCCGACTGATGGCCGACTACACCCGAGGGCATCCAGGCACTCGGTGGTCATTGTTCACGTCGCTGCGAGGGGCGATGATCGCAGGTCTGCGCGACGACCAGTTCGATCTGGCCATCTGTGAAGGCTACGCCGACGACGGCATCGTCAACATTCCCTTGATGCGTGAGTCGTTGCACCTCGTTCTGCCGCATGATCATCCACTGATCAAAAAGGCACCGCTCCGCCCCGCGGATCTTACGGATGTGCCCTATATCGGGCTGCATCGACGTTTGGGCGCACTGCTGGAAGCACAACGTTTCTTCTCGGCTGGCGAGGTCTACCCGACCCCGGTCGCCGAAGTCGATACCACCCAGCTAGTTGCCGAGCTCGCAGCCGCCCTTGGTGGCTACGGGTTCATCCCCGAGTCAGCCATTCCCAAGGACGGGTTCACCCTGGTCATTGTTCCGACTGATCCACCGCTCACACGGCAGATTTCGCTCGCCCGATCCGCCAACCGCAGCATTCCGCCCGCCGTGGAAATGTTCATCGACTACCTCATTGCCGCATGGCCTGCGGATTCGCCATGACAGTCAAGAGCAGGCACCTGGTCGCCGACACCCCGGTGTGAAGCAGGCACCCGCGCTGAGGAGCGTCACCACAGTCAACGCCGATTCCGGATCCACCGAACCTGACGTTCACACCCACTGCCGGGCAGCAGGGTGCGCGAGCGGCGAGGCCGATGGGTGTCGGCGCAGCACCGCCCCGAGCTGCAGGCTGTGTCCGTAGGTGAACTCGCGTAGGAAGATCCCCAAGCTCGACGGCACATACGTCTCGTCGAACACGATCGGGCTGCCGTCGGCGCGGATGGTGTGCACATTGCCGATGCCGTCCGCTCCGGTGAGCATCCCGCCGACGATCGAGGTGAGTTTCCTGCCGGGTTCACCGCTCCCGAGGGACCCGCGTGGAGGCGAGATCGACATGGGTGCCGATCAGCTCCGACAGCCCGGCGTGTTAGGCGAGTGCGAGGACCAGCGCTAACCCTGCCGCCAACACGCGATTGTGTTCGTCGAACACCGCGGACCCAGCCGCGAACGTGTGCGATGTTTGCACTGAAGTGCCTTTTCGTATGTGGACAATCGTGACCTGAGAATCTCGATTCTCTCACTACGGAAGGCACTTTCGTCATTCATACGCCGTCACACCCACTACGGTCTCACGGATTCGGGCTAAGTCGAATTACGCCCGCGAGCATATGCCAAATATGTTGCAGCCACGCAGGAATGGACCGAGGCAAGGGTATTCGGGCACTGATCGCGCCGCCCGAAGCTGCCAACACAGGAATCGGTCGAACCCAGGAAAACAATCACATGTCTTGACGGAGGTGACCCACGCCACTAGTTTAGTGTTTGAATCATACGAAAGGCGTTCGCATATGTCAAACACTCCCAGAACATCGAGCACCGTGTCGAATGCCCTTCGGTTGCTTCGTTTGTTGGCCGCCCATCCACAAGGCATGGGCGTGAGCGAAATCGCCAACCAACTCGGCCTCGCCAAGAGCGGAACGCACATGTTGCTCTCGACGCTGGTGCAGCAGGAGTTCGCGTTTCGTGACGATGCCAGCATGTATTTCCTCGGGCTCACCGCGTTCGAAGTGGGTTCTGCTGTACCGGACGCAGCGAGGTTCGGTGGCGAATTGTTAGGCCCCGCTCGGAACTTGGCCGACGTGTCTGGTGAGGCAGTGTCCCTTGCAGTTCTGCGCAACCGCGAAGCGGTAATGGTGCAACGGTTCGAGACTCGTCACGTGTTGAGGGCGGACATCGGAGTGGGAACTCGCATGCCGGTCACGGACTGCGCCTCGGGGAAGGTGTTCCTGGCGGCGTTGTCCGAAGCGGAACTCGACGACCTTCTCCCAGACGAAGACCTAGGTGCAGCCCCGAATGGCCGAACCCGCAGTAAATCCCATCTCAAGACGGAACTCGCCGAAGTGCGTGCCCAACGCTACGCGATGACCGTGGGTGAATACGCGGACGGTGTTACGGGCGTGGCAGCGGGAGTATACGACAGGCAGGGACGACTGGCAGTAGCGCTGAGCGTGGCGGGACCGAGCACGCGGTTCGATATCGAGAAGTGGGTTCCACCCCTTCTGACGGGTGCAGACGAGATGACCGCGTTGATGGCGGCTCGGCATTGACCATCGAAAACCGACGAACAAGACCACGAGGTGGGATCAACATGGACTTCATTGCTGGAATCGACGTCGGTGGCACGTTTACCGATGTGCTTCTGTGTAACCGTTCGACTGGAGACTTGCGCATCGCAAAGGTCTTCTCCACTCCCCGCCGACAGGCAGAGGGTCTATTGGCAGGCCTGCGGCAGCTCGATACCCGGTTCGACGAGCTCACGGCGGTCGTTCACGGCACTACGGTGGCCACCAACGCGGTCCTCGAGCGCAAGGGTGATCGATGCGCTCTGGTGACCACGCGAGGTTTCCGCGACGTACTCGAGCTACGGCGTCGCGACAGGCCCACTACCTACGGCTTGACCGCCGGTTACACCCCGATAGTGCCACGCAGTCGGTCGTTCGAGATCGACGAACGCATCGACGCCCACGGTCGTGTGATCACCCCGCTCGCCGACGACGATGTCCGTTCTCTTGCAAAGCTATTGAAGTCCGCGCAGATCGACAGCGTGGCAGTATGTCTGCTCAACAGCTACTGTAATCCCGTCCACGAACGCCGGCTGGCGGACGCTCTCGGCGAGCTGATGGGCGGCGTACCGATCAGCACATCACACGAGATCTGCCCTGAAGTAGGCGAATTCGAACGCGCGAGCACCACCGCCACCAATGCATTCGTCCGCGCAACCATGAGCAACTATCTCAGCAGCGTGCAGAACCTACTGGAATCCGACGGCTTCCGACACGAAGTGCAGGTCATGCAGTCCAACGGCGGTCTGATTCCGGCTCGACGTGCCGGCGAAATGGCGGTCCGCACTCTGCTCTCGGGCCCAGCTGCTGGCACCGTCGGTGCCGCGGCATTCGGCACGGCAGCAGGCCTGCCCAATGTCATTTCGTGCGATATGGGCGGCACCAGCTTCGATGTCGCACTTATCCCCGGAGGCAAACCGGCACTGACCGACGAGAAGAACATTGACTACGGCGTTCCGATCAAAGTCCCAATGATCGACATCACCACCGTCGCAGCGGGAGGAGGATCCATCGCCTCCCTGGACCGAACAGGGATCCTGCAAGTCGGCCCTGAAAGCGCCGGTTCAGATCCAGGCCCAGCCTGTTACGGCCGCGGCGGCACCCAGCCCACGGTGACCGACGCGAACATAGTCTTGGGACGGATAGCGGCGAGACAACAATTGGGAACCGAGTCCGGATTCGTGCTCGATATCGATGCGGCCAAAACTGCCATTCGCAAGGAAATCGCCCAGCCTCTGGGCCTCAGCGTGACCGCAGCAGCACTGGCCATCATCCGCATAGCGAACGAAACCATGGCCGCCGCCATCCGCAGTGTCAGCATCGATCGAGGACACGACCCCAGAGGATTCACCCTGGTCGGGTTCGGAGGAGCCGGACCCATGCACATCGTCGAGCTCGCCGCCACCGTCGGTGCCCGCACCGTGCTTATACCGCCGTTTCCCGGTGCACTCAGCGCCTACGGCTGCCTGATCGCAGACGCAAAGTACGACTACGTGACAGCAGTGAACATCCCAGTCGACGAAGCGGATGTGCGGAGCACGATCGAAGCCGCGTTGAGTACCCACCGTGCTTCCGGCAAAACCTTGCTCGACGCCGACGGCTTCGGCTCGGATGCGATCTCGGTCGAACACGTAGCGGAGATGAGCTTCATGAAGCAGAGGTACTCCATACGAGTTCCGCTGGGAAACGACGAAAGCTGCTGGGACACCGAAACCCTGACCGAGGCATTCTACAACCACTATTCCACTTCGTACACCGGACGCGCGCCTGCCCGAAACATCAAGCTCATCAATCTGCGCACGACAGTGACCGGGGCACGCCCCCTGCCACGCGCCAACCGCTCACCCCGTAGGGCGCCGTCCATCCCGGCGTTCCGAGAGATCGTCTTCGACAACCTCACTACCTCCGTCGAAGTATTGTCCCGCGACACTCTCGAACCCGGCCAGACGTTGGAAGGACCTCTCGTAATCGAACAAACCGACACCACCATCGTGTTACCACCGAAATCTTCGGCAGTAGTTACCGGCGACCTCTCCCTCGTTGTCGAGGTGAACCGATGAGCGTATCCGTAGATCCGTTGACGCTGGCCGTAATCCGAGGCCGCCTCGAACAGATCGCCGATGAGATGGATACTGTGTTCGAGCGTATGGCGTTCTCCCCGGTCATATCCGACGCGTGGGACCGAGCCGACGGAATCTACTCCGCCACCGATGGTTCGGTAATTGTCCAAGGCGACCGCGGGTTGCCGATCTTCGTCGGCACAATGCAATTCACCGTTGCCAGCGTACTTTCCACGGTCTCCGATATCACACCGGGTGATACGTTTCTGGTCAACGATCCCTTCGCCGGAGGGACGCACATCATGGACACCAAAATGGTCCGACCGTTCTTCTACCGTGGTGAGTTGTTCGCCATGCTGGCCAACACCGGACACTGGACCGATCTGGGCGGCCGCGTACCCGGCGGCTTCGGATCACAAGCCAGCGACTGCTACCAAGAGGGACTCCGTATACCGCCCGTACGGTTGTTCGTGGACGATGAACTCAACACCGACATCCTCGCGATTCTGCAAACCAACTCCAGGCTCCCCGACGACGTCATGGGCGACGTGGATGCGCAGGCCAGCGCCCTGCGAGCCGGCGAAACCCGCCTGACCGAACTGCTCGACGAGCACGGACCCGAGGTGGTCTCTGCGGTCATCGCGACACTCCGGCAGCGATCCGCCGACCAAATGCGCACACAGATCCTTGACATACCGGATGGCACATATCAATTCACCGAGACGATGGACAACGACGGCATCACCGATGAAGTGCTCAACGTCGCGGTCGACATCACTGTCATGAGTGAGCGGATGACTATCGACTTCACTAGATCCTCACCGCCGTGCGAGGGACCGATGAACTCGGTTCATGCCGCGACAGTGTCCAGCGCCCTCGTCGCCATCAAACACATCTTTCCCGACATTCCCATCAACTCTGGAATCTTCGAGCCCCTCGACTTCGTCATCCCAGAATCGGTGTTCCTCAACGCGAAACCACCGAGACCAGTCGCAGGATGCGCCGCCGAAACAAGCCAACGCATCATCACGGCCGTGATGGGTGCACTCGCCGAGGCGGTTCCGCACCGCAGTCAAGCCGGCTCGTCCGCAACCTCGAACAACCTCTCGATCGGCGGAACTGACCAAGACGGTGAACCCTTTGTGATGTACGTCTTCCTCGGCGGCGGGTACGGAGCACACCCGGCAGGAGACGGACTATCCAACGGCTGCTCGCTGATGAGCATCGGCTTGGTACAGTCCATCGAAATACTGGAACAGCGTTACCCCGTCCGGTTCAACCAGTATTCGCTGCGAGACGGGTCTTCCGGTGCCGGACAATTCCGCGGAGGACTCGGTGTGCACTTCGAATTCGAGTACACCGGCGACGCCGGACGGATGAGCCTTCTGGGCGACCAAGCCAAAACAGCACCCGTCGGTCGCGCCGGCGGCGACAACGGTGCGACCTCGGCACCATGGTTCCGCCTCGACGGACGAACCACGACCCTCCCCATGATCAGCAAGGGTGAAAACATCTCCATCCACCAGGGCGACGTGATCTGCATGCAAACCCCCGGAGGCGGCGGCTACGGCGACCTGCAGCAACGTCACGCCGACCACATCGCCGCCGACGCCGACAACGGATACCTCACCGACTCCGCACCGCACTAGTACGAAGCCCATACTCTCGAAAAGAGACAGACGATGTCCACACAACACAGCGACCCAGCACGCACAGTGCAGATGCGGCGTGCAGTTACGGGAAGTCTGATCGGCAGTTCGCTGGAGTGGTACGACTATTTCCTCTACGGCGCCGCATCCGCACTCGTCTTCAACAAGGTCTTCTTCCCCTCCTTCGACCCCCTGACCGGAACCCTCCTCGCCTTCCTCACCTTCTCGGTCGGCTTCATCGTCCGCCCCATCGGAGCAGCGGTGGCCGGTCATTACGGTGATCGAATCGGGCGCAAGAAAGTCATGCTCGTCACCATCGTGGCAATGGGAGTCTCCACAGTCCTGATCGGTCTACTGCCGACTTATGCGACGGTCGGCGTCGCTGCGCCCCTCATGCTCGTCGCCATACGCATCGTCCAGGGACTCGCATTGGGAGGCGAATGGGGCGGCGGCGCTTTGATGATCGCCGAACGCGCCCCTGCCGAACGCCGCGGATTCCTCACTAGCTTCGTGCAGGTCGGTGCGTCCATCGGCAATCTCCTCAGTACCGGCGCGCTGTTACTGCTGTCGGCACTATTGACGCAGGAATCGTTCCTCACCTGGGGGTGGCGAATCCCGTTTCTGTTCTCCGCAGTCGTCGTGCTCATCGGCCTGTACGTCCGGCTCAAGATGAGCGAAACCCCTGCCTTCCACTCACTGCAAGAGCAGGGCCAGGCCAGCACCAACCCCGTCCGCGACGTCCTCCGCCAACAATCCCTGGACCTGCTGCGTGTCATCGGGATTCGCGCCGGCGCGGACATAATGTACTACGTCCTGATCACATTCCTGTTGACCTATATCGCCGATGAACTGGGCCTGCCTCGCACGGTCGGACTGCTGGCTGCGATGATCGGCGCGACCATGCAGCTGTTCACGTACCCCGCGTTCGCCGCACTCAGTGACCGATTCGGCCGTCGGCGCCTGACCATAATCGGAGCACTGGGCGCCATCGCGTGGATGCCCTTCCTCTTTCCGCTGGTCGATACTGGATCGACGCTCGTCATCATCGTGGCTGTCCTCGGCGGACTCGTATGGCACTCCGCAATGTACGGAGTCCAAGCAGCCTGGATCTGCGAGCTCTTCGACGCCCAACACCGCTACAGCGGAGCATCATTGGGCTATCAACTCGCCGGAATCGTCGGCGGCAGCCTCGCACCGACGATCGCAATCGGACTGCTCCAGCTCTTCGACTCCACCGTTCCAGTCACCATTTATGTCTGCCTCGCGTTGGCCGTCGTCGCCATTACCGCACTGTGCACACGCGAAACACGAGGCATCGACTTGAACCCATCGGTCGAACCGGCCCCCGACCAGCTGAACGAGTCACACGCGCCGTGAACGACGCGTGACCATTCTCGACACTCCGAATGCCCACATGCCACCCCTCAATCCAGGCGGCACACGAATCCAGCAAGGACTTCCATGACTCAATCAAGTACGTTGAACGACCTGAGAGCCGAATGGTTGGCGCTCTACAACCAGAGAACCACTCGGTCCCGCATGGCCAACGAGGCCGCCGCACGGTCGATAGCACAAAGCCAACGTAGCCGGTTCAACTCGGCGATGCCTCATCCGATCTACATCGATCATGGCGAAGGCGCCCACTTCGTCGATATCGACAAGAACCACTTTCTCGACTGCAACGCAGGATGGAACGCCGCATTTCTCGGACGCGGTCACCCTGCAATTACTGCTGCCGTCGGTCAGGCGATGTCATTACTCGGCGCGCCCGGCGGCTCGATGCATCCGTCCGCCAAACGTGACGAGTTCGCGCGACTGCTCTGCGACCGCGTTCGCGGAGCCGAACGCGTCGTCTTCGCCCCCTCAGGCTCCGAGGCGAACACCTATGCCCTTCGACTCGCACGTTCCTTCACTGGCAAACAAACAGTAATCAGAATGGCCGGGGGCTATCACGGTCAACACGACGCCCTGCTAGGTGAGCAATCGTCGAAAGCCGGAACAGCAACAGGCGCTCAGAACAACGTCATTACAGTGCCGTTCAACGATCTACCAGCTGCGCGCGCGGCACTCGATGCCCACCAAGGCACAACGGCAGCGTTGATTTCCGAGCCCATGATGACCATTCCCGGCGCTGTACACCAACGAGACCATTTTTTGCACGACCTGCGGGCCATCACCCGAGAATACGGTGTTCTCTTCATTCTTGACGAAGTGATCACTGGGTGTCGTTTCGCAGTGGGCGGAGCAAGCGATTACTACGATTTCGAGCCCGCAGACCTTGTCGTCATGGGAAAGATGCTCGGGGGTGGCCTACCCACCGCTGCCGTCGTCGGGCGAGCCGCGATACTCGAACAACCCATCAGTGCCTCGAATACGCACGCTCAAAATCCTGTCACCCTGGCAGCTGCCGTTGCCGCTCTCGAACTGTCCACTGCCGACGAACACCGTCGGGTGGCACTCATGGGCGAACGGTTGCGATCAGGCCTACGCGCCACTGCCGCGGACTTGCCGATTCCCGTACAAATCACCGGCGACGGCCCCTGCGCTGGAATTCATTTCACCTCCGATGAGGTAGTCGACTTCACGTCCGCCGAACGCGCAAACAACGAATTGTGGCGGCTGCTGTGCGTCGGAATCGCCAACAACGGGTTAGGACTGACCAGCCGCACTTTCGGGCCCACGATGGCCTGGACCGACACCGACGTGGACTACGCGCTGGGCGTGTTCTCCGCGACGCTCAAGAACATCGCCCACGCCGCTGCGGAAAGCGAGCTCACCGCACGATGATCACCTCGAATGCACGCCACGAGATCAATGCACCGCACCTACCCCCGCCGCGTGGACACTTCCCCCACGCAGTTCGGATCGACGGACCGGCGCCCCTGGTTCACGTATCGGGTCTGCTCGCACTCGACGCAGACGGGCGAATCGAGGGTCCCGGTGACGCCGAAATACAGACATCGCGCATTCTCGACTCTCTCGAGACCATCCTCGCTGCCGCAGGCGCCGACATCGACGGGCTGGTGAAACTCACTATCTACGTCACAAATATCGAAGACCGAGCCGCCGTGAGCACCATTCGGCGGAGTCGATGGCCCGACATCAAACCCGCCAGCACCCTGGTCGAAGTAAGCCGCCTGGCCGCAGACGGCGCCGTTGTCGAAATAGACGCCGTCGCTGTCGTTCTCACCGACAACTCACGGACTGCGTCATGACACACCCACTCCCCGATCGCCCACGTCGATCTGATTCGCCCCTGGCCCGCCGCGCACAACACGTAATGCCGGGCGGGATCACCCGCTCCACGGTGTACGTACCGCCGCACCCTCCCTACGCAGTCTCCGGATCCGGAGCCGTACTCACAGACCACCTCGGAAACCAGCTCATAGACTGCAACAACAACTACACATCCTTGATCCACGGACATAGCCACCCCGCAATAGAAACCGCAGCTATGAGCGCCATCCGAACCGGATCAGCATTCGGCCTCCCCACCCGCAGCGAAATAGAGTTCGCCGAACTCCTCTCCCAACGAACAGGCTTCGAGAAGTGGCGATTCTGCAACTCCGGCACAGAGGCAGTCCTCATGCTCGTGCGAGCAGCTCGCGCTCACACCGGACGACAGAAAATCGTACGGTTCGCCGGCAGCTACCACGGCACCGGAGACGAACTCGCCAGTGCCAACACCCCCGGCGTTCCGTCATGGATCGAAAAGTCGGTTCTTGAACTGCCACAAGGGGACCTGCCCGCGCTCGAGAACGCCTTCGCAGTACACGGTGACGACATTGCTGTGGTCCTGATAGACCTCCTCCCCAACCGGGCAGGACTCACCCCTGCAGAGCCCGCCTACATTGAACGACTACAGTCAATCGCCCGCCGATACGGCGCACTCGTGGCCGTCGACGAGGTCATCAGTTTCAGACTCTGTTTGGGCGGGCTGCACACCGAATACCCAGTTCAACCTGACCTCATCTCCACGGGAAAACTCATCGGTGGAGGCTTCCCAGTCGGGGCGGTAGGGGGCCGGCGTGAGGTGCTCGAATCCTTCGATCCCACCCGAACACGACCCGTCATGTGGGGCGGCACATTCACCGCCAACCCGGTGACCATGGCTGCAGGCCACGTAGCCCTGCAGCTGTACGATCAGACCGCCGTCACCACCCTCAACGCCCGCGGTAACCGTCTCCGCGCCGATCTGCGCGACGCTGGAGTGGACACGAACGGGCACGGATCGTTGATCCGCATCCTCAGCAACGACACCCCCGCCCTGTGGTGGGCGCTGTACGATCTCGGCGTACTAGCAGGGTCGAACGGACTACTGTCATTGTCCACCGCCATGACCGACGAACAGATCGATAGCATTCACGCAGCTGTCGTGGCCGCCGCGACCACCCCGGCCGTCCGGTAAGCGGAACGCCGACAGCGCCGGGCATACCCTGTCGAATTCGCCTGATATCAAGGCTTAATACGGCCAAGAGCCGCACTGCCCTGAAACTTCCAGTGAGACCGGCGGCCCGCGCGGCCGCGAACTCCCCGGAAGTCCGAGAGTAACGAACGCTGAAGACACGACTGCACAAGTACTTGACGGGACCACCACTGCTGCAACGATCAAGAGCGAGCTTAAGGACAGAGCCTC